>JACCDG011822297.1_pt1 | contig 20373 bp, 11 predicted proteins | sample 7442471 | NCBI WGS metagenome assembly JACCDG01 (sample SAMN15323444, study PRJNA562643) | freshwater metagenome | isolation source: river surface water | place: USA:Blue River Watershed | collected 2017-08-17 | reverse complement strand
TGGCCGCCAGCATGGGCGCCTTTTTGCTGGCCGCCGGCGCCAAGGGCAAGCGTTACTCGCTGCCCAATTCCAAGATCATGATCCACCAGCCCCTGGGTGGCGCCCAGGGCCAGGCCACCGAGATCGAGATCGCGGCGCGCGAGATCCTCAAGACGCGCGAGCAGCTCAACAAGATCCTGGCCGAGCAGACCGGTCAGCCCCTGTCCAAGATCGAAAACGACACCGAGCGGGACTATTTCCTCTCGGCCCAGGAAGCCAAGGATTACGGCCTGGTCGACCAGGTGATCGCCAAGCGCCCCTGATCGGGGGTTTTTCTCTCTGGCGGCGCTGGCCTGGGGAGGTCAGCGCCGTTTTTCTTTCGTTATCATTGACGCATCCCCCGATTCCAAGGTTTTTTCATGCCCGACAAAAAAGGCTCCAGCAGCGAGAAAAACCTGTACTGCTCTTTCTGCGGTAAGAGCCAACACGAGGTCAAGAAGCTGATCGCCGGTCCTTCGGTGTTCATCTGCGATGAATGTATCGACCTGTGCAACGACATCATCCGCGACGAACTGCCGCAGGACGATGCCGGCCAGTCCGTGCGCGACGGCCTGCCCACACCCTCCGACCTCAAGGCCAACCTGGACAACTACGTGATCGGCCAGGACAAGGCCAAGCGCAACCTGGCGGTGGCGGTCTACAACCACTACAAGCGCCTCAAGCACAAGGACAGCGGGGCCAAGAAAGACGATGTCGAGCTCGCCAAGAGCAACATCTTGCTGATCGGCCCCACGGGCTCGGGCAAAACGCTGCTGGCTCAGACCATGGCGCGCATGCTCGATGTGCCCTTCGTGATGGCCGATGCCACCACCCTGACCGAAGCCGGTTATGTGGGCGAAGACGTCGAGAACATCGTGGCCAAGCTGCTGCAGTCGTGCAACTACGACGTCGAGCGCGCGCAGCGCGGCATCGTCTACATCGACGAGATCGACAAGATCACGCGCAAGTCCGACAACCCCTCGATCACGCGCGACGTTTCGGGCGAGGGCGTGCAGCAGGCCCTGCTCAAGCTGATCGAAGGCACCATGGCCAGCGTGCCGCCGCAGGGCGGGCGCAAGCACCCGAACCAGGACTTCCTGCAGATCGACACGACCAACATCCTGTTCATCTGCGGCGGCGCCTTCGCGGGCCTGGAAAAGGTCATCGAGGGCCGCACCGAGGCCGGTGGCATCGGTTTCGGCGCCTCGGTCAAGAGCAAGCAGCAGCGTTCGTTGACCGAGATGTTCAGCGAGGTCGAGCCCGAGGACCTGATCAAGTACGGCCTGATCCCCGAACTGGTGGGCCGTCTGCCGGTGGTGGCCACGCTGGCCGAGCTCAGCGAGGATGCCCTGGTGCAGATCCTCACCGAGCCCAAGAACGCCGTCGTCAAGCAATTCGCCAAGCTGCTGTCCATGGAGGGCGTCGAGCTTGAAGTGCGACCCAACGCGCTGGCGGCGATTGCCCGCAAGGCGCTGGCGCGCAAGACCGGCGCACGCGGCCTGCGCTCCATCCTGGAGCAGGCGCTGATCGACACCATGTTCGATCTGCCCAACCTCAGCAATGTCGACAAGGTGGTGGTCGATGAGTCCACCATCGAAGAAAACAAGCCGCCGCTGCTGGTCTACCGCGAGTCGGCCAAGCAGGCCTGAAGTGCCCACGGAGCGCCCGATGAATGCCCTTGCCATCGCCAGGGTTGAAATCGGGGCTTTCGTGCCGATATGCCTCTGACCCCACGAGGAAATCCCATGTCCGGACATACCCCCCTGCCTTCCACCCCGCTGGACCTGCCCATGCTGCCGCTGCGCGACGTGGTCGTGTTCCCGCACATGGTGATCCCGCTGTTCGTCGGCCGCCCCAAGAGCATCAAGGCGCTCGAATCGGCCATGGCCAGCGACCGCCGCATCATGCTGGTCGCGCAAAAGACGGCGGCCAAGGACGAACCCGAGATCGGCGACATGTTCGATGTCGGCTGTGTCTCCACTATCCTGCAGATGCTCAAACTGCCCGATGGCACCGTCAAGGTGCTGGTCGAGGGCCAGCAACGTGCCCAGGTGCAGCAGATCGTCGATGGCGAGGCGCATTTTGTGGCCACGGTGCTGCCGGTCGACCCGCAGGCCGAACTGGGCGACAACGAGGCCAGCGAGATCGAGGCGCTGCGCCGCGCCGTGATGCAGCAGTTTGACCAGTACGTCAAGCTCAACAAGAAAATCCCGCCCGAGATCCTGACTTCGATTTCGAGCATCGACGATGCCGGCCGCCTGGCCGACACCATCGCCGCGCACCTGCCGCTCAAGCTTGAGAACAAGCAGGCCGTGCTCGACCTCGCGCCCGTCAAAGGGCGCCTCGAGGACCTGTTTGCCCAGCTCGAGCGCGAGGTCGACATCCTGAACGTCGACAAGCGCATCCGCAGCCGCGTCAAGCGCCAGATGGAGAAGAACCAGCGCGACTTCTACCTCAACGAGCAGGTCAAGGCGATCCAGAAGGAGCTCGGCGAGGGCGAAGAGGGCGCCGACATCGAAGAGATCGAAAAGAAGATCAAGGCCGCCAAGATGCCGGCGGACGCCCGCAAGAAGGCCGAGGGCGAGCTCAAGAAGCTCAAGCTGATGTCGCCCATGTCGGCCGAGGCCACGGTGGTGCGCAACTACATCGACGTGCTCGTGGGCCTGCCCTGGAGCAAAAAGACCAAGATCAAGCACGACCTCGCGCACGCCGAAGAGGTGCTCAATCAGGACCACTTCGGCCTTGAAAAGGTCAAGGACCGCATCCTCGAGTACCTCGCGGTGCAGCAGCGCGTCGACAAGGTCAAGGCGCCCATCCTGTGCCTGGTCGGACCGCCCGGTGTGGGCAAGACCTCGCTGGGCCAGAGCATCGCCAAGGCCACGGGCCGCAAATACGTGCGCATGGCGCTCGGTGGCATGCGCGACGAGGCCGAAATCCGTGGTCACCGCCGCACATACATCGGTGCCATGCCTGGCAAGGTGCTGCAAAGCCTGGGCAAGGTTGGCACGCGCAACCCGCTGTTCCTGCTCGACGAGATCGACAAGCTGGGCATGGATTTCCGCGGCGACCCCTCGAGCGCCTTGCTGGAGGTGCTCGACCCCGAGCAGAACCACACGTTCGCTGACCACTATGTCGAGGTCGACTTCGACCTGTCCGATGTGATGTTCGTTGCGACCTCGAACTCGATGAACATTCCGCCGGCGCTGCTCGACCGCATGGAGGTCATCCGCCTGTCGGGCTACACCGAGGACGAGAAGACCAACATCGCCATGCGTTACCTGCTGCCCAAGCAGATGGAAAACAACGGCATCCAGCCCACGGAACTCGCAGTCAGCGAAGCCGCGATCCGTGACATGGTGCGCTACTACACGCGCGAGGCTGGCGTGCGCTCGCTCGAGCGCGAGCTCTCCAAGATCTGCCGAAAGGTGGTCAAGGGCCTCTTGCTCAAGCAGATGACGCCGCAGGTCCAGGTCACGGCCGAGAACCTCAACGACTACCTGGGCGTGCGCAAGTACACCTACGGCCGCGTCGAACAGAACAACCAGGTGGGTCAGGTGGTCGGTCTGGCCTGGACCGAGGTGGGCGGCGATCTGCTGACCATCGAGGCCGCGCTCATGCCCGGCAAGGGCGTGATCACGCGCACCGGCTCACTCGGTGACGTGATGAAGGAATCGGTCGAAGCCGCACGCACCGTCGTGCGCAGCCGCGCGCACCGCCTGGGCATCAAGGACGAGCTGTTCGAGAAGAAGGATCTGCACATCCACGTGCCCGATGGCGCCACGCCCAAGGACGGCCCGAGTGCGGGCATCGCCATGACCACCGCCATGGTCTCGGCCATGACCGGCATCCCGGTGCGCGCCGATGTGGCCATGACCGGCGAGATCACGCTGCGTGGCGAGGTCACGGCCATAGGCGGCCTCAAGGAAAAGCTGCTCGCTGCGCTGCGCGGCGGCATCAAGACCGCGCTGATCCCCGAGGACAACGTCAAGGACCTGCAGGAGATCCCCGAGAACGTCAAAAGCCGCCTCGAGATCGTGCCGGTCAAGTGGATCGATCAGGTGCTCGAAGTGGCCCTGGAAAGCAAGCCGGTGCCATTGACCGAGGAAGAGATCAGCGCGGCCATGGCACGCGCGGCGGCGCCCTCGAGCGAGGCGGTCAAGCACTGAAGCCGAAGAGGGCGGCGTTCGCTGAACGCCTCCCAAAATCGGTTACACTTTAACACTTCGGTGGACCAACGGTCGGCTGAAAAATGCGGGATTAGCTCAGTTGGTAGAGCGATACCTTGCCAAGGTATAGGTCGAGAGTTCGAGCCTCTTATCCCGCTCCAAACACCGGAAAACGGCCAACGTTTTCCAAACCAAAAAGGGAAGCATCCGCTTCCCTTTTTTCTTGGGTCGCAGGAGCACCTCGCAGGCGGATGAGGCTTGGAATTGGTGTATACTGCTGGCTTGTCAGCGCGGGAATAGCTCAGTTGGTAGAGCGCAACCTTGCCAAGGTTGAGGTCGCGAGTTCGAGCCTCGTTTCCCGCTCCAGATCCAGGAAAACCTCACACGTTTTCCACCCCAAAAAAGGGAAGCAAGTGCTTCCCTTTTTTGTCAACAACATGGCGCGGTAGCAAAGCGGTTATGCACCGGATTGCAAATCCGTGTAGGTCGGTTCGACTCCGGCCCGCGCCTCCAAACGAAAGCAAGCACCTGCGCAGAAATGCCCAGGTGCTTTTTTCTTAGAGGTACACCGTACTGGTGAGGACGTAGCCGCGGTTGTAGACGGCCTGGATGGCGGAAGGGCCTGCACCGACGCTGGCCATTTTTTTGCGCAGGCGCGCGATGCGCATTTCGATGGTGGCGGCAGACAGCAGGTCTTCGCCCGTGCCCATCAGCTCCGAAAGCTGCCAGCGGGCCAGTGGCTGCCCGGCAGCGCGCACCAATCCCGCCAGCAAAACCGATTCGATGTGTGACAGGGTGACCGAGCCGTCGGCGCCCTGCAGCACTCGGCCTTCTTGCCTGAAATACAAGGCGTTGGCTTGGCCGCTCTGCGGCTTCAATCTTTTGGCCAGCGCGCAGACCCCCGCCAGCAGTTCGGCCGGTGCCACAGGCTTGCTGAAATAAATGTCGGCGCCGCGTTCGTAGCCCACGACCTTGTCGCCGATCTGGGTGCGGGCGGTGGTGATCACGATGCCGACATTGGGGTGAACCTTTCTCAGCGTGTTCACCAGGTCCAGGCCGTCGGCATCCGGCAGGTTCAGGTCAATCACATAAATGTCGGGCGTGAAGTCCCCCGATTCATCGAGCAGCTCGGCCGCCAGTGACGCGCCGCGCACATGGTGGCCGTGACCCTCAAAGTACGCCAGCAAGCCCTCTCGCAAATCGTCGTTGTCTTCAACAATCAGGATTTTCAATGCAGGTGGCGTCATCAGTGCATCAAGGTCGGTTTGGCAGGGCGGCATCTTGAGCCCAGGCGCGGCAAAAAGCCAACGAAACCCAATGAAATGGGTTCAGGCCGCGGCCGGCAAGTCCGCCGCCTTGTGTGGCAGCCAGACTTCGAACCGCACGCCCTGAGGCAAGGGGCTGTAGTGCACCTGGCCCTGCAGCAGTTCAAGCAAGGACTTCACCAGGAAGAGGCCAAGCCCTGAGCCCGACTGCTTTTTCGCGCGGGGACTGCGGTAGTACTTCACAAAGAGCTTGTCGGCCTCTGGCCAGCCCTGCGCATCGACCGCGTTGTCCACGCGCCAGCGCCAGCCCGGCGCACCGCCCGGCCCCGCACAGGGGGCCAGATCCACCACAACCGGGGTGTCGGGCACGCTGTACTTGCCGGCGTTCTCCAGCAAGTTGCTCAGCACGATCGACAACATTTGCGCATCGGTGCGCAGTTCACAGGCTCCAGACGGCCTCTGCAGGCGCAGGCGGCCCGATTGCGGGCTGGCGCTCACCAGCTCCTGTGTCAGCGCCGCTGCGTCCAGCCATTCGTTGCGCGGCTGCAGCTGCTCGTCCGACACCTGGCCTGAATGCGCGCAACGTTCAATCACCCTGTTCATGTCCTGTATTGCCCGCTCCATGACCGGGCGGCCCTGGGGGCCGGCCTCCATCCACACCCGCAGGACGGCCAGCGGGGTCTTCATTTCATGGGCCAGCATGGAAAACAGCTGGTGCTGGTCCTCGCGGCGCCGCCGCTCCAGGTCGGTTTGCTGCAGGCTGCTCTGCAGCGCCATCTCGATGCGCTGCTTTTCCCTTTGCAAATGGCTGGCGCGCACCTGCAGCATGACGAACATCACCAGACCGTCCAGCACCACGAAGGCCAGGTTGCCGAAAAGCACGATTTTTTTCGCCTCGATCCAGCCCAGCAGGATCAGCGCAGGCAGAGAGTTGAGCGTGCAGTAGACCGAGAAATACGCCAGCAACACGGACATGGAAATCGGTTGCCGAGCCCGCTGCTGCATTGCCGAGAGCGCGGTCATCAGCAGCACTCCCGTGCCGACCAGCGCACACGCGTTCGTGAGCATCAGCGACAGCCTCACCTGGCCCATCCACTGCAAAGGCAGCAGCAAAAGGCTCATCGTGCTCAGCAGTCGCAGGCTTTTCAAGGCGATCGGAGCGGGGCGATAGCCCTCCAGAAAAACAGAGAAAAACCAGGACGCCGCTGCCAATGCCAATGGAAAGATGCTCGAACTGATGGCCGTCAGCGCTCCCTCGGGCAGCCAGGAGCCGATCAGGATGCGCGCAAATCCGGTCGCGAAAAACGCCCAGAAAGTGGCCGCAACCTGCTTGAGCACGAAGGCTCCCAGTACCCGCTCGCGCGAGATCGTCCACTGCGCCAGGCCCCATAGCGAAAAAATCACCGCTGTCGTCATCACGAAGCCCATCAGCCATTCCAAACGGCGGTTGCCTTGCTGGGCCTCGCCGTAGGGCAGCACCTCCACCTTGAGGGTGCGTGAGCTGGTGCTTTGGATCGCCAGGTAAATCGCGCGCTCTTGGGCCAGCGCCGGGATCTGCACAGTGAAATGGAGCTCTGCCTCGCTGTCTCGGTCGGGCGGCAGGGCGTCGCCTGTGCGCATCACCAGGCCCGCAGCCGGGTCGTAAATCGTGATGCGGTCCAGAAACGCTGGTCGCACCACCACCGCCCAGGGCGTGCGCGTCTGCGGCGGCGCGGCCGGCAACTGTACCCGCACCCAGACCGTTTCGGGGCCAAAGCCCCAGCTCTTCCAGCCCCGCAGCGGCTGCCAATCCATGGCGGCCTGTGCCTCCTGCAGCGTGCCCAGCCCGGTGGCGTCGATCCGCCAGGACTGCTCCAGGCTCAACTCTTCGGGAGCGTGTGGCACGGCTTGGCAGGCGGTCAAAAGCCAAGCCACGAAGACCAGTGTGAGTCGCCGCAGGGAGAGAAATGAGCACGGCATGGAAGGGGCCAACGTGCGAGTCGTTGGGATTTGAGGGTTTGTTGCGTGTGTTTTTGAGACATTTTGGCAGTTTTATTACTTTGCTCAGACCTGCCTGTGCCCCGCTTTGCCCATGCCCCGTTTCGAACCGTTCCGTCATCGCTCGTGCTGGGCCTGTGCAGTCTGGTGGCCCTTGCGCCGGCCGTGGCTGCCCCGGATGCCGGCACCCTGCTTCGGCAAAACGAGCAAGACCTGAAGGCGCAGCCGAGCGTGCCACGCCCACCGGCCGCCCCCGCACAGCCCCGGGCCGATGTCGCCAGCGACGCACCGACCGCGTTTGTGCGCGGCTTTGTGTTCAGCGGCAACACCCTGATGGCCAGCGACGCGCTCGCCGCGGCGCTGCGCGATTACACCGAGCGCGAGCTGACCCTGGCGCAGATCAAGCAGGCCGCCGATGCGGTGGTCGAGGCCTACCGCCAGGCTGGCTGGACTGTGCGGGCCTATGTGCCCCGGCAAGCGCTGGACGATGGCGTGGTGCGCATTCACATTGTGGAGGCCGTTTTTGGCGGCGCGCAGCTGCAGGCCGCGCCCCTGCAACGCCTGGATGGCGAGCGCCTGGTGGCCATGGCCGAAGCCATCGTGCCCAAAGGCCAGCCACTGCAGGCCCGCGAGCTCGACCGTGCGCTGCTGCTCATGGCCGACCTGCCTGGCATCAGCGTGGCGGGCAGCCTGGTCGAGGGCCAGCGCGAGGGTGAGACGAAGCTGCTGATCGCTGCCAGCGACGGCCCCCTGGTCAACGGCTACGCGCTGGCCGACAACCAGGGCTCGCGCGCCACCGGCGCAGACCGCCTGAGCCTGAGCCTCAACATCAACAGCCCCCTGCGCCTGGGCGATGTGCTGACTCTGCAGGCGCTCAAGACCCAGGGCAGCGATTACCAGCGCGTGGGCTATATGGTCCCGGTGGGCCTGCTGGGTTGGCGTGCCGGCTGGCATGCCTCGCGCCTGGACTACCGCGTCGTCGCGGCCGAATTTGCCACGCTCGACGCGCACGGCACTGCCACCACCGCGGGCTGGGACGTGAGCTACCCCTTGCTGCGCAGCCCCCTGCGCCATGTGCAGTTCAACCTGAGCTACGACAACAAGGCCTTGCGCAACAGCGCCAACGGCGTCGCCAATGCCTACGGCATCCAGGTGCTCAACGCATCGCTCGCGGCCAGCCTCACCGACGGCTGGGCCGGCGGCGGCGTCACCACGGCCAACGCCGCGCTCACCCGTGGCGACAAAAGCACCGAAGGCGCTTACACCAAGCTCAACCTCGGTATCAGCCGCCTGCAAAGCCTGAGCGGCTCGCTCAGCCTCTATGCCGCCGCCAGCGCTCAACGGGCGGACCGCAACCTTGACTCGTCCGAAAAGCTCTACCTGGGCGGCGCCAGTGGCGTGCGCGCCTACCCCGCCAGCGAGGCGGGCGGCAGCGAAGGCAGCACGCTCACGCTGGAGCTGCGCCAACGCCTGACCCAGCAGCTGACGCTGGCCGGCCTGTATGACCACGGCTGGATCAAGGTCAACCGCGACAACAACATCGCTTCGCCCGCTAACCCCAATCGTTACCGGCTTCAAGGCTACGGTGTCTCGCTCGCCTGGCAGGCCACGCCTGCCATGCTGCTCAAAGCCACCTTGTCGCAGCGCGGCGGCGGCAACCCCGCTGCGCAGGCCAATGGCGCCGACGGCGATGGCACGCGCAAAGTCACCCGCCTGTGGCTCAGCGCCGGCATGGCGTTTTAAAAAGAGGGCGCCACCATGAACCGCATTCACCGCACCCTCTGGTCCGTGGCCACGCAGTCCTGGCAGGCCGTGCCCGAGACCGCCAAATCCGCTGGCCAAAACACCGTCAAGTCCTGCGCGAGCGGCGTGCTCGCTTCGGTGGCCCTGGGCCTGGCGCTCGGCGGCCTGGCCCGCGCGCAGGCGCCGCCGCCTGCGCCCACCCAGCTGCCCACGGGCGGCACCGTGCTGCAAGGCAGCGCAAGCATCGGCCAAAGCGCCAGCGCCCAGGCCGCCGCGATGGTGGTCCAGCAAAGCAGCCAGCGCGCCGTGATCCAGTGGGACAGCTTCAACCTGGGCAGCGCCGCCAGCGTGAGCTTTGTGCAGCCCAACGCCCAGGCCGTCACGCTCAACCGCGTCAACGACAGCCAGCCCAGCCAGATCTTCGGGCGCATCAACGCCAACGGCCAGGTGTTCCTGAGCAATGCCAACGGCGTGTACTTTTCGCCCAGCGCCTCGGTGGACGTGGGCGCCTTCGCCGCCACCACGTACCGCATCGGCAACGACGACTTCATGGCGGGCCGCTATGTGTTCGAGCGCGGCGGCGCCAGCGGCAAGATCGTTAACGAAGGCCGCCTCAGCGCGGCCCTGGGCGGCTATGTGGCGCTGCTGGCCCCCGAGGTGCAAAACGCCGGCGTCGTGCTCGCCCACGCAGGCACCGTGGCCCTGGCCGCGGGCGAGGTGATCACGCTCAATGTGGACGGCGCCGGCAGCCTCGCGGGCATCGCCACTACGCCCAGCGCCATCGCCGCGCTGATCGAAAACAAACAGGCCGTGCAGGCACCCGACGGGCAGATCATCCTGTCGGCGGTCGCGCTCCACAAGCTGCAGGCCGGCGTCGTCAAAAACAGCGGCCGCCTGGAGGCCAGCAGCCTGGTGCGCCAGGGCGGCCGCGTGGTGCTCGAGGGCGACGACATCACGCTGAGCAGCACCAGCAGCATCAGCGCCACCGGCCCCACCGGCGGCGGCAGTGTGCTGGTGGGCGGCGAGTGGCAGGGCGGCGGCGCGCTGCGCCAGGCCACCCGCGTGACGATGACGGCCGGCGCCACCATCGACGCCAGCGCCACGGCGCGCGGCGACGGCGGCCAGGTCGTGCTGTGGAGCGATGTGCACAGCGCCGATGGTCAAACCCGAGTGAGCGGCAACATCAAAGCCGAGGCGGGCCCCCTAGGCGGCAATGGCGGCCAGGTGGAAACCTCGGGGCACTACCTGAACGTGGACGACATTCGCGTCAGCACCAAGGCCGATCAAGGGGAAGCGGGGAGATGGCTGCTGGACCCCTACAACGTCACGATTTCCGAGAGTGCCACAACCACGAGCACTTTGAGCGGAGGCGTCTACACCCCGACCGACAACACAACGAACATCAGACGCTCCGATTTGCAAACGGCCCTGGCCAGCGGCAATGTCGAAGTGGTGACCACGGGCGCGGGATCACAAGCTGGCAACATCGCGCTGAACCACACCACCGATCTCAGTTGGAGCAGTGCCAGCACCCTGAAGCTCTCGGCGGTTGGGGGTATTTCAGGCACTGGGCTGGTGGATATGACGGGTGGAGGAGGGCTGATCTTCAACCAGGCAGGCACGAGCACCTACAGCGGTGCCATCAAAGGCAACGGGTTCGTGATCAAGCAAGGCAGTGGCACTTTGACCTTGACCGGCAACGGCAACTACAGCGGTGGCACCACCGTGGCTGCGGGCCGGTTGGTGGTTGGAGGCCCCTTGTCGTTGGGTACAGGCCCCAACAGTGTGGCCAGCGGAGCAACGCTCGACCTGAATGGCCAGACATTGAGCAACGCAGGGACCTTGAGCCTGAGTGGGACAGGGGTTGGCGGCAACGGGGTTTTGATCAACGGTCATGCAACAGCCGCAGCCACCTATGCGGGGCTGGTGTCTTTGGCATCCGACAGCTTGATCGTGGGGAACGACGCAGCCATCCGATTGACCAACACCGGCACCATCAACGCCACTTACAACCTGACGCTCGGGGGCAGTGGCACCGCCTTCAACCAGCTGAACAGCGGCTTTGGTGGTGGGCCAGGCTCCCTCACCAAAACTGGCACAAGCACCTGGTCATTGGCGAGCACCGGCGTCAACACCTACACAGGCGGGACCAACCTCAATGGTGGTGTGCTCCAGTTGGCCAAGTCGGGCGCTGCCGTTGCTGGGGGCAACAACGCCTTGGGCACCACGGGAACCATCAGCTTCAATGGCGGGACATTGCAGTTCGGTTCATCCAATACCACCGACTATTCCAACTTCTGGAATGACTCCACCAGCACCTTCGTCAACCGCTTGAGCAATGCGCCCAACCAGCGCTATTCGTTCGACGTGCAGAATTTGTCTGTGACCATGGCCGGGTCCCTCACCAGCGCGGGCGGCACGCTGCAAACGAGCGGGACTTTGGGCACGTTGATTCTGTCCGGCTCCAACAGCTTCAGCGGCGGTGTCACGCTGACATCGGGGACGTTGCGACTGGATTCTGCGGGAGCGGTGGGCAGCACGGGCGCGATCAATTTTCCCGGCGGCACGCTGCAGTTCAGCGCTAACAACACGACCGACTATTCGGCCCGTTTCAGCGGGACGTCCATCAAAATCAATACGAACGGTCAGAACGTGACGCTCGCCACCGCGCTGACGGGGTCGGGCAGCACATTGAGCAAGAGCGGTGTCGGCACCCTCACGCTGACCGCGGCCAACACCTTCACGGGGGCCATCACGGTTGCGGCGGGCGGAACGTTGGCGATTGGCGGCACGGGTTCGCTGGGCAACGGCAGTTACGCAGGCGGTATCAACCTCGCCAGTGGGGCCACCTTGCAGCTGTCGTCCTCTGCGGCGCAAACCCTGTCGGGCAGTATTTCGAACTCAGGCAGCATCGTCAAAGACGGTACGGGCACCTTGACCTTGAGCGGCTCTGCCTCAAGCTTTACAGGCACTGTTTCGGTGAACGTCGGTACCTTGCGAATCGCAAGCAACAACGCTTTGGGTGGCACCGGCGGCGGCACCACGGTGGCCAGCGGTGCGACGCTGGAGCTGGGTGGCGTCTCCAACTTGGCGATCGGTGCAGAGCCGCTCACCATCGCGGATGGCGGCACTCTGAAAAACGTGTCTGGCGCCAACAGCTTCGCCGGTCCGTTGACGCTCGGCGGCGATGCCACCATCACCGTCGATGCGGGTTCTTCGCTGAACTACACCGGCAGCGTCGCGGCCGTGCCCACGACCAAACGGCTGACGCTCAACACCAATGGCAACCTGACGTTCAGCGCGAACCTCACGGGCGGTGTGAACGCGACCTACCTCCAGAACGGCACGGGCATGCTCACCATGGGCAACGGCTCGACGCTGCCCACCATCACGCCGGTGTACGCCGGCCTGTACGACGCCAGCGGCAACTACAGCAGCGAGTACGGCAGCACGCCCAACTTGGCCGCCGGGTTTTTCACAGCGGCCTCCGGGGGGACGCCCGTGAACATGGTGGCGGGCACCGACTACACCGGCACGGCCGTCTGGTCCGGCACGCTGCCCACCGCCAGCAGCAGCGTGGGCAGCTACAGCGTGACCTACGCCAGCGGACTGACCCTGACCAATACCTATCTGTACACCTTTGCCGGTGCGGCCAGCGCCAGGACCTGGAACGTGACCCCCAAGGCCCTGACCGTGAGCGGCACCAGTGTGGCCCACAAGACCTACGACGGCAACACACTGGCTGCACTCAGCGGCGGCGCGCTGATGGGCGTGGTGGGCAGCGACAACGTCACGTTCACGCAAAGCGGCACGTTCGCACAGGCTGGGGTGGGCACCAGCATCGCCGTGACGGTGGCTGGCAGCCTGGGCGGCACCGCGGCCGGGAATTACATCTTCACGGCACCCACGGGCCTGAGCGCCAACATCACGCCCAAAGCCCTCACGCTGGCGGGCGTTTCGGTGGCTAACAAAACCTACGACGGCAGCACCACCGCTGCACTCAGCGGTGGCGCGCTGACAGGCGTGATCGGCAGCGACAACGTCACGCTCACGCCAACCGGCGCGTTTGCCACCGCCAATGCGGGCACCAGCATCGCTGTGACTGTTTCGGGCACCCTGGGCGGCACCGCGGCTGGCAACTACACGCTCACCGCCCCCACGGGCTTGAGCGCTGACATCACGCCCAAGGCGCTGACCATCACCGCCAGCAACGTCAGCAAAACCTACGATGGCCAGGCCTTCAGCGGCGGCACGGTCAGTTACAGCGGCTTTGCGAACAACGAGACCAGCGCCGTGTTGGGCGGCGCACTGAGCCTGGGTGGCAGCAGCCAGGGCGCCACGAACGCGGGCAGCTACGCCATCACGCCCAGCGGCTGGACGAGCAGCAACTACGCCATCCAGTACGCCAGCGGCACGCTCACGGTGAACCCGCTCGCGGTGGCGCTCACGGGGGCCATGAACTACAGCGGCCTGCCAAGTCTCAACACCAGCGACACCGGCAGCACGCTGAGCGTGAGCAACCGGGTGGGCAGCGATGTCGTGACGGTGACGGGCACTGCCACGCTGGCCGCTGCGAGCGCGGGCACGCAGGTGGTGACCGGCTTCAACGGCCTGAGCCTGAGCAACGCCAACTACACGCTCAGCGGCGCCAGCGGCAGCGTGACCGTGGTCGGCACCTCGTCGATCAATGTGACGGTGCTGAGCAACAGCGATGTGAGCGCCTTGATCGGCAGCCAGCTGGCCGGCCTGACGGGCGCGCAAATGGGCAGTTTCAGCACCACGCAGTTGCAGGTGTTTTCTGCCCAGCAGCTGGCGGCGCTGTCGCCCGCGCAGCTGGCAGGACTCAGCGCCGCGCAGTGGGCCAGCCTGAGCCCGGCGCAGCTGCAGGGCCTGAGCCCCGCACAAATGGCTTTGCTGACCTTAGCGCAGCTGGCCGGCTTGAGCCCGGCGCAGCTGGCCGCCTTGAGCCCGACCCAGCTGCAGGGGCTGACACCCGCGCAGCTGGCGTCGCTGAGCCCGGCGCAAGTGGCGAGCCTGAGCGCCGCCGGCGTGGCCGGTTTCAATGCGCTGCAGCTGGCGGCGATCGGCGTGGTCCCGACGCCGCCCGCCAGCCCGCCGCAGCCACCCACTGCCGTGGCGGCGGAGCAGCGGCCGCCTGAGCCCGCAGGTGTCTTGGAGGCTTCGATGGCGGCCGTGGTCAATGCCGTCAGGCTGATCGCGTCGCAGGCCCCGGCCTTTGCGCCCGATTCGGCGGGGGCTTCGGCGCCTGCCGCGGGCCCGGCCGCCCCGCTTGCCACACCCGCAGGGCAGGGCGCTGCGGCCGCCGGGGTGCTGGCCATCACCATTTTGGGCGGCCCGCAGGCCGAGCCCGCCATGGTGGGCATCGCTTTCGAGCAGGACGCCGACCGGGTGTCGCTACGCTCGGTCGCTGCGCCTGCAGCGGCGCCGATGACCGACAAGTTCGTGTTCACCGATCGGCTCACCACCTTTATGGTGGCCGCCCCCGATGGGGAGATGGTGACATTTCAGGGCGGTCTGTTGAACAAGCGCATGGTCATCGTTGCGTCCACCGAGGCCGCCAGGCGTGTCGCACGCTCGGAAATGAACCTGGTGCTGGCCGCGGCCGTGACCAGCCTGGGTCAGGACGAGCGGGTGATGCTGGCCATGCTCGAGGGCGTGGTGTTCGACTTGCGATGAAGATTGGCAATTGACATTGGCATGAGGCGGTTCAAACCGGCCTGCACCTCCCACTACAGCAAGCACCTGCGCAGAAATGCCCAGGTGCTTTTTTTCTGAGCGTGCTTCTCAAGGCACAATACAGACCCAGCCCCGATGGTGAAATTGGTAGACACATCGGACTTAAAATCCGCCGCTTCCGTAATTGGGGCGTGCCGGTTCGATTCCGGCTCGGGGCACCAGGAGAGAACACCATGAACCACGACAACGCCCCGTTTGAGATCCATGTGCATGGTGACATCCCGATCAAGCCCGGCACCAGTGCCAAGGCGCTGGAGGAGGCGCTGCGCCCCCTGTGGCATTACGTGGGTGCACGCTCGCTGCGCGAGGGCGGCCTGAGCCTTTACGAAGAAGAGCCCGGCCTGCAATTCGACAAGCACAACGACTGTCTGCGCATGTGCTGGACCGTGCGCGGTGACGAGGATTTCCGCCAGGTGCTCGATGAGCTGTGCATGAACCTCAACGAGCTGTCTTCGGCCGGCGCACAGAACGAGATCAGCTACTACGACACCGAGTTCGACGAGGAAGACGACTCGCGCGAGGACGAGGCACGCGACGACTTCTACATGCTGTTCGTCGGCCCCGATCCCGCCGCCATCATGCAGGCCCAGCGCGACCTGCTGGTGCACGATGTGGTCAACATGATGGAGCGGCATTTCGATGGCGCCGAGCTCGGCGGCGTGGTGGCCGAGATCGACAAGCTCTTCAGCCAGCGCTTCAACAACCTGGTCAGCTCGCTCGACCTGGGCAAGCCGCCGCGTGGCGGCAATGGCGGCGGCAGCGGCCATGGCGGCGGCGGTCGTCGGCCGCGCCACCTGCACTGAGCGCAGAGCCCATGGCCCACGTCGCGCCCGGTCGGCCTGTTGGGGGAAGCGCCCGTGAAAACCTTGCTCGCTGACAGCCTCAACCCGGGCGTGCGCGCTCGCGAGGTCCTGGGCTGGGCCCTTTACGACTTCGCCAACTCGGGCTACACGACGGTGGTCATCACGGCCGTGTTCGCGAGCTATTTCGTCGCTGCGGTGGCTGGCGGTACCGATTGGGCCACGCTGGCCTGGACAGCCGGTTTGTCCCTGTCCTACGCGATCGTGATGCTGACCATGCCTGGCCTCGGCGCCTGGGCCGACCGCCATGCGGCCAAAAAGCGCTTGTTGATGCTGGTCACGCTCGGCTGCGTGCTCTCCACCGCGGCGCTGGCGCTGGTGGGGCCGGGTCAGGTGGCGTTGGGCCTGGCGCTGCTGGTGGTCTCCAACGCTTTTTATTCCTATGGCGAGTCGCTCACCGCGTCCTTCCTGCCCGAGCTGGCGCGGCCCGAAGCCATGGGGCGCGTGAGCGGCTGGGGCTGGGCGCTCGGTTATGTGGGGGGCATGCTGACGTTGGCGCTGTGCCTGGCCTATGTGCTGTCGGCACAAGCCCGCCAGGAAAGCGCCGCCCAATTTGTGCCCGTGACCATGCTGATCACCGCCGGCCTCTACGGTCTGGCGGCTTTGGCCACCTTTGCGCTGCTCAAGGAGCACGCGCGGCCCACGCGGCTCGCCCAGCACCCCGAGGGCGTGCTGGCCAATTTGTTGCGTCTGCGCCAGACCTGGCGCGAGAGCGCGCCTTATGCCGACTTTCGCCAGCTCATGGCCTGTGCCGTGGCTTACCAGGCGGGGGTGGCGGTGGCGATCGCGCTGGCGGCCATTTACGCCGAGCAGGTGGTGGGCTTCGCGCCGCAGGAGACCATGGTCTTGATCTTTGTGCTCAACATCGCCGCCTTCATCGGCGCCTTCGTCTTCGGCCATGTGCAGGACGCGCTGGGCCACAAGCGCACCCTGGGCTGGACCCTCGCCGGCTGGGTCCTGACCTGCGCGCTGGCCGCCGCTTCGACCAGCAAAGGCATGTTCTGGCTGGCCGCGGCGGTGGCCGGTGTGTTCCTCGGGTCCAGCCAATCGGCGGGACGTGCCATGGCCGGAGTCCTGGTGCCGGCGCAGCGCCTGGCCGAGTTTTTTGGCCTGTGGACGCTGGCGGTGCGCCTGGCCAGCATCCTGGGGCCTTTGGGTTATGGCCTGATCACCTGGGCCACGGGCGGCAACCACCGCCTGGCCATTGGCGCCACCGGTTTGCTGTTTCTGCTGGGCCTGTGGCTGCTCCGCCCGGTCGATGTGGCGCGCGGCATGGCTGCTGCCCGCGCAGGCGCTTAAGCGATCTGCGCGCGCCGGCAGGCTTGTGCGGGCAGCTGCAGCCAGCGCTGGGCGGCCGCCTGCAGGCCGGCCAGCTCGCCCGTGGTGAACAGGCGCATGCGCGCCGCGGGCGTCAGCGGCGCGGGGCCGGCGTGCAAAAGCCCCTGGGCTTCGAGCAGGCGGCGGGTTTGGCGGGCGACGGGCTCGCCGGTGGACACCAATTGCACCTGCGGCCCGAGCAGGGCTTGCAGCTCGTCTTGCGCGAACACGTAATGGGTGCAGCCCAGCACCAGGGTGTCGATCTCGCCTTCGCCGCTGCCAAAGCGGCCCAGCGCCTGCGTGTAGCGCTGCAGCAGGCGGCTGACTTCGGCGGGCGCGCTGGTCTGGTGGGCGGGCAGGGTGGTCTGCTCGATCGCCAGGGCCAGGCCGTTGCAGGCGCAGACGTCGAAGCGCGCTTGACCTTCCAGGCTGGCCAGCAGGCGTGCGAATTTGTCGCTGCCCACCGTGCCGCGCGTGGCCATCACGCCCACGCGGCCGGTGCGCGTGAGCTGCGCGGCCGGTTTGAGCGCAGGCTCCACGCCCACCAGCGGCAGCTGCGGGTACTGCGCGCGCAGCTCGTGGATGGCGGCGGCCGTCGCGGTGTTGCAGGCCACCACCAGCGCCTTGATGCGGTGCTCGCCAAGCAGGTGCTGGGCGATCGCGTGGCTGCGCTGGCGCACCTGCAGATCGGTCTTTTCGCCATAGGGCGCGTGCGCGTTGTCGGCCAGGTAGACGAAGTGCTCGTGCGGCAGCGCGGCCTGCAGCGCCTGGAGCACGCTCAGGCCGCCGATGCCGCTGTCGAAGACGCCGATGGGCTGCTGCGCGCTCACCCTGGCTGCCCCAAGAAAAAGGCCGCTCGCGCGGCCTTTTGTCCTTTGTCCATCAGCCCGCCGTGACGCCGATGCCCTTGAACTCGCCGCTGGCGATGCGCTTTTCCCACTCGGCCGGGCCGGTGATGTGGGCGCTGGTGCCGCCGGCGTCGACCGCCACCGTGACGGGCATGTCGACCACATCGAATTCGTAGATGGCTTCCATGCCCAGGTCGGCAAAGCCCACCACCTTGGCGCCCTTGATCGCCTTGGACACCAGGTACGCGGCGCCGCCCACGGCCATGAGGTAGGCGCTCTTGTGCTTCTTGATGGCCTCGATTGCGATCGGGCCGCGCTCGGCCTTGCCGACCATCGCGATCAGGCCGGTCTGGGCCAGCATCATGTCGGTGAACTTGTCCATGCGCGTGGCGGTGGTCGGGCCGGCGGGGCCGACGACTTCGTCACGCACCGGATCGACCGGGCCGACGTAGTAGATGACGCGGTTGGTGAAGTCCACGGGCAGCTTCTCGCCCTTGGCCAGCATGTCCTGGATGCGCTTGTGCGCGGCGTCGCGGCCCGTGAGCATCTTGCCGTTGAGCAACAGCGTTTGGCCGGGCTTCCAGCTGGCCACTTCTTCCTTGGTCAGGGTGTTGAGGTCCACGCGCTTGCTGGTCTGGGTGTTCGGCTGCCAGTCCACCTTGGGCCACAGGTCCAGGCTGGGGGCATCCAGGTAGACCGGGCCGGAGCCGTCCATCACGAAGTGGGCGTGGCGCGTGGCCGCGCAGTTGGGGATCATGGCCACGGGCTTGGAGGCGGCGTGCGTGGGGTACATCTTGATCTTGACATCGAGCACCGTGGTCAGGCCACCCAGGCCTTGGGCGCCGATGCCCAGGGCGTTGACCTTCTCAAAGAGTTCGAGGCGCAGTTCTTCGACTTGGTCCAGCTTCTCGCCGCGCGCGCTCTTGGCCTGCAGCTGGTACATGTCCAGGTCGTCCATCAGGCTTTCCTTGGCCATCAGCACGGCTTTTTCGGCGGTGCCGCCGATGCCGATGCCCAGCATGCCCGGCGGGCACCAGCCCGCGCCCATGGTCGGCACGGTCTTGAGCACCCAGTCGACCAAGTTGTCGCTGGGGTTCATCATGACCATCTTGGACTTGTTCTCCGAGCCGCCGCCCTTGGCCGCGACGGTGATGTCGACTTTGTCGCCGGCCACGATCTCGGTGAAGATCACCGCGGGCGTGTTGTCCTTGGTGTTCTTGCGGGCGAACTGCGGGTCGGCCACGACCGAGGCGCGCAGCGCGTTGTCGGGGTTCAGGTAGCCGCGGCGCACGCCTTCGTTGACCGCGTCTTCCAGGCTGCCCGTGAAGCCTTCCCAGCGCACGTCCATGCCGACCTTGAGGAAGACGTTGACGATGCCGGTGTCCTGGCAGATCGGGCGATGCCCCAGCGCGCTCATCTTGCTGTTGGTGAGGATCTGCGCCATCGCATCCTTGGCGGCCGGGCTTTGCTCGCGTTCGTAGGCGCGCGCCAGGTGCTCGATGTAGTCGGCCGGGTGGTAGTAGCTGATGTACTGCAGGGCACCGGCAATGGATTCGATCAGGTCGTTTTGGCGGATGACGGTCATGGAAGGACTTTCAGAAAGAAACGGAATCGGGCCGGGCCCTCAGTGCTCGGCCGGCACGCTGTGCGACATCAGGCGGTCGGCCAGCGCGATCGCCAGGGCGCTGAAGAGGAAGGCGATGTGGATCACGGTCTGCCAGATCAGCACTTTTTCATCGTAGTTGGCGGCGTTGATGAAGGTCTTGAGCAGGTGGATCGAACTGATGCCGATGATGGCGGTGGCCAGCTTGACCTTGAGCACCGAAGCGTTGACATGGCTGAGCCACTCGGGCTGGTCGGGGTGGCCTTCGAGGTTCAGGCGCGACACGAAAGTTTCGTAGCCGCCCACGATCACCATGATCAGCAGGTTGGAGATCATGACCACATCGATCAGGCCCAGCACCACCAGCATGATCACCGTCTCGTTGAGCGCGGTGACCGGCGCGTCGCTCTTGTAGCCGATGCTCGAGACCAGCTGTTGCAAGGCATGCTGGTTGCCGAAGGCCGCTTCGAGCAGGTGCACGAGTTCGACCCAGAAATGAAAAACGTAGACCGCCTGTGCAGCGATCAGGCCGATGTACAGCGGCAGTTGCAGCCAGCGGCTGGCGAAGATCAGGTTGGGCAAGGGCTTGAGCGGGTGACGCGAAGGGGAGAGGCTCATGACAGACAGGGGAGGCCGAAGCCAATCGGAAATGCCGCATTTTAGGCGGCTTGTCTGTGCCCGACCCGCGCACTTGCGAAAGACTGATGTCAGTCAGTAGGTTGTAAGAGCCAAGGCAGACAGTCTCGCCCATTCTCAAGTCACGTTCAGTCCAAGGAGACAAGACCCCATGAGCGCCAACGCCACCTACCTGCCCAGCGA
>JACCDG010253675.1_pt1 | contig 20377 bp, 32 predicted proteins | sample 7442471 | NCBI WGS metagenome assembly JACCDG01 (sample SAMN15323444, study PRJNA562643) | freshwater metagenome | isolation source: river surface water | place: USA:Blue River Watershed | collected 2017-08-17 | reverse complement strand
GTATTCATTTGATACAAGCCCTGACCATTTAGACCAAATCTTGTACCTGGTTGACATGCTTGTGGTATTTTAACAGCAAACTCTCGACCATCAATACCTCTAATAACAGTTTCTGTGCCTAACATAGCATCAATACTGTCAATGTTTATAGTTTTAACTAGATTAATGCCATGAAGTTCAAACGAACTATCATTGTTTACAGTAATTATAACATATAAATCGCCTCTTGTCAATGAGTCAAACATGTTATCACCCATGCCGCCATACTTAATAGTAGTGCCGTTGCTGACACCGCGCGGTATTTCTACGTCTACATTGTAGCGATCACCTTTAGTTGTTTGAACATTTATGGTTCTACGCTGTGGATTTAGGGTATCTGACAGATTTATAGTTAACTGTACACGAAGATCTTTGTTGCGTCGAGGTTGACGTTGTTGGAATGGATTTGGTCCACCAAAAGGATGACCTGCTTGACGAAATACCTGACTGAATATGTCATTGATATTATCGTGTCCAAAATGAAATTCAAAATGAGTGCCGTTACCGTTGTCAAAGTGACTAAACGGATTTGGATTATCGTGTGCGGCACGTTTGTGGGGATCTGATAGAGTATCGTAAGCGGTCTGTATCTCTTGAAACTTGGCGGTATCACCACCACGATCTGGGTGATGTTTAGCCGCTAGTCTGCGGTACGCTTTTTTGATCTCGTCATCAGATGCCCCTCTAGGCACACCTAACGTTTCATATGCATCAGCCATATTTTTATTCTACGAGAAATTAGTTACCTTGTCTATTATTTATTTCTTCATTTTAGCGGCACGTTTAAGTTCTGCTTCGTACCACTCTTCTTCTTTAACGTAAATTTCCTGTGTGTGATCATCTAAGTTACAGATTTCATCGATAGGTTGATCCAAAACTGCAAAACTACGTTTCACCAACATACTTACACCTGTGCGGCGATCTACTACGTTGCCATCACTGTAGACCATGCTACCAAACGGGAATGTAACTACATCAAATGTACCATCCCATAACTTAGTGCGTAATTCAATTAAGAATTCACGACAACCATCAATGCTCATAGTATCGTGGAATACAATAATACCAGTTTCACTTAGTTGTGGATAAATGGCTTCAAAGTCATTTTTAATGCCTTCGTAACTATGACAGCCATCAATAAATGCTAGGTCAATACGCGGGTGTTTTGACTTAATTAATTCATGGAACTCAGGAGTTTTGCTGTTGATTTTAGTTAACTCGTAATTTACATGGCCTTTTGAACGCAAGTAGTCTTCGCATTTTTCTTTACTAGACCAATGTTGAAATTGATTTTGTAGTCCATGTGTGTCCCACAAGTCGTAACCATAGACAAAGCCATTTACACGTGCGGCTCCGCGACATAAAAAGTCAGTAGTTTTGGCTTCTGCTACACCAACTTCTACTACTACTTTACATTGATTTAAGTATATTAATGCTTCTAAAAATGGGCTATGTTCTTCGACTGTAACGGCCATTGCAACTCCTGATTGAATAAAAAAAGGCAAGTACTAAAATAGTATACTTGCCTTTTTATTTAACGTCAACTAAGTTGGTAAGATTATTTTTTACGTCTCTTAGGGCGATTTAGGTCTTCCGCAGTTTCCACTACCTCAGGAGTTTCGACAACTTCTGGTACTGATGTAAGTTGTTGAGTCTCTGCTACTTCAGGTGCTTCAAACTCTGCTGCTGGTTGTGCTACCTCAGGCTGTGCTTCAGGCACATTAACTTCAGCAGGTTGCCCTAACCAAACAGGAGAACTTTCTGCTGGGGTGTCTCCAACCCCGTCTATTTTCCCGCTTCGATCTCCGCTACTTTCTCTTTACCACGTGTAAACGCGGCAATACCTAAAATAGCACCCATGGAGATGTGATATAATCCGCCACCTTGTAATGTAACTGGAGCATAGGCTGTAACTGCCTGTCCTGGATTCCAAAATTGTAATAAATTATATAAAATTGGACCTATAATAAAGTCAAACCAAATAGTGGCCATATAAGTAATAGCCATTAATGGTCGCCATTTTGTGGTCATCCAATCTTCGGATTTCTTTTGTGCTTGAGTTGTCATTGTTGCTCCTTTTTGTTTATTATAGTTATATTTATTAGATAGCGCCGGCAGCACAGATGATGCCATCTATTAGTTCAAACAGTTGACCTTTAACTTCTAGATCACCTGCGGCTGCTACAATAGCCTTGCTGTGCTTTAGATCTTCTAATAATTCTTTTAATTCTGCGGCACTGATACGACCTGATTTGAATTCATTTTCTAGTGTACGTGCTTCTGCTACTACTTCGTTTTGTGTACTCATCGTGGTTTAGCCCCTAGTGATTTTTTAATTGTAGTTGTGCTAGTCTGAATAGTTGTGAACTTTAGTTCACAGTATCTTTGACTAACTTCGTCGCCACTGCTATAACGTTCTTTCAATCCTTTGATTATAGCCAGTAATTCTCCAGACATTTTAATAGACTCTTGGTTGCGGTCTACGTCTTTGGTATAGTTTTTAAGTGCTACACTGGTATTGTACATTTTAGTCACATAAGGTATCACTGCTTTTTGATCTGCGCAACTGTCAATGCCAAGTTCTGCTTCAGTTTGAATGTCATTAACCAACGCATATTCATTGTTGTCCCAACGTGCTTGCTTGTAGATGTCTACAATAGCACAACCGTTTAACACTAATACTAAACTCAATAAGGCTAGTCGTTTCATTTTACTTCCTCATATACTTTACGCTGTGCTTTGTACCACTCGACCCATGCTTCGTGTTTGGCTTGGCACTCATAGTATGTACTGTAGTTCTGTGTAACTGTTTCAACCACTGTGCTGAGTTTATCTGTGCCCGCAGGAACTTCTGCTAAAGTCGGGCAAGTTTCTGTAATTTCTTTTGGTACCTCAGGCCACTTAGGTGCCACAGGTAGTAGAGTACTACAGCCAGTTAATAGTAATGCAAAAATTATAGAGTATCTCATTGTGCACCATCCTTGATTATAACTGCTTCTTCGTTTCTGGCCGCGGCATTGAGCACATCTATAGCCTCTTTTGGAATCTTGCATTCTGCGTCGATAATTTTTTCAACTTCTTTAATAATCTGTTGATTTTTTACCTGTACTTCTTTTACTTTTTGTATTTTAGTTACAACTTTTTCTTGTATAACTGTATTAACTTGTTGAGATTTTTCTTCAGCGGCTTTGACTTTGGCTTCTAATGCTTCAACCTTAGCACGCCATTCCATTTCAACACCGTAGCCACCTTTCCAGTAGATACCTGCGGCTAATAACACAATACCTAAGATTTGTATAAGTGATTTGTAATTACGTAGCCCAGGAATCCACCCTACTAGGAAAAACCCAATTACAGTTAATCCTAGTCCTGCGAAAAGCACAATGTTGATTATAGTTTGTAGAAAACTATCTGGTAAAAAGTGTAGTAGAAACATTGAATTATCCTAGTAATTTTTGAAGGCTCTTAGGACCCATGATACCATCTGCTGTTAAGCCATTTTTAGTTTGCCATGCCTTAACTGCCTTTTCTGTGCCTGGACCAAATGAACCGTCTGCTGTTAGTCCTAATGCGGCTTGTACACGTTTAACAGTTTCGCCTTTAGAACCTACACGTACTGTTTCGTATGCTACTGCGGCAGGTGCGTGTGATTCTTCTACATGACCGCCACCTAACACATGTTTGGCATGCTCATAGTGCTTCTTACGATCATCTAAACCGATAGTACCACCGTTAATACGTTTAGTCATTTTAACAATATCATCTGCGTCACAGATAGCATTCAGGCCATTTTTCTTCCAGAACCAACATGCTGACTCGATAGCACCGTCAAGTGTTTCTAAGTCTGCTACTGCTTCATCTAAGGATAGGCCAACTGCTTTGGCAAATTGTGTGTAGTTATCACGGCCAGTCAACTGGATAGCACCACGACCACGGAACTTGTAGCCATCACCTGATGATTCTGGACCATTGCCCATACGTCCACCGTAGACTTTATTAGCAATCTTTTCTGGATTGCGAGCATATGGTTGTGCGTCTGCTACTGTAGGGAAGTATTTCTTAAATATCTTGTTTAAACCGTCTGCTGAATAGTTTAGGTTTTCTTGTAAAATTGTGAATCCGGCACTTTCATGACCGCACTGTGCTAAGAATCCTGCGGCACGATTAACTGTGTTGATTTCGTACTTGTCAAACGATTCTGTTAGTGCTTCTGCTAGGTCTTCCGGATATTTGTATTTTGGAAATAGTGCTCGAATTTGTGCTGCTGTAATCTGCATTGTTGATTGCTCCTAGTTTATCTAATGCCGGCTGCGATCCTCAAACTTTCTGTGTATTCGTTCTTAGGTGCAACTGTGTCTACTGGTACGCCTGCCGCAGTTTTAAGTGCGTCTAGTTCTTCTTGTTCTTTTTCATACTTTCTATTGTAGTCTTCTGGAGTTAGCGGAAGGATTCTTTCTAAATTCTCTTCAGTTAAATCGTGATCGTCTGGGCTTTTACGATATTTAAAACGCCAGTCTGATAATTCTTGTTCAGTTAAGTTAAGAATATCTTCAATCATTTCTACTATCTGTCTTGGCAGTTCTGCTGTGCGATCTAATTCAACAAATACCAAATAGTCGCCACCTTCTTTTTCACCAGAACTTACATCAGCATCTAGTACGTATTCGTAACCTTTTTCTATAAAGTTTACTAGATCGTTACTAGGCTCTTTGCCACTAACTTTAAAACTTAATACACAAACATCAGCATCATCGCCCATTTTACTTTTGTATTCGTCGATATGCAATTCGTTATGAACTAGACGCTTTAAGTCGCCTGTTTCTAAGTTTTCAAGTAAATTAGAATTGTGGTTGCTGTTGTTGTGCATTTTGCATCATCTCATCTTCAGGACCATACGATGTTTCTTGATCATCACCTTCTTCGTAGGCCGCTTCAACATCTTCAAGGTCAAGTGTGGCACTTTCTAAATCCAAACTACCTTGTTGTATTTCTTGCATTAGTTTTTTAGGCATTACAATAGTAACTAGCCATACAGGTTTCTTGCCCATTTTAGGCATCTTAGTTCCCGGTTCAAAGTCATCTGGTGTTTCTATTTTAATAGGATATTCAAGTTGATCTTTAGCGTAGTATACTTCACAATCATACTCTAGTAAGCGTTCACCACCGCGAGGATCTGGCATTAGTTTGTAAGGCCACATAAATGTGCAGGTTACAAAATATTTTTCGTAGATAGGACCTTCTACTAATTCACCATCTTTCCAGTGTCTGAACACATAGATGTCAAGTTCATCTAACACACGTTCAAAGTCTAACAGTGTGGCTAGACTACTGTCTGTCATGTAAAGATCTTTGGTATTTTCAATTACATCTGCTATTGCTTTGCTCATAAGTTAATACTCGTTTAACTTATTTATGCAGATTTTTGTTATAGGATGATTAAACGGATTAGGTGTTCTTGGTTAGCATAATATTTAGTAACAGAAATTTTTTTTAATACACATACTTTCAAATCAAAAACTGTTTCTTAAATACCTATGTACACGATGACTTTAATCTGTACAGTCAACTAGAAGAGGAGCAGTATGCCAAGACACCGTAGAAGCAGTCGCAGTAACACCCAAGCATTTTTAGTAGATAACACAGTAGTAAACTTTAACCAATACGTTCAACAACGCAAGGCAGTACACTTAATTCCAAAAAGTCTTAACCAAGAAGCATACATTGAATTATTAACGGACACCAGCAAAAGCATCGTTTTTGCTACAGGTCCAGCCGGTACGGGTAAAACCATGTTAGCCGTGCTTGCCGGCATTAGAGCATATAAAGAAGGGGAGGTGAAGAAGATTGTACTAACTCGTCCAGCGGTAGGGGTGGATGATGAAAAGCATGGTTTCCTACCAGGTGATATTAACGCTAAAATGGAACCGTGGACTAGACCACTATTTGATGTTATGCACGAATACTGGAGTCCCAAAGAAGTAGCCAGAATGATAGACGAACAGACAATAGAGATATCTCCACTAGCATTCATGAGAGGTCGCACTTTTAAGGATAGTTGGATAGTAGCAGATGAAATGCAAAACGCCACTCCTGGACAGATGAAGATGCTCCTAACGCGACTCGGCGAAAATTCCAAGATAGTTGTTACCGGAGATACACGTCAGGCAGACCGTAGTGAAAGTGATAACGGGTTACTGGACTTTAAGAGTCTTGTTGCCGCATACCAACAGAGTAAGTATGTAGCCGGTGTTGAATTTGCTAATAGAGATATTATGCGTCATCCCGCAGTGAAGGAGGTGTTACATATTTACGGAGAAATTTAGAGATAATGCTTATCTGAGGGAACACTTGGTACTTTAATAGTAACCACTTCTGTTTCCTCTAGATATTCAATTTGACTTATGTCGCCGGGTTCTAAGATACAAATATCCCCGGCTTCAAACATCTGTCCGTTACAAATTTGTCGCCCACTGATTACTAATGTGATTTCGTGGGCGATTTTATGAATATGGCTGGCTGTTTGGCTACGAGGATTCTTTTGATAGGTTACTTCAAAGTCTTTATTGCGCCACACTGCGCCTTCAAAGTCCCCAATGAACCATCCACGAGCACCACATTCACTTAATTTATAACGTTTCATTCTATGCTGGTTAATTTAACAAGGGTAGCACTTAGATTAATTTCAGCATCACTGACCATACTGTGATTTACAAGACCTTCACGTATAATGATAATTGCTTGATCTTGTGCTTCTTCTGTTTTAGCCCATAAGTCTAAGTTGTCATACATCCAACGGAAGATACCATCCATTTCTTCTGCTTCTGCTTGTTCACACAATAACTTACGTGCTTCACGAATCTTACCTGCTTTGAACAGAGCCACACAGTCAAGTTTCCAATCGCCTACTGCCTTGTCACCTTCTTTAGGACTGCGTAGTTTACCCTCTGTTGAGTTTTGTTGTACTAAGTTTAAACATTTACGCAGATCTGGATAGGTAGCACGTACATAGTTGTCTAAGGTATCTAAATCAAACTCAACACCTTCTGTGACCAATACAGTGGCTACACGTGCTGTAAACTCTGTGTGATCTGCTTTGTTTACATGAATACTTTGACAACGACTGTGTATTGGCGGTAGAATCTTATTTGGATAGTTACAGGTTAAGATAAAACGCACAGTGTCGCTGTATTCTTCCATTAGATTACGCAGTGCTGGTTGAACACTGACTGCGTTCATGTAGTCTGCTTCATCAATTAACACAACTTTAAACTGACCAAATGGCATAGTTTGACAGAAACTAATTAGTTTGTCAACCCACTCAATCTTACGTGCTTCTTTACTTCCGTTAGCATACATGACATCATATTCATCAACTTTAAGTTCGTTGATCAGCATACGTGCTAGAGTAGTTTTACCTGTGCCTGGTCCACCATGTAAGAGTAAGTGTGGAATAGTACCTGCTTTGATCCACGATTGTACCTGCTCGCGCATGCTTTCATCTTGAAATACATAGCCATCTAGTGTCTTAGGACGATATTGTTCTACCCATAATTGTTTCATTGATCAGTTCTCTTTAATAATTGAATTAAACGTTCTTGTTCCCACTCTTTTTCTTGCCCGGGGAATTCTGGCAAGTCTTTGTAAAGATCTTCTATTAAACATTTTAACAAATATAACCTGCGTTTGCAAGTACATTGAGTAAATCCGTCAGTATGAGGACTCATAGCAAGAGAGGCGAGTCTGCGTATTTCGCGAGCCGCCTCTATGCTGTCTGTTTCATCTGGAATATTTGGAACTAGATCGCTGTCGTCTATCAATTATAGGCCATTGCCGAGAGTTTCATCCTGCATCGGTTCGTCACTGACTAATAGGATATCTGCGTTATCGATGCGGCGAATAGTCTTCTCGCCTTGTTGATCTTCAATTAAGGTACCTCGTGTCCATCGACCGTGTTTGACTAGGACATACTGTCCTGCTTTAATGTCCTTTTGCTTTGATCCAACAGCATAGACGTATCCCCATCGGGCATGAATGCCTTCTAGTTTACCGTCTGTGCTTTGGATGATGATACCACTAGATGTAACTCGTTCTTTGAAATTCATAGTAACTAGTACGTGATCGTGTAAAGGTCTAATTGATTTAATTTTCTTTGCTTCAAATACTGATGCCATAATTACCTCTTAAATGCGTTTAATACCTGGTTGATTTGCTGGTGTTTTTAATACTTCAGACGGGTCTAATAGTTCTTGTTTAACTTCTGTTTCTTCTGCTACAGCCTCAGCAAAACTACCACGTGGTTTTACATAAGGTTTAAATTCATCTGTAGCAGCCGCCTGAACAACATTAGATTCTGGAATAACAAGATCTGGTACTGATTCAATTTCTGGCAATGCTTGACGTTGATCAAATTTTTGGAATTCAATATCATCGTCTGATGCTAGATTGCCATGTAATTTATTTTTTTCTGCTAGCACTTGTGCTCTAGTTTTAACAATCTTACCACCAGGACCTAATTGGTCACCTCTAGCATTTACTTTCATGTTGCCCACAGCAATAGCGGTTTCGTTGGCTAAACGTAGTCGATCCATGTCAACTGCGATACCTCTTGCTGATTTGTGTTGTGCTGCCATAGTGTTTCTCCTATTATATGCGTATTTATTTGAGAAATTCTTCGATGTCTAAATTATAGTAGATACTGTTGATCTTATGTACACCTAATAAAAACAGCACATAACTTGCTACACTTGATCCACGTCCTACACCCCAAACAATGTTGTGTTTACGTAAGGTGTCTACTAGATATTTCATATAACGTAGTAGGTCAAAAGCATCACGTTCTTGAAATAACAGTAACTCTGCACCCACACGTTGTAGTTCATGATCTTCCTTACATAGCCCTAAAACATACGCAGCGATGTCTAATTGCTTGTATTCTTCTGGCATGCGCCATTTGCTTTGAAAGCGATGGTCAAACTCTTCAATACTATCTGCTAGTGTAACATAACCAAACAAATTTGGCAAATCTGCGTGCAATTCTGCTCGACTTTTGTTGAATTCTTGCGGATCTTCAACCAAAAAGAGGCTCAAATCCAAGTCTGGATTCTTGTATAGTAACTCACATAGTTCATTACTAGTTGTGTAAGTTCTGCCGTACTTATCGTATTTCAAACAGTTATATCCTTTGCACTATCATCATTGCCCAATCTGCCAGTTTTTCTTGCATCTTCAAGCATTTTTGCATTACGCTTTTCTGATTCTAGCATATAATCTTGGATTAGTAAATTTAATTGATGAACCATTTCTGCATTACCAATACGATAAGCATAGCCTAATTTGTTTTGTAATTCGCTACGTTTAGTAAACAACTCTTCATCTGATAATGCTGATAAGTCAGGTGCTAGTGGGTGCATTATAAGTCTCCTTGAGCCCTATTCTCACTGTAGTATGCGTCAAATTCACCGCCTGGATAGCGTGCCTTAAGTTTGTTTACATTTTCAGCAATGACATCGTTAGGATCTAAGTTTAAGGCACGACAAGCATTTACCCAATACCACATGATGTCACCCAGTTCACGTTTCATATGAAACAGACTTTCTTCGTTTAACGGCTTACCTTGGAACAATATCTTTTTAGGGATTTCAGCAAACTCACCTGTTTCAGCACTTAGTCCAATCACTGCGGTGAGCAATAGGCTAAAATTAACATCTGAATTGGTTTTGAGATACTGTAGTTGACTGATAAACTGTCCGCAATAGTTTGATTCTGCTGATGTAACTGCTTCTACAAACTCTTGATACTTGTTAAGATCGATTTGATTACTCATAAAAGAAAACTCCTTATACTTTATTTTACACAAATTCAGTATAAGGAGTCAATGGTTTTGATAATTTAATTAACGAGTTTTATACCATTTATTATCTGCGGTAACGTATGTGTATTCAACGCTCTGACCTGCTGAAATTGTAACGTTTGCACTTGGTGAAACTGTGCTGGTCCAACTTGGCAATGCACGGAATTGGTTAACTGCTACATTTGATGCAATAGAAATAGTTGTGCCATTTGCTGTGGTATTTGGTAATGTTACGTCAGCAAAAAAACTTACAATACCGCCGCTAGGAGTAGGAGTAAGCAACACACGATCTACACCAACATTGGCTCTAAATGCAATATTGGCAGTTGGACTTAATTGTTGAATAACGGGTCCATAATTTTTACGTAGATCACTTATAGATACCGTTTGACCGCTATCGTATGTGCTAAACTCAAATTCATGTAATCCGTTAGATAGATAAACTGTGGTACCGCTTGTATAACCACGAATATTTTGAATGTTTTCTGTTACCGTTCCTGGGAAAGTAACTGCGGTACTACCATAACTTAAGATTCTTAAGCGTAATTTAGTCCATAAATTACTTGCAGGCCACGTGCTGGCAAAACTTAGGGTAGCAGACCCTGTAACACTAATTGTTTGAAAATGTCCAGTAGTCCAGTTAATTGATTGACTTCCGGCTACAGAAACATTGCCGATAGCATTTATAGTTTCTACTGCTTGTTTTAACTGCGGAGCGGTAATAAATGTGTACTCCATGTCATTTGTTGGAGTACCTGTTTGACCGACGGAACCTAACGGTCCTTTTAAAAGTGCGTTAGTTTGAAGATCAGTTAACTCTGCCGCCGCAAAGGTAAAGTTGTTAATAGTGTTGGTAAAATTATCACGAAAGCCTTGGCTGTTATTGTCCTGGCCTGCTATCGGGAATGAACCATCAATGTTTTGTGGATTAATGTTACTCATATAAGTCTCTCAAATATGTAGTTATTTATCAATAACAAGTGTATTTATTATTAAAATTTTAGGTGAATACATTTAGTCTTGGGAATCTTACTATCTGTTCACCTTGACCTGGTATCACATAAGTGTCTCTGTAGTCATAGAACTTAGTACCGTTGCCATCGAATATAGTACCAACTACTTTGATTTCTTGCGGTATCTCGCTCCAATTAGGCACTAGATTACCTGGTTTAATATTAATATCATAGTAAATATTTACTGCACCATGTTTTTCACCATTTCTTACATAAACTACACTGTTAAATTTTGGTGTAGGTATGCTGGTAATTGTTGTGGATAATGGGCCTGTTGCTTGTGGGAACACAGTAATGCTACTACTGGTAATATCAGTAATCATTGCTGTATTAGCCAAGTTTACTCCGCGTACTGGCATACCTACAAACAATCCTTCAGTACTAGTAACTGTTACATTAGTACCGTATCCGGTAGTATTAGCAGCATATCCCGTAACGGTTGAAGTCACATTAGCCAACGTTAATCTTACATAGTTATTAGCATCTACATTTATGTTCCAAATACCAATACGTTGATTTGGGCTGGTATAAAATACGTTACCGTTTACTACTTGTTTACTAGATATCCATTCGTTGTATCCTGGTACATAAGCGGCTGGATCCCATGCAGAACCAAAATCCCAAGAACCGGGATCGTCCCAAGGATCTAAACTATTAGCCCATCCTGCATTATAACTATCACTAATATCCACGGCTGGTTCAAACTCTTGTGAGAAGAATACCAAACGTTGACCGTTTTGGAATGAAGTTATACCATCTAAGCCACCAAAGGCATTGATTTCTCCTACTGTACGTTCATTTATGTACTCAAAAGGAATGTCTACAGCATAATCAACAGTGGTAATTGGGTCGTATATATTTTGTAATGCTGGATATCTATCAAATGTAGTTTCTCGGCTAGTAATAAATGCGTTGGCTGCAATATCAAAATTACCGCTATAAACATCATCTATGTAGTAACGATCAACAGTGAAGTTCACTTCGTTTAAGTTATATCCTAACTCGTTAAATCTCCAAGCAATAGTTTCACTTGCACCTGGTTTTGTATAGGCTAATACCACCGCACGTACAAAACCTAACTGTGTGCCATCTGGTTGAATACTAGTCATCCAATCTGGTAGTACGCCCTTGTCTTGATAACCTAGATCACCAACTACAACACTTTCCATATTGGTAAATGAATTTGGATTAGCAATTATATAAGAGTTACTGCCAAATAGGTATCTATTGCGAATCTCGCCTGACAAATCTATAGAATCGGGCGGGCCTTCACCTTGACTATTAGTATTTTGATCTTTAATTTCTGCGTAGACAACTTCGTACTTGATAGTTTGATCACCTACTGTGCTACCAGTTGGGATACTGTTGCTGACCACGTAACCTTTGCTGTAATCTGTAGGTACAAAAGTATCTGTATAGATATTGTAAGTACCAATAACATCACCTGTGGCATTTTCTATTACATCATAAACACCATCACGACGTGCTACTGCTGTCTTTACATTTGTAAACAGTAAGCGTTTTGAGAAATGATTAGTTTCTATAGCCTGAGCATACTCTTCTAGTGTGCTTGGATTAAGGCCAGGCAAGAACAACATTCTCACATCACGTGCTATACCAAACCAAGGATCTGTTGATCTATAAATTAAATCTGGAGGAAACACGCTGGTGTTTTGTAGTACATCTCTAAATTCTAAACGTTGATATTTGTTTAGTAATGCTTTTAGATATAGGTTTTCGTATGGTCGAGAATTTCTTTCTCGAACTAATATACTAAAGATTCTATTTGCACTAGCACTTTGGTCAAATGTTCTTGCAGTAATTTCAAATTCAAATGTATGATCAAATGTAGTAGTTGCCGCACCAGTTAAAGGATCAATGTCAAATATTGTAGTGCCGGCATCTAGACCAAATAATTCAAAACTTGCACGGCCACTCAATAAACCATCTGGTTCTAGTCTTAGACCCTGTACTTGATTTATATAACTACCTGGGGTGTAATAATAGTAGAGTTGTTTACCCTGAGGGCTCACTGCCGTTACACTTAGATCGCTGATTGCACCGTTTTGTATTGTGCCTAGATAACTAGGAGTTAACCAATCAACTCTGTTATTTAGATCACCTAATATTGTAATTTGGAATAGTCTACTAGATTGATAACTAGTAAAATCACGTTTGTAGACAATCAATTCAAAATCATATACAGTTTCGTTGGCGGTTTGTGTAGGTAAAAATCCAGTGACCCAACCTGAACGTTCATTTAAGGTCAATGAACCGGGTAATGATAGTGCGCCTTGATCAAACTTATCTTCATCAAACCCTATGTTACCTTGTGTGCTAGGACTTCCTGCTAGATCAACACCCACACTTAAGAATTCGTCAGGCACCGCAAAACTATTTCTGCCATCGATGTAGACCACAGTACTGGCGCTAGGGGTCTGATTGACTCTAAATTGCCCGGCAGTGTTATAGATAAAATCAATATCTGCTTGTGTACTAACACTCACAGGATAAGCGGCCACATTACTGCCGTTTATCTGAATGTTACCTGCACTTGACCCGACTGCAAATGTATTAGAATTAAACTGTACTTCAAACAATAAAGGTTTAAGTGTGTCTGTGTTGTATGCGCTATGCGCACGGATAACAATAGCATTGGCTCCTGTTGAACTCTGTGTGATTATGTCACCAACATTAGCAGTTACTACAGTGTACTCTAGCGAAGTTGATACACCAGTTGGATAACTTGCAATATTTGCGCCGTTAATCAGTAAATTACCAGTATTAAGTACGAAACTGCCAGAAGTAAAACTTACTGTTAATAAGGCACTTAGTCGTGCATTGGCAGTGATTCTAGCATTACCAGTAGAACCATTTTGTGTTAGAACATCGCCAATGTTGGCACTAACAACTAAGTTTCCACCAACAGCAATAGTACCAACAATGGCCGCGCCATCTAATAATATATTGCCAGTGGTAACACTGGCATTGGTGATAGTTGCATTGGCATTTCCAATAGTTTGACTGATATAATCACCTACGTTGGCAGTGATAATGGTATTACCAACAATACGCATGCCTGCGTGATTGTTTACAGTTGCATTAAACCATTTAAGTGTAGTCTGTGAACTGCTAAAATCTGTAATTGGGGATAATACCTGTATGGTATCACCAGTATCAAGGTACGGAGTCGTATTTGGTTCCCAAGATGTAGCAACATTAATATTACCGTTGGTGACAACACTTCTACCTATGTAAGGATATTGACCAACCACAACCTGCTCATCAAACGCACCTGCGGTAAGTGTTGGAATACTGTAACGTAACACATCTTCATCTAGGTCTATTGCTTCAATTTTAAATGTAAACCAACTACCCTGACGCTGTGGCGGAACGTTATCTTGTGTACTGATAATAATAGGGTTGTGTTTGCCGCCTGTATCAACTGTAAATTTTTCACCATTGATAATAGTAGTATCTACAGTTAGTAAGGTACTGTCTGCTGTGGTTGCAAGTTTAGGTAACACAAACATTTCATAGGTTACAGCATCAGTTAGACTGCCATCACTTACTTCAATAGTAAATTCAAAATACTTACTGGTTGTACCTAACGGAAAGTCCCAACCTAACTGACTTTGAGCATTAGCAAAAGTAAAGCGACCATCCCAATTAGTGTCATCCCAACCAGGATCACCGCTTGGACCCACTGCGGGTATAAGATTAATATAACCTGAAATTAGTCCAGATGAACTTAGAGTTAACCCTGGAGGTATAGTTCCGCTACGTAATGTCCAGGTTAAATCTCCACCTAGGATAAACTCGGTTGCTTCTAATTGCAAATTGATAACTTCACCATCAAAGTATTCACCTAGATCACGTGTGGCCACACTAGATACTACTGAATAGGTCGTTGGATAGGCATTAGTAAGCGTAACGTTTGCCCCGTTAACTACATTTAGATTACCTACGTTGGCTATGAACTGTTGTGCAGTATTGTATACTACAGTCACAGTTGAACTATTTACAACCGTTTGGAATACTGTTGCGTTTGCGGTATTAAACTGTTGTGTTAGATATTCGCCTGCTGTAGCAGTAATAGTACCTTGAAGACTTATGTTATAAAAATTAGTAACTGTTTTGGGAACAATAACAGGTGGAGCAACGTTAGTAATCGTAATGTTAAATGTACGATCCGCAATCAATAGGGTGCTGAGATTTTTCAGTCGTATTGTGAATGTGTATGTTTGGTTAAAGTCTGGAACATTATTATCTGTTATAGGTATACCCTGTATAATACCAGCAGATGTTATCTGAAGACCAGGTGGCAGTTGGCCGCTGATTCTAGAATATTGTAGTGTTCCTCCAGAAGTATCATAACCATCTAGACTGAATTGATAGTATTCAGCCTCGGGTACAATACCTAGATTACCTGCAGGAGTTAGCCAAATTGGGTATGCCATTTATGTTCCTATGCTATTCTATACCATCTAAAATCAGCGGCAATATACATGTATCGTGCAACTGTACCTGCGGTCACATTAGAAATATTACCAAACGGTGAAACTGTTACAACACCGTTCCAATTTGGTTGCACGGACAATTGGCTAATTGTAACATTAGATGATATACTGAAGATAGTACCGTCTGCTTGAGTATTAGGCAGTGTAACGTTTGCTCCAAAACTAATAATAGTTCCAGTTGGATGTAGCAGTAATCGATTAGTGCCAATGTTAGCAGTTACATCAATATTACCTGTAGGCTTAAACTGACGATATCCAGTTTCTACGTGAGCACCGTTACTAATCAAGTTTCCTGATACTGTTAATGTGCTTGTTGTGCTTATTGGCCCTGATGCCTCTATAGTACCCGAGGCAATATTTGCAGCAATAAATCCAGTATTGCCTATCCAACCAAAGTTTGCATTAACTTTTTGAAAGGCTGTGCGCAGGTCGTCACCGGTGCCGTCGTTAGCACTTGCACCAACGCCTACTGCTAGAAAATTTTTTGTGGTAATAGCCATACCTAGAAGTCCTTTAATATCTAGTATTTATCGAACTTTAGATAATAAAAAACCCGCAGGTTGCGGGTTAGATGTTTTTATTTTCAAATGCGCCGTAGCGTGGAGGCGGACCAAAACCTGGATTAAGTGGATCAATACCTGCAACTATATCCTGTTCAGTATAGATACGCATAATATTGTTGGTTAGTGGATAAAACTCATGCCCTAGACCTTGAGTAATCCATGCCGCACAGTGCCATTGCCAGTCTTGATAGCCTGGTTGTTGCGGTTCATCAATATTTGGAACAGTGTTAGAGTAGCAAGCATAGTAACTACTAACCTTGTCCATGATATGACTGGGGCCAATCCAAAAGATATCTTCAATGCGAGTCATATTATGTATAGGCCAAATAGCATAGTGATCGCCAAACAAAATGCTGTTAGTCATGCCATCTAATAGTGCTATATCTTTAGCAAGACTTTTACCGGCATCAAACACTAGATCACTGCGTAGGCGTACAGTGTAGTCGTAGACTATTTGATTCTTTTGAGCGTAATCCTGTTTAAGTTTGTTGGCTTCGTATAGACTACGCCACATGCTAACCTGCCATTGCTCAGCCACAGGATCCCAGCGACGTCCGCCCCATTTAGGACGATTAGGCTGTAGGTCGTACTGTTCTACCATGATACTACGTGGTGCCCATTGGCGGTAAAATTCTACAAATTTATCGTGACTAGATAGAGTAGGACTGTGCCATTCTTCGTTAGTACTAACTGCTTTTTCACGATTAGCATAACCTGTACCACGTGATTCACTATCCCAAAAATGTGCAAACACATCACAGTCGGGTAGTAAGTCGCCTACATAACGTTTGATATTTTCAGCAGTAGCATGACCTGTACGGTTCTGTCCGCTGAAACAAAGTGCTATTCTCATTTAAATCCTTACATTGAAAAACTACTACCGCAACCGCAGGTTGTTTGTGCGTTGGGATTTTTAATTGAAAACTGACTACCACTTAGGCTTTCTGTATAATCAATTTCAGCACCTTGTAGGTATTGACTGCTCATACTGTCAACTAATAGATGTACACCGTCAAATTCAAAATCAAAATCGTCTTCGTTTTGCTCTTCGTCAAAGGTAAAACCATACTGAAAACCACTACATCCACCACCTTGTACAAACATACGTAGTTTTAGGTTTGGGTTATTTTCTTCTGCTATTAGTTCTTTAATTTTGGCTACTGCCCCTGGATTCATTGTTACCATGTTAGATCCTTTGATTGATTATATCCCAATTGATAATTTTCCATGTATTTTGTAAGTAACGTTTCTTATCAGACTGATAGTCTAAGGCCCAAGCATGTTCCCACCAGTCTATTAACAGTACTATGTCTGTTTTAATTTCATGATTAACTATGTTTTTGATCTTACCATCACGTGCTAGATAAATCCAACCACTGCCCTGTATTTTCATCGCTTCTGCGGCTAGTTGTTCTTGAAACTTTTCGTAAGACTTGTAGTGTTCTTCTATGAAGTTTAAGATAGCGCCTTCTGGCGGATTTGATGTTTTTGGCTCACGAAACTGTGTAAAATATTTGTCATGCAAATATGCACCTGCTTCGTTAAAGTCCATGTCACCTTCGCCTGCATTGTAACGATCAACATAACCTTTGTATAGTTGTCCATAGTGATAGTCTATGGTTTCTTCACTGATACTTTTTTCTAAAGCATCTCGCTCGTACGGTAGGGCTGTTTGAGTAAGAGTTTTTGGTGTCTTACCTTCTACTATTGTTTTTATAAAATTATACATGATTATCGTCTATATACAATACGTGCTTTGGATAAATCATAGGGGGTCATTTCTACTTCCACTGTGTCACCCATGATGATTTTAATTGTGTGCATACGCATCTTACCGCCAATGTAGGCCACAACTTGATGTCCGTTTTCTAATGTTACACGGAACATACTGTTGCCTAGCACTTCTTCTACTGTTCCTGTGAACTTTAGTACGTCTTCTTTTGCCAAGTGTTGTCCTCTAAAATACTATTTACCCTATTCTTCGTCACTGCGACTTAAACTGGCCCAGGCTAGCCATTCTTTAAAAGCCTTATATACTTGTTCTGCTTCTTTAGCGTCTGCCTCAACTCGAACACCACGAACATAGAATCCATCTTTGTCTACACGTAACATTTCTTCACCACCACCTGTCAACACTATGTCATCGTGCTTGGGTTCTTGTGGAAATATCCAACTACCATCAGAAATGTCAATAGTATAGGCAGAGTCATCGGACGAATAACTGCCGAGATCTATGGTAATGTCGCCCATAAGTTGTTGATACTCGTCTAACCAAATTTCGTAATCTTTCTTTTCGTCGCCCATAACCTACCACTTCTTGTAGTTACCCTTGCCAGGTATAGTGTTACGCACACCACCTACAGGGTCTTCAACGTCACCATAACGTCGAGGTATAACGTGTATATGTGGCCACATAACTGTTTGCCCTGCGGCTTCACCTAGGTTCATACCAATGTTAAATCCGTCCCAAGAACCGATAGCAACCTGATGACGGCCAATGCTGATAGCATACTTAAATGCTTCTGCTTGACAGGTCAGCGTATCATACTTAGGTACTACTAAAATATGTCCTTCAGTTACAGGATACTTGTCCTTGTAAACTGCTATATTGTCATCTTCTGAAATTTTATCCTTCCAGGGGATATCTTTGTATTCCATTAATCTACCTTTTTCCAAGGGCTAGTATTACCTGCCCATTCTTGTATGTTATAACTCCATAGCATTAGATTATTATAAGCAGGGTATAACCAAGCCATACAGTCAAATCTATTCATAGGTCTGGATATCAAATCGCCTAGGCCAAATAATATCCAAGTTAAAATATATCCTATAATTTTACGCATGATTATTGTTGTGTGTAATGTTTATTAAATTGCCAATCATAGTTAGCACAACCCTGTAGGCTAGGTATAACAATAAAAAACATTACAATCAGCAACACTAATCCAATTGATGGGAAGTTATTCTTCATATTAACCTCGACGCATCTTGCTGATGTCTACAGCATCTTCTTTTGAAAAGATAGGAATACCGTTTGACTTGTGTAGTTGACCTATACCAATCATAGCATCACCAGTATAAACTTTGTCCGCAGGACGTGCGGCTAAGCCAGCACCCGTGTCAACACTAGGAATATTGTCAGTGAGACGACTAGGATCAATGCGACTTCTCCAATCATTGCGATAAGGAGCCACGTCTTTACTGCTGCCTTTTGCGCGACCGTTAGGCTTTGCCACCACTGTTTTAACATCATATTTCTCCAAAAGTTGTTGCCAAGATTCTTTGTTGCGACGAGCCATATCAGCCTGAGCCGCTGTGCGATGTTTCTGTTTGCCTTTCTTTTTGCCTGTAGTACTGTACATTGGCGGGAGTAAGTGCATGGTCATTATTGAGCGCCTTTCACATTAACACTAACCACAGTGGCATTACCACTGTCACCTCTTATTATAAACTCTTTGTTAGGAAACTGCAACTTGGCATTTGTCCACATTTGTTCCTCTGTGTCAGCCTGCGTGATAAAGTTATGGGTGAGTCCGTCATACATGTAGCAGATATTGTCCACCTTTTCAACGTAGACTAATTTGATACTTTTTCTAATCTCTTTAACAGTTTCTTCACTTAGTTTACTTCTGACATGTTTGAATAAACCAAATAGGAATAAGGTAGTAGCAACGGTACAAATAACAGCATAGACAACAAGTATATTAAACAAAATTGACATAATCTGCTCCTGTGTTAACATTATTTAACAACATTATAGCACAATTTTACCAAAATGTCAAGAGTTAAGTAGGGCCATTATGTGCTGTTTTGGGCATTGAAAATGGTATCTAATCCACAAAGGAAACATAGCCATAATAGTATAATCCCATTGATCACGCGGTAGATTGCGACAATAGTCTGCTAGTCTAGCATTCTGCTCTGGGCCACGTGCGTCTATTACTGTATCACTTTTCTGCTTTTTCTTGCTCATATAACAGTGCTTCTAAAGTTTTATAGTGTTCGTAGGCTTGACGTAGGTTATCGTATTTGCTGTGTAATTCTGGGTTGATCTGCAGGATACTGAGCCTATCGTTAATGGCCTTAAGCGTGTCGCTTAGTTTAATGCCATTTATTACAAGATCAGCACCTTCACCTTCTAGGTGTAGTTCACCTCGGGCGGTCATTTTAGTATTATTACTCCAGGTAGCATTAGCGGAAACCATGGTGCCTCCTGCTCCTCCAGCAATGGTCAACACCTGTCCTGAGCCAGCACCGCCAGCACTGCCACCAATGGTTACATTACTGTATCCTGGATATGCTACAGCCATTATTCGTCGTCCTCACTGTCATCACTGTCTTCACGTGACTCACCTTCGTAGACTTCTTCATCACCCACAATGATCCATTTAG
>JACCDG010126850.1_pt1 | contig 20385 bp, 30 predicted proteins | sample 7442471 | NCBI WGS metagenome assembly JACCDG01 (sample SAMN15323444, study PRJNA562643) | freshwater metagenome | isolation source: river surface water | place: USA:Blue River Watershed | collected 2017-08-17 | reverse complement strand
TTCGACAGTGGTGCTGACGTCTGCGTTCGGCTGTCCATCGATTCCAACGGTCTCGTTTGGCTGGAGCGTGACGCCCACCTTCCGGAGTGCCGCTGCAATCGAGCGGTCTCCATCCGTTGGTCCGAACGATCCGGCGATGGGGTCACCACCAATTGTCACGACGGTGAATGAAACATACTGAGCCATGCTGTGTTCTTCCTTTCGTTTGCGCCCTTGCCCTTGTTGGTCGCAGTCTTCTGAGCTAAGGGGAGATGTCGAGCGACGATACTAACGCCGAGGTCAGGCCGATACTGGAGAAGGAAGATCCGGAGATGTTGGCTTCACACCCATACGGGCCTGAAGATTCTTCAGGATATCTGGCTCTTCCATGTAGGCCTTCGGACGGCTGACTGGTTCCACTGGAACTGGTGCGCCTGGCTTCTGAGTGGCTGGTGCGATGAATGGCACCATCTTCATGCTGCCAAGCGTGTTGCTGATCAGGACGAAGTCGGTTCCAACCCTACCATAGAGGTAGACAGACTTCCACTCTCCAGAGCTGAACTTCGCAAGACCGGTCGATAGGGCGGCCGCCGCCATCATTGGAGCACTCACTCCTCCGATGTCGGTACACTTGAACTCGGCTGCTGCTGCCCCATCTGTATGAAGGGTCTTGGCATAGGCACTCCTGGACTTCGGATCGGAAGGATCGAACATGAAGACTTTGAGGAAGCCTCCTCCGGTCCTCGCATCGAACATGAACTTGGCATCCCCGATCTCTACTGCTGCATCGAACACCTGCTTGCGGGCCTTCATGTTGTCGACACAGCTCAGTACGATCTGACGGCCGGCGAGATCCGTATCTTCGAAAGCCCGATCATGGAACTCGACCGCCTTGGAGAATCCAGCAGATCTGAGTAGTCCCGCCATCAGACTACTCTTGGACTTTCCAAGATGCCCTGGTCCCCAGATCTGGTTGGCCACGTTCTGGATCTCGACCCTGTCGAAGTCCACGACCAGCCAGTCGGTCAGTCCAGTCTTGGCTGCGGCGAGGGTACACCAGCTACCCACACTTCCACAACCTACAGCTACTGCTCTGAGGGATAGCAGCTTGCTCAGATTGGCATGATCGGCGAACCGCTGGAACGCCGAACCTACCTGGCCATCGAATTCCTCGGCTGGCCTGACCCACTTGTTTGACTCAGAAGTCGCCATCATCATCCTCGGGTTCACGGTTGTAGTCATCAGAGTCGCGTTCTGGTTCGTCGTCTTCATCGTTCTTTGGCTCGACTGGTGTGTAGATCGAGACTGGTGTTGTCTCGAACTTCCTCACTACAGGCCTTCTGGGTTCCTGTTCCGGTACATCCATGACCACTTCCTTGGCCTGCTCAAAGGAGTCGGAGATCACGAGTACCGGAGTCCGATCCGTACCATTCACCCAGAAGAGAGTGATGCCACGACGACTTGCCCAGTTGACCAGGAACTTGTAGACCGCATTCAGCTTCAGAGCCTTGATCTGACCAGCATCACGGGCAATTTCGTGCCCATAGGTCAGCTCTATACGGCTGTCCAGCTCTTCAAGCTGAGAGAGCAGGTTTCTACGTTTCTCGAGTTCCTGTTCTAGTGACATGTGGTGTCGTTCGGCGCATCACCAGGCGCCTGTCCGATCTTAACGATGGAATCTGGCGAGAACAACGGCTCGCTTCCATCCAGATAAGGTATGGACTTTGGATCTAGGAACAGGGAGTTGAGCTTCTCGAGATCCATTCTCATCGCCGACTTCTTGCTTCCATCCGAGTCTCTGTTGCCCAAGCAGCTGGCTGGGTGGTATGTCACATACCCCACTGGATGGTGATAGGTATCCCGGTTGTAACGCTTCCACCTAAGCCCCCGTACAACAAAGGGCCGTCCACGGATCTTATCGATTGGTATGGAGGGGGTTAGTCCAAACAAGCTGGTGGCTGCAATACGACCAACTGCCACAACGATGAATGGACTGACCAGTTCAAGCTGCTTCAGCAGGTTTCCCATGCAGGCCTTCACTTCCTTCTGTGTGGGAGGTCTATCCTTATGGAAGCCTTCGACCAAGTCGGTTGGCCGGCACATCACACAGTTCATGAAGGCCAGGTGCCCTCCCTCGAATCCAGACTGGACTAGGTAATCCCGGAGCAGTCTACCAGACTTCCCGATGAACGGAGTACCAGCCTGCCATTCGTTTCTTCCTGGGGCTTCTCCGACCAGGACTACTTGAGCCCTGGGATTGCCGCTGAACGCAACGGCACGCTTGAACGGTGTATCGTGTTCGTTGGCATTGGAATCACATGCCCGGCCGATGGTGCAGCACATGCACTTCATCTGACCTACCAGCTTGAGAAAGTCTTCGTGAGTCCCAGCTCCCTGTACCTTGGTCGCATCGGGATACTCGTCGAACATGTCGGGCTGTGTGTGGAGCCTTCCGTGGGATAGTACGATGGTACTCCCGTTCTGAGGACCGAACTTCCTATCAAGCTCCTTCTTCACGAATGACTCCTTTTCTCCTCGGCGATCAACGCCTCATCTCTCATAGCAATCAGCTGGTTACTGTCCGCCAGAAGTTCTATGAGCGTGGAAAGTGGTATCACTGCGAAGTCCGACCTCTTGGGATTAGGGGTTGTTCTGTCCTCCCAAGTCACTATGGTTACCGGGACCTCACCCTTTCCACACCTAGCTGTGTAGGCCAATGGCTCACACACCTCGGCGAAGGGAAGCGAAGGGAACTTCCCCTTCTCTGACTCGACCTTGTGCTTGCAGCTTATGCGGTAGGACCGTCCCCCAGCCTTGGCCTCCAAGTCCTGATCTCCGTAAGTCGATCCACTGGCCTTGGTCTTCCAGGTATCTATCTCTCCACCAAGTAGTATCTGATAGATCCGGTGCTCGTTGACCGTACCGTTGATCCTATTGTTGTCCTGGGTACAGTCAGAAGCCTTGACTGGCACTCGTGGGGACTTCCGTCTCATCATTTGGTGAATAGCCTCTTGAAGACCTCTGGAGACTTCCAGGTCTTTCCATCTGGGTGAAGGGCCTCGGCGAAATACTCCGGGAACATCTTCCTATTGGACTTCCAGATGTCCTCGAAGCACGAGTCGAGGATTACAGTGATCGAGTAGTCTTCTGGAGACCTGGTCGATCTTCCAGGAGCCTGAGCCAGCTTCATCACAGCCGACCAGGCGTACCACTTCCGACCATTGTAGGTGGGAGGTACCATCGACATACGGGCCTTGGTCTGCTTGTCCCCTAGATAGGGATAGGGAACCTTCATGATGATGTTGAATCTCGCCAGGTCATCCTTCAGGTCCACACCCTCCCACATTGAAGGACTGACCAACACAGCATCCGATCTACGCTTGAACTTCTCCATCACCTTCTCATGTTCACCAGACTCATGAGTTATGATGCGGTCTCGGTGCTTGGAGCCCAGACGTATCTTGTTGGCGTCATCAAAGCTGGCAGTGTGAATGATGCCCCTGGCCTCTGGCATCCTATTGAGCATCGAGTCGATGAACTTGATGGCCTTAGCCATCGAAGCAGCCTTCGTATCCTGAGACATCCTTCCCTGAGGGAAGTACAGGATAGGACGATGCTCTCGTGGGAACGAAGATCCAGACTCGATGAACACAGCATCGGCTGACGGTATCCTAAGATCCTGTAGGAACTGTCCGTAGTCGCAGATCGTAGCACTCATCATCAGGACACGTTGAGCTGGTCCAAAGATGCAGTGGGACAGGAAGCCGGCGAACACTGGCTTGATCTGGAAGCCCCCCTCCTCGACTCTGCCTGGTTCCACAACCCACGGAGTCTTGGAAAAGTTACCCAGTATCAGCGATATGGTGAAATTGTACTGTTCAAGTGTTGAGAGCTCACGGGCTATAGCCGCCTTTGCGGTTCCTCTTGATCTGGACATACGACCCTTCAGCGTCTCGGTCCATTCCCCATACTGAGATGTCCAGGCTGCTCCAAATGCCTCGAACTGTTCTTGGCTTTCGACCATTGGAAGCCTGTACTGGGTGAGCATGAGCTCCGAGGCTTCGAAGTGTAGGAGGGAGCACAATTTCCCTTCGAGGTTATGGGCTTCGTCGAGACATACGAATGGAAACTTGTGTGGATCCCTGATGAAGTTGCACCAGATGAGGTCGTTGTTGGCTATGACTATGCCACGAGGATTCTTCACCTTCTCCATCGTGTTCTTGTATTCACAGTTGTAGCAGTAGTCGGATCTCATGGTACGGCCGGTTGAACAATCACAGTGTTCGGCAAAGCAGTGGTAGTTCGAGGCTCCCTTGGCAACTACGGCTTCTGGGAGTTCTCTCTGGTACTGAGCCTGTAGCGCCTTGGTCTGAGTAGTGATCAGTACTGGATCACCAAAATACCTACCAGCACCTATGGCGATGGCCGATTTGCCACCACCTACGGGTACCTGGAGCACCACATACTTCTTCCCTTCGATGAAGCTCTCCACCACCTTGGTGAGAACCTCTCGCTGACCGGGATAGAATGTTGGGTGGGGAAACGACCTGAGGAGAAGATCTTCCTGTAGTTTCATGGCTCAGTGGAAAGGGTAGGCCCACCAATCGCTAGACTGGTGGGCCGTCCTTCCTGCTACTCCAGTGGATCGAATGTGTCGTTGCCACCACCGACTGCGCCGGCCGTGGCGAAGCTGCCCTCGGCCTGCTCTGCCGGCTTGCCCTCGGACGACTGGTACACGAAGGTCGAGACACAGGCCATCGGAATGATGTGGTCGAGAAGGACGGCCATCAGGTAGGCTTCACGAGGGATGAGGCGGAATCCGGTGCTTGCCTTGTCCTTCAGAATGGTGAGGTCAACACACTTCACCTTGCCGACCACCTGGCCTTCCTTGTTCTTCTGATCGACATCCTTCAGCTCGCCGAGTAGCTGGACGATTGAACCACCACCCTGGCGCTTGCTACCGTCATGGTAGAGACGGATACCGCTGGCCTTCTGACGGAGGAGCAGGCTGAGTTCCGCTGCTTCCTCGACGGTGAGGGAGATACTCTTCTTCGAGTCCTTCCAGCCGAACGTCGCATTGCCCTGGGTGTTTGTGCCAGTCTGTGCAGCCACGGCAAGCATGATGACAAGATCACCACCCGCCGTTGTTCCGTCCTTCCCCTTCCCACGGAAGGTGGAGAGCTCGAGGGCCGAGCCATTTCCATCCTTCTTAGCGTGGTAGAGCACCTTCTTGATCTGATCTTCCATCGGAACTGCTCCTAGGAGTGATGTGGTAAAGCGAAGGTCTTAGGTCTCGATCAACTGTAGTCCAGTCCTTCTTCCCAACATGTGCCTTTGGCCGGACACCCGAAGCATATTCCCCTGGACTTGGTACCCGGGTAGTAGATCCCGGCCTTCAATCCTCCAATGACTTCCTGGAGGTATCTGTCGGCCGTGTTTATGGACTTTGTGCCTGGACTTCTCTTGGAGATGTTGCACATCCCCCCTTCCCTAAAGCTATTCACATCAATGGTGAGTAGCTTCCAGGTAATTCCCGTCTGCTGGGCCGTCATGATATTCATCTGACTGACCAGCATCAGGTTGAGCCAGTAGAATGGACCATCGAACAACGGAGCGTCCACTGAGGTCCGGACGAATGGACTGCTGGGGTGGAGGACGAAGCAGCTAGTTGGTTCGCTGTTGCAGGCAACGGTGGCAAAGCTGTGCTCTACTATGTCGTCGCCAACCAACACATCCATCTTGCTGATCATTCCTGGGTTGTGGACGTATCCCCGTCTCCAGAGTTCTGGATCCTTGCCACCAGCCAGACGCCTTAGAAACCTGCTACCCAAGGCGCTGTACATCGCTACTTCAGGCATTGGAAAGAACGGGGCTAGGTCTCCAATTCCATCTCCGTAGGTCCTGATCGCGGCTTCCCTTTCGTCGCCCAGAGCTACACAAGCCCTGGCTAGCGACCTGGTCCACCTGGTCAGTGCTTCGGAGAAGAGGCTTCTTGGAAACCCAGGCCCCAGTTCCGTTGACAGCTTCCACTGCATACGGCAGTGGCGATACGACATGAGATCGAGCGTATTCATGGGCGTTAGACCGTAGTCCCCTACTATATCTTCAGGACCTGGTCACCTCGAGCTGGTAGGCCGCCGGCCGAACGCTTCTTCTTTTGTGAGGCCGGCGGCGTTAGGATGTTGCTGGATGGGTTTCCCATCCTACCATTCCAACGAGTAGAATGGCTAAGCGTCTGTCCCCTGCTTGCTCAACTTCATGCAGTATTCCTTGACTACGGGAAGGTGATTCACCATCAGTGGTTCTCTGGTGTCGTAGTACGCCTCGGAGAAGTAGCAGCGGATGTCGTTGTCCGTGTTGGGATCGTACCCCAGATCCATCATCATCTGGGTATCCCACAGTACGAAAGAGCGTTGTGTGCTCGGCACGTCCGCTTCGAAATTGAGAGATGCCTTCACCTCCTTCTCTGTTTCGTACTCTCTCTGCGAAAAGCGATTGGTGCCCTGACTTCCAGGAACCGGCAACTCGATCTGGATCATCTGGAAGTCATACGGAGGTTCACCTGGTCCTCTGTAGTAGGCTACTACTGACAACATCGGTGGCTTCTTGGGATGGATAGCCTGTGGTATTGGCTTCCGATCTCCGATCTTCAGTATCCTGAAGACCTGGAGCAACTCGTCCTTCACCGGGATCCCGGCTCGGAACTCCACCTTGTCTCCGGTAGTGTGGACGATCAACAGGTTCTTCCTGGCATGGACCAGAGCATCGTTCACCCGATCCCTGATCTTGTCGTTGAAGACCAGTACCCAGAGTCCATCTTGGCAGATACAGTAGACCGTGTAGAACGGCTTCCGGCCCAACTGGGCGTCTGGAAGTCCGGCCTCTACGTTGGCGAACGCTCGTTCCACTGGAAGTGGTTCGCGGATCCTGGTGCGCTTAGCTGGCATTGAGCGACGATCTCCACTGGTCTTCGGTGATGAGCTGGATTCCCTGGCCAATAAGGTGCTCTCGGGTACGCTTGGCTCTCGACATGAGGATTGGATGGCCCCGGTCTCGGTAGATGTGGATGTGGGTGGTACGCTTCTTCACCCAGACAGGTGTATGTCGGGTGAGTCGGCCAGCTGCCTGCTCGATGAACTCCTCGGAACTCCTGACGCCACAGACAAAGACGTCGGTAGCACAGGGCAGATCGAGAGATCGATAGCCCACAGTTGTGATGAGTACCCTAGCATCCCCACTTACAAAATCATCTATCGACTTCTGGGCTTCCTTCTTCTTGGTGTCTCCGGTGACAACCCTGACCCATGTTCCCATGTAACGTGCTGCTTCCTTGAACAGCTTATCCCCATGACCCTTTGCCTTGTCGTCGAACAACATGATGCTATTTCCACCAGCTTCGAAGATCTCTCTTACATGACCAACTATTGCTTTGGTCCTGACTTCGTTCCTTAGTATGAACTGTTCCGACATCCAATTGGCCATGCTGAGCACATCAACTCTCTCGGTCTTAGCTGAACAATAGAGCTTTTCTGGATCTATGAGGCCATCGGGAGTTCGGATCAGTATCTTCTCAACCTCCTGATCAGTGTCCTTACCGTCCTTGTCTTTGACCTTGACCATAGTCTTCTCGAACTCTGGATGGACAAACTCATGCTGGACAAGTGTGGGACAGGTGACATAACCTCTTGTGACAGCCAACTGACGGGACATTCTGTAGACCACAGGCCCGACCCACGAGAGTATCTCGGGAGTCGCTCCGTCCGACCTGACCAACGAGGCGGTGAATCCATAGACGTACTCGGCTGCTACGTTCTCCAGTATCTGGGTATACTCCCCAGGACAGACGTCCTGGACCTCGTCGATCAGGATACCGCCAATGTTTTCGGGGATGCTATTGCTCTTGATGGCATAGGCCACCCAGCTACGGGTCTCTCTGATGATCCAGTCCTTAGGTAGCCCAAGCTCCTTGGTCAGCAGCTTGTACTCGTGCTGTGTTCCTCTCTTCACAGCCTTCTCGAACTTCGAAGTCAGGATGACCTTCTTGCCTGTCGCCCTATAGATCTCAAGGGCTATTGCGAAGATCAGTCTGGTCTTGCCGGCTCCACACGGTATCATGAAAATACCCCGCCTATATCGTTGGATCTTAGGCAGGGCATAATGCGCAAACTCTGGTCTGGGTTGGAGCTCTGGATGGCTAGGTAGCTTGATCTCCCGAATCTTGTGCTGCTCGTACTTCCTGACATACTCTGGGTCTAGTCCCATCCTCTGGAGGATAGACCAGACAAACAGCACGGCACCACTTGGGAAGATCAGATTACCCTTAGAGGTCTGCTCCGATATCTTCTGGTCCACTAGGCGCTTCGACCATTTCGTCGTAACCTGGATCGAGTACGTCAGGGCGCTTTCGACTTCGGTCAAGCACTGTGGCGATATACGGCTCAAAGTTGACATGACGAGGCCTTCTTCTAACCTTGGCCGGTCGGACACTGGAGACGAGCTCCTTTCCTAGATCAACTAGCTTGGTGCAGTCGAAGCCCAGTATCTCACTGATGTCTTCGGGTTTCTTGCCCTGCCCCAGTAGGAAGCACACTTGGCAGATGCAGCAAAGGTTGACCAGGTCGTTCGACATGTCTCCCTTTTCGACAGGGAGCTTCGCCTTGGCCAGCATCTTGCCGATTAGCTCGGCCGTCTCCTGTGGTGTGAGGGCCACAGCTCTACTCTTCCAGAGCTGGTAGATCGCCAGCTGGGATTGCAATGCCCTCTTCCTCACCCTCTTCCTTCATCTCCACGGCTGCCTTTATCGCACCCTCCTTCTTCACCATGGAGAATTCTCCAGTGCCGGCAAGTACGGAGTTGTAGCGTCCGATGTAGCTCTGGGCGAGTCCGCATACTTCCCCAATCTTTCCGAGTATCTTTGCTTCGAGCATCGCATCCTCGGCAATTGCTATCACGGTTGCCTTCTCGCCCATACCGATGTTCTCACCCTCGAACTTGCACCATGCTCCTGTTCTCTGGATCACACCGTAGGCCAGGGCGATCTTGAAGGTCGAGAGCTGTGACATGATACCACGTCCAAACTCGATGTTGAAGAACGCCTCTCCATAGGGAGGAGCACACTTGTTCTTAACGAACTTGGCTCTCGTCTCGTTGTGTACGAACACTCCGTTCTTCTCGATGGACTTGATCCTCCTGACATCTACTCTCATAGAGCTGTAGAATCTCAGGGCCCGCCCACCTGGAGTGGTTTCGTTGCTCCCGTACATGACACCGATCTTCTCACGGATCTGGTTGATGAAGATGACACAGACTCTCTTCACAGCTGCCAGACCCACAATCATCCTCATGGTCTGAGACATCAGCCTGGACTGAAGACCTGGTAGGGAATCTCCAATCTCACCATCCAGTTCTGCCTTGGGAGTCAGAGCTGCTACTGAGTCAACGACTATGACATCGATCATTCCAGACTCGATGGATGTCTTCACCATGTTGAGACATTCTTCGGCTGTGGTGGGCTGTGATATGAGGAGCTCAGCCATGTTCACGCCAACATTTCCAGCATACTTCGGATCGAGAGCGTGCTCTGCATCAAAGTAGTGGACTCTGGCTGGTGTCAGAAAGGCCAGCATCTCCTTCTTTCCTTCAACTGGAAAGAGCTTACGCCTGAGACATTTCTGGGCCTGAGCAACAATCTCGAGTGCCAGAGTAGTCTTGCCACTCGATTCTGGTCCGAAGATCTCGATGATTCGTCCGTAAGGAAAACCTCCAATACCACTGGCCACAGCTATGGCTGCACTCGGTGCTGGGATAACATCGTAGGCAGAGAGTACCTTGTCCCCAGCTCGGAAGACAGCAGACTCACTCTTGTAAGTCTTCCTCATCGACAACACGTAAGCATCCAGCATCTTCATGCTGGTCTCAATAGTCATCATCTGGGCAGCTGCTGTTTCAACGGCCACGGGTAATACCTTTCTCGTAGGTCACATAGTGACCTGATGCGTGGAGGTCTAGGTTGTATCGGGAGATCTTGTGTTTGGCAGCGGAGGAAAGGACAGCGGCAAGAGCGGCCTCGAGATTTGGGAGGACTCGAGTACTCTTGCCGGCTGTCAGACTACACTTTCCATCAGGCTGGACTTTGGCGACGAACGTGATGATCTGTGGAACGACGTTTCCCACCTTCGCCTCCTAGATCATCAGTCCTGATCTTTGGGGTGAAGGTCAGAGGAGGGAAGTGCTACCTCACAACCTGGACTGCGGTCGGCCTTGTCAGCATCAGTTGGCCAGTTCTCTGGATGGGTCTGCGGATTGCATGGTGAGGGATGCCCGAGAACAGTACAGCTGGTGTTGGCATCCCATGTGTAGTCGATCTTGTCACTCGAGTTGCTCTCCAGCGTGACCCAGCCGGAACTGGCGTGATCCTGAAAGTAGGTAGTTCCAGTGGAACTGCCCACGATCACTCCACCTTCCAGAGCATCGAAGTCCAGACCGATGATGTAGTACTCCCCATCCTCGGTGTACCAGGCAGCACCTCGGATTGAGGTGACTGGAAGAGCTCCGGGTTCACGGCCGGCGAGCTTCTCGACCTTGCTGGCCTTCAGCTGGACCTGGTGCTGGTACTGGGCAGCCGGGTCGTTGACGTATCGGACAGTGCTGCACCCTGCTGTCAGGAACGTCAGGAACACCACTAGGACTAGGTTCTTGAGTTTCACTTGGACTTCTCCTCAGAGAGATGACGGCTTCGCTATCCCGAATAACCGTATAGCGTCTCAGCGTGGAGTAGGATTCCACAGGCCGCCATGGCATCTTCCATCCCTGGCTTCACCTTACCCTTGGGGTTGAAGATCTCGGTTCTTGGAACGTGGAGCTTCTCCACCAAGAAGGGAACGTAGGTCTGTGGGCCAGAGTCCTTGCCTGCTACCTGCTTACCCTTCAGACCAATCGACTTACGCCATTCAGCAGGGCTTACCGAGTCACTGGCGATCCCATGCCGGTTGCAGAACTTTAGGATCTCTCCGCTCAACGCCCCATAGATCGGAGCGAAGTTGTAGGTCGCTCGAACTACCCGTTCGAACATCACGACTCTGATGTCTGGGTAGGCTTTGAAAACCCTCTCGAGCCGGACTTCCAGGCGAAGCATCATAGTTCCCAGGTTCTGGTGCTTCCCGTCAGTGTGACAGTCCCACGCACCATACCGCAAACCCTGAGGAGTGCGACAGGCGAAACCCGTAGTGCTAGCTGGATCGAGTGCCAAGATTCTCATACCTTATTGCTCCTCAGTGCAGAGTAACGCAACCCTGATTCAGGAGCTTTTCAATGCCAAGACTTCGTGGCCCAGTAGGATTTGGAACCTTCACCTCGGCGGATGTGTCCGCACCAGGTGTTGGATCCCTCATCAAGATCATCCAGCTGTCGAACACAGCTCTATCGGCTCTTCTGTTCAGCCCAACGGAAGACGCAATCGAAGGAACGGCGCTCAGTGGCATCAACGGAGTCACCGTTGGTCTCTGTCTTCCGAACTCCGATGGAACCTGCCCAGCGGTGGATGATGCCTCGTTCGACGCATCGGTCATCCGGAGCTCCAAGGTCGAGGCGGAAGTCCTCACCGGTGGAACCGAGGTCAGCGTCACCGTCCCGATTCCCGAGGTGGGTGTCGCCTACTACCTCGTCTGGCAGTTCTGGGAAGGGTCGGAGTAATGAAGCGGGGACCTGTCGGAGCCGAGTACTTCTGGGCAGCTGACTTCAGCTCTGAGAAGCCGGCCGCCTGGGTCCTAGTGATCTGGTTTATCCTGATGCTACTCAGCACCATGATTCTCTGGATCCTCTGACCTTCACCTTCCGCCGTTGTACTGGGAAACACCGTGGCCCTGGAGAGATCCGGGGCCACTTTCATTTGGGAGTCATGGTCTACAGAACGTACTCCAGATGAGTAGCCCGATTCATCTCACTCGGCAGACGTTCAACTCCTATGGTGGATCCATCCAGCCTCACTAGATCTGGATCGGCTTCGAGGTTTCTGTAGGACACAAAGCTCTTCATCTCCTCCAGAGTCTTGAACAGGTAGCTCAGGTTCTCAGTGCCTACTAGATTCCAGGTTCCCCTGCTGGTGGAAGTGGTATAGTACCTCACTCTCCTCAAATCAAGGATGAACTTGTACTCGCGGGCCTGAGCTTCTGGTAAGCAGATGAATCTTCCATAGGACATGGGCTTACGTATGCTATCAGGTTCCATTTTCATTTGGGATTCTCCTCTGGAGTACATGGCTTCCAGAACTTCGGACCATTTACGTAGTAGTGTAGTCCATTGAAGGTCTGCTGTCCTCCACATCTCCCCTCGGAATATACTGCTTTGCATCTCACACAGTTAAAGTGGTTGTGAACCAAGGAACATCGTTCCCAAGAATGGGACTTGTGGGGATCTTCAACCCATGGATTGTAGTCCGAGAATCGGCTCACTCTGGTGGCCCTACTTCGGCTAGGATCTCAACGTCATAGAGTGGATCGTTCTCTGAACACTCGGAGAAGTTTACGTACCTTGCAACGGTCAGAGCCTGAAACTTCGCATCTCCCTCGTCTTCAGCAGTGATCTCCATCACTGTAGCCCTGCTGGTGGATCTTTCCAACCGAACCTGAAAGGTCTTCATCTCCATTCCTCCAAGTGGCTATGGAAAAAGTAGAGTGGCCAGTGAGGCACCTTAGCACGGTTTTCTCACTGACCACTCATGTATCGACGCGGGAATCGAACCCGCTACCGAAGGATCCGTAATCCTTTGCTCAACCGGTGAGCTTGTCGTTTGGGCTACCGCTTCATCGTTCCTCAACACCATCTGGTTGACAAGGGACGGCGTTCTGCCGCTGAACTACCTCGGTATAGTAGGTGTGGTGGCACCGAGGGAGGGACTCGAACCCTCGACCTTCGTCCTGGTTTGGTCAGGTGTATTGGTCAGGTGATCTGGTAGCTGAAGCTGTTGGTCCGAAAGTCTGATTCTGATAACCCCGACATACGTCCGGGAAGAGGATCAGGCTGAGGCTGAAGCTGGACCATATCAGCTTTTTAACATAGGCCTACTCCTTTCGTAGGATGGGCCGGAAGTGTTGGTGGTTCAGTGGATCGTCGTCGTGTTGGTCGTACCATCGACCACGTAGTCGAGGAGCACCTTGCCGATTCCGTTGTACGGGCTGACTTCCTGTTCGTTCGCCCGAGCACGGGCCTTGCGTACGGAGACGATCAGGTCATCGAGACGGGCCATCATTCCGGCCTTGGCATCGGGAGTGATGGCTCCACTGAACTGGGTCTCGAGATACTTTCCGATCACTTCGTCGACCGGGATCTTGTCGACCTGGGCGGGATGCTTGTCTGTTGCGGGGGCCAGGATCTGGACCTTGTAGGACTTCTCGGTCTTGAAGGTTTCCTTCCGCCCCTTGGACTGCCAGACTCCGGCTTCCATGGCAGGACTGGTCTCCCACTGTGTGGTGGGGGCCAGAACAGGAGTGGTGGCCAGAACGTCCTTCAACGCCTTCAGCTTGGTTTCGAGGCCGAGGAGAAAGGTGGCCGGGACATTGGTGATGAGCACAACACCATTCGACAGAATGATGTCGGCTCTGGCACTCTGGTTGGCCGTCTCCTTCTGGAACACGGCGTCCCAGTAGTTCCCGACACGGACCAGCATCCCATCGATCACGGCACGGGCCTTGTGGGCCACCGTCCGATGTTCGGTGCTGTTCTCCTTCTGCCGGTCGTCCTTGAACATCTCGAGGATCTTGACACCCCCGATGAAGTTTTCGGGCTTGGAGAGTGTGACCTTCGTCTCGGCAAGCGCCTTGTTGGCCTCGTCTCCGAGGCTTCCCTCCACTGCGAGTACCTGATGCAACTGGCCCATCTGAGTCGTCCTTTCGACGTGACTTGTCAGAGGCTAAGGTCAGTCAGGCCTTAGGCCACTCTATCCATAGATTGCTATAGCTACCCTCGTGGTTCACCTCGTAGCCGAGTTCGGATAGTCTACTCCGTACTCTCATGACCACATTATCCCTGTAGTAGCACTGGTGAAAGATCTTGTTCTCACAGGACTCGGCCTGCTCCTCGATCTTGCGGTATATCTCGGTTAGACATCTCTTCACATCGTCGTCTACTGCATCCATGCCAGTAGGAGGAAACTCGTTGTCCCACTCGGCCTTGCAAAGTATCTTCGTGGCTTCTTCTGCTGTGATCTCTCTCACAACCATCTCCTAGAAAGAGGTTAAGGGTCAATGTCCTTGAATATGTTGATCATTCTGAATACCGTTCTCAGCTCTTCCCAATGTAAAACCAGATATCTTAGGAACCTGATGTCCTTCGAATCCATTTTCTTCGTGACTTCTCTGATACTACCTTCGAGGTCATTGATACTACTCATTCTGCTCTCTCGCTCCTGTTCTTCCTCGAACTCTTCGATGGCTTCGTTCCGTCCCATAAATGGGCTCCTAGAAAGAGGATCGCCCTAGTAAAGGAAACTAGGGGAAAATCGGATAGACTTTCACAAGGTCCTTAGGTTCACAGTTCCACAATGCTATGTAGGTCCCATCTGAAAAGTACCCTACTGGTCCTGGTTCCCAGTTATCATCGCCTTCAGTGGAAGAAGGAGAGGGACCAACTGAGATTATTCCGCGGCAATTCTCGTCGTCTGTTCTCCAATATACCATGGTACCACTGAGAACAGTTGCTTTCAGCTTCTCAATCATCTGTTCATCCACAGAACCCACCCATAAAAGAGGATCGCCCCGGCAGGTAGACCTTGTGAGGCCACACCTACCGGGGCTGCGTTTCGGCTCACTGGTTCAACGGTGTTCATCACACCCAAGTGTTCTCTTGGTTAGCGAATCCCACATCCAGTGTTGATCCGAGGAGGGTCGAGTTTCCAGCCTCACGGTTGGTCTCTGCTCCCACCTGTTGAAACTTCGGTGGAGGTCCAATCCACCTGCTTCCTGTAAGGGGCTGTGTTCCATCAGTCCCGTTTCCGCCTTACACCCTGATCTAATCGGAGACCAGACCGCGAGTGTAGTGCTCCAGAGGCGCCCGACGCCTTGCACCAGGATCGGATGTCAACCCGTTCGTGGTGTGGTGGCAGAGGATTTGACGTTCCTCATGTGAGCCAGGGTAGGATACCAGAGGATGGATGCCTGAGGTGTCCTGCTTTGCTCCGCTGATGCTAGGACATCAGCCTGACGCCGTTCCTAGTTTGTGACGAGGGCTTGTTTAGAACCCTTGGTCGTTTGAGCTAGGTTGTTGATCCTAGTTCAGTTTTGTGAAGGATCACTGGTTCAACAGTGAACCTTAGACCTTGTTGGCGGTTCGGCTGAAGCTGAGCTGGGCCTCGAGGACCTGGATCTTCAGACGAAGCTGACGGATCTCGATGCACTGCTCACCGATGATCTGCTCGGCTGGAATCTGGACCTCGGCTGGAAGCTGCTGTTCGAGTAGCGAGGCAATACCAGGAGCCCGGAACCCCGTCTCGTTGACCGGAGCGACAGTGACATTCTTCGTCCGCGTCCGACGCTTCTGGCCCTTCCGAGCACTCCGGCCATCTGGCTTGCCGGACTTCGTCAGCTTGACCGAGGACTTCTCGGCAGTCTTGACCGGGGCCTTGGCCACAGCCTTGCGCTTCGGACCAGGCTTTGCCTTGGCGGCCAACCGGCCCGTTGGGCCAGCCAGACGCTTCGCACTCGACTTGGCCTTCGTGCTAATGGGACCACCCGAGAACTTGATCTTCCAGTTCTGGAACGTGGTGCGACTGATGCCGGCGTTCTTGATGGCCTGGACGTATGACATCCCCTCGCCATCGGGCGGATTGACGGCGCTCTCGATCTTGTCAAAGATCGCACGGGCTTCGGCATCGGAATACCCACGGCCCTGCTTCGCCGGCTGGGACTGCTTGGTCTCTGCCTTCGGTGCGGCGTTCGGCGGATCGATGTTCACACCTGCCGTCACATCGAACTCCGGGGTCTCCACTGCGGTGTTGCTGTTGTTGTCCAGTTCCACTGGAATCACTCCTGGTGTTGAATTCTCCCTGAGGGAGTAGATCCGAATAAGGTGATGCTCACATCACCCTAAGAGGTTGATCTGACAGGTGGAGTTGAGGGCGCAAGAGAATTCTGCCTACACCAGGCAAGTGCTTCCTGAATCTCTGGAAAGAAGATGATCGAGCCATCTACCGCCTTAACGTAGTGCTTGGCATTCTTCGGAACTCGGTACGATCTCTTCAGCCCACTTACCGTTGTGGGGATAACTAGTCCCGGAGTGTTGCTGCACGATACGATCTCGAAGCCGTTGATCAGCTTCTTGGTCCTAGACACTTGGATTGTTCCCATAGTAGCCGTGTACTTCCTGCTTCCTCGGATCTCGGTCCAGGGCTAGGACAGTGAGCCATGGAACTGGACTCAGCACGGCTTCGTTGTGGATCAACTGCTGAGGGTCCATCGTCGTGATGTATTCTTCACTGGACTTCCGACCGACTGAATTCGCTGGAGTTCGGAGTAGGGAGTAGGGGAGGGGGACACTGACCGTTTCCGAGTGGTAGACCAGCACTTCCCAGAATTGATCTTCCTTGCCATCATTCGTAGAGTCGTCAAAGCCCCTATGATGGATCTTCTCGGTGTTTCCGAAAGAGGCTAGGAACTTCCAAGCCATGTGGGTAGGGGCTCCATGGCCTACTTCTTCGGCCCACTCCCGAGCCATAGCATCAAGTGGGGATTCATTCGGATTGACTTCTCCACCTGGAAGGTTGAAGTTCCCCTCCATCCACTTGGGATGGTTCTTCTTGATCAGTACGACCTTCTTGGAGGAGTCGAACGCCACTCCTACGACATAGAGTTTCACGTCATCCTCCGAAGAGCTGGTGGAATAGCTTCACATCAGGGCAGGCCGAGAGATCGACCACAGTTCCCTGTGAGAGGAGAAGGTAGTGCATCTTTTCATCCCCCTCCTTCTGGTACTCCACCTGCCAGCTGAAGCCTGTCTTGGTGTCCTGAAACTTCCCGATCTTTGGAGCACCTGGTCGGGTATGCTCCATGTTCGACAGGCCGGTCACTAGCTTCTGGTAGATCGAGAGCTTGTGTTCTAGGTACTGCTCCCTCATGTGGTTGTGGGCGAGGATCTCGAGAGCCTCAGCACCCCGAAGGGTATCTGCGACTGAAAAAGATCTCGTGGATTGGCTGCCCGGTTCATCGGGCCAGCAAACCATTACTGCACCACCAGTACTCAGAACCCAACCTGGAATGTCCCAGCAGAGGAGAACATCGTTAGCGTTCTCATCCTTGGCCTTGATCCACTTATGGCGGATGCTGGAACGCTCTCCAGTAATCAGCTTTCTGGTTTCATCCCAGATCTCTGGTGTGAGGATTGGGTAGCTCATTCGTTTCTCTTCTCCCATTCGTTTTGGGCCTGGTTCCACATGGTTCTCCAAAAGTCAGACACGTACTTCGTTGACACAGCTACGTCGAAAAGCTCGTCAGGATCTACCTTGGTTAGTACGTCGAAATCGATCAGTTGGACTTCGGACGCTCCTGAAAGCAAAGCCTTTATGGAGATTGTGACCTGCCTTTTGGAGACTATTGCTTTCGAAGTGTAGGAGTTTGAAAGTCTGTCCTTGTAGAAACTCCAATGTCCTGGAAGTTTCAGGAAGCCTGGCATCCTGCGCCAAGCAACCTTGTGTATCGCGCAGCTCTTGTCTAGTACTTTTCCCACTTGAGATCTCCAGTCATTGGGCTAGAGACTCTGGCAATCAGCTCTCCAGGCATACCCATGTAGTTTATCAGTCCTTGGGGATCAAAGTTGGTGGTCATATCTCGTCTTGTAGTTGGGCTGCACAACACAGCTCCATCGGTCTGGTCTAGGTGGGTAAAGGCGTAGTACGGCTTGAACGCTACCCCAGTTCTTTGGGCGTCCAAGAGATCTAGCCTTATCCTCTTCATCCAGTCTCCTGGATCGAGTGGACCAAACCGGATGCTACCCTGCCACTCATGGGATACGTTGGTGTCATCACCAAAGAACATGGCTGGATCATACTCCGGGAACGGTCCTGTTCCATGCCTCGTGTTGTACGACCGGCTGACATAGATCACGTTGGCCGGAGGTAGACCCGACTCCAGCTTGAAGACTCTGGAGATTGTCTCAAGAGCCCAAACAGATCCAGTTCTGGAGGGCGTGACATGGGGAAACGATCCGGTCACCATGTCGAGGCCTAGCCCCTGTGCTCCCTCAAAGACCAAGACTCTTCCGGCTGATATCTCACGAAACGTATCGTCGTCTGAGCCACCATTAAACCTAGTTGTCCGGACCTTCATGAAGTCCATATCGGCCCAGAACTTCTCGAACTGTTCTCGGCTGGTTGCCATCTTCATTACGTGGTCTGCCCAGGTAGGCTGACCTCCGAGCTTCTTTGCCAGCATCTCAAGCCGATGAGTTGTCCAATCGATCATATTCGACCTGAACTCGTACTTCCCGGTCGAGATACTCATGTTGAACTCAGGACAGAGAGACCGTTGGAACGTCTCGTTGATTCCAACTCCTACGCTTCCATGATGACTCATTCGTTCAAGATGTTGGTTGATGAGCATGTCCACGTAAGTCGTTACGTGGCAGTCCTTATGGGCATTAACCTTGACCTCGAAGTTTGGAAGGAGTGCCTTTAGCTCGGCGTGCTCTTGGGCAAAGAGTATGGGATTACAGAAGAATCCCTTGTCGAACCAGGTATCTGCACCAGACAACGTACCACTACCAAAGTGGTGAAATACGTGCCTCGTTCCATTCCTGTGACATACTGTGTGGCCGGCCTGGGCTCCACCGTTGTACCGGACTACCAGGGCTCCTGAGGCTCCTTCTTTGGTATCAAGCCACTCCCGATGACACAGGGCATCCACCAAGAGCCCCTTGCCCTCGTCGCCATAGTTAGCCCCCACCACTATCCAGATCGATTTCGGAGTAGTGGTGGGGGCCATTGGTCAGATACCTGCCAGCTCGACCAGGCCGTCCTTGGAGCTCTTCGAACTGGCGCCAGAGCCAGCGCCAGCCTTGATACCGCTGATTCCCTTGCGCACTGACACGGCGGTCGATCCGTCCCAACCAGCCTTCGAGACCAGAGCATCGACATCCTGGCCGGCGTGTGCCGCGATAGCTGCGATCACCAGTTCTGCCAGCTTGGTGTGGTCATCGAGCACAAGGACATGTCCCTGTGGAAGGAGAGCCTGCCAGGCCGGAAGTGTCTCGGAGGTGTAGTTCCTGCCCTTGGTCACGCAGACATGGAACACCGTCCAGTTCTGCTGAACCTGGGCGAGCAGGTCGGTGAGCTGGATCTTCGCCGGGTATTCACCTGGGCCGAAGACCAGAGTGAGCTGCTCAGCGGTGAGGGCTGGTGGTGGATCCTCGTCTCCGATGGTGACGAGTACTCCCTTGCCACGACCCTTGATCATTCGGTCGGCCTTCACCCTGTTGGCTGCGAAGTACCAGGCAAGGTGGTAGCTCTCGGACTTGTTTCCGCCACCACCGCTCTCGATCCAGAACTTGAGCAGCTGGGTGAGCAGCTGAGTATCAGCTTCCATCTGACTGACCTGAAGTGGAGCCCTGTCCGGAGGAGAACAGGCCACGTCGCCGATTGCCATGGCGCCGATGTGTGGATCACCGACAACGTCGAGCTTGACGATCTGCTCGATCAGAATGCCGAGACCATCGGAGACGAAGTAGTGTGGCATCTTTCCCATCGATCCGGTGACGTCGAACGCCAGCCAGATGGGGAAAGAGTTGGGGTTGGCTGCGGAGTCGCAAGACTCACGGAACTTGATGTTTTTCGGATCGAAGTCTGGGTCGATTGATCGACTCTTGAATGCTTCGGTCGGGGCTGCGCCGGCCTTGCGATCATCCCTGATCGGTGCCGATCTTCTTTTCCAGTCTTCTGCATCCCACCTGGAGCCACCCATGGTGCTCCTCCTTCTCAGAGTTTGGTCTCTCCTCAGAGAGCCTTGAATACTTCTTCTGGGCTCAGTGGTAGGAGCCTAAAGGTCTTGGGTCCGAAAGTCTCGTCGACTGCTGCCGAGTAGTTCATAAAGACCTCGATAGCGTTCTTCTCGACTACTGGTCCTGAAAGCCATCGCACCAGAGGTGCCAGCTTTGGATCGAACTTCAAAACCATTCCACTGGAATCACCAAGCAGCCGAAGCCCGAGTTTCTTGACCAAGATAAGGTCAAGCAATTCAGCAGTTCGTGGAGGGAAGGATTCTCCTACAACCTCCGTAGAGGCGACCGGCAGCACTTTGGGTGTCATGCCAGATGGATAGGAGAATTCCCATCCTCCAGGCACGAACACCAGATGGTTCATCGGGTTGCAGCACACGGTAGCCAGTCCTAGAGCTCCGTGTATCGTTTTGACCATCTGTAGGAAACAGC
>JACCDG011016390.1_pt1 | contig 20386 bp, 18 predicted proteins | sample 7442471 | NCBI WGS metagenome assembly JACCDG01 (sample SAMN15323444, study PRJNA562643) | freshwater metagenome | isolation source: river surface water | place: USA:Blue River Watershed | collected 2017-08-17 | reverse complement strand
GCTTTCCTATGTGCATAAGGTACGAGATTTTTCGCAGCTTGCCATTGGCCTGCCTCGGGGCTTCGGCAAAACCATGCTGATAAAGATCTTTGTCATCTATTGCATCCTCTTTACCAGAAAATCTTTCATTCTTATCATCTGCGGGACGCAGACTAAAGCAAACAACATCATTGCAGATATCCAGTCCATGCTGGATGAGCCTAATGTGAAAGCAGTCTTCGGAGATTGGCGCATTGGCCTCACAGTAGATAGGCAGGATATCAAAGAATTCGGGTTTCGTGGCAGGAAAATCCTCCTTATGGGAGCGGGCGCCCAATCAGATATTCGAGGCATTACCAGGAATAACACTCGTCCAGATGTCATGATCTTCGATGACATTCAGACCCGGGAAGATGCGGATTCCCAAGAAGTTTCTACCAAGCTGGAAACCTGGATGATCGGTACTGCCATGAAGGCCAAGAGTCCTGAGGGCTGTCTTTTTATCTTCATCGGGAATATGTATCCCACCCCGCACTCTATCCTGCGGAAACTTAAGCGCAATCCCACCTGGTATAAATTCATCGCAGGTGGGATTCTCCTAGATGGAACTTCCCTCTGGGAGGAACTCCAGCCCATTGCGCAGCTCCTGAAAGAGTACGAGAATGACATGGCCATGGGCAGAGGAGAGATCTTTCTGGCTGAGGTCATGAATGATGAGAATGCCTCGGTTAACAGCTTCATTGATGTTAACAAGATCCCGGAGCCGGAGATCCAGGAGGATGATTTGCATCAGGGTAACTTCATCATCATTGATCCTGCGACTGACAAGGCCAATGCAGATGCTGTCTCTGTGGGATATTTCGAGATCTATGACTCTAAACCCTTGGCGCGCAAGATCGTAGAGGGCCGCCTATCCCCTGGTGCAACAGCAGAGACTGCCATTAAACTGGCACTGTCGAATAACTGCCGCCTCATCGTAGTAGAATCCAATGCTTACCAGTATGTGCTGGGCTGGATCATTCAGCAGTACATAACTCAGTGGGGCATTTCTGGCATTCAGGTGGTGGATATCTACTCGGGTTCCAGTTCCAAGAATTCCCGGATCCTGACAATGTTCAAGCAGCTCCTGGCAGGAGAAGTTCTACTCCATCCGGATGTTCGTGGCCAGGTCTGCTCGCAGATCATTCCCTTCAATGCCCTCAAAACCAACAACGTAGATGGAGTGCTAGACCTTCTTTGCTATGCCCCGAGAGTCATTGAGCTTTACGGAGAGTTCATTCTCTCCTCCCTGACTCTGGAGCAGCAGGAGTTTGCAGCTCTCCCAGTTCGAGAAGCCCTCGAAAACTCTCCCTTCTAGTAGGAAACACCCTCATGGCAATCACCCAGCCCTTTGCAATTACTCCCAAGACCCAGGAAGGTCTCAAGGAGTTTCATAAGTATGCTCTCCGCTCGCTGGACAGGACCTCGCAACTCCGTAGTTTCATGGAAAAGGTGGATAAATCCTACATTCGAGAGGAGGATCTTTCCCCGGACCACCAGAGAGCCAGGGCAGCTAATCGCTACGGGGATAAAGATAAACTGCAGAACATCACCATTCCGGTGATTCGCCCTCAAGTTGATGCGGCAGTTAATTACCAGGCGGCAGTTTTCCTCCAGGATTATCCGATCTTTGGGGTAGTTGCCGCTCCGCAATTCATCAATGAGGCGAAGCAGTTCCAGGCCGTAATTGAGGACAATTCCGTTCGGGCTGGCTGGAGCCGGGAACTCCTGCTCTTTCTGCGCAGGGCCTTCCGCTATAATTTGGCTCCCCTGGAAGTTTCCTGGGATCGCATTGCTACTGCGGCCATTGAAACTGATGTCTCCCAGGCAACTACCGGAGGCGGCCGCCCCAAGCAGATCATTTGGCAGGGTAATGTCCTGAAGTCATGGGACCTCTATAACACCTACTTTGATTCTCGCTGCCTGCCTTATGATATCCCGAACTCCGGGGAGTTTGCAGGCCACACGCAACTCATGAGCCGGACGGCCCTTACCTCTTTCATCGCCAAGCTAGAGCTGCATGGCAAGATGATCGAGAATATCCCTGCGGCTTTCAATGCTCCATCCGAAGGTGCTCCTGGCTACACCTACTATCTTCCTGCCCTCAATCCGGATGTTGGCCTGCTTTCTCAGAGCCATGCAGGAGATGATTGGGATGGCTGGGTAGGCTTGCAAGCTCGCAGCATGGGTGGGATCGAAATCAATTATAAGAACCTCTACGAAGTTTCCACTGAGTATGTTCGTATCATGCCGATTGATTTTGGCATCAAAGCCCCCTCTCCCAAGACCCCGCAAGTCTGGAAAATCATCTGGGTTAACCACAGCATCCCTATCTACGTAGAGCGGCAGACTAACGCTCACGAGAAACTCCCTGTCCTTTTTGCCCAGCCCTATGAAGATGGCCTGGGCTATCAGACTAAGTCGCTGGCCCAGGATGCGCAACCTTTCCAAGATGTTGCATCAGCTCTCATGAATTCCGTAATCGCGGGCCGCCGCAGGGCAGCAACTGACCGGGTGCTATATGATCCTTCGCGTATCTCAGAAGCTCACATCAATAATCCTAACCCTGCTGCTAAGATTCCTGTCCGCCCATCGGCTTACGGAAAGCCTGTGGGTGAGGCTGTCTTCCCGTTCCCGTTCCGAGATGACCAAGCCGGTATTGCTATGCAGGAAATCCAGGCAGTTGTTCAGTTTGGGAATGTTCTTCTAGGCCAGAACCAGGCGCGCCAAGGGCAGTTTGTTAAGGGCAACAAGACGGATGGGCAGTGGGATACTGTCATGTCTAATGCAACTTCCAACGACCAGGCCACTGCACTGCTTTTGGAAACTCAGGTTTTCACTCCCCTCAAGGAAATCCTGAAACTTAACATCCTGCAATTCCAGCAGCCTGGGACTTACTACTCTCCCTCTCAGCAATCCCAGGTGGATGTAGATCCGTTGGCTCTCCGTCAGGCTGTCATGAATTTCAAGGTGACAGACGGCCTACTGCCTGACGAAAAAATCATGAGCACGGATACCTTGAAAGTTGCAATGCAGGCTATTGCATCTTCGCCCACTTTGGGAGGGGCTTACAATGTGGGGCCAATGTTCTCCTACATCATGAAGACCGAGAATGTTGATCTGACTCCTTTCGAGAAATCTCCCCAGCAACTTACCTACGAACAGGCCTACAACAACTGGGTTATGCTGGCTCAGATGGCCCTTCAGAAAGGAACTCCATTCCAGACTCCTGCCCCTCTCCCTGAACAGTTCGGCTATGATCCTGCCACTCAGGATCCTGCCGCCCGTCAAGCTGGAACCCAATAATGGCAACTCTCATCCCCTCTCAGTTTTGCCGCTACTCCCTAGCTGAGGAGGAGTTTATCCAAGGCTCCGCCCTCACTTCCCTGCAAGCCTACTGCATCCAAAATCAGATCGCAGACCTGGCTTCCAGGAAACTCAATCTGATGTTCGATCCCAAGAACCCAGAAGATTTTGCCCAGCAAATCGCTTGGCATCAAGGTCAGATTGATGCACTCCAGCATCTTCTGAATGCGTCCGAAGCAGCACTCCTGCAACTCTCCACCAACTAAGGAACCACCACTATGTCCGCGATGGAAAAAATCTTTGGCAATCTTTTCAGCCGCCAAGCTGCTCCTGCTCAAACGCAGCCTCAGGCCCCTGCCCCTGCTGTAGCCAACAACCTCCAGGGTACTCCCACCACCCAGGCAGTCGATGGCAATGGCGTTGTTCCCAACACTCCGCCATCCCCGCTGGAGAAACACAAGGACCTTTGGCAACCTATCAAAACTGAAGAAGGTGCCCCGACCAGCAGTTCTCCTGATCCCAATAAGATCATGGAAGCTGCTTCCAAGGTAGACTTCACCAAGATCCTCAACAAAGAGGCCCTTGCTAAAGTCCAGGCAGGTGGAGAAGAAGCTGTCCAAGCTATGGCCACTCTGCTGAATCAGACCGCTCAGGTGGTCTACGGTCAATCTACGGTCGCGGCATCTAAGATCGTCGAACAGGCTCTCGCGCAAGCCGAACAGAAATTTGCCGACAAGGTTCCGTCCTTGGTAAACCAGAAAGCTGCTGAGGCGAAACTCCTTACGCAGAACAAAGCCCTGGCCAATCCGGCCGTTGCTCCCATCGTCAATATGATTCAAGGCCAGCTTGCTCTCAAGTATCCGAACGCAACTTCGGATGAGCTGACTGAGATGGCCATGGAAATGATGCAGGGAGCTGCCCAAGTTTTCTCCCCCAGCCCCGTCGCTGATAAGACTGCCGATAAGGCAAAGAAAAGTGCGGATGACTGGAGCGACTATCTCGAGTAATCGTTCAATCTTCCTGAAAGGAACCCATCATGGGAATGAAGCGCGTTGTCATCCAGGAGGGAGGCTCTCTGCCGAAAGTCTCCGGTCCTGCCGCCGGTCTGCTCAGTAACATCCAGCCTGTGGAAGTTACGGCTGACGCTAACCAAACCATCACTCTCTCGCAGATCAATGCGGGCGCAGTGTTTTTCACTGGCTTTACTGCCGGTCGCACTCTTACCGTGCCGACTGCCACTGTTCTGCTGACCGCATACAGTGACATGGATGTTGGAGATGCTATCACCATGTTTGTTTCCATTCAGGATGCCTTTGCAGGTACCTGGACGGCAGCGGCTGGTGTAACTCTCCGAGGCCGCGCCACTACTCCCGCTTCTAGCTGGAGTGCTGTCTCTATCGTTCGGACTGGCGCCGCCACGTTCGATTGGATTGTTCTCTAATAGGAAGGAAAAGAAATGTCTACTGGCATCTTCAGCACCAGCACCGCTAGCGCTACTACTGACTACGTAGCAAAGTCGTTTGCTGGCATGATCACTCGCCTGATGCCGAATGGCCAGGCGCCCCTGTTTGGCATGACCAGCATGCTGCAATCGGAGACCGCTGTTCAGGTCGAGCATGGCTTCTTCACGAAGACCATGATCTTCCCGAGCATGAATCTGGATGCAGCCGTGGCAGATGGCGTGGCTACCACGTTCACCGTGGCCAGCACCACCAACTTGCTGCCGGGCATGTTGATGCGTGCTGAGAGCACGGGTGAGATTGTCATCATCAACCAAGTTCTGAGTACCACTCAGGTCCTGGTGGGTCGTGGTATCGGCACTTCCGCTGCTGCTATCGCAGACAATGTCAACTTCTACCAAGTTGGCAATGCCTTCGAGGAAAGCTCGATCCGTCCGAATGCTCTGCAAACCAATCCGGTTCGCATCACCAACTTGACGCAGATCTTCCGCAATTCTTGGGCTCTCTCGGGTTCTTCCAATGCCACGCAAGTGATTGCTGGCGAAAGCTTGGAAGCCGAAAACCGCCAGGACTGCGCTGCTTTCCATGCTGCGGATATCGAGAAGGCGCTCTTCTTCTCGGCCAAGTCGCAGGGTGTTCGTAACGGCCAGCCGTTCCGTACCATGGATGGTTTGCTGCCGATTGTGAGTAACCTGAGCTACTATCCGGCTAGCTATTCGGCGGCGAACGTGTACACGGCGGCTGCTACTACCAACTACACCCAGTTGGAAACCATGCTGGATCCGGTGTTTAACCAGGTCACTGATCCGAAGGCTGGCAATGAGCGTGTCCTGTTCGCGGGTTCCGAAGCTCGGAAAGTTCTGAACAACATTGGCCGCGTGAATGCTACCTACAATCTGAACGACGGTGCTACCAGCTATGGTTTGCAATTCGCTCGGTTCAAGATTGCTCGCGGTGGATTCAACATGGTTGAGCACCCGCTGTTCAACAGCAATGCTGATTGGGCCAAGATGGCTGTGGCGGTGGATCTTTCTACCTTCAAGGTCGCTTACTTGGGCGGTCGTAAGACCAAGCGGGAAGAATTCAACCAGCAAGGTCAAGCTGTGGATAATGGCATTGACGCTGTTGGCGGTTCGCTGCTGACGGAAATGACCTGCGTGGTGAAGAATCCTCCGGCCAACGCCTGGATCAAGGGCCTCACTGCTGCGGCAGTCGGCTAATCTAGCTGCTTCGGGGCCCTCAGCAATGGGGGCCTCTTTCCTTCCCCCTCACTTTAGGAGCATACCTCCATGACTGCGCCGCAACTGAATGTTTATCACTCTGCCATTAAGTCACTGCAAACTGTGACTCCGGCAGGTACCCGCATCATCTTCATCAATGGAGTCTACTACGCGCATCGCCAAGAAGAAATTGATTTCTTGGATACGCTGGTGGCAGATCGCCGAGGGATCTATGTTGATCCCAATCAAGTAACTATCTCTGAGGCAGAGCGAGATCCCATGACTGCTCTCCGCAACAAGCTGCGCGCTGAGTTGCTGGCTGAAATGCAGGCACAGATCAATCCGCAGAATGATCGCGGAGAGAGTGTGCAAGGTCGCTTCAATCCTGCCTCCACCACGGACGCAGCTCCGATTGCTGCTGGTGGCGATGCTACTCAGCTGCACGCCCAGGTGCAGAAGCTTGTTGTCGGTAAGACCAAAGGCTAAGGAACTAAGATGACGCTGAACGAATTGCGAGACGAAGTCTACACGATCACGGGGCGACCTGATATGACTGCGCGGACCGTGCTTGCAGTTCGTTCAGCCACCCTTAAACTCCATCAGATGGATTTCTTTGCGAAGGACTTGTTCGAGACGGGCATCACCTTTGCTTCGCCTTCCTATCTACAGCAACTTGAATATCGTCCGATCCTTCCGCGCTGGCGAGCCCTCAAGTATATTCGCAAGACGGATGTAACTCAGGCAGATAATCTGCCTTTTCTTGCGGTCGTCACCCCGGAACAAATCACTGATGCCTACGGATGTAACAGGAATGATATCTGTTACATGGGCGCAGATGTTATCAATATTCGCAGTAGCACCGAGTTGCAGTACATTCTCCTTGGTTGCTATTTGCAGCCTGATGTAACTGAGCTGGGCTATAGCTCCTGGATTGCCCTAGAGTTTCCCTACGCCATTGCGTATGAGGCTGCCGCAGAAGTCTTCAAGGCCACTGGCCGGACAGAGGAATATGCCGCCTACAGGGAAATGGCCAAAGAGCAGCGCCAACTTATCCTTATCTCCAACATTCAGCAAGTGGGGTATTAAATGACTGCGTCCATCTGGAAACCCAATGGCTTCTCCCCGGAGATTCGTCCCATGCTCGTGTATGAATACACGGCTACCGCTGGGCAGACCACCTTTTCCATTGATCCGTACACTACGGTAGAGCCTGCCCAAAGCAAGGTATATGTGAGCGGAGAAGTAATCGAGCGCTCAGATTACACCATTGTTGGTACGAACGTAATCATTGCTGCAGGAGTGGCACTGAATGAACTGGTTCGGATTGAGCTGTACCAGGCAATCCTGGGCACGCTAGAGGTTCCCCTCCCCAATGATGTGGGGCATGCCGGACATTATCTGGCTACGGATGGGGCAGGCACTTACTACTGGAGTGTTCCCAGCAGCGGGGGTATTTCTGTCTTTGACTATTTCACTGAAGCACAGAGTCTTTCTGTGACTGCCGGCGACTTGGTGGAAGATGTGACTACGCCCTTGCAGGCAGCCATTGACGCCTGCGCTAGTTCCAGTCAGACCGGAGTTAAGACTCTGTATCTGCCGCCTGGTCGCTACAAGATCACTAGCGCCCTGATTTTTCCGGAGGAGTTCGTGGATATCCGGGGCGCAGGAATGTACGCTACGGATATCTATCTGAACGGGGCGCACGGAGCTTTCACCACGGTAGTTATGAACTACCTACGCCCTTATCTGCGGGATTTCTCCATCACTGGCGGCCCGACCTCTGGCTACGGGCTGGATTTTTCCAATGTGTCCCTGGAAGTTTATCTCGGGAAGATTTCTGGGATGAAGATTTACACAGGGAATACCTGTGTGCGAGCCCCGGGCGCAGGGGGCAGCAGCAATTTCTTTAGCATGGCGCTGGAAGATATCGCTGCTTATAGCTACACGGGCCATTCTTTCCATATCTACTCGGGCCCAGGTAACACCTACAAGAAGTTGTATGCATTGAAGTGCGGACCCGGTAAGGCGGGTTATCGCATGGCTGGCTTGGTTCATCTGGATGGCTGCAATGGATTGAATGAAGGTGATTACTGGGGTGTGTTTGGTAATGATACGGCAGACTCTCCTGGCTTCGGAGATGATTTTGCTGCCGTAGACCGGATCGACCTGGTGATGACCTCCTGCAATGTGGAGGAATGGGCCAGCCTCACCAGTGCGGGTAGTGGCATTGTCTTCCATAACGGCATCCGTAACTTCCAGATGCACGGGGGCAAGTTCGATCGCTCTCGGGCGGCTCTGACAGCCGTTATCCCATCGTGCCACTCTATCATTCGTGCTAGGTTCGGTCCGAATAATCCTGGCAATCCTATTGCTCCGTGTCCGGGGGCAATCTATCTGGGCGCCACAACTTTCACTTTCGCTGCCCTGGTGGCAGATACGGGAGCTACTTTCGCAGACCCGGTGGGAGCCTTCGCCGCTGCTGGCATCACTACGTTCAAGAATGCTGCGCTGACCTATCCGCTGCCGCACCAGAGAACTACCAATGACAGGTACAATAATTTCAGCCTGTATACCAGTAGCTTGGACACCCGGCACCTCACGGTAGCAGCAGAGTATCTCAAGGAGAAGACTGATGCTACTACCGGGGCTGCCCTTGTAGTGGATGTTACTGGTTATGCGCGAGTTAAGCTGACTGCTGCCGGGGCAACATCTGTTTCCCGCCTCTCAGTCCTGCGCACCCCGGGAGTCTTTGCGGAGGATTATCTTCGCAACGGAGAGCTAGTGCTGGAAGCCACTACTGCCAACGTTACGCTCAATCACGGGACTGCGGGAGTAGGTAAGTTGGTCTTGGCTGGAACAGCTAGCAGGCTTCTGACCGCAGGGGAGATCGTGCGCTTCATGTGGCGCGAGTCGGATACCGCCTGGGTAGAATCTGGCAGCAGTGCGCTAGTTAACAGCATCACTAACGCTGATCTTGGGTTCTATGTTGCTGAGACTCCGCTGACCATCACATCTGTGTACTTCGCGCTTGGTTCGCACTATGCACAGCGTGTAGGCGGCCTGGTGCATGGTTTTGGTTACTTTGATTTCCGGGCAGCTGGTGCTGCTGGCGCTGATGCAATCTGGTCTGTGCAGGTTCCTATCGCAGCGGGCTGGGATGCCGCCTGGTCGGATGTTTGCGTGGGGCTTTGGTCTGCCCAGGATGGGTCTGTGAGTGGGCATATTATAAAGCAGGCAGGCGTGGCTAACAAGATGGTCTTTGTGTGCACCACAACGGCGGCGGTCATTGCTGCCAGTAAAGGCTGCCGCTTCCAGTACACCTATCGGACTTTTGCATAATGGCGCAGCAATCATATCGAGCTAACCTCTCCGCCTCTATTTATCCGATGGCTCTTTCGAGGGCCGGTCGGTCTGTCATCGTTCCTCAGATTGACCAGAACTATGATCGTAGGGTAGATCCTACCGGGGAGCAGAAGACTCCTGGGATTCCGCAAGCTATCTATATGGAGAATGTCCTTCCTACCGTGGAAGGATATCAAAGTGTGGGGTATGACTCGATCCCGGCGTTTCCTGCTTCGGCCCCTGAGGTAAATCGCCTGGAGATCCGAGACTTCAACCATGGACTTATTTCCCTGTTCCTTGTTGCCGGGGCTACTTCTGCGTATGTCTTTGCCAACGGTGCCTGGCGGAACGCAGTACGCGCTGGTCCCGGCGCAGGCAACACTTTTATACCCGGCTTCAAAGCGTCGACTGCATCCATCCGAGGTAAGACCTATGTCTGGCAGGGCATCCATCTGTACCAACTACTCTCTGACACATTCATGGGAGTTCCTACCTTCGAGTTGGTCTGGGTGGATGACACAAGTGGTTCCGGCGGCGCTGTCACTCCTGTCGGCACTCTGAGGGGCACGATAAGCATTGCTTCCTCCTTTGGCTACCTTCTCTGCCTCAAGCGCGATGTTCTGACTAACTCGGAGACCTCTGTAATTTGGAGTTCCTTGCTGGATGAGATGGACTTTACTCCCTCCCTGGCCACAGGCGCAGGAGGCGGTGCATTGGATACCGTGGAAGGAACTGGGCAGAGTATGCTGGGTACCTCCTCGGGTTTCCGAGTCTATGCGGATAACTTGGTAGAAGCCACTTACACGGGTAATCCGAGGTATCCTTTCCGTTTCTCTGCCAGGGATGTGGATAGCCGACCTATCGCTGTTTATGGTCAGCGAGACTCGGACATTCATTTCTATATCTCGTCTTCTCGCTCTATTCAAGTCGTCTCACGAGATGGCATTCAGCCTATTGCCCCGGAGCTCTCGGAGTTCCTTGAGCGGTTCTTGTCTGTGCGAGATGTGTTCACAGAGAGTACCAATACCTTCTCACAGGCCTCGGACCCCTTTGGCACTAACAAGGAACTGAGCATTGTATCTCTGGGGAATAAATATATCCTGGTGTCTGTAGGTGACACTCCGGCAGGCTATTACGATCCCATTGTATACAACGAGTGTTTTATCTACGACACGCATCTGAGTAGGTACGGCAAACTAAACATTGCTCACACCCATGTATTCGAGGGGTATAGCTCTGCGACCGAGTTTAACGTACCGATATTCGTGCACACGGTTACGGGAGCAACCCAGGCCCTGGTAATGGATGGCAGTTCTGGGTACATCACGCATTCCTCTGTGCTTCTCCTAGGTAGGTTTCAGGGTGTGCGTTCTCGCAGGGTCATCTTGGAGGAAGTGGAATTGGAATCTGCCTTCGGCTCTAAGGAGGCCTGCTCCTTGCACATCCTTCCCTCTGAGGACGGCAAGACTTTCCTGCCCGCTGTTGTGCCCTACGAGAAGGCCATGTCCTCAAAAGAGGTGAAGCAATACTTCACTCACGTAGATACGAGGAACCTTTGCCTCCTTATCAAGGGCGGCTTTGACCTCTCTACGGTGCAGATGAACTTCCATCTCGGAGGCCACTCATGAGCTGGGGCAGCGCACTTCCCTATCTGGGCGCAACCCCCAAGCAACTTGCAGAGAGCCAGGGAGTTCCGCAGTTCCAAGCCGATGACTCTTTCTATCTGGTACAGAATGGACTGATCCTGCAGGGGGGAGTCCTGGATTCCCTGGCGGTAGGAGCACACACTACCTCCTTCCCTGCTCCTTTCCAGCAGCAGATCCTTACCATCCAACTCACGGAGATTGATGGTACTGGCATTATTCGAGTTAATTCTAGCACCACGGATCTTGCAACTCTTGGGCTTATTGTAACTGGGGCAGCCACGAAATGTTACTGGTTTGCCTTAGGTGTATGAGGCAGATCCCCTCTCCCCAAAATCCCCTTCTTCCGCATAATCCTCTAAACTGTCTCGGAGCACTTATGGACGCAGATGTTGTGGAATTGAAAGTTACGCTGGCCCGAGTTCTGGAAAGGCTCGAAGCCATGGCCCGCAGGCACGAGGAGCAAGACGCTATCCTGGAAAAACAGGGCAGGGAACTTGCTAAGCTGGTCTCAATGGCAGATCAAGGTAAGGGCGGAGTGTGGACTCTAGTTGCCCTAGGCGGTGTGATTGGTGCAGGCATCAGTCATGCTAAAGAAGTTTTACACTTCCTCGCGAAGTAAGGAGTAGCATATGTCTGTGTTTTGGGAAGCCTCTGGCGAAACTACCCTAGGACGTAATTCCAGGGACAGCCACAAATCCGGCACTCGGACCACCAAGCTCAACATCGACCAGGCTGGCCTGGATAAGATCATCCAAGATATCATGGGATCTGAGCAAGGTCTTGCAGCGCTTGTCCAAGGACAGAACACTGCTGGTCTGTACGGTTCTTCCACCAATACTCTCATGGCGCAAAGGTTTGTCACGGACATTGCAGGGGAGCTGGCTAAGCTAACTGCCGAGCAGGTGACGAACGATACCAGTTACGAGAAGACCATTGACAAGAAGGCCGAACAGAAGGGTGGGGGTAAGATAGGAACTGTGGTGTGCACAGAGCTAGTACGACAGGGTTTGTTGTCGGAGGAGCTGTATGCAGCAGGCCACGAATACTTCCTTTCTCTGTCCCCTCAGACAGTGCGCGGCTATCGAGTATGGGCTAACAAACTCGTTCCAGTAATGGGCAGGAGCAAGCTACTGTGCAAGCTCCTTTTGCCTTTGGCGGAGGCTCGTTATCTGCAGATCACTGGGCGTAAGAAAAGTATTCTCGGCTGGCTAATGAGTTCTGTCGCTGAACCTATTTGCTACATGATTGGCTTCTTTGTGCCGGCAGGAGATCAATATGGCTACAAAACTGCTATCAATTGAAGAAATCATGACGGGGGTCACTACGGCCTCCATTGAGTTGGATAAGGGCTCTTCTCAAATCCAAGAACTGCGTAAGGCACAGGCTTCTGCATCTGAGCGCCAGGCTGGTATCATTGATCAGGCCGGCAAAGATGCAGAAGCTGTAGCTCGTCAGCAAGGTCTAGCCCTCCTGAATGTGCAGAAAGAAAATGTCAAGGCAGCCTCCGCTGCTGGTGTGACAGAAACCTCCAATGCACTCCTGGATCTTTTGGCCGTTCAAAGGCAAGCCAACGAAAGACTGATTGCACGCACAGCAAAGATTCGGGAGCTCCGCGGCGCCACTCCGGGGGAGGTAGGTATACTGAGTTGGGTGGGGCGAAATTTCCAGGCAGCCTTCCAAGAGAAAGCTATGGAGGGGGAAGCCAAGGAAGTGCAAGCTGTTTCCAACGCCCTTGTTACTACCAATAATGCGCTGCAGCAAACCTTTGATACCAATAAGGGTAAGGCAGAAGTTCTCACTATGGAAACTGTGGCGGCCCAAGCTCGGATCGCTGCGGCTGATGCCAAAGTGCGTGCTGAGCAGGCAGTAATCGAGGGCCTTGGCTACAATATTCAAGGAGTTTCTGAGGCCAAGAACATTACTCTTGAGCAGCTGAATCTCAAATACAATGCTCGACAGGCGGTCTCCGGGATTAAGGCTGAGCAGCGTGCAGAGGAAAGTCAGGGGCTGGAGCGCCAGCGATTCGAGTGGCAGAAGGAAATGGCCTCTCTGCAGAAAGAAGCCTTGGAGGCAGAAAAGAAGGGCAAGGAAGAAGCCAAGGTCCTGGATGATGCCACTGTTGCTAACGTTGAGCTTGGCCGCGCCACCCTGCATCTTCCCCGAATGACAGAGGATGAGAAGGCCCTTATCTTGCGGCAAGTCCGTAGTGGCTCCCTCAAGGGAGATGTGCTCCTTCATCACCATCTTGGCCTGAAGTCTCGCCAGAATGGGGGCAGGCAAGTCTTTGGCAATTCCCCCTCAGCAGCCGCAGAAGTGGTCTTCAATCCTGAGCTGGATGTGAAAGTCGCAGAGGCCCAGATTGAGACCAAGAATCTCTTGGCAGAAGCCTATAAGGCTATTCCCCTGCAGGTTAAGAATAGCAAGGACGGTGCTGCAGTCTCTCGGGAACTCGACAAGCAGGCTGCCCTCCTGGTGGCTCAGCAGTTCGGGGATGAGAAAGGTGTGGACGGGGCTGGCTATGTAGGTTCCGAAAGTGCCTTCAATGTCGGAGATATTGGGGACCTTCGCGCCGGCTACCTGGATGCTGTCGCAGTGAAGGATCTCCCCATCGTCACTAAACTCCTGAAGCCCCTGGCCGCCAACAAGGTTGCTATGAAAGATCCGCGCGCTGTGCTGGATCTGGTGCGCGCTGCTGTGAAGAAGGGCGATCTTACTAGCACGCAGGCCGCAGATGGTCTGGCCAATGTGTATCGGGTGGCTAACTGGATGCACCAGGAGCAGCGAAACTTCGCCGGCTACGGCTTAAAGTTGCCCAATAACGGTGCTCAATACATCGTTAAGATTGGCAGCAAGAAGCTTGATCTGACCAAGCCGGAACAGGTGCAGCGGATGTTGATGACGCTCAATCGCTATGGCGGTGATGTTCCTGTGTTTGCTTTTGAAGGCCCTTAAATGACTGAAGCCTCTACCAACTCCGTCCCCGGCTGGATGGTTGCTGCGGATAATCACAACCTGGGAAGCTCCGGAGCCTCTTGGCTGGACCCGGAATCCTGGGAGCGCAGCCTCGGAAATTCAGGGAAGTTCCTTACTGCCTCTCTCCTAGCTGGCTACAATGGCTTTGCTAATACTGCTCGCGCGGTAGGAAAGTGGGCGGGCCTCGATACGGAACAAGAATCCACTCAGGCATTGGTGTCTTCCTTTGATTCCGATCTGGGGATCTACTATCGCAACAATGCAGATAGTGTGGAGATGGCAGTCCTGATTGGATCCATCCTGCCTGGCCTAGCCGGGACCAAGGTACTGAACATGGGGCAGAAAGCCCTGCAGGCATCTTCCTTCGGGATGGTGGGAGGGAACATCGGTAAAGCCGTAGGCCTCCTTACTCCCAGCGTTGAGCGGCACCTTATTGCCTCGGCCGCCACCATCAATGCCAGTCAAGCCACTGCGAAACTCATGAATGCCAGTACCGTGCGTGCTCTGGGTGCTGGCGTATGGCAGGGAGTCCTAGAAGGCTTTGCTGCTGAGGGCTTTGTGCAAGCCACCATGGCAAAGAATCCTATCCTGGATCAGCAGGATGCAGGGGATATTGCCTGGAACATGATGCTGGGCGGCGCAGTCTCTGGAGTTGTGGGGGGTGCTTTCACTGCTGCATCTACTTTTGGTAAGCTCAAGCAGGCAGTTGGTGCGGAGCGCAAGGCTCGAGAGTATGTAACCAATCGGCCCGTGGTATCTGCCCTGCAAGGCCCTGACCAGACTATTGTTGAAATGGCCTGGGATATGGAAGCTACTGCAATGCCCTGGGCAGGTAAGTATGTGGACGAAGCTGGCAAGGTCCACCATAATCCGTCTTATGCGGTAGATACCTCGCTATACAAGACTAAGCTCACCAAGAACGGTGAGAGCATCCGCACAGCTATTCACGGCATGACTGACAGGGATGTGCTGCTGGGTAATATGGTGGCTAATGCCAGCACCCCTGCTGTGGATCTGACCACTGGTTTGCTAAAGCCTGGCTATGCCCAGCGATACTTTGATGATTTCATGGGCGCCCGAGAGATTGGGCGAGCCCTGCAGGAAACTCCCTCGGAGAAGGTCGCTCGGGCGGCTTTGGCTGCTGGCGATAACACTGCTACTATGCCGACTAGTCGCTGGATCAGGCTGCATGGTGAGGGTGCCGGCACGATGTTTGATGAGCTGCCCCCAGTCCTTTCTGCCGCGGATTATGCTGCAAGCCCAGCAGAACTTCTGCAACAGGTGGAGCGCCGGGGCTTTTCTCTGAGCAAAGACACAGGACTTTGGAGTGTCCTGAATCTAAAAGGGGCCAAGGCTCATATCGAGGCCGAGCACCGTTATCTCTGGGCACGCCATTCCCTAGCCAAGAATACTCAGTTCATCCGGGAAGGCACGAGAGTTAGCGAATGGGATTTCCCTGTGCTGCAAACTCTCCTTCGGGATGACAAGGAAGCCTGGAGGAAGATCAAGATCGTTCGTGGCGAAGGCCCTAGCCTGGAAGCCTGGACTCCTGGAAGCAAGCAGGAACTCCTGAACTTGCTGAAGGAGAACAAGATGGAGGCAGCCAAGCGCCTGATGAAGGATATTGGCCCTCGCATCAAGGGAAAGAATAAGGGCGTCCCCAAGGTTGCTGGCTATGATGATATTATCTCCAGCATCACGGATACTTCCAAGAGTCGGCTGTCAGGGCAAATCGGCAATGACATGGATGACTTCTTTGCCGGGGACACTGCTACTCGCAAGTACCTGGAAGATCTTCGCAACAAAGGATTGCTCACTGCGGATCGCCAGAGCAAAGGCACTCCTGCCGGATTTGCTGTCTCGGACGAGTATGTAGATCCCTTGCTACTGCCTAAGCATGCCAAGGTTGTATATGATACTGCAAGAGAGAGTGTTGTTGAAACCACTCCTGCGGTAGCAGATGCGCTGACCTACTTTGCTGCCAAGAGCAAGATGTACGAGGAGGAGGCTGTTCGCCGCGTGGCCTCCATCATTGGTCCGGCCGCAGATAACTTCCCTACCAAGATTCCTCCCCAGGCTTTTACTGCCAAAGATCATGCCTCTGCTGGGGCAGGCCTGGGCTCGTTCGCTAATGGCAACTACGGTAGCTTGGGCAGTTTCATGCAGTGGATTGGCAGCCAATTCAATTCTGTGAAAACTGCTGCTAGGAAGCAAATTACCGAAGAACTTACTGCCCCTCTTACCCGCCTGGGAAAGAACTTGGATGCAGCCATTGAGTTCGAGAAACTCAATCGGCTTGTGGCTTCCTCGAAGACGCACATGGTTCTTTGGAAAGAAGGGGATGATGCTTTCCTCCTTCCTCGCCAGATTGCTCAGGCCATCCAGAAATCCAATGGTGAGGTTACCTTGGATGACTTTATCGGCGATGCCGTGAAGATCGCTAACAAGGAAACTGCTGAGGCAGTTGAAGCTCACATTGCAATGTCCGGACAGAGGACGAACAACTGGACTATCCTGCACGCAGGTACTGGCAAGACGAATCAGAAGTTCACTGATGTGTTCCGGCCCATCCGTCCGGATCTTTCTCGCTACAAGCACTTTGCCTTTGTCTATGATGACAACGTGGCTGGAACTGGTCATGTCTCCATGATCCATGCTGCTTCGGAGGAAGAGCTTGTCAAGCTGGTGGACAGGGTGCCTCCTAACCTGCGTGTTGCCTATAAATCCGACACCGAGAACTTCTTCAAGGCCCGCAGTTCCTATGAGTTTGAACGCACTCTCCATGAGAGCTACCTGGATTCCGAGCTGAGTCGCAGCGGAGCTTTTAGCAACTTCTTCCCCAAGACAGACCCGCAGAAGATTGTGGACGATATTCTTGGGCAGCATCTGCGCGAGCAAGATACATTGCTGCGGGAAACTGTGCGCTACCGGTATGAGAAGGAATTCAATCTCCTGGAAGACCTGGGCCGCAACTACTCTCGGGCAGACACCTCGCAGTTTGCTTCTGTGGCCAAGCGAGTTGAAGCAGAGGTAGATAACCCTTACTTCAATCACATCAAGACTGCGTTGGATATCAACAAGGCACAGGAGTATCCGCTCATCTATGGCTTCAACAAGCTGCTGGATGATAAGGTCTCCAAGGCTGTGACTGCTATCAACAGAGTCTTTGATGGGACCACCAGCCCGGAACATCTCTCCAAGGTGAACGAACTGCTGGATCGCTATGGGATGCAGACCGCCATCTATGATTCCGGGATGCAGGCTCTGGCAAATCACACTGCTCCCAAGGGTGTGCTGAGTAAGTTCGTGCGGGATGCTAACTCCGTCTTGGCCCGCTTTGTCCTGGGGCTGGACCCGTTCAACGCAGTCAATAATGCCATTGGCTCTAACATCCTTCGGATGACGGAACTTAAGTCTGTCGTCCGTGCGATCGAGCAGGGGCGCCCGGATCTGGTAGGAGAGCTTGCGAATCTAACTCGCATCGCTGTTCCTGGCATGGATGGCCAGACCATGACTGCTCCTACCAAGATGGTGCAGAAGGCTATTGCTAACTTCTGGGCGGATGGTAAGAACGGTCCGTTGATGCAGAAGTACCGGGATATGGGGCTGGTGAAAGATCTAGGCGAGCAGCTCAAACTGCTGGTGGATGACTTCACTCTTGAAGGCGCAGAGACTGCCGTTGATCTGAGTAAGCGAACGCAAACCGCCTTTAAGCGAGCCAAAGAGCTGGCAGCCAAGGCCGGCACTGGCGGGGAGAAGTGGACTGGCAACAAGCTGGCAGAGGAGTTTAACCGCTTCCTTAGCGCCAACGTGATGGACCAGATTACGGAGGTGGCTAAGAAAGCTGGGGTCATGGATGATGCCACTGCTAAGGCATACATCAATACTTTCGTGAATCGGGTGGAAGGCAACTTGTTGGCTAGCCAGCGGCCTATGATTTTTCAGGGGCCCATTGGTCAGGCTATCGGTTTGTTCCAATCTTACCAGTTCAACCTCATGCAGCAGATGTTCCGCTATGTTGCTGAAGGTACCAAGAAGGATCTTGCAATGCTGGCAGGCTTGCAGGGAACTTTCTATGGCCTCAACTCCATGCCCGCATTCCAGTTCGTGAATGTGCATGTGTTGGGTAAGCTTAGCGGAAACCAGGAGCATCGAGATGCATATGATGCAGTGTACGGAATTGCAGGAAAAACTGCAGGAGACTTTATCCTCTATGGTTTGCCCTCTAACATCCTGCATGCAGGTATCTATTCTCGAGGGGACATTAATCCTCGGCAGATCACTGTCCTACCTGCGAGCCTGGCTGAGATTCCTCTTGTCCAGAGTTGGGGACGCTTTCTCGGAGCAATGGGTACGACACTGAGCCAGGTTGCTGGTGGCGGTGAAATGCTTCCTGCCATCCTTCGTGGTTTGGAGCATAATGGAATCTCCCGCCCCCTTGCTGGTTTCGCCCAGGTGGCGCGCGGCTTTGATGATGGGAATGTCTTTAGCACTCAAAAAGATGGTAGCCTGCTCTGGAGTCATGACCTTGCATCTTTTTCCTCGGTGGTTAGGCTGGCAGGTGCGCGCCCTCTTGATGAGGCTGTCACGAATGATGCTATGTTCCGGGTTAAGACCTACGCCGCTGTTCGGAAGGAAAGGATGAAATCCCTAGGTGAGACCATTAAGCTTTCCCTCTATAACAACGGTCAGATCCCGGACGAACAAATGCAAGAATTTGCTCAGTCCTTTGTAGAGCGTGGCGGTAAGCAACAGCAGTTCAATGCCTGGATGATGAACCTGTACAAAGATACCAACACGCCGCAGTCTGAGGCTTTGAGAAATTCTCTTACTAAACCCTTCACCTACAAGATGCAGCTCTTGATGGGCGGAGAAGATGAAGGAGCGCAGTAATGGCATGGAAACTGAGTGAACGCAGTCTGGCCAAGATGCAAGGGGTTCATCCTGCATTGCAGGGCCTCATGAAGGCTGCAATCATTGATAGTCCTTATGACTTCGGAATCTCCGAGGGCCTCAGGACTCCTGAAACTCAGCGGATCTTGTTCGATGCAGGAAAGTCCAAGACTCTGAACAGCAAGCATCTGAAAGGAATGGCGGTGGATATCGTAGTTCTGGTGGACGGCAAAGCTACCTGGGACTTCGAATACTACAAGACCGTGGCCGCCCATATTAAGAAGACTGCCACTCGCTTGAACATGGATATTGTTTGGGGAGGAGATTGGAAATCTTTCCTGGATGGCCCGCACTTTGAACTGAGAACCTAAGGAGCAGCTATGAGCATCATTGATAAACTTACCCTTCGGGCTGATTTGGCTAACCATGCAGTCTATGGAACTATCCTGTATTGGGTAGGCTCCTGGATTGCCCCCATTGTGGGGGTCGGGCTGGCTCTGGTCTTTGCTGTCCTGAAGGAACTGGTCTGGGATAAGAAGATGGGCCGAGGAGTTTTTGATCCGGAAGATATCTTCTGGACCATTGTCCTGCCTATCCTGTTCTTTGTTCAGGCTGTCGGGGCACTGCAATGGATCCCGTAATTGGTGGGGGCCTTCTCAAGCTGGGCTCTACGATCCTGGATAAGATTTTTCCAGATCCTGAGCAGCGGGCCAGGGCTCAGATTGAGCTGATGAAGGCAGAGAAGGAAGGGCAGTTGGCCGAGGCTCAGATGCAAATGAGCGCCATTCTGGCTGAGGCTTCCTCCAATGATCCTTGGACTTCCAGGGCCAGGCCTTCCTTTATGTACGTAATGTACATTCTCATCCTGGCCTGCATTCCCATGGGTATCCTCACAGCTTTCCATCCTGATGTTGCTGCGAGGATTGCAAGTGGGATGGGTACTTGGTTGAAGGCTATCCCAGAGGAACTCTGGACTGTGTTTGGTGTTGGCTACCTGGGCTATACTGGTGCCAGGAGCTTTGAAAAGATGAAGAAAGGAAACGGAAAATGAACGGAAATAACGTTTACTTGAGCGCGGCGGCTGTCACTCCTAGTGATGCAGTGGATCTGCCACGGAAGCCCACCCAGGGCCTTCTGGTGACTGTCACTGGGAATCTGAGTGTCGTGATGGAGGCTGGCGGCCAGATTGATTTTACTAGCGTGGCAGCGAATGTTATCCTGCCCCTGCGAGTTTCTCGGGTGCGCGCCACTGGGACAACTGCAACTGTGGTTGCTCTTTATTAAGGAGATAGAAAATGGTTGGTGTATCTAATTTTCGTCATGCACAGTATGACGCACAAGGTGTGGGTATTGATGATCCCCAGACTAGTCTGAGTTCTGTAAGGCAAGACCCCACCACGAGGGCGCTGGTGGGAGTCGATAAATTGCCCGAGTGGCGCGGACTTGGCGGGCGCACCATCGCTGACATGCTGCCAAGGCATCACCCGGTGTTGATTCCGGATCAGATCAACATTGCAACGGCTCATGC
>JACCDG010007618.1_pt1 | contig 20386 bp, 19 predicted proteins | sample 7442471 | NCBI WGS metagenome assembly JACCDG01 (sample SAMN15323444, study PRJNA562643) | freshwater metagenome | isolation source: river surface water | place: USA:Blue River Watershed | collected 2017-08-17 | reverse complement strand
GTCCACCAACGAGTGGAACTTCTGGCAGAAATGTTCCGTTTGGAGCGATCGGATTAACAACTGGCAACCCGTAACTGCGACAGACTTGTAAATCATCTGCACCAAATGCGGGGGCTTGGTGCACCAGGCCGGTTCCGTCTTCGGTGGTGACATAGGTGGCAAGAACAACAAAATGTGAATCTGGAATATCGATAAGGTCGAGTGGGCGAGAGTACGTAACTCGTTCAAGTGAGGATCCCTTGAAAGTCTTGAGAATTTCGACATCGCCAACCAAGCTGCCTACGAGTGCCTCAGCAACGATGAGAACTTCACTTACCTCTTCATGGGTTACTCGGGCTGCCACATAATCAACATCAGGATGAACCGCAATTGCTGTATTTGAAACTAACGTCCATGGAGTTGTTGTCCATACGAGAAGAGATGCTTTGAGATTAACCAATTCGCCAGATGTAATTGGAAAACGGATAAAGACAGAGGGATCTGTGACAGTTTCATATCCTTGCGCTAACTCGTGATCTGATAGTCCAGTGCCACATCGCGGACAGTACGGTGCCACCCGGTGATCTTGTACAAGTAGACCCTTCTTCCAAATCTCCTTCAGTGACCACCAGACGCTCTCGACGTACTCGGGAGACATAGTCCAATACGCTTGATCGAAATCAACCCAGAAACCCATGCGCTCTGTCATGGTTGTAAATGCGTCTACATGTCGTGTGACAGATTCTCGACACTTATCGTTAAAGGGAGCTATGCCAAACTTTTCGATATCTCCCTTACCTGAAAATCCCAACTCTTTCTCAACTGCAATTTCAACAGGAAGGCCGTGGCAATCCCACCCAGCTTTTCTCGTAACGTACTTGCCCTTCATCGTATGAAAACGCGGAAAGACATCTTTAAATACGCGGGCTTCGATGTGGTGTGTACCCGGCATTCCATTGGCAGTCGGTGGTCCTTCATAGAAAGTCCACGGGGTTTGACCCTCGCGGGCAGTCAACGATCTTTCGAAGATTGATTGGTCAGCCCACAGTGCAAGGATTGAGTGCTCCATCGCAGGCAGGTCAATCTGGGCTGCGAGTGGGCGAAATTGTGAGCTCATGAGGGTGCCGAGTCTAATGCAGGGCACTTCGCCTGCCGCAGTCGGCGCCTGCACATTCGGCATAGCAATATTTGAGCCGATACAACGAGTGGCATATTTGGTAGAAGCCGAAAAAGCGCATAAGGTGCGCGGCGTGTCAGCAAAAAAGGTAGTCAAGAAGGCGGCGAAGGTGGCGAAGAAAGCCCCTGCGAAGAAAGCCCCTGCCAAAAAGGCCCCTGCCAAGAAAGCTGCAGCAAAAGCAGTGAAGAAGATCGCTAAGAAAGCACCTGCAAAGAAAATTGCGAAGAAAGCTCCAGCTAAAAAAATTTCCGCAAAGGTTCCTGCCAAAGCTCCAGTCAAGAAGAGTGCACCAGGTCGACCTTTCCCATCGAAGGCTGGAAAACCAACTCTGACTGTTGATGAAAAATCTCAGACAGTATCCGTTGCCACAGTTGTTGCTCCCGTTGCAGCACCGGTCGTTGAAGAGCGTCGCCTTGTAATGCCACCTCCACCACGGCCCGTAAAGAGTGGAAAGAAAGTGGCACCACTGAAGCCAATCAAATCTGCTCCAACTCCAGTGACTGCAGCTGCGGGTGAGACTCCGTGGAGTGCAGCAGAGCTTAAAGCTATTCGAATTGAACTATCTAAAGAATTGATGCGCCTCAAGCAGGAGCTCGAGTCAATTGAAGCAGAGATGGAAGAGCTAATTGCAGATTCTGGCGAAGGTGCTGGAGATGATCAGGCGGACTCTGGTACTAAGACTTTCGAACGCGAACATGAGATGTCCCTTGTCATTAATGCGCGTGACATGGTTCTGCAGACAGAACGTGCGTTGGAGCGTATCGATAGCAAGAGCTATGGGAATTGTGAAGATTGCTCAAACCCAATTGGTAAAGAGCGTCTGCAAGTGTTTCCACGAGCAACTCTTTGCATGATTTGCAAGCAGAAAGAAGAGCGACGCTAAAGGTGCCTCTGGCAAGACTTACTCATCACTGGCAACGCCTCTACTTTCTTGCAGCATTCATTTGGTTGATTGATTACTCCACAAAGGTATGGGCTCTTAATAATGTGAGCCAAGTGCAACCGATTAAAGTAATTGGATCCATTCTCCAACTTCGATTGGTCTTTAATCCAGGCGCTGCATTTAGTTTTGGCACGAGCTTTACCTTTATCTTCACAATTCTCGCCATTCTCGCCGTAGCTGGAATTGCTTACTACGCAATTAAGATTGCGGATGCGCGTTGGGCAGCGGTTCTGGGACTAGCTTTAGGTGGAATTGTTGGAAATCTCACCGATCGAATTTTTAGGGAACCCTCCATATTCAACGGACACGTGATTGATTGGATTGAACTTCCGCGCTTTCCGGTGTTTAACATTGCGGATATGGCAATAGTCTTCGCAGCGTTACTTTCAGTACTCTTAATCGCCAAGGAGATTCCTCCTTTTGCCCCAACAGGCGCGCAGAAGTAGTCGAGGAGAATCATGGCCAGAGAATTACGCACGCTAAGTGTTCCTGAGGGTGTCGCCGGAGAACGCATAGATAGCGCACTCGTTCGAGTCCTAGGACTATCGCGTTCTGCAATTGTGCGCTTGATTGAAGATGGCGATATCACTTGCGAAGGTAAGGCACTTGTTAAGTCAGATCGCGTCATTGCCGCGCAGGTCATTGATGTCTTACTTCCTGAATCAATTGAACGCGATCCAATTCCACTCACACCTTTAGAGGGGCTTGAAGTCGTCTATAACGATGACCACATTCTCGTCATCAATAAGCCAGTCGGGTGTGCGGCACATCCAAGTCCAGGATGGCATGGCCCGACTGTAGTAGGAGCGCTGGCAGCAGCTGGTTACACGATTTCAACATCGGGAGCAGCTGAGCGCACAGGCATCGTCCATCGTCTCGATGTTGGTACCAGTGGCTTGATGGTTGTTGCAAAAACTGATCGAGCCTTTACCGTATTAAAGGAAGCATTTCGCACGCGAAGTGTTGACAAGACTTATCATGCTTTGATTCAGGGACATATTGATCCGCCAACGGGAACAATTGATGCACCGATAGATCGACATCCAAAAGTGGATCACCGTTTTGCAGTAGTAGCCGACGGAAAAGAGAGCATCACGCACTACGAACTTATCGAGTATTACCGAGCTGTCAGTATGGTCAAGGTTGAACTCGAAACAGGTCGCACACATCAGATTCGTGTCCACTTCAGCGCACTCAACCACCCGCTCGTCGGTGACACTACCTATGGTGCTGATCCAGTTCTAGCCAAGTCACTGCAGATGTCGCGTCCATGGCTTCACGCGAAAGAGTTACGTTTTGCCCATCCCATCACCGAAGAGCAGATGGAGTTCAAGGCTCCATATCCAGATGACCTTGAGGCTTGTCTGGCGTTGCTATCCGATGCTGTCATTCCTTAAGTGCTAATTTAGCCAGCCTATGAACGGCAATCCTTCAGATTCATTTGTGCATCTGCACGTCCACACCGAGTACTCGATGCTCGATGGCGCTGCGCGCGTTGGAGATTTAATTGCTGAAGTTGCTCGCCAAGAAATGCCAGCAATCGCCATGACAGATCACGGAAATGTTTTCGGAGCATTTGATTTTTACAAGCAGGCGACAAAGGTTGGCGTTAAACCAATCATCGGCATTGAAGCCTATATCGCGCCAGAATCACGTCACGAGAAGAAGCGCGTGCAGTGGGCAAGTGGCGGTGAAGACGATGTGTCGGGTGGCGGTGCTTACACCCACATGACAATTTTGGCTGAGAACAACCAAGGCCTAGCAAATCTCTTTCGTCTCTCATCTCTTGCCTCTCTTGAAGGCTATTACTACAAACCACGCATGGATCGCGAACTACTCTCGCGATACGCAGATGGTCTAATTGCGACAACGGGATGTCCTGGCGGTGAAATTCAGACGCGACTTCGCATGGGAAATTATCGAGAGGCACTTCGAGCCGCAAGTGATTACCGAGATATCTTCGGTGCAGCTAACTTCTTTCTCGAAGTCATGGATCATGGCATCGATATCGAAAATCGCGTAAAGGCCGATCTCCTTAAACTTGGAAAAGAACTTAAGCTTCCGCTCCTTGCAACTAATGACCTGCACTACACATTCCACGAAGATGCAGCCGCACACGAGGCTCTTCTCTGTGTTCAATCAGGATCAACACTGGCAGACCCTAAACGCTTTAAATTTGATAACAGCGAGTTCTACGTTAAGACAGCTTCTCAGATGCGCGAGCTCTTCAAAGAGATTCCAGAATCGTGCGATAACACCCTTCTTATTGCCGAACGCTGCAACGTCACTCTGCGCGAAGGTGAAAATCTTTTGCCTCAATTCGAGGTTCCAGCTGGCCAGACCGAAGATTCCTGGCTCAGAGCTCTCTCTCACGAAGGCTTAAAGAAACGACTGGGAGATCGCACAACCACAGAGCACATTGCACGACTGGATTACGAACTCGACGTCATGATCAAAATGGGATTTCCAGGATACTTTTTAGTGGTTGCAGATCTCTGTTCGCATGCTCGTGAAGTCGGAATTCGTGTTGGCCCTGGTCGTGGATCTGCTGCTGGATCTCTTGTCGCATACGCTCTTGGCATCACGGGATTAGATCCGATCGAACACGGATTACTCTTTGAACGATTCCTCAATCCAGAGCGAATTTCCATGCCAGATATTGATCTTGACTTCGATGAACGTCGTCGCTCCGAGATGATTCGCTATGCAACGCAGAAGTATGGTGATGACCGAGTTGCACAGATCATTACTTACGGAACAATTAAATCAAAGCAGGCCATTAAAGATGCGACTCGAGTACTCGGTTATCCGTATGTCATTGGTGAAAAACTAACCAAAGCGTTACCCCCTGCAGTCATGGGCAAGGACATCACCCTTGGTGGAGTATTCGATAAGGATGATGCGCGACATGGAGAAGCTGGAGAGTTCCGCACTCTCTATGAAACAGATGCTGATTCCAAGCGGGTAGTTGATCTCGCTCGTGGATTAGAGGGACTTAAGCGACAGTGGGGCGTTCACGCAGCGGGTGTAATTCTTTCGCGCGAACCTTTGCTTGATGTGATTCCAATTCATCGTCGCGAAGCAGATGGAGCAATTATTACCCAGTTTGATATGGGTGCATGTGAAGCGACAGGTCTTCTCAAGATGGATTTCCTCGGCCTTCGCAACCTTTCTGTCTTGGATGATGCACTCGAGAATATAAAACTCAATCTCGGAGTCGACGTAGTACTTGAGGATCTACCTCTGAGCGATGCCAAAACTTTTGAGTTACTCGGACGCGGTGACACACTCGGTGTATTCCAACTCGACGGTGGTCCAATGCGTGCGCTACTTCGAAGCATGTCTCCAGATTCATTTGCAGATATTTCGGCTGTGATTGCCCTCTATCGCCCGGGCCCTATGGGGGAGAACGCACACAATAACTATGCAGACCGCAAAAATGGCCGTAAACCGGTTGAAGCAATTCACCCTGAACTTCGCGAACCACTGGCGGATATTCTCGGTGATACCTACGGTCTGATTGTTTACCAAGAGCAAGTAATGGCGATTGCTCAAAAGGTCGCTGGATTCTCACTCGGACGCGCGGATCTTTTGCGTAAGGCTATGGGTAAGAAAAACAAGGAGATTCTGGATAAGGAATACATTCCATTTGAAGCTGGAATGAAAGCTAACGGATTTAGCGATGCAGCTATCAAGCGACTCTGGGAAGTTCTGATTCCATTCTCGGATTACGCATTTAACCGTGCGCACTCAGCCGGTTACGGAGTTGTTTCATTTTGGACTGCATACCTAAAGGCGAACTATCCAACTGAGTACATGGCAGCACTGCTTACAAGCGTTCGCGACGACAAGGATAAATCTGCGCTCTATCTCTCCGAATGTCGTCGAATGGGAATCAATGTCCTGCCACCAGATGTAAATGAATCTAATTCTGAGTACACCCCGCGAGGCAAAGATATTCGCTTTGGTCTTGCAGCCATTCGAAATGTAGGCGAAGGTGTTGTTGCATCAATCAAGAGTGCACGAGAAGCGAAAGGAAATTTTACTTCTTTCGGAGACTTCCTAGCTAAGGTTGATGCACAGGTATGCAATAAGAAGACGATTGAATCCTTAATCAAGGCTGGAGCATTTGATGATCTGGGTCATCATCGCAAAGCACTCGTTTCAATTCACCTAGAGGCGATTGATGCCGTGATCGAGAGCAAACGAGCAGAGGCCATCGGACAATTCGATCTCTTTGGTGATATCGGAAGTTCAGCCATGAGTGGTCTTGAAATAGAAATTCCACAAGGCGAATGGGATAAGTCAACGCTTCTTGCATTTGAACGCGAGATGCTCGGACTCTATGTATCCGACCATCCTCTCTTAGGTGTTGAACACATCCTTCGCTCCAATACAGATATGTCCATCAGCGCGTTGGTCGAAGATGGTGGAGTGCAAGATGGATTTGTCACTATCGGAGGATTGATTACTGGTATTTCTAGAAAAGTCTCTCGTACTGGCTCTTCTTGGGCGATCGTTACCGTAGAAGATTTAGAAGGATCACTTGAAGTTCTCTTTTTCGCCAATACCTATAATCAATATGCGCTCACCCTCGTTGAAGATCGCATTGTGACGATCCGAGGTCGCGTCGATCGCAGAGATGAACAAGTTCGGTTCAGCGCACTAGAAATGACATCACTTGATGTTTCTAGTGGCCCAGTCGGTCCACTGACGATTTCTCTTCCGATTTCACAATGCACACCACCAATAGTTGAGCGAGTAAAAGAGATTCTGAGATCTCATCCTGGAAAACGGGAAGTGCATCTACATATCGAAGATTCGGGTAAGAGCACCACAATGAAAATTGATGCCCTCGTCACATCATCGCCAAGTCTGAGCGCTGATCTCAAGAGCATCCTTGGTCCCGATTGCCTCGTACGTAGTTAATTCAGCTAATCCTACGAATTCACTCCTCATCCGAGTGGGGGCACAAAGTAGACTGTCCACGTGATTCGAAGAGTAGATCTGCGCGGTGTGCGCCGAACCAAGGCAGAGGTTCAAGAGCTTTTGCCTCGCGCAACCCTGGATGTCAATGAGGCGATGAAGTTAATCGAACCAATCCTGAGTCGCGTGAAAAATGGTCAAGCGGAAGATCTTTTCTCACTGGCTCAAGAGTTTGATGGAGTCAGACCGCCAACGATTCAAGTACCGCAAGCTGCGCTAGAACTTGCTTTAGCCGAGCTAAATCCTGAAATTCGTCGCAGCTTAGAGATTTCAATTGAGCGAATCCGTAAAGTTCACAACGATCAAGTGCGCAATCCACACACCACTCGAGTGGTTGACGGTGGAACAGTGACGGAGCGCTGGATTCCTGTTGATCGAGTCGGTTTGTACGTTCCTGGTGGACGCGCTGTCTATCCATCCAGCGTGATGATGAATGTTATTCCAGCTCAGATTGCTCAGGTTCAAAGTATTGCTGTGGCTTCACCTCCGCAGAAAGATCATGGGGGATTGCCGCACCCAACAATTCTTGCAACATGTGCACTTCTTGGAATCAAGGAAGTTTATGCAGTGGGTGGTGCACAGGCGATCGCCCTCTTTGCATATGGAATGAAAGATGTGTGCGAGAAGTGCGACATGGTTACCGGTCCTGGCAATATTTACGTGGCTGCAGCAAAGCGCGCACTACGCGGGATCATCGGTATTGATTCAGAGGCTGGACCAACTGAAATCGCAATCCTGGCCGATGAAACTGCAGATGCACGAAATGTTGCTGCTGATCTTATTAGCCAGGCAGAGCACGATGTGATTGCTGCTGCTGTCTTAGTGACACCATCAATAGCGCTGGCCGATGCAGTTGAGCAAGAACTCGCCCGACAGATAAAGCTTACAAAGCACTCAGAACGTATTGTCACGGCGCTATCCGGGATTCAAAGTGCAATTGCAATCGTTGACGATGTTGCACAAGGTTTAGACGTCGTGAACGCTTATGCAGCTGAGCACTTGGAAATCCAGACAAAAAATGCTCGTGAGGACAGCGCAAAGATTCGAAATGCTGGAGCTGTGTTTATCGGCCCATTTACTCCGGTATCACTTGGAGATTATTCGGCTGGCTCTAACCACGTTCTACCAACTGGCGGATGCGCCTGCCATAGCAGTGGACTCTCAGTAGCTACATTCCTGCGCGGACTTCACTTTGTTGAATACAGCGAGAGCGCTTTTAAAGATATCGCTCCCACTGTCATTACACTCGCAGAGGCTGAGGATCTACCAGCACATGGCCAAGCGATCTCTGCACGTTTGGAAGATCGATGACAGATTCACGCTGGCCTGATTGGCTTCCGCTCAGAAAATCACTTGCGCCTTTATCAGCTTACGGAGCGCCACAAGTTGATGCCGAGGCAACACTTAATACAAATGAGAATCCATTCCCACTCTCGCAAGAACTTGTGAAAGCTATTGCAGCACGGCTCTCAGAGGTGTGCGCAAATCTCAACCGATATCCTGATCGTGATGCTCTCGAGTTACGATCAAAGTTGGCAAGTTATATCAATGACCAATCTGGCACTTCGTTTTCTGCACCTGAGGTCTGGGTTGCAAATGGCAGTAATGAAATTATTCAATCCTTGTTTCTCGCTTTTGGCGATCAGGGTGCGATCGGTTTTACTCCGTCGTACTCGATGCATCCACTCATTGCCCGTGTGACTTCAACACAATGGATAGATGGGCAGCGCCGTTCTGACTATTCACTTGATATCGACGATGCAATCAAGCAGATAGTCAAGGCTGCGCCAGCCCTGACCTTTATTACAACCCCTAATAATCCAACGGGTGAAGCAATTTCCATTGCTGAGATTGAAAAGATTGCTCAGTCGGTTCCGGGCCTACTTGTTGTAGATGAGGCCTACGCTGAATTCTCTGAAGAGCAATCTGCCGTCACTCTGATTTCTCAATACCCACAAATAATCGTTATTCGCACAATGAGTAAAGCATTCTCGTTTGCGGGAGCACGCGTCGGATATTTACTTGCGCATCCATCTGTGGTCGAGGCCATGATGTTGGTCAGACTTCCGTATCACCTCAGCACACTCACACAGGGTGCGGCGCTGGTTGCTCTAGATTTCAAATCTGAATTGCTATCGGGGGTTGCTGAGCTACGGTCAGAACGTGATCGAGTTGCAGCTTCATTGCGCGAGATGGGGCTAACCGTCCTGCCAAGTCAGGCGAATTTTCTACTTTTTACTGGTTTCCAATCATCATCGCCGCAGTTATGGCAAGCGATGCTTGATCACGGAATTTTGATTAGAGATGTGGGATTATCAGGGTACTTACGCACCACAATCGGCACTGGCGCCGAAAATGAGAAGTTTCTACATGCGCTACGAGAGTGCTTGGCTAAGGAGAAATCATGAGAACTGCACGCGTTGAACGAACAACGAAAGAATCAAAGGTTCTAGTCGAACTCAACCTCGATGGAAGCGGTCAGATCAACGTTGAAACAGGAGTCCCCTTCTTCGATCACATGCTCTCTCAACTGGGAAAGCACTCAGGCTTTGACTTAACCGTAAAGACTGAAGGCGATGTCGATGTTGACTCACACCACACAGTTGAAGATACATCTCTTGCCTTTGGACAAGCACTTCGCGAAGCTCTAGGCGACAAGGCTGGAATACGTCGCTTTGGCGATGCCATGGTTCCACTTGATGAAGTTCTTGTACAAGCAGCGGTTGATCTATCAGGTCGTCCTTACCTTGTGCATCGTCAACCAGAAATCGTTGAACTTATCGGAACATTCGATACCACTCTTGGAAAACACATTTGGGAGTCGATCGTTGCTGAAGCTCGCATCGCTCTTCACATTCGTGTTTTGGAGGGGCGCAATGCTCATCACGTTTTTGAAGCGCAGTTTAAGGCTGTTGCACGTGCACTTCGTGATGCAGTTGCCCTTGATGGTCGAGTCAGCGGCATACCTTCGACAAAGGGTTCACTCTAATTTCAACAATTGCAATTCTCGATTATGGTTCCGGCAACCTTCGATCGGCGGCACGAGCATTTGAAACCTCTGGACACAAAGTCGTGCTCACCTCAGATCCCGATGTTGCGCGTGAGGCCACTGGATTAGTTGTTCCTGGTGTCGGTGCTTTCTCGGCCTGCATGAATGGCCTCAACACCGTAAAGGCAGCTGAAGTAATCAACGCTCGATATAAAGAGTCTCGCCCAACCATCGGTATCTGTATTGGGATGCAGGTTCTTTTCGCCGATAGCGATGAAAATGGAACTCATGCAGGAATCAAGATTTGGCCAACATCAGTACGTAAGTTAAATGCACCCGTCTTGCCACACATGGGTTGGAACAACGTTGAACCAGATTCGAAGTCGTTGCTCTTTGCCGGCATAGAAGGGGAGTCTTTCTATTTCGTCCATTCATATGCTGCTCGAGATTTACCTGGTGCAAAAAATACTTATGCCACTCATGGAGAGAAGTTTCTTGCCGCAACTGAAGATGGAGCGCTGAGTGCGACCCAATTTCATCCCGAAAAATCTGGAAAAGCTGGTTTGGCACTCATTAAGAACTGGAGTAGATCGCTATGAGTATTCTGGAATTGTTACCAGCAGTGGATGTTAAAGATGGTCGCGCAGTACGCCTTGTTCAGGGCGAGCTTGCACAAGAAAGCATTTACGGTTCTCCTCTTGAGGTTGCTCTGGACTTTCAGAAATCAGGAGCCCAGTGGTTACATCTCGTTGATCTCGATGCAGCATTTGGCCGCGGAGAAAATAGCGCGCTCTTAGCAGAAGTTGTGGGCCGCTTAGATATCGATGTTGAGCTATCGGGTGGAATTCGTGACGATGCGTCTCTGACGCGTGCACTTGCAACAGGATGTCGGAGAGTCAATCTTGGAACCGCCGCTCTAGAAAACCCTGAATGGACTTCCCGAGTAATTGCAGAGCATGGCGATCGCATCGCAGTTGGACTAGATGTTCGTGGGCATGTTCTTGCTGCTCGTGGATGGACAGAAGAAGGTGGCGACCTCTTTGAAACGCTCGCTCGTTTAGAGTCAGATGGGTGTGCACGATATGTTGTTACTGACGTAACAAAGGATGGAACACTGCAAGGTCCAAACCTAGAATTGCTTAAGGAAGTGTGTGCGGCTACAAAGAAGCCAGTAGTGGCAAGTGGTGGTATTTCAAGTCTTGATGACATCAGAGCTCTCTGCGCACTTAATCAGATGGGTGTTGAAGGAGCGATCGTTGGCAAAGCGCTCTACGCAGGAGCTTTCACTCTCGAGCAGGCGCTAGAAGTAACTCGCTCATGACTCTCTCATCTCGAATCATTGCTTGCCTTGATGTTAATGAAGGACGAGTAGTAAAAGGCGTTAACTTCACTGATTTGGTCGATGCGGGAGATCCCGTTGAGATGGCCAAACTCTATGATGCTGAAGGCATCGACGAACTTACCTTCCTAGATATTTCGGCCAGTGTTACAAATCGTGAGACGACTTACGATGTCGTGAGTAGAACCGCTGAGCAAGTTTTCATCCCGCTCACAGTCGGTGGCGGAATCAGAACAGTAGAAGATGTTGATCGCCTTTTGCGCTCGGGTGCAGATAAAGTTTCAATCAACACTGCAGCGATTGCTCGCCCAGAATTGATTTCTGAAATTGCCGATCGCTTTGGAACTCAAGTTCTCGTTCTATCGGTGGATGCTCGAAGAGCACGGACCATCTCGGGTTTTGAAGTCACTACTCATGGTGGACGAACAAGTGCGGGCATTGATGCGTTGGAGTGGATTGAGAAAGCTACTGCTCTTGGCGTGGGAGAGATACTTCTCAACTCAATGGATGCTGATGGAACCCGCGCCGGGTACGACATTGGAATGATTGCAAGAGTTCGTGAGATTTCATCGCTTCCCCTGATTGCTAGCGGGGGAGCTGGCTCACTTGAGGATTTTGCAGCCGCAATCGAGGCTGGCGCGGATGCTCTCTTAGCAGCGAGTGTTTTTCACTTTGGGGTGTACCGGATCTCTGATGTAAAGCGGTACTTATCGGAGCACGGTTATTGCGTGCGCACGAGCGCGCTGACCTAAGGCACAATTACCCCATGAGCATCTCTCTTTCTCCTGCAATTCTTCAACTCTTGAAGAATTCCGATGACTTGATGCCTGCTATTGCACAAGACAGCCTCTCTGGAGAGGTCTTAATGCTTGCATACGTGAATACGGAATCTCTGGCCCACACTATTGATTCGGGCTACGCAACTTATTTCAGTCGTTCCCGTAACCAGCTTTGGAAAAAGGGTGAAACCTCAGGCCACCTACAGAAGGTTGTCTCTATTTCTATTGATTGCGACGGAGATGCAATTTTATTTCAGGTTGAGCAAGAAGGTGCGGCCTGCCACACGGGAGAATTCACCTGCTTCCATCGTGAAATTCATCCCGCTCAAGATGCGAATAGTTAGAACTTGATGCGATGAATCTTCAAGAATTTAGAGAGTACGCAGCCTCTTACAATGTAATACCTGTTTATAGAAAACTCTTGGCAGATGGGGAAACTCCACTTGGTGTTTATCGCAAGCTATCCGAAAATGCCGCTGGCTCATTTCTTCTAGAGTCGGCTGAACATGGCGGTGCATGGTCACGATATTCATTTATCGGCGCTCATTCTCAGGCTACACTGACAGAAAAAGATGGAACTGCTAATTGGATAGGGCTTCCGCCAGCAGGTGCACCGCAAGGAATTGATCCTTTAGTTGCGCTTCGCCAATCCGCTTCACATCTTCGTTCGCCAAAGATTGCAGGACTTCCTCCTCTTACTGGTGGTCTTGTTGGTTACATGAGCTATGACAGCGTGAGAGGGCTAGAGAAACTGCCATCACTGGCCGTTAAAGATATTCCTCTTCCTGAAATCGCATTTATGTTGACAAGTGATTTAGCCGTTCTAGATCACTCTGATGGCACCATCACGTTGATTGCCAATGCAATTAACTGGGATGGTAGTGATGATCGCGTAGATGAGGCTTTTCAAGATGCCCAGAATCGCCTTGATCGAATGCAACAGGAACTCGCAGCTCCGCTAGAGGGGCATATCGCACATATTTCGTCGAATATCGAACCGCACTTTGACAGAAATATGAGTGAGGAAGAGTTCATTGCAAAAGTTGGATTAGCAAAAGAAGAGATTTTAGCTGGTGAAGCATTTCAAATTGTTCTCTCGCAACGCTTCTCGATGGAGTGCACTGCAGATGCTCTTGATGTCTATCGCATGTTGCGTTTGCGCAATCCATCGCCGTACATGTATCTCTTTAGATTTGAAGGTGGTATTGATGTTGTGGGATCAAGCCCAGAGGCCCTAGTCAAGGTAACCGAGGGTCAGGTAATGGTTCACCCCATTGCAGGCACGCGAAAGCGCTCAGCTTCTCCTGAGGAAGATAAAAGATTGGGCGAGGAATTGCTTTCAGATCCGAAAGAGCGTGCCGAGCATTTAATGCTCGTTGATCTTGGTCGAAATGATTTAGGCCGTATCTGTGCCGCGGGGTCGGTCGAAGTTGTGGACTTCATGAGCGTTGAGCGTTATTCACATGTCATGCATATTGTTTCAACGGTTACTGGGACTTTGGCACAAGAGAAAACTGGCGTAGACGCTCTCTTTGCAACATTCCCAGCAGGCACACTCTCTGGCGCGCCTAAACCACGCGCGATGGAGATTATCGAATCACTCGAACCACATCGTCGTGGACTCTATGGCGGCGCTATTGGTTATCTCGACTTTACGGGCAACGTAGATACCTGCATCGCGATTCGCACCGCCCTTATTTATGACGGACGCGCCTATGTGCAAGCTGGAGCTGGAATCGTTGCAGATTCAGATGCGAAATCTGAGAATCAGGAGTGTCTGAATAAAGCTGCAGCAGTTCTCGGTGCAATCAGTGCAGCACAAGTAATGAGGTCTGCACAGTGAAGGATCTTCTGCCTATTGCCATTAGTGCCATAGTTATTGGTGTCATCGTAATTTTCTTGAGCAGACACTTCTCACTCTCATCACGTTATGAACGCAAACCTAAGGTACATACGCCATGGAGTGCGCAGGACCATGGCATCGATCCCACGGATGAGCAGAAGCCATGAGCGTTCTCGATTCAATCATTGTTGGTGTTCGCGAAGACCTTGCCAAACGAAGACTTCCATTGGCTGAGTTACGTGAAAGGTTAGAGAGTGCCTCACCTGTCATTGATGCACACCCTGGTCTGCGAGGTGATCTGATCAGCGTAATTGCCGAAGTTAAGAGATCTTCTCCTAGCAAAGGTGCGCTAGCTACAATCGCCGATCCCGCAAAACTCGCCGAGCAATACCAGCAGGCCGGAGCGAGCGTCATTAGCGTACTCACAGAAGAGCGACGATTTGGTGGTTCCCTTGCAGATCTCGAGTCAGTACGTAGGGCGGTAGATATTCCAATTCTTCGCAAGGACTTTATGGTCGATGAATATCAGTTTTACGAGGCGCGCGCATATGGTGCAGATGTTGTTCTGCTCATTGTTGCTGCGCTATCTACTCATCAACTCAAAGATTATTTCGAGATGGCCACAGAGTTAGGCATGGCAAGTTTGATAGAAGTTCACACTCATGACGAGTTGGAACGAGCCATGGAAATTAATCCACGAATCATTGGAATTAATTCTAGGAACCTAAAGACGCTAGAAGTCGATCAGAAGGCGTTTGCCGAACTACTCCCAGAAATTCCAGCAGAGATCATCAAAGTGGCAGAATCTGGCATCTCTGAAAGAGCTGAAGTTGAGTTAGCACGTAGTTTTGGCGCTGATTCGATCTTGGTGGGTGAGGCTCTCGTGCGTGCGGGGGACCCAATTTCTGCACTGCAGACTCTGCGTGGTCTCTAGTACCCTGACTTCCATGAGCGTTGAAGTCAAGGACATCATTGGCCACTTTGGTCCATACGGTGGTCGTTTTGTGCCGGAAGCACTTATCGGCGCTCTTGAAGAACTCGAGCAGGCACACATCGCAGCAGCAGCTGATCCATTGTTTGCTGCTGAATTAGATCACTTGCACCGTACATACACTGGACGCCCAAGCATCATTACCGAAGTGCCACGTTTTGCAGAACATGCAGGCGGTGCACGCATCCTGCTTAAGCGCGAAGATCTCAATCACACGGGCTCGCACAAGATCAACAATGTTTTAGGTCAGGCGCTTCTTACAAAGCGTATGGGAAAAAAGCGCATCATCGCAGAGACTGGTGCTGGTCAACACGGAGTTGCCTCTGCTACTGCGGCAGCACTTATGGGTCTTGAATGCGTTGTGTATATGGGCGAAGAGGATACAAAGCGTCAATCACTTAACGTCGCCCGCATGAAGTTATTGGGTGCAGAAGTTGTACCTGTAACCAGCGGGTCTCGAACTCTCAAAGATGCAATCAACGAAGCGATGCGTGACTGGGTAACAAATGTAGAGACAACACATTATTTATTGGGAACCGTTGCAGGGCCCCACCCATTCCCCACAATGGTGCGCGATTTTCATCGCATCATTGGTGTTGAGGCACGAGAACAAGTATTGGAACTCACCGGAAAACTTCCAGATGCTGTTTTGGCATGTGTTGGCGGCGGATCGAATGCAATTGGAATTTTCCACCCGTTCATCGACGATGTTGATGTCGCCCTGATCGGACTTGAAGCTGGTGGTGATGGAGTGAGCACCGGCCGACATGCCGCGACGATTACTGGAGGAACTCCTGGAGTTCTACATGGAACTCGTTCGTACGTTTTGCAGGATGAAAATGGACAGACCGTAGAGTCTCACTCAATTTCTGCAGGACTGGATTATCCAGGCGTTGGACCAGAGCACGCATATCTTCACGACATTGGTCGTGCTCAGTATCGCGCAATCACAGATGCGCAAGCCATGGAGGCATTTGCACTTCTATGTCGCACTGAAGGAATCATTCCTGCGATCGAGACTGCGCATGCATTGGCAGGTGCACTACAGATCGGTAAAGAGTTGGGGCCAAATTCAACGCTACTTATTAATTTATCTGGTCGCGGGGATAAAGATGTTGCAACCGCTGCGGCCTATTTTGGAATTGAACTTTAACGATGGCTCTAGACACTCCTCTTGACCGCGCGATGGCTAAAGCAAAGAGTGAAAATCGAGCAGCACTTATTGCTTATATCCCTGCGGGTTTTCCAAGTCATGAAGGTTGCAAGAAAGTCATCGCAGCATTTGCCGAAGGGGGAGTCGATGCGATCGAGATTGGCTTCCCATACAGCGATCCAGTGATGGATGGACCAACTATTCAAGCTGCTGCAGTTCAATCACTGAGCCAAGGCACCGGCGCTAAAGAAGTTTTTGAATCTTTGCAATGTGCGCATGATCATGGTGTTGCAGCAGTTGTGATGACATATTGGAATCCGATAGAACGCTATGGCGTTGATAGATTCGCCCAGGCAATTTCAGATCATGGCGGCTCTGGAGTAATCACACCAGACCTCACTGTGGAAGAGTCACAGGGGTGGATCCAAGCTACAAATGATGCAAAGATCAATCGAATTTATGTCGTGGCACCGAGCACCACAGATTCCAGGCTCCCAGTTGTGACAAGTGAATGTGGCGGATTTGTCTACGCAGCAAGCTTGATGGGTGTGACCGGAACAAGAACGAGTGTTTCTTCATCTGCCTCAGATTTAGTCGCTCGAGTTCGAAAGACCACTGAGACTCCGATCAGTGTCGGTCTTGGTGTTTCAACTCGCGAACAAGCGCGTTCTGTTGCAGCATACGCCGACGGTGTCATTGTTGGGTCGGCCTTCATTAACGCCCTCTTAGAGGCACCCGATGAAGCTGCCGGTTTACGTGCAGTCAAAGAGTTAGCCCAAGAGTTAGCGATGGGAGTTCGTGAAGGGCGATGAAGAATTTCCTCATTTCAAAGCAAGAGTGGATGACAACAATCTTTCGATTTGGCTTCGGCGCATTCCTTCTTTATGCAGGTGGAGTTAAAGCTCTAGATCCTGCAGCCTCTGCGAACGCAACCGCCGCTTTTAAAATACTTCCAACCGATCTAGCCCACCTTGCTGGATACATTTTGCCGTGGTTTGAGGTCGCTCTTGCAATCTTCTTAATCCTTGGAATATTTATTCGCCCAGCGGCTATCGCCAGTGCGCTGTTGATGTTGATGTTCGCTGGTGCGATCGCCTCTGTTTGGGCGCGCGGAATGCTCATCGACTGTGGCTGCCTCGGAGGCGGGGGAGCCCTCGACCCTTCTCAAGCGACGCAGGCGCGCATCGATTATGCGATTGCTATTACCCGTGACCTCGCCTTCGTGGGTATGTGTCTTTACATCTTCAAGTACCCTTATGGAAAACTTTCTCTCGATAAGAAGCCAGAAACAACTAACCAAGCTAGTGAGGACCAGGAATGAGCAAGCCAAAGAAAAATTCAGTGAAGTCACAAGGCGGAGATCCATTTACTCGCTGGCTTGTGATCGGAATGGTGACGCTGGTTGTTGTCGTTGGCGCTGTCTTTAGCTTGACCAGTGAGAACAAGGCAAAGGATGCAGCATTTACTGCACTCGACTCGTTTCAACAGCTTGGCCCTATCCCAGCAACTATCGATCCTGCAGCCGGTGATGGCATTGTCTTTAACCCAGGGCTTGCAACAAAGATCGACATCTTTGAAGATTTCCAATGCCCAGTATGTAAATTATTTGAAGAGCCAATCGGCGGTTATTTAACTTCATTGATAACAGAGAAGAAGGCGCAAGTTACTTACCACCCACTTTCATTCTTGGGCAATGGAACCAAAGATGATGAATCCATCGCAGCGTCTAATGCTGCATATTGCGCAGTGGATGAAGACAAGTTCCTTGATTACCACAAGGCGCTGATGGACGTTCAGTCTCAGGTTGAAAACTCTGGTTTCCTTAACTCAGAGAATCTCATCACAATTGGAAAGAAGGTTGGAATCACATCAACTTCCTTCGCTGATTGCGTCAACAACAAATCAAAACTCGTCAATGTTGTTGCGGCCACAGAGTCAATGACTCGTTACGGAGTACGTGGAACGCCTACAGCTTTGATTAACGGCAAGGTGTGGGAGCGTCAGTCACCAGGATTTGATCTCAACGAATTTAAAGCTGCAGTTGAGGCCGCAGCGAAGTAAATTCTGAGTACGTGAACGCAGAAACTCATATGTTTGTGCGCTACATACCGTCCCCATCGCAATCCTCATTTGAGGTGGGTCCGCTCACCTTTCATTTCTATGCACTCTGCATCATTGCAGGTATTGCTGTCGCTATCTGGTTAGGTGATAAGCGACTACGTGCCCACGACCCATCGTTGGTGACAGTTGTCTCTGATGTGGCAATTTTTGCGGTGCCCGCTGGAATTTTTGGTGGCAGGATTTATCACGTTCTTTCATCTCCCAGTGATTTCTTCGGCAGTACAGGTACGCCGCTCGATATCTTTGCAATTTGGAAAGGTGGACTGGGAATCTGGGGTGCAATCTCTCTTGGAGCGCTCGGTGCGTATTGGGGATATCGAAGAGTCCAGATCAAACGTGAAGATATTTCACTTCCACCCTTTCGCATCTTTCTTGATGCCTTAGCGCCAGGAATTTTGTTAGCGCAAGCAATTGGTCGTTTTGGCAATTGGTTTAACGTTGAACTTTTCGGTAGACCTCTTGATACGTGGTGGGCGTTAGAGGTTCCACTTGCCAAAAGACCTTCTGAACTCAGAACGTTTGAAACTTTTCACCCAACCTTTCTCTACGAAGCAGTCTGGTGTTCACTAATTGCTCTTTGCTTGATACTCCTTCGCAAGAAGCTTCTTCCAGGTCAGGCTTTTGCAATCTACATCGCGTCATACTGTCTCGGCCGCTTCTTTATTGAGAGTATTCGAATCGATTCGGCTAATCTCTTCTTTGGTTTACGCCAGAACGAATGGGTAAGCATTGTGATTGGGACGATTGCTTTGGCTTACTTCTTACGAATCAGGCAAAAATCAAAAACCCTCGGCTAGGATTGCTCTATGAGTCTTGAAGCGATCTACCAGCGGAACCTTCAGCATCGCGCCCATCGTGCGGGCTGGTTACGCGCTGCTGTTCTGGGAGCTAATGACGGTTTAGTTTCAACTGCAAGTCTCATGATTGGTGTTACCGCTGCTAATCCAGGTAACGATAAATTTCTGATCACTGCAGGAGTTGCAGCAATCGCAGCAGGTGCAATGTCGATGGCTGTTGGCGAGTATGTCTCAGTGCGATCACAAAATGATGTTGAAGAATCCGATAAAGAATTAGAGATCGAGCACTTAGCTGTCGATCCAGATGGCGAGTTGCTTGAGCTAGCTCAGATTTATGTTCAACGAGGATTGACGCCAGAACTCGCAGAAGAAGTTGCTCGCCAGATGCACGAACGTGATCCGCTAGAAGCGCATCTGCGTGATGAACTCGGTCAGACTCCGCAGAATAAAGCGCGTCCGCTACAAGCCGCACTCGCATCTGCTGCAAGCTTTACCGCTGGCGGATTGATTCCGTTTGCCGGAGCATTTGCACCAACGCCTGGAACAATCGCACTGAGTATTGTCGGATTTGCTCTCATCGGACTTCTGATTACAGGAATCTTGAGCGCCAAGACCGCAGGCAAGGCAATCTTGGGGCCTACAGTTCGAGTCATGCTTGGAGGAGCCATCGGTATGGCTGTCACCGCGGGAATCGGACGCCTGCTTCACGTCAATCTGGGGTAGTTGCCCAGGATCACCGTTTTTATCTTTCACTCTGGGCTGTCAGTTGCTACCCTGTGCATGGGTCAGCGTTGTCCCGTTGAAATTACACGGTAACCGACAACTGGAGATCTCCTTCGATGGCTCTTCCATCTTCATTCCCAGCAGCACAGGGTTTGTACAACCCTGCCAATGAGCATGATGCATGCGGCGTTGCGATGGTGGCCACTCTCAACAAAGTTGCAACCCATGAAATTGTTGCGCAAGCCCTCACTGCACTTCGCAATCTCGAACACCGTGGCGCTGCTGGAGCTGAACCAGACAGTGGTGACGGAGCTGGAATTTTAATTCGTGTTCCTGATGCTTTCTATCGCGCAATCACAGATTTTGAACTTCCAGCAGAAGGAAGTTACGCAACAGGAATCGCATTCATTCAGCCTGGATTTGATCCAACTTCATTAATTCAAACTCTTGCAACCCAAGAAGGTCTTGAAGTCATTGGCTGGCGTGACCTACCAACAAATCCACAGTCAGTTGGAAAAACAGCACAGTCTGTTATGCCTATCTTCAAGCAATTGTTTATCAAGGGC
>JACCDG010951040.1_pt1 | contig 20389 bp, 20 predicted proteins | sample 7442471 | NCBI WGS metagenome assembly JACCDG01 (sample SAMN15323444, study PRJNA562643) | freshwater metagenome | isolation source: river surface water | place: USA:Blue River Watershed | collected 2017-08-17 | reverse complement strand
GTTAACCGGGGGTGGTGGGGGTGCCGGGGGGTGCAGGGGGGACGAACGAAACCTTGCCGGACTCCACTCGAACCTTCTCGACCATCACCTGAACGTCAGAGTCCAAGTTGGCCTTGATGGCGTTCTTACTGGCGTCGAAGGCTTGTGCCAACAGGGGGTTACCAGCCTTAGCCCTCTCGATGGATTTGATGAGGGCCGTAAACGCCCCGCCCCACTTTTTCCTCTGCATCACGGCCGCGACCCCGCCGACGGCCGCTAATCCCAGTCCGGTAAACGTCTTATACGGTTCAGGGATGAGTCCGAGGAGGGGGTCGACGACCGGCTCGACTTGGGGTGGGACGGCCGGTTCGTTCATCATGGCGATCAGCCTCGCCAGTTCGGCTTCGAGTTCACCAATCCTATCCGACGCAGATTTCGCAAGTGCGACGTCCTCATCAGTGGATTTTGGATTGTGGATGACGTCGTCAACCCTCTTGCGGGCACCCTCGATCTCACCGCCGACGGAGGAAACTTGTTGGGTCGTCGGGGCGGGCGGAACGCTACAGCCCGATGCAGTAAGAAAGGTCAGGAAAGAAGCGACCGCCAACGCTCCGAGAATCGAGATCAACTTGTTCACTTGTCACGTCCTATTTGGATTCTGCCGGACAGCAAGAGCGACCACCGCTCGTCCTGCCTGGCCAATTGTTCTATGGTCCTGTCCCGGTCCCTCTTCGACTCTTCGATGGTCGATTCAGTGGGACCCAGTCTCGTGTCCATCCACACCCCCAAGAGGGTCACTGAACTAACCACCACCCCGAAGAAGAGCGAAATCATCGGCCACTGTACTCGGTTCTGTTGCCTGAGATGGTCAACCACCGACTTCAGGTCGTCGGTCAACTGCTCCACCGTCGCCTCGATCCGAGACAGTCGGGCGTCCAGTGAGTGTTGCGAAGACGTGTTTGAGGATTCTGATTGCATTGCCTTTAACCCCACCGATTTTAGCCAGTGACTGCGTCCCGATCCCCTCGGATTCCTTGAACTTCTTCATCGGGCACGATATCGTAGGCATCAGAAGTTTAAATCCGAGTTCCGTGGTTTCCGTCCTAGCGCAACCGCACAAACCGCAGTACAGTCCGCCCTCGTGTCTGACCAGTCCCGTACAGACGAGACATTCGGACATCCTTTGGGTAAAGGTGACGTCCGAGACGGTTCCCTGGGTGATCAGGGACCATTCAGCGGAACCGTACGCCACGGCATGTTCCGTAGTCAACTGCATACAATCGTCGTCGTGGTCGAGCCAGAATAATACGTGGTGTTGAGAAGGGCCTGATCGACCGGGGGGACGGTCCAAGTGATGGTCCTTAAGTTTCCCGCCACCGTCGTGGCCAACCACTGTCCGTCCTGAACCGGGTCCAGACCCATCCACTGACCGGTTACCGCCAAGCCGTCCAGCCAAAAGTAAGCAGACTGAGAAAACGGGTACTGTGCAAAACAGTTATGACCCCATCCGGACCCGTCCTGCGGACACGTGGCGCTACAGGACGACGGACCCGCCAGAGACGGGTACCCGTTCCACCACTCCGACCGCATGTTTCCGATGATGGTGAAGTTGGTTTGCTCTCCGTTGGCGTTGGTCCTTACTCCGGATCCTATGGCCGAGTCGGGAAATCCCCCCAATCCGGTGGGGTTACAGAACCACCAAATGGCGATTCTGGACCCCCCGGGGGAGTTGTGTTCCTGACAGACGAGGTTGGAGGGGAGGGACTTCGACGCCGAACCCGCGAGGGTGAATCCCGGGAGGACCGACAGGGGCTGTCCCGGGGTGGTGGAGAAGAGTTTCACCACCTTCACCCCGGAGGCTGAACCGTTCAACGTCCCGGTGTAGTTCATGCACGAACCCACCGTCTTAGTGACGTCGGACTCTCCGCTGGCCGACCAGTTGATCGACCCGACGTCGTACAATAGGATGGGGGAGAACGGGTCCCCGACCACCGAGTTCCGGTATTGCCACCTGTTTAGGACGTGGTGGGTGGTGACCGAAACGTGATATTGTAGTTTTGACCCACAGTAGACGAACATGGGGCAACACGCCGTCGGACCCCCTCCGCAGCAACATGGAAAGAAGGGGATCATGAACAGGACGGAACCATGGGGTTGGGGACGTCACAGACGTACACTCTTTGCCCTCCCGCGATCCTCGACAGCATTCCTCCCACGGCCCCGGTAAGCGGTCCGGGGATCATGGAGGATACGGGGGTGGCAAATGAAAGGGCCTGACCGTGGCCGTAACTGTAGTCCGGAAGGAACTCTTCGTACCTGTTCCACAGGACCCCCGACTTTCCCGTGGACTCTATCGTTCCGTCCGGATTTTGGGCGTATTCGTCGACGTCGTACTGCCACCTCCGGTCAGTGACGGCTACGGTTCTGGTTATCTTTAGAACGTACCCGTTGCCTATAACGTCCGGGGGGAGGGAGGCTGACTGAACCCCTCCGTCGATGGTCTTGACGAAGAACCCACCCCCCAGTCTTTCAAAGGTCTTCCCCGGGTTATACTCCTTGCCGAACACGATGGGCAGGTCTGAATTGAACCTTATGGTGGTGGAGACGTCTCCGTTCCCGAATCTCCAGAGGATCCTCCGGTACTTTCCGTCGGGAAACACGGGCAACAGCCCCAAGAACTTCCTGTCCCCCACCTCACTCCAGTTGCCGACGATGTTGGAGTCGACGTAATACTGAGCCAGTCCCTCCAACTCGGTGCCGTTCGTTAAACTACCGTCCTCCGAGAACTTCGCAAACCAATACCCGACGTCCACGGAGATCTTGGTACCGGCAGCGGCGTTTTCCACCCCCGTGGGGAGGGTCACTTGATACCAAGGCCCGTCCCCGTCGAACGGATCTCCCCCGGTCGGAGACTTCCTGAAGTTAAAAACCAGTTCAAAGGGGAACTTCTTCGGACCCAACTCGGGGAAGGAGTTAACTATCTCCCCGAACGACTCCCTGCCGGACGCCACGACGTCGTCGTTGTACGGGTCTGACTCCCCCAATTTCATGAGGTTGTGGGATGAACTCCTCCAGTCAAATGAAACCGCCGCTAAGAGTATCTCCGCCAGTCTCTTTATGGCGTTAGACTTAACCACCCCCGGGAACTGCAGGTTGCGTGGCTTGATGGTGGGGAAGGTGAAGCCGGAGTGATCGATTCCCAGTCCGTCGAGGATGTCCTGCCAACTCCACTCCGATCCGGAATCGAGGGTAGACGAATAAAACTCAGGCGACGACCCGGAGTAGGGCAACCCCTCCTTTTGGACGTTGAAGAACCCCTGATAGTTGGACAGGTTGGACCAGTCCATTCTCGAATCGCACAGCAACACTTCGACCACCTCCCCGGACGTCGTGCCGCCATACGTCGACGCATGGGGGACGCAGGAGTACGCCCTCACGGGGATGGAAATGGTTGGAGACGACGGGGCCGCGCCCGAAAAGGAAGCCAACTCCAAGGTGAGGTCGGTGAGGGTCTTTATCTCGTCCCAAGTCTCCCTTCGACAGAGTACGCGACCCTCCCCGGGTACGGCCCCCTGTCCCATTTCAAACCAGTTGGAATGAACGTGGGACCGGTGGTCCAAGATGTGGAAGACCTTCCCGCCTCCGCGAAGGTTTGATATGACGTCTATCACTGCGGAACTCCCGGGGGATTCAACCAAGGCATCTTTCCGTTGAACGGAGGGGTGGGATCCTTGCCGATGATGCGGGCGTCGTCAGGGATCTGGACGAACGCATCGGCCGAGTGCCCGTAGGGGTCCCCGCTTATGACGTAATAGTCGTTGATGCCCACGTACATCCACTGCACCTTCCACCTCTTCCAGACTCCGTCCGCCACCGGTTCCGGGTTGTCGGACTTTACCTCCGCGTACTTTAACTTAAACGATCCGTCTATCACCTGCGGTGGGACGGGAACGTCCTTCTTGGACTTAGCGAGGACGACGTAGTACCCGACCTGAGTGAGGTTAACCGACGGCCTTCGCGGTCGAACGAACTCCGGGCCTGCGGCCACCTCACCCATGGCGTCCTTCGGGTAGTACACGATCAGTCCGTAGTCGAAGGAGATGTTAACGGTTTCCTTGAACTCCATGAACGGGGTGGCGAGGTGCTGGGGAGACACCCCGTCCTGCGCCACCTGATACGGATCTCCGTCCGCCTGTATCGTCGTTCCGGTTTCGTATTCCTTGACGTTGAATCCTGCGGTGCCCGTTTGTTCTCCGAACGGAACGGCACAGGAATCGGACAGGATTTGAGTCTTGCCGACGTGGGAGATGACCCCGGGCATCGCCCCGTACGGACCCGGGAGGTAAGACAGGTCGTTCGATTCCGGGGGTGGGGTCAGCATCCCCTTGAACACGCTGTTGAAGATTTGAGTGCTGTTGGTGAGGGTGCCGATGACTCCGCTGGCCACGACGGAGAACGTAAACTCGTTCCCATAAACTGAATCGTCGATGCTGGCGTCTTCAAAGATCAGGGACGGGTCGCTGAGGGGGAACCTGCTACTGATGAGGTTGAGTAGCGACTGCAACATGGCGGGCTTTGAAGTGTCCGGACCTCCCTTGAACCTGCCGTTCAGGGCGTAAAAGACTCTGGCCCCCATGTCGGCCACCCTCACCGACCAAGTGGCCTCTCCGTCGGCGATGTGAGTGGGGAGGGTTCTGTAAACCTCTTGGTCCACAATGTTGAAGGTCAACGACCGGCCGTCCGGGCTGGGGCTGTACTGAGCCTGAATCCTGCGAAAGCGGGACGGGAGGCCGGGGGTGACCATGGACCGATACTGGTCCACCGGGACTCCCTGCTTGGTCACCTTCATCGTCCCGGAAACTGACCTAGTCGCGTACCCCGCCACGTCTATTGAGAAGGCATAGGTCCGTTGGATGGACAGGATGGGGGAGGGGTTCCCGGTGCAGTCCTTTCGAAACGCCTTCACCTGCCAAGAATATCTGGCCGACATCAGCCCAGATATTTCGCTTATCTGAAGACCGATCACCGTCGGCCCGAAGTCGTGGACTGCGGTAGTATTCAGAAAGGACTGCGGGTCCAAGTCGAGGATGGCCGTCGCCTCCCCGAGGCTTTGATCGTGAATCGTCAGCCTCTGTTGACTCTTCCCGAGGTATCTCCTCATGGTGACGATCTTGTCTTGCAAGTCCGGAATCGACCCCCCGGTTATCCAACCGGTGACGGTGATCACGTACTCCGCCCCCAAGAGGGTCCTGTCGTCCGAATCGTGGACGAAACTTTGCTGAATCGTGACCTTGGCGTCACTGAGGGTGTACCCCCCATACTTCACGAGTTCAATAGACAAGGTCCACCACCGTTTCAGACACGCTCCGGTTTACGGCCATGGATAGGGCGTCCTCGGCCCTCATCACCCCGGCCATCAGTGCCTTTCGAACGTCCCGCACGGCCGACTCGATCGCCCTCTCGTTGCTGACTGAAAACTCGTTGTGCTGTTTGACGTTGAAGTTGGCCACGGGGGAGAACGGCTTCGAGACGGGAACGGCAGTCATTGAAGTGGGCGACTTCACCGTCGCGGTCGGGCGTCCGGGTCCGGCCAGTTCCGAGGGGATGTCGGACGGCCTGACTACTTTAAACCTTTCGGTAGTCGGGGCCGACACGCCGGTCCACTTCTGGTGAGACGCCACCATCAGACCCTTTATGAGGATGTCGTTCAACAACTTTCCACTGTTGTCCCTCCTTCCCTCCCGTATCGCCTCCAACCACTTGTCGACCGTCTTGTCCATCTTTTCGACCAACTGGCCGACGGGACTGCCAGACATGCCGATCATGTTCAGGATGTTCCTAGTCACGTAGGTGAGGGTCTTCACCAAGGCCAGTATGGCCGTTTCAACCATCCGAACGGACGTCGAGATGATCGTCGCCCACTTCTTGATCTCAAAGGTGATTACCTTTATCGCCGCTGTCAGGATGGGGAGCAGGTCCTTTACCGCGTCGTAAATCACGGAAACCAGTTCGGTGAACGCCTTCACCAAGTCAGCCAGCGCGGGACCCAGTCGCCTAGCCAAGTCGATGGAGATCTGCCTCATGGCCACGTCCCATTGACGCATGGCGAGGGAAATCTCCGGGCTGAACCTTTGAAGACTAGACGCCAACCCCCAGAGAGAGGATAGGACGTCCAAGACGGCATCCTTCACCTGCTTCAGTATCCCCAGTCCGAAGAACCCTGCGGCCAGCGGTGCCGCCAGTCCCCCGAAGCCCCCAAGCCTTTCCTCCTTCTTGGAGATGGCGTCCTTGATTTGCTTGAGAATAGAGATCTCCTCCCTCCCGTCCGGCCTCTGAGGGGAGGAAGACGGTGGCGGGGGCTTCGTCCCAAACACCTTCTCGGATGCCTTCTTTCCCTGTTCCTCCAAGGACTGCTCATCTAGGACGATCTTTAGTTTTACATCAAGTTCATCCAACTTCCACCCCCTCCTCTTGCTTTAGTTCCTCGTAACTCTCGGTGACGGTGACCCGGAACCCCAAGTCTGAATAACTAAAGAACGGGTCCCCGTCCTGCACCAATCGAACCGAAGACGCTTGTTCCGCAAAGATGGGTTCCTGAAGGGGGACGTCGGTTACGTCATACGTCAGGTGAAGTATCCTCAAGATCCTCATCTGCGTGGAGGAGTGCCACTCGAAGGTTGCGGAAAGGGACTTCCCCGCGTCCACCCCGAGGGTCTTGTACAGGCGAACCCCAAAGGACATCCGGTGGCTGAAGTTCCCTCCGCCCTCCATGGAGAAGGAACTCCCCGAGTGGTATAGTTGGATAGTTTCGTTTCCGAATTGGGGTAACAAAACGGGAACCCCAACCACCACCACGTTGGATTCGTCAAATCCAATGTCCGACGACGTCAGGAGTGACTTGACCTTGTTCAAGATTTCCAGTGTCGTAATCATGATGCCAAGGAATCGGAGATGGTGGGGGAACCGGAGGAGGGCAACTGTATTCCGTAAAACCGGCCGAACCAAGTCTGGAACTTGCCGGCGTAATCATTGGACGTCGTGATGACGAACTCATCGCCCACCGTGAAGTCGGTGACCCCCCGCGTGATGATGAACTGCGTGCCGTTGTGAACGACCGGTTCCACCAAGTTCAGCCCGCTGAAATAAACGCTCTTTCCGCTGTTCCCGGTGGCCGTGGTCCATTCGACGTCGATGCGGTAATCGTCGGGTATGGACCCGGGGGTGACGAAGAACAGGGTGTACGACGCAAACGACGCAGTCAGGGCCGAGGGGTCGACCGACACGACGTCCTGATCGGATAGGCCGGTTCCCCTGACGCTGACCTTGACCGAAGCTCCGGACGTCCAAGACCCGCCCGACCTCCGCACCCGAACCGTGACGGCATACACCGTGGAGGTTCTAACCGACCCCGATATCACCCCCTTCAGGCGGATGGTTGCCGTAGCGCCGTTAGACTTGTACTCCAGCGAACTGGAATAGGCGTCCAACACCGTCGTACTCTGAAGGATGGTGGTACCGGCCGCGCCAGCGGTCACGGTCCATCCGGTGGGCACGTTGGACGAAAATGAGTTGAAGTTACCGCCAGACACCAAGTTGGACGCCGAGGTGGGGCGAACGTTCGGGCCGACCCCACTACCCCTTGGGAGGTACCCCTCCTCCGGGGATTGCTTCGGCTGTCCGACGATTGAAAACACCTCCGACCCCGAAGACGAACCATTCCAAGCGTCTTGGGTGCACCTCACCCTCAGGACCTCGGAGATCGCCGTCTCATCGTTTGACCCGTACGGGGTAAGGCGACTCATCACCACCGCCCCGCTTCCGATGATTCCGGCCACCGGGGAGGACGCGGGGGCCGACACGGTGTTCGCCTTTATGGTCTGGGAGTCCAACACCATCCTTTCCCGGAGGATCGGCAACAACACGCTAGGGTTGGTGGAGGGTGCGTTCAGTTCGCCCTGAAGGGAGGAGACGAACGTCATGGCCTCTTTGTTGAGAGTGTTTATCCACGACCTCATGCTCCCGGCGGCGGACTGGTACAGGGGCAGGACTCCGTCCACCAAGTCCCTCGCATCGTTGAACTGATCGAGGATGGAGTCAGCCCCCACTCCCGCGTTCAACAATAGGGTGCCCTGACGGGTGGTCCAAAGGTTTGCCTCCGAGACGAACCGCCCGAGACGGGTGAAGAGGGAAGTGTAGTCGATCGCCACGTCATGCCTTTCTACTGATGGCTTCGATGATGACGGCCTGTAACTCCCGATCGTCCGGGTAGGCCGCTTGAACTAGTGAGGTCATGTAATGGGCGGACTGATCCCCGGGGAGGGCGGATTGAAGGTCCAAGATGAACGTTAACCGTTCCCTCGCCTTTAACTCATTCATCGCCAGCATCAGACTGCCGACGTCCCTCTTGGACATCAACTTGAGTTCGGAGGGTTGGATTCCGTAGAACCGGATTAACTCCGCTGTGCTGGCGATTGCCCTTTTCCCCTGACGATGTCTCCCACCTGTTCAACCATCTTCTGCATCAAGTAGACGATGGTCGAGTCCTTGGGCACCTGTTCGACGGACAGGGCGAGGATGGACCGGGCGGTCTTGACGGTTTCGGTGAGGGTCGATCCCTCAGACACCTTTTCTTCGATGGCCCGAGCCACCTCGACGGGGTCGTAATGGCGAATCTCCCCGTCGGTCAGCTTGACTTCGACTACCGGGGTCTTGATTTGAGAGAGGTCGATCATGTGTTGGTAAACGCCTTTCCTGTGGCGGGGTCGGGGAAGAGATGAAACGTGACCGGACCCTTCCGCAACTTAGCCGCGAGGAGAACTTCAAGGTCCGACACGACGATGGCCTTAGTTGCCGTCAGGGTCCCGATGGATCCGGCCGCAGGGGTTCCCGCCGTGGCGGTCAACACCAACTGTTGGGCAAGATCGCGGAGTCGCTTCCCGACGTTGGTGTTGGACTCACCGAGGGCGTTCCCCTGCCTGATGATGGCGGCTTGAATGAGATCATACTCCACCGAAGTGAGGGTGAGCTGGTACTCGACGCCGCGCTGGATGCCGTCGACGGGAACGTCCCCGAAGTCGTCACTGTGAACGGGTTCGTGGTGGTTGATCACGCGGAGGCGGAAGCCGTCCTCGGTCTTGCCGATGCTGGTTCCACCCAAGGTGGCCGAATAGTGTCCTGCGATGTGAGCCATTTAACGCTTTCCTTCGATGGATGCGACGATCTCCGCTAAGTTACCCTTCGACAGGCGGAGGAAGGGACGGGGCGGCAGGTCAACCTTACTTACGAGGATGAAGTCCTCACCCTTCTTCAGGTCCACGAACTGATTACCCCTTCGCCCCTTCTTGGCCTTCCCGCCCTTCGTGCCCACGACCCTTCTGGCCCCCACCTTCCCGCCGATCCTCACCGAGTTCTGCGCCCTGACGGACAGGGGGATGAAGAGGGCCTTGGCGTTCTTCGGTTCGATGGTCCTCTTGACTCCCTGTCCGACCCCCTCGGCCCTCTTGCCCACGGTGCCCAATAGGAGAACCGCAGACCCCTTCATGGTGCTACCCACCCAAGCCACGCCGGACCCCTCCGTCCCGTGGGTGATGGAGGAGTGAAGGTGGGATCCGTTCTTCCAGAGGGGGCGGTCCCTCGACCCGTCCGGTCTGTCAAACTTCAGGGGCTCGAACCGGATCTCGTCATCCCCTCCCGACTCAATCCTGTCCAGAGTCTGTTCCTGAAGGAGAATGGCCACCCTCTTCATGATGGTGGCCCGACCGCTCTTCCCGGTTACTCCCCTAAAGTCGAACTTGATGGGCATGTCCGGCCTCCGAGCCACGGGAAGGTATCTCCGAGGTCCTTCCGCCGGGAGGCGGGCCGAGGTACCCCCTCGGCGTCCGGACGCACCGGAGATACCTTCCTGTGGCTCTCATACCCCCGTGCCCCCCTCGGTATCCTTCGGGAGGGTGCGGACGCCCATGAAGGGTAGTCCGTCGAAGTAACCGCAGTGGTCGAATAGGGTACTTACCCTACCCCCGGTGGACCTCACCGGCTTGTACGACGGATCCCTGCCCGCCCGGTTCTCCGGGGAGTCCTGCTTACCCATGGCCTCCAGTCGCTTGAACAGCCTCTCCCGAAGCTGACTGACGGCTTCAGGTTCCTCACCGCGCCGCGCCCACAGGTTGCAGAAGGTGAGTTGGGCGACGATCCCCTTAATCTCCGCAGTGAGGGCATCCCCGGACAGGGGAAGGACGTAAATCCCGCGAAGGAAGTTGTCCACCGTCAGGGCGGCATCGTTTTCCATGGCCTCCAAGACGTTACCGTCGATGGATGCGGGGTCGTTGTAGTCGATCCTGTCGTCGTCGTTGGACAACTGAGCGACCAGACGAGCGTCACATCGCTTCAGGATTTCAGGCTTGTCGACGTAGATGAATGCCATCAGGTGCCTCGGTATTCGGACTGGGGGATCTGTCGCGCCCAGACGTGGTGGTAAGGGCCGAAGTCGGGGTCGTTCTTCCTCTGGACGTGTTCCACTACGAACTTGGAGTCTTTGGGGATCACGACTTCATGTTGAAACGGGTACTCGTGTTCAGGGTGGTCGGAGATGTCGTGGCCGTCCACGTCCTCGATTTCCCAGAGGACCGGGTAGTGGTCGGGGAGTCCTGCCTGTATGAAGTCGTGTTCGATGGGAACGTTCCTCTTCTTGGAAGACGACACCGGACGACCCCACGAATGGTGATCTCCGGGTTGCGGAACGTTCTTCATAGGTTCGCCCCGGAACACTCTACCCCTGAAGGGCTTGGCCTCCGCACCGACCTTTTCCCCGATGTTCGGGTCATAGAAGACGTCCGGCCCACCGATTGACCAATCCTTCACCGCTCCCATGTCGTGACGGTCCAACTCGTCGAGATCGTCGAGATCGTCGTCGGGTTCTTCACCATGGTCAAACGGGTCGAACTGCCCTTCAAACGGAACCCGCTCCCCTCCGTCGAAGTCGGTCACGTGGGGGTTCTTGGCGTGCCAACGCTCCCGGAACGCCTGACCGGCCTCCGACGTCGCGCCCCACGCCACCGAGTCGTGCGGATGGTGCTGAAGCATGAGGTCCATCAGGTGGTTGGCATGGCCCTTCTTGTGACTCTCGATCCACCAGATTTCGTTGGCGTGTTCGGTGGGGCGGTATTGGACGAACCCGTGGGGCGTGTCGATGCGGTAGCCGTCGCCTTGGTCCTCGCGGATTCGGTGGTCGGACTCGACGTGACGGTCGATGCGACCCTCCCCGCGCTTCCCGTATTCGTCCAAATCGTCGATGCGGAGTCGGGGATCCACGTGGAGGAACCCGTCTTCCATCATCTCGACCGTCTCCGGGAAGGTGGCGGGCTTGACCTTCCGCACTTCCCTAGCCGCTGCCTCTCGATCGTGGAACTCACCCCCGTGGGTCATGAACCCGTCTTCGTATTCGTCCACCTTTGGGAATCCGTTGTCCCCATAGGGATCCATCCCCAAGGCGTCAGCCCGACCGTAGGCGTCCGGGTGGGTCCATCCCTCGACGATCCGACCGGTACCCTTGTGGCGGATCGCGGCTGAACGGTACAGTCCCTCGGACTCGGCGTGACGATCCAGTTCTTCTAAGATTTGATCGGCGGTGGGACCGTCACCCAACTGACCAATGGACCGAAGGTGGGCAGACTCTGCCGGGGCGTTGATCTTGAAAACGTTCCTCCCGGCTTCATCTCTTGAATGGTATTCCCCACCGTGGGTGACAAACCCATGGTCCCAGTTCTTTTGGTTGTACCCCTCTTCTTCCTCGCGCTTAGCCTGTTCGATTGCATCCCCGTGCCACGATCCTTCGTAGATCTTCCCAGTGCCCTTGTGGCGGATCGCGGCTGAACGGTACAGTCCCTCGGACTCGGCGTGACGATCCGTGGCGTCCGGGTCGTACTCCCCCATTTCCATCAAAGCCTCTGACTCACTCTCCCCGGTGAAGATTTCGGCTTGGTCGCGGTTGTGGAACCGCCCATCATGGGTTACGAACCCCTCCTCATGACCCTTAGGGTCTCCGTTTCGGTCCCAGTCGATGTCATGCCCTTCCTTCACCGCCTCATGGATCGCATCCACATGCATCAACCCTTCAAACACTTTCCCGTTCCCCACCCTGACCGCCGCTGAACGGTAAAGGCTGTGACGGTCGATCCCACCGGGGTAGTTTTCAAGCTGTAAACTCCCGTCGGGGTCGATCATCCCGAGGTCGCGAAGCTCGCCCGACTTGGGGAGGATACCCGTGGCGTCGTGGAACTCCTTCCGGGTGACGAACCTGTGGTCCGGGCCGGTGAACCCCTCCTCGACGTCGTCCTGCCACTCCCGGCCGTCTTCCATCGCCCCGTACCATGCCTCCCGGTGCCCGGTCCCCACGTAGACGGCCCCATCAGGATAACGGACCGCCGCGAGGTAGTGCCCCTCATCCTGCGGACGCCAGACCCTCTTATCGCAGACGGCAGAAGCGCCGGTAAGGGCATGGCGGGTGACCTCACGGGACCAATCGGGGTCCCCATTCTTGTACCCGCTCCTTGCAGCCCTCTGTCCGATGTTAGTTAAATTATCCAGCGTTTCAGACAACCTATCATCTGAAGGAAGGTTGGCGATGCTTCGGTCGGATAGCCCGGTCCCAGTCCCGTCCGCGTTATGCTTCCCGAAGTAGTAAGAGTCGGCGGACTCTCCCTTCTCCAAGACGTCCTTCCGGGTCAAGAATCTGTTGGTTGCATTGTCATAAAACCCGTCGATGGCCCGGCGGTCGTCGGAGAGGTCAACACCCTTCAACATAGCGTGGAACATGACGTGAGGGTGAGACGGCCCAACGTGGATTCCATGGGTTGGGTGCCAAATAGCGGCCTCATAATCCTCATACGGGTTCAGGGCGTGACGGTCCATCTCCTCCAGTTCGCGGTACAACTGTTCAGCGTCGACGTCCCACGTGACGCGACCCTCTGAGTCGGTTCGCTTTTTAACGTCCTTCACCAGCACCCGGGAACCGGCGGGGACGACGACTTCCTTCTCATGCTTGAGGTTGCGGGGGACGTCGGGGTGGTCCTTGTAGTTCTTGGCCTTCCCCTTGATCTTCCACACCGTCTTGTGATTTTCTGAGTTGTGGTTCCTCGCGGCGAAGTCTTCCGCCACCTTGGGATTAACCGTGGCGCTGCTCCACCGAGTGAAGTCCCGGGTGGTTCCCTTCACCGGCAGTTCGTCGACGGCTTCCCCACGGTGGAACTCGCCCTCGAAGTCGGGGAGGGTCTTCAGGTCGCGGAGGATCCGCCCCCTCTTATACTTCGGATTGTCCCCCGAAAGGTTTTGCTCGGCCTGACCCCCCGGGGCCACGCCCCAACCCCAGTGGTAGATGCCACCGTCGTGAATCGATTCACCGTTGGGCTTGACGTCGCTCATTCGACCTTCCTACGACGACGGCCCCCCGGTGATCGGGAGGCCGTCGGTTCTCAAGGAGATCCGCCGGGGGAGGCGGGAAGAGAGTCTTAGGCGCTGTTGTCCATCTTGATCGCAGTCCACGGCACGCCGTAGGCAACCTCACCGCGCCACCGGGCGGCGAGCAGGAACTCTTCGTTCAAGATGACGTGGGAGTCGGCATCCATCGCCCCTCGCGACCCGAGGTTGGTCAGGAGTTCGATGGACGAGAGGGCCTTCAGGTCCTCCATGGTGACGTTGAACGGTGCCCCGGTCTTCTCCATGCCGGAGAGCTTGTCCTGAAGTTCGGCGTCCGTCCGGAGACGGAACCGGCTGTAGACGAGGGGCTTCTGGACGTAACCGTTGTAGATCAGGTACCAGTCTGCGGCCTCCGCGCCGGTGACGGGCAGGTAGTTGGACTGAAGGATCCCGCCGACGAACCCCTCGAAGGTGTTGTCGGTCTGCTTGATGAACTTCGCGCCGACGGCCATCTTCATGCTGGCGAAAGTGAGGGGCGAACAGACCACCAAAAGGTCCTTGGGGTTGATCTTCTGGTGAATCGGCTCGCCCTGATCGTCCTTCCACCCGAGGAGTGCCACCAAGGCCCGATCGAGGTCGTAGACCAGCTTCTCAGCGAGGTCCGGACGTGCGGCCGGTGACGAACTGAACGTCGAGGTGGCCGTGTTGCCGGTGAGGAGGTTCGACATGGTGCCCGAAGAGCCCATGACGTGGTTGTTCGCGAAGAACGCCGAACCCGAGATGCAGGTGTTCGAGGTGCCGTCCCGGAGACGCTGCATGGCGAGCTTGTCCGGGAAGTTCACGACCCGTGCCGCCATCGAGTTCAAGATGGTTCGGGACTGGCCGGTCTGGTCGAAGTCGAGCAGCGAACGACGGAGACGAATCAAGCTCTTGTAGAGTTGGTTCGTCATGTCGTAGGTGTACTCGTTGATCTCACTCGCCGTGACTTCGTGGTCGGCGTCTACGAGTGAAACCTGAGGCACCGTCCCGAGGGCCGCGAAGTATTCGCGTTCGGTGAAGGTGTCGATCACCTCCGCGATGGACGGCCAGAGGACGTCCCGGTGTTGCGTGATGAACGACTTCGCGAAGAGTCCACGGACCTCCTTGCGAGTGATCTGGGATGCCTTAGTCAGGAAGGGCATTTCTTGTGTTCCTCAGTCCTTTGGAGGAGGTGCGGGGTCAGGCGACTCGGTCTTCGAGATCGACCTCAACGAGGTTGTTGGCGGTGTCGACGCCGACGATCTTGCCGACGATGTAATCGTTGGTGGTGGTGGCGGCGTTCGTCTCCACCTTTTCGTCATCGAAGGCGTAGGCCAGCTTGCCCATGTCGCCGACGACGGCGGTTCCGTTGTGGGGAAGCCATCGGGTTCCCCTGCTTTCGACGATGGTGGTGACGGTCCCGCCAGCGTTGCCGGTGCCACCCCGGATGGCCACGCCCATGAACTTCAGGTTGGCGGTGCCGTGGGCGGCGAGGATGGCCTGTGCGGTAGCGGCCTCGCAGCACACCAGCGCACCGGTGTAGATTACGACGCCACTCTTGATGACGAGTTCGCGGGTTCGGCCCTGAACCTTGCCCTTGAGATTTCGGTTGGCGGAAAGTGCCATGTCTTGTGTTCCTTGACCCTTCGGTCAGTGTTGAAGGTTCGGTCAGAGCCCGCCGAGGACGTCGGCCATGCGAAGAACTTCGGTGTCGATGCCGAGACGGCCGTGGAGGTCACGATTCTCTTCGTGATACCGTTCGGCCTCATCGGAGTCGTCCCGGCCCGGCCGGGCGACGAAGTCATGAACTCCGTGACGGTCAACGGCCCCGCCCCGGCCGACGTTCACTCGCGGCATCTGCTTCAGGACGTCCTCGAAGTAGCCGCGAACGCCTTCAACGTCCATGCCCATCATGGTTTCGACGTGGCGCTCGATGCGGTCACCATCGCCCACCGCGTAGCCCATCGCCGCGATCTCGCGGACCTTGGAACGGATCATGTTCCGACGGGCGGCGAGGTTGGTCTGGACGGTGTGCCGCTGAAGCTCGCCGACGCGCTGGCTGAGGAGTCGATTCTGTTCAATAACCGCTTCGAGCTTTCCTTCGAGTCCCGCGACGTACCGGCGGACCCCCTGTGGGTCTTGGTACATGTTCTTGACGGGGTTTCCCATGCCGGTGTCTCCTTCGCTGGTCATCCCCGATTCGGGGGTGCCGCTGACGCTTGATTCGATGTCGGAAAAGTTTGCCCGTTGGCCGTTGGCCGAGATGGTCCCGTCCGAGGAGTACCGGCGGACCGGATCCCGACGGGGGCGGACGACGCCCTTCCGGGAAAACCGCTCCTCGCCCTCCCCACCATTCCCCTCGTCCTCTCCCATCTCCGACCCCTGACCGTCGGCCCCTTCGAGGCCCTGAGAGTCCGCCGCATCGGCGTTGGCCTGACCGTTGGCGAGGGCCTCGGCCACTCGCGGAACGAGTGCTTCAACGAGTTGGTCAATGTCTTCTGGAGAGAGTGCCATGTCCTTCGGTTCCTCGGTGTAAGTGTATCGGAGCACCTGAGCACCGTTCCGGAATCTCATGACCGGGAGTGCGAAGTGCGGGTATCGGCCCCCGAGGAGGCTGACGTTGGTCAGCCGGTGCCTACTCGGGATCACTTCAGCGGACCGATACGGAAAGGCGTTGTTCTTGATTTGACCCCAAGCCTCCTTCGACACGTTCACGAAGTCGGCGTAAAGGACCTTTCCGACCCTCCGAAGGTTGTCGACGAACCCGTGGGCGGGCGGCTCGGGGGCGTTGGGGTCTACGGGAGTGTGGCCCAACGTCATCGGCGGGAGCATGGCGTACCGCTCGTCCCCGTCGGCCAACTTCATGGAATCGACCTTCTGGCCGAGGAAGTCCGCCACGCAACGATCGAGCCACTTCTCGTCACACTTATACCGTCGATCGACGTGGGCCTTGAACACGGGAACGTCGTGGATGTTGACGGTCCCGTCCGGATTGACTGTGTGTCTAAACATGGTCAGGTACCAACGCAGACGATGACGACGTCGGTGGTCGCGGCGGAGGAGGCAACCCAAACGTCATCGGCCATGGTGGGGAACCAAATGTCCGCACCCTTGGCCAGTTCGAGGGTGGAGGAGGGGGCGGCGTTGTCGCCGATGAGGATGGTGTTGGCCGCTGCCGAGTCCACCGCGAGCCAGAACCCGCTGGCGCTGACACCGAGGGCCTTGAAGGTGGAATACAGGCTGACGTAACTGGTACTCAGGCCCGTGATCTTAAAGATCTTGGTCCGGAGGCCCTTGGTGAGGGGGATCGGAATCTTTGGGGTGATCGCCACGTCAGGCCCCCATCTTCTTCATGCGGTTGTCGATGCCCGCCCGAACGCTGGACGGTGCCCGACCGGTCTGGAGCGCACCGGCGGTCATGGCGGCGCGGGCAAGCTTCGGACCCTTCAGCTTGTCCACGTTGGAGTTGCCCTTCCCGGCCACCTGCGTCCGGAGGAAGTTTCGCCGTCGCTCATCAGCGGACGGGTGAACCCAGACTTGGTCCGACTTCTGCCAGTCCGGCTTGTCGTGGCCGACGCGGTAAGACGAATCGGACGGAGACTGTCCGCCCTCCATCTTGGGAGACTCGAAGGATACCGGGTTGTCCCACCCGTCCTTCAGCTTGGGTTCGTTGGACTTGGCCTCCCGGCGGCGCTGCTTGCTGATGCCGTGGCGCTCGATCACGTCGTCGATGGCGGAGAGGCGGTCGAAGAACTCGTTGTCAGTGTTATCCATGGCGTGTCGTTCCTTCTTGGTCCTGCCCCAAGGTCTGGTTGTTTCCTTCGGGGTGGAGTCAAAATCATCCCTACGGGACTGGCGAAAGTCTTCGGACTCCCCTAACGGGTTCTTACGCTCGATCTCCCTGACCTTGGCACCGCTGAAGTCCCTTCGAACGTTGGATACGTCCCGTTGGAACTGTTTCCCCGCCCGGTTTGCGGCCCTGTCAAAGTCGAAGGCGTGGCGCTGGATGTCTTCCATCGCAATCCGGGGCGTAGTGTCCCAGACGGAGACGTTGTAACGGTCGGCCACGGAGATGGCCTCATCTCGCGTCTGCTCGATGAGGTATCGCCAGAACTTGGCGACCGGGTCGCCCTCCTCGAAGGACCGCTGGACGTCCTCCAAGGCATCGGAGGCGGCACGCTGGATCACCGCGTGGGACGCCTTGTACCGGCCCTTGGCGATGCCGTCGAGGATCTCGGAGTTCCGGACGTAACACCCCGGCAGGTGGTCGAACTCTTCGAGCCCGTGATGATCCGTCCGTTCGGCCTCGTACATCTCCCAAGCGACCGCGTAGGGGTCGGAAACGACACCCTGAAGCCGGTCCACGACGTGTTCCAGACCCTCGGGGGCGACGTTGTACTTGGACTTCATCGAAGCCGTGGCCGTGGGGTCGGTCCGCTGTTGGACCTTCTGTTGTTCACGCTTCCGCCGGTTGCGGTCCTCCTCGGCCTCGTCCTCAAAGAAGTCGAAGGCGGTGTCCTCGTCCGACTCATCCCGCGAGGAAAAGGCATGGCGGTCCCTGATGGAATCCGTGATGGCGTTTCGGTTCCATCGAGCTTCGGCAGCGGCAACGGTGCGTCGATGCCCTTCCGCGTCGAAGTTGGGGCCGTCGTCATCGTCACCCTTGGAGTGGACAGGTTCGTCGTCAGGACCTTGGACGGAATTGATGTGATCTTGATGGTACCCCCGTTCCTTCATCCATCGGCGGACGTCCCCCTTGGTGGTTCCGGGACTCCAACGGTCCTCCACAGAGTGCCGGTCCAACTGACTCTGGGGCATGACGTCCTTCATCGTGGGCTTGGGGCCGTTCTCGAAGAAGTCGAAGGCGGAGTCCTCGTCCGACTCGTCCCGCGAGGAGAAGGCGTGACGGTCAAGTGAGTTGCCAACGGTGGCCGCGTGTTTCTTGAACTGCCACAACATCGAACCCAAGGACCTCTCGGCGGACGGATGGTTCAACACCGCCCCCATCGCCTCCGGACTCCCTGCTTCACCGGTGGTTGAATGATGGTGACCGTAATTGTCCAAGGTCTTCCGGGCGCTGGCGTGGTCCTTGTCGTCCATAGCTTGAACAACAAAACCCAAGAGACGGTCAGCCTTTCCGGAGTCCATCCGACCGGCCCGGTCTATCCCTCGACGTCGATTGGCGGCTTCAACTTGCTCGGCCCTCTTCTCGGTGGGCGGCTGGTTGGGAAGCGTGCCCCGCCAATCTTCCGCGTGGCGGTCCAACCCGCCCCGACGCCCCGCGTCCCTGCGGAGTTCGTCGGCGTAGCCGGGGTTCTCTTGGGCGAACTGCCCCTCAGGGTCGTCCAAGTCCACCGCGTCCTTGTCGTATGCCCCGACCCCGAGCTTCTTTTCGGCCCGGTCGTGTGCCTTTACGACCAACTGCTCGGCCCAACCTTGAATGGTCTTGGTCGTGGTGGCGGGCTTGCTTCCCTGCATTGGAACTCGCTTTGGTAGGGGCATGTTTCTTGTAATCCTTTAGGGCGAGGCGGACCGCGTCCTCTGCGGCCCACCCCGCCCTTATCCAGTCCTCTACGAACCCCTCGAAGACGGCGTCAGAGATCGACGCCGATGAACCGCGAGAGCGTCTTCGGAAGGCCATTGTCGTCGTCCTCGGCGAGGATCTCCTCGCAACACGAAAGGGCACCGTTGAGGATTTGGCGTTGGGCGTAGCTGAGCTTGCTACCCCAATAGGCGGAGTTGCCCTTCAGACCCCGGATGCGGTCGCGGATCCTCTCGGCCCGGTCGATGACGGTGGACTCGCTGAGGGCTTCCTTTTCGTCGATCGGGGTGCCCATGGCCTCCTCGAACTGACGGTCGGTCCGCGCCCCCTCCGACTCGCCCTTCACGTTGGAGGTGGGCTTGACGGGGGCCGGTCCGGGGATCTTGGCCGGGGCCTCGACCTCCAGAGGCTTCCCGAATCCCTTCCCACCGTCCACCGATTCGAGCTTCACGGTCGCGGGCTTGCCCAAGAGGTCAGCCGCCCTCATCTTGTCGTTCTTTGCCATGTGTTCGGCCCCTAAATCAAGTCCTTGAGTGCGTTACCCCGGAATCCTTCGTCCGGGAACTTCAGGGCCTTCCGGCCTACGATGACCGTGGACCCCGATTCTGCGGCCAATACGACCTCCTCCTGTCGCGGGTTGGCGAAGATTCGGCGGGAGATGACCCGCCCCCTGCCGTCCACGATGCCCACGGCCTTGGCCTGATGAAGTCGAAGCGGGCGGACCTTACACTGGCAGTTGAACCCGTTCGGGGTCCAGACGATCGGCCACACCGGATCATCCTTCACGGCAGAGAACCCATGCATCAGCCGGTGCAGGGGGCGAGTGTGTTCTGAACGTCTTGAGACGTAGGTGTAGCCGTAGAACAGGTCGGCCACGTCGGGGTCGTTGTACTGCTTCCATCGCCCCGCCCCGGCGGCTGACTCCACGTTGGTCCTGAAGACCGTCTCGACGTGCTTGGCCTCCAGCTTTGCAAACTGTCTGACTTGCTGTTGAAACCAACTCTTTGATTTGCCACGGACGCGGGCCTCGGCGAGGAGACGCTTGATCCCGTCCAGTGCCCTTCCGCTGGTCACCCCCGCCACGAAGAAACTCGTTTGCTTTACGCTATCTGAAAACGTTCGCGGATCCCCGCTGAACAGTTTGCTCTTCTTCTTCATCAACGCTTCGACCATCTCGCGGAACGTCTCGTCCGCGTGCCTGTCCACGGGTCCTGAGACGTCCACTCCCGCGAATCCGGCCATCATGCCGAGGGACATGGCCTCAAACACTCGCCGATTAAACGGTTCGAGGTCAGGCTCCCGCCCGTCCCACAGCGCCGACGCCCACTTGGCGAGGTCCCCGAGGGTCCGATCCACCGCTTCGTCTACCATCGTGTCCATGACCTACCCTACGAGACGTGGGTTCGACGTGCTACGTAGGGGGCGGAGGAGGGGTGGAGG
>JACCDG011969491.1_pt1 | contig 20391 bp, 18 predicted proteins | sample 7442471 | NCBI WGS metagenome assembly JACCDG01 (sample SAMN15323444, study PRJNA562643) | freshwater metagenome | isolation source: river surface water | place: USA:Blue River Watershed | collected 2017-08-17 | reverse complement strand
TATTGCTGCTCCGGTAAGGCCTGCAACGGACTTCGTGTGACACCTGAGCAGGCGCGCACATGGGGCGCAGGCGACCGTCGACGCATCGCTACGCGGGACTTCCCGCCCGAGGTCCTCGCCTTAGTAGACGAGCGCCAGGGAGGGCGCTACTGCGTCTCGTGTCGCCGCGCTGGTCTATCCACTCCTCCGAGTGAGCCGCTCGAGGTCGACCACCTCCAGCCGCTCTCGCGAGGCGGTACGAACCAGTGGACGAATCTGCAGTGGGAGTGCCGAGCGCACAACCGAGGCAAGGGCGCGCGCGCCGCATGCCCGTCGATCCCGCGCTGGGCGCGGGGGCTCAACGGCTCGCGGCCGCAGTAGAGACGATCGGGCACCGCCCACGCCGAGCGCCTGCTGTCGGCGCTCTCTGCGTCTCTCAGTTCCGGGCGGGGAGCTGGTACGCGCAGCGCTTGATTCGTCGGAGCGCCGCGCGCCGGCGGATCGCAGTCACCGGGCGCGGGGTGGGCAAGACCCACTGTTGCGCTGAGGAGACGCTGCAAGTCGTCATGGACGCCCCGCCTGGTTCCATGGGTGCCGTGCTCGCCCCGACGCTCACGCACGCTGAGGCCGCGATCCAGAAGCTGCGCGAGCTCGCACGCCCGCTCGGCGCCAAGGATTCCGACTGGGTCAGCACCAAGCGCACGCTTCGCTTGCCCGGCGAGCGCACGATCAAGATTTTCTCTGCCGACCGCAAGGAGGTCGTGCGCGGCCCCAGCATCGTCATTCTCTGGATCGAGGAGGGCGCCTACCTCAGCCAGACGGCCCTGACGTCGTCGATCCCGTCCATGCGCGCCGGCCTCGCCGACGTCCAGACGCGGCTGCTCGTGAGCACGACGCCGGCCGGCGGCAACTGGGTGAAAGACTACTGGGACAAGGGCCAGTCGGGAAAACTCGCCCTGGAGTGCTTCCGGTTCCGTTCGACGGAGAGCCCCTACCAAGACCCCGAAGACATGGAGTTCGCGCGGCAGACTATGAGCCCTGAGCGCTACGCCCAGGAGTACCTCGCCGAGTTCGTGGCGAATCTGCTGCTCGTGTTCCCGGACCGCGAGGGCCTGTTCGTCGAGCGGCTCCCGGAGCGGAAGGCGTCGGCATCGTGGATCGGCGTCGACCTGGGCGAGAAGGACTACACCGTGTGCACGCTCATGAACGAGTGGCAGGAGGGCCGCGTGCTCGCCCGCTGGAACGGTGACACGCCCGGATTCAACGCGGCAACCTACTGGGCGCAGACATACGACCAGGTGCAGGCGTTGTGCGTCGAGCATGGTGCAGGCGCGGTCGTCGACACGGGCGGCGCGGGCGGCGCTGCGGGCGCGGTCCTCGCCGAGTACCTCCGGTCGAGCAAGGACAAGGACGGGAAGCCGAAGGCGTCTATCGCGGTCGTCGAGATCAAGACCTCGAGCCAGGGCACCAAGGCCAAGATCGTCGAGCAGGCGAAGGCCGATGTGCAGTGGAAGAAAGTCCGGTTGCTCCACCCGGAGCACCCGGACTCAGAGCATGCGCGGAAGGAGTGCGGAGCCTGCCAGCTCGACTACGAGATGTCGAAGTTCCAGGGCCTCAAGCGGCAGATCCACGGCCAAGAGGTCATGATCTACGAGGGGCCGCAGGTGGTAGGCGAGCACGATGACTGCGTGATCTCGTTCTGCCTGGCCAACTGGGGTCGAGTGCACGGGGAGACGGTCGAGGACCACCTCCAGGGAGACTTCTCGGGGTTCATGTCTGCCGGCGGCGGCACTGGAGGCGGCGGCAACTCTTCGCCCGGCGATCTCGGAGACTGGGCACCGTAGTCCGACGGCGCTGCTATTGGTAGGCGCTCAGACTGGAGCGCGCCGAATGTCGTGGTGGAACCCTCTCTCGTGGAGCCGGTCGGACCTCGCGGCCGCGCCACAGGTCCCTGTGGTGTCCGTCGGTGGCGTGGGTCCGAACGTGATCCCGCAGCCCGGGCAGGGCTCCGGGGCCTCGCCGGACCTCGAGGAGTTCGCGCGCTCGACGTGGAGCCTGTCCACGCTAGGCATTCAGGACGTCGTCGCGCTGGGGGCGATCGGGGCCGGCTGCACGCCGGCCACGCGCGCGGAGTTCGTGCCGCTCGAGATCAAGGACCTGATCGCGCGGACTGACCCCGTCGTCTACACCATGCTCTCGGTGGTCACCGGTCCGGCCAAAGACCCCGAGCTCTACTACCTCCGCTGCGACGACAAGAAACTGGTTCCCGAGGTGGAGGCCTGGCTGCGGCCCCTGCTGACCAAGCAGCGCGCGCCTCTGCTCGCGCAGATCTGCCGGGCCTTCGCCATGGGCTCGGTGCCGATCGTCCTCGACTACGTCTCCGAGGATCTGGCGTGGGAGCAGGAGCGCGGCGGCGCCGGGGGCTCCGATGTCTCGACGTTCCGCCGCACTGCCAAGGGCCACGTCCACTACGCCCGCTCGCACGAGGTGTGGCCCGGAGAGGCTTCGCTCCGAGTGGACGGGGACCGCCTGCTCGGGCTGATCTACAGCGGCCAGGAGTACGGCGGTGAGGACCTCGACGACCCGGGCCGCGCCCGTGCGTTCCTGTCGATCTGGGACCCGTCATACGGGCGCTGGGGCGGTCAGGGCGCAATCGATCGCGTCTACAAGGACTGGCTCGAGGGCGGCATGGCCCGGCTCTGGGAGATGCGCGCCCTCGAGCGCGTCGTCGACCCGGCCCGGATCGGCTACGCGCCGAATCGCGACATCGAGATCGGTGGACAGAAGATCTCGGCGGTCAAGCTGCTCCGAGCGCAGATGCTCTCTCTGCGGAATGGGTCCGTCATGACCCTCCCGGGTGAGGTCGACGGCAACGGCAATGCTCTGTGGCGCGTCGAGGCGCCCTTCACTCCCGGGCAGGGGCACGAGATCGCCAAGCAGGCGATCGACGCGCGCGACGTGCGGAAGGCCTGGGCGTGCCTCTCTCCTGGCGGGCCGGTGGACAAGGCCAGCGAAGAGCAGTTCATGGACTCGATCCAGTCCGTGTGCGACTTCGCTGCGGCGACTCTGACCCGCATGGTCAACGTGTGCGTGAAGGTCACGCACGGCCCCGCCGCACCGTTCGTGCAAGTGATCGCGAACGACATTCCGAAGCGCAAGATGCGGACGGTTCTGGAGGTGTTCCGAGCCACGTCGTCGGCGACGCAGCGCATGCCGGATGGTCGCGTCTACACGCTCGCCGAGCTCGTTGACCCCGAGATCCTGGATCAACTCGGGATCAAGGCCCGTACTGTGGCCACCGCGGCCCACCTCCCGGCCTACCCGGAGTCGATCGCAGAGGCGTTTTCCGCGCCGCCTAGCGGAGAAGGCGGGGAGAAGCCGGTCGGTCGCCCGAACGACACGACCAGCCAGCGCGAGGAGCGCCGAGACAACGCGGAGACGATCGAGGGCGAGGGCGACACCGGAGGCGAGGACGTCGAGCGGGAAGAGAGGCCGGAATGAGCGGCTATGTCCACTGGACGCTCAGCGGCTGGGACGCGATCACATTGGTCGTGTGGCTGGTTCTGGTCCCAATCTTCGCGGTCTATGACCGCTGGCGCGGGGAGTGGAACTGATGCGGTGCTCGTGCGGCGGCGCTACCACCGTGTATGAGTCTAGAGAGGTGAAGCCCGGTGCTGTTTCTGCGCGCATGCGAACGTGCAGGTGCACTGTGTGCGGGTCCAAGTTCAAGACGTTCGAAATGGTCCGCGGTCAGGACCCAGACGCCCCGCTTGCCTCACTCATCGAGCAGGCCAGCCGATTCTCTGGGGCCGGCCAAGATGGCTGGGTGTATGTGATCCAGAACGTTGATACGAGGCGCGTCAAGATCGGTTGGTCCGCCACTCCGGTGCGCAGGTTTAGGAACATTGAGACTGCCATTGGCAGTAGGGTGATCCCGATCAAGGTCACCCGCGGAACCGTGGAAGACGAGCGGGCCTTACACCGTCGGTTCGCGAAGCACAGGGTGCTTGGTGAGTGGTTCGCCGAGGCCGTCCTGCAGGAGATTGAGCGATGACGTGCCCTCACTGTGGGTTCCGGTCGCAGGTATACGAGACGCGCTCGCGCGGATCGGAGGTCACACGTCGGCGCATCTGTCTGCGACCCTCTTGCGCTCGCAAGTGGGTCACCGTCGAGCGCGCCTAATAGGACACTGTTTACTATTGGGCTTTTCGGGAGGTTGTGACCGCCGCCGCGTAGACATGGGGCATGGCACCTGTTGCCCCGCTACTCGCGCGCCTCGTCTCCGAGCCCTTGGCCATGTGCCGAGTGCGTGGCGGCGCTGCGCTCCGAGCTCTTGCGGGGCTCGCGGCCTTCTCGGCCGCTGACGTCTCTGCCACTCCCACGCCGACGCCCGGCGTGGTCAATGTTCACGGCGTCCTTGTGCGGCGCGGCCTCGGCCTCGGCCCAGAAGTTGACGCGATCGTGGGTCTCGCGACCTACAGCGACGTGGTCTCTCGGGTCCGGGCCGCGGTCTCCGATGCGTCGGTGCCCGCGGTCGTCCTCTCGATCGACTCCCCCGGGGGCGAGGTCGCTGGCCTGCTAGACGCCGCGGACGCGATCCGCGCGGAGCGGTCTAGCAAGCCGATCATCGCCGTGTCCGAGGGAGTCATGGCCTCTGCGGCCTACGTCCTCGGCGCTGCGGCAAGCAAGGTCGTGCTGTCCCGCACGGCATACGCTGGCTCGGTCGGCGTCGTCGTCGAGCACGAGGACGTCAGCGGCGCCATGGCCATGGCCGGCGTCAAGGTCGACCTGATCCACGCGGGCGCCAAGAAGGTCGATGGCGATCCGTCGCGGCCCCTATCGCCTGACGCACGAGCCGACATGCAGGCTCGCGTCGACGCCGCCTGGCAGATGCTCTGCGAGAGCGTTGGCGCCTCGCGTGGCATGAAGCCCGAGGCCGTCAAGGCGCTAGAGGCCGGGATCTACCGCGGCCAGGACGCGATCGCCGCGGGTCTCGCCGACGAGATCGGCACCGTGGCCGGTGTGCTCGCCGGACTGAGTCGACAGAACACCGCGGCGGGCTCGCGCTCGTCGCCTTTCGGGGCTCGCGCCCCCTGGCCCAACAAGCACGCGAGGGCATTCGCATGAGCGACAAGACGGCCAAGGACTGGGAGGACCGCGTCGTTCTCCTTGAGAACGAGAACGCGCAGGCCAAGGCTCGCGAGGCCGCCAGCGAGAAGGCGCTCGCCGAGGCGCGCGCCGAGGTCGCCGCGCTCCGCGGCGGGCTCGAGCAGGCCAAGGCGGCTGAGAAGGCCCGCCGCGACCGTGACGTCAGTGACTACATCGAGGGCCTCAAGGCCAAGGCCCTGCCCAACGCGATCACCGAGACCGAGCTCGCCCGCGTGCGCGCCCTCTTCGATCGCGGTGACGACGAGAACGCCCGCTTTGTTGGCGGTCTGCTGCTCAAGGCCGCGACGACCAGCGCGCCTGGCGGCCGAGTCGTCCCGCTCTCCTCGGGCGGAGCCAGCGAGCGCGCCAAGGCCGACACCGCCTACCAGGTCGCGCAGCTCCGCGCGATGGGCTGGACGGTCGAGACCTCGGCCGACGGCACCCAGATCACCTCCAAGACGCCGCCGCGCGCGGCCGGGAAGTAGGCACCCATGAGCACCGCGATCCCGGGTCTCGTCTCGTTCTCTCGCCCCGCGCGCCGCGTGCGGGTCAGCAACTACCCGTACGAGCCCGCCGAGGAGGTCGTGATCCAGTCGGATCAGGTCGACTCGGGCAACTCCGCGTTCCGCACGACCTACCTGCGGCCCGGGTGCGTGCTCGTCAAGCGCTCCTCGACCGGCGAGTACGTCCTCGCGACCGACTCGAACGCCGACAACCAGGCGGCGGCCTCGGTCGCCACGCTCATCACCAACCCTAGCTCGGGCGGCTGGGACGGCAACGTGGTCATCACCGGCCACTGGGGCACGCTGACCGTCGCGCTCTCCGGCTCGAACACGGACGCGGCGGTGGCGGCCGCGATCATCGCGGCGGCGGCGGCCGAGAACCCCGAGTCGAAGGCCCCGATCACGGCGGCCGACACGACCGGCGAGGTCACGATCTACAACACCGACAAGGGCGCGGGCACCTGGCTGCACGTCGTCCACTCGACGGTCACCACCATGTTCGGCGCGACCGGCGCCGGTGCGATCGGGACTGACCCTGAGGTCCTCGTGACCGAGGACTACGTCGACATGCTGACCGGATCGGGCACCGCTGCCGACGCCGCGTCCGGCCCGGTCACCCGCGCCGGCCACTACGACGCCGCCAACCTGATCGGCCTGACGGCCGAGACCGCGGCGGTGCTGCTGAAGCGCGGCTCGCGCCTCTACGGCACGCCCACCATCAACGGCCAGAGCTAAGGAGCAGACGCCATGATCGCCCCCACGATGCAGGACGTCGCCCTCGGCTCGACGTCCCTCACCACCCTGGTCCAGTCCTTCATGGAGGCTGGGATGCGCTCGCGCGTCCTCACCAGCCTCTTCATGGCGGGTCGCCCGATCGAGGTCCAGAACGGCAGCACGGCCGTCTGGGACACGATCACCGGCCGTCGGCACCTCGCCGGCTTCGCGGGCGCCTCGAGCCCGCACACCCAGGTCGCCAAGGTCGGCGACGCCGAGAAGACCTCGGCGTGCGCGCGGATCAAGCTCTACAAGGACATCCCTGGGCACCGGCTGTTCGACCTGCGCGCCCCGGGCATGGTCACCCCGGACGGCCAGGCCGTGATCCGCAACGAGCTCAAGGACCTGGTCAACATGATCGGGGACACGATCGAGCGCGCCTGCGGCCTCGTGCTCTCGACGGGCAAGTTCACCGGCTCGGCCGCCAACTTCCCCGGCAGCACCCAGGTGTTCGACGTCGACTTCGGCGCCGCGAGCAACCTGGCCTTCACGCGCTCGGCGGCCTGGTCGACGGCCACGACCAAGATCCTGAGCCACGACGTGGTGAACCTGATTCAGACGCCATTCGAGCAGGGCTCGGGCGCCGAGGCCGGCACCGTCGTGTTCAACCGCTCGGTCCTCGCGAGCCTGCTGAAGAACACCGAGTTCCAGGAATTCGTCAAGTACACCGCGGGCGCGACGCTCGTGCGCTCGATCGGCATGCAGGACGCGGCCTCGCGAGTCCTCGCCGAGTTCGGCGGCCCCGGCGGCATGGAGTGGCTGTGCGCCTCGGGCTCGTTCCTTCCCGAGGGCGGCGCGGTCACGACCTACTACCCGGCCGACACGATCACGGTCCTCCCGCCCCGCGATCGCCTCGAGAACACGCTGGGCATGGCCTTCGGCTACGGCACGATCCCGACCGGTCCCGTGCTGTTCTCCAGCGCCGAGGGCGCGGCGGCCGGCCTCACTCAGGCCCCCTCGCGCGGCATCTACAGCTACGCGGAGATCAAGGCCGAGGTCCCGGCGGTGCGCATCTACGTGGGTGTGCCCTTCCTGCCGGTCCTCCTCGACCCGATCAAGCTCATGCGCGGCGTGGCGTAGGCGGACGCCATGCGCGCACGCTCCGCTCTCCTCTGCTTCGCGCTCCTGCTGCTCGCCGTCCACGCCTACGCGGCGGCGACGACGAGCACCGGGATCGACGTGGCCGGCCTGCCCCGCGTGGTCCTCACGGTCAACGCGGCGACGACCGGCGACGTCGTCTGCACCGACACGGGAACGCTCTACGGCAAGCGTGCCCAGGTGATCCGCACGGTCTCCAACAGCGAGACGAAGTACGTCCTGGTGCGAATCCAGAAGGCCTCCAACGGCCTCTTCGTGGACGAGATCGCGGCCGAGACCACCACGGCCCTCGCGACGCGCATCAACGCCTTCGACCTGACCTCGACCGCGCTCGGCCATCCTAGTCCGACGCACGACGCCGCCGACGACGAGTGCGCCGCGCTCATGGTCGGCTACTCGGGCTCGTAGGCAGTCCTCGCCGTGGGCATGGACTACGACACGTCCCTACTCACGGGTGCCCAACTCGTCACGCAGACCGGCGTGCAGTCGCTGGCCAACCTCGTCGCCAGCGCGGAGCTCGCTCTCAACGACTTCGCGCTGGCCGCTCACCGAGCAGTGTTCCGCAAGCTGAAGGCGCGAGGGATCGATCCCACGCTCCTGACCGACCAGTCAAAGGCCGAGCTCAAAGACGCTGTGGCCTATGAGGCGGTCGGACGCCTCGCCCTGGCGGGCTACCTCGGTGACACGGACGCCGCGGCCATGCTCGCAATGGGCGAGGCCGCATGCGGACAGGGCTGGCGGCCCGACTACGCCGACACCTCCGACTCTCCGGGAACCGGCGCCGACGCGATCCCTGCGGTCGGCCACCTCGACGACCGCGCCAACGACGTCTTCTTCGACGACACGCCCCGACTCCAGTAGGCCCGGCGCACAGTGCGCCGGGCCTCTCCTTGCCCTCGCTGCCGACAGGTGACCGCGTGAAGTGGAATCCCGTCAAGGTGATCGAGCGACACACGCGCGCCGTGGTCCGGCGCGCAGTGGCGGCGATCCAGTCGGCAGCGCCGCCCGTCCCCCACCGGGACGGCGCGAACGCGATCCAGGCCGGCCCGGGCGGCTCGTTCGTCAAGCGGATCTCTCAGGCTGCCTTCGTCGAGGTCAAGCGCTGGGGCACCAATACCAAGTGGTCGACCCTCGGTCAGGAGTTTCACCACTTCGTGCGCGGGACGTCGAGGCAGAAAGCGCGCCCGATCGACCTCCTGCCCAACGTCCCGAAGCTCGTCGCCGACCTGCGTGCGGACGCGCTCGCGCACTTCAAGCGCCGCGCACAAGGGCGGGCCGCGTGAGCGTGCACTCTTCCCTCGTCTCTGCGTGGCCCGCCGACCTCGTCACCGTGGCGGTGGCGACGACGTCCTCACAGGTCTACTTCGGCCGCCGAGAGCAGCACGTCACGCGCTCTGACCGTGAGATCTGGATCGAGCGGCTCGAGGTCGACGAGCGAGGCTCGGGCGCTCAGCTCGTGCGCGGGCACCGCTACCGAGTCCATGTGCGGCTGCGCTCGAACGCCGGCGGGGACGTCACCGGCAAGGCTCAACAGGACACGGTCGAGGCGCTCGCCCGCACGCTGGTCGAGTCCTACCGAGGGACGCGCCGCCTCCGCTCTGCGTCGGGGCTCTCCGGGCTGATCGCCTGGGAGGCCGTCGAGGAGAGCGCCGATCTGGACCCCGACGACGCCGCCACGATAGACGCCCCTGTGCTGCTCACGTGCTTGGTGAAGGAGTGACCATGGCCACCACGATCCGCCTGTGGCTCCGCGAGGACCTCGACCGCGAGGGCAAGCGGCAGCCGTCGAAGGCGCTCGCGCGCGACGCGGAGACGAAGCCCGGCCCCGGGCGCGTCGTCGACGTCGAGGCGCGCAGCGTGGCTGAGGCGAGGCGCGTCCTCGCGCTGGCCGGCGCTCCCGCGCCTGACCGCAAGGTCGAGCCGAAGGCGTGGGCCGAGCGACTCAACGCGCTCGAGGCCGTGCGAGACGTCGAGCTCCCGCTGGTCGCGGCACCCGCGAAGCGGAAGCGCATGGTCCTGGTCGACGCAGACGAATACGCGGCGCTCAAGGCCGCTCGGAGGCCCTCGTGAACCTCGGCAAGTCGCAGTCTGCATGGACCCGCTACCTGGGTCGCGAGGTCGCAGAGGCCGCACTCCGACCGATCCGCGACCTGCGCGAGATGCGCGCGAAGTTCGCGCGCGAGCGCACACAGGTCCGCGTCTACAACGACGTGAACGGGAACATCGCGAGCCTCACGCTCGACGGGATCAACCACGTCACGAACACCGCCTTGGGCTTCAAGCTCTACGCGCGGTTCACCGCCAACGGCGGCAACTGGGACGTGGCGCTCTACAGGTCGACCGGCGGGAGCAACTCCGTCGCGACCGTCACGAACCTCGCGGACGGCGGCACCGCTGCGCTCGTGGCGGCCAACTCGTCGGGGATCTCGGGATCGATCACTCTCGGGGCCGCGGTCGTCGGGACCTCGGGTGACGAGATCGTGGTGGAGGCCGTGCTCGACTACAAGAAGAACCTCCCGAAGATCTTCACTCAGACCGACTCGATCGCGACGGACGACCGCTGCCGGCGGATTTGGTCCGCGGCCTACGACCAGGTCTCCACGCTCCAGACCCAGGCGATCAACGTGCTCCGCGAGGCCCTGCGCCAGTCGCAGCTCGCCAACGACCCGGTGACCGGGACGATCGCGCGCGGGAACGAGTTCAACTCGGCGAACGAGACGTCGCTCGTGCAGGACCTCGAGGTCCGTGACGGCTCCGGAAACGTGACCCGCTCGCTCGGCGGCCTCGTGGCGGTCCTCAGCGACAACATGGCGGACGAGGGCACGGGCGGCGAGCAGGACGTCGTCCGCGACGTGAAGGCCGCGGGCGCCGGATCGTTCGACGCGGCCAACACTGGCTTGGGCTCGCTGGCCTCGAGCACCCCGCGCGAGAAGTCGCCCGTCGGCGTGATCCGCTGGCGCTGTGACTCGGGCGTCGACGACGGCAACCTCGGCAGCGAGACGTTCTCCGGCACGTTCACGGCGACGGACGGAAGCGGGATCACATTCCCTGTCTCGGGCCTCATGGTCGAGAAGCTCTGGACCGGCCCGCGCGGCTGCCTCGTGCAGGTCCGGTTGCGCCGCACCTACACCAAGACCAACGACGGCTCGAACCTCAACCTCGCGGCGGTCACCACGGGCATCTTCACGGGCGAGAACGCGAGCAACACGAACGCGGGCGTCCTCTACTGGAAGGTCGTCACGAACGGGAGCAACTTCGACTTCGAGTTCTACAAGGACGCGAACCTCACGCAGCTCGTCGCCAAGGCCGCCAACGTCGCGGCCTCCGCGGCGATCAACGCGACTGAGCAGAACGCCTCTGGACTCACGGTCGCCTGGACCGCGGGGAGCGCGCCCGTTGCGACGACAACGGGCCAGGTCAACTGCAACGGCTTCGTCCGCCGCCGCTCCGACGGGTTCGCGGACCAGTTCACCGTGACGATCACGCGCACGGGCACGGCCGGCGACATCCAGCGCATCCTCGGCGAGGAGTTCGACGCCGACCTGAACAGCGACTCGAGCGGCTCCGAGTCGATCTCGGACCTCTACTGCACCGGCGGCACCTTCGCTCCCTTTGTCGTCAAGGACCTCTAAGGTCCGCGCGCCGTGGCCGCCGCGTACCAACTAGAGATTCAGGGCGCCTCGTCCAACCATGTGTTTGGGGTCGAGGGAACGTTCTTCCCGCGACTCGAGCCGGTCTACAAGACGGCCGCGAACCCGCCTCAGATCGTGGCTCTCCGCGAGACCTGGGAGTTTCGCGGCTGCCGGATCCTGTCCAGTGACGGCACGGTTTCGACCACGTGGAGCGAGTGGGCCGCGTTCCTGGCGCGGATCAAGTCCCGCACGGCGCACCCGACGTACGCGCGCGTCGTGATCCCGGGCGGCGCGACGCTCATGACCCTCGGCCCGTCGACCTACGAGCAGTTCCAGGTCGAGCTCGTGGAGGGGGAGCAGGACCCCGACGTTCCCGCGGCCTCGTTCCGCACGGTGGCCGCCTGCACGCTGCGGGTCTCGGCCGTGCTCAAGAATCCCGAGGCCGTCACCGGCCTCGTGGAGTGGGAACAAGAGGTCGAGGTCACCTACCGCAACGGGCTCGCGGCGATCGAGTGGCGGACCGTCGTCGGCACCGCCGAGGGGACGAGCGCCGTCACGAAGGCGCAGACCTACGCCAAGATCACGGCCTCTGCACTCGGCGCGAACTACCTGTACGAGACCAACGGTCCCGACGGGATCGAGTACGTCAAGCTCGATGCCGACGAGCAGAACAGCCGCTCGCCCACGCGCGTGCGGGCCGTCTCGCGCGTCCAGTCCTACGGGATCTCGTTCGGGACCGTCTCGCCCGGTCAGGCCCCGTCGGCCGTCTCCTACTCGACAACGACGAAGACCACGGCCACCGAGACGATCACGACGACGGCCGCGAGCGCCCAAGGTCCTGGCGCCCTGTCCTTCGTGCTCTCCAGGGCGCCGGCGGTCTACGCAGAGCGGGAGGTGATGCACGACCCAGCGCTGAACCTAGCGTCAGGGCTCTGGACGACGAAGGCCGAGAAGCCGAAGGACCCCAAGACGAAATGGACCATGTCCGTTTCCATCTCGGGAGGCGGGCGCTCGCTCGACTACGAGAAGGCCGCCAACGGCCTCCCGCCCGCGCGATTCCGCGGCGCGCTACAGGAGTTCGTCGCGGTCGTCGACGTCGAGCGCGAGGCGGTCGGCGGCGACGGAGCGCCGGATGAGCTCACGCTCCCCGGTCCTCCCGGCGCTCCCTGGGACTTCGACTCGGCGGCGAGCACTGAGGGTGAGCCCTTCATCTCCGAGCGCAGTTCGAGCGGACAGCACACGTGGCGACGGGAGGCGCGCCTCGTCTTCCGCTCTGCAGGCCCGATACCGATTGACCGCGGAGTGCTCGAGCGCATGCGCGACGCGACGGAACTCGAGTCCTACGTCGTCGGCGACGCGCTCGCTGCGGCGCTCGGCCTTGCGAACGGAGGGTAGCGCCAATGTCTATGCCCAACGTGCGCATCGTCGTCCAGGGCGCGCCGCGCGCTGATCGCGAGTTCGACGTCGTCGAGACGTCGAAGCGTGAGGCCGAGCGCCTAGGCCAGGTCCTGCAGAAGGACGCTTCGGCCGCGCTCGCCGAGCTCAAGCGCGCGCTGGCAGGCGGCGCGGGGAGCGGGCGGCGATGAGTGAGTCGATCGTCATTCGCTTCGCCACCCAGGGACTCGAGGCCGCGCAGAAACTGAGTAAGGAGATCCTCGCGACCGCCAAGGAGGCGGCGAAGACGATCAAGGACGCCGCCGCGCGTAAGGAGTTCCTGACGCTGGCGAAGTCCGCGTTCAACGAGCGTCGGGACCAACTCGCCGGACTTGTCTCGTCCGACGACCGCGCGCAGCGGGTGCGCGCCCGCGCCGCCCGCGACCTCGTCGGAGCGCCGAAGCCAGACCCCTCGTTCGAGCAGGCGGTAAACCGCGGGCACGCACTCTTTGGGCGCGCGCAGGCGCTCGCGAGCGCGGTCTCTGGCGGCTCGCCGCTCTCGGCTGGCGTCGGCGCTATCGGTGCGGCCTTCGGCGGTCCGGCTGGCGCTGTGCTCTCGATCGTCAACGCGGCCCTCGGCCCCGTTATCGCGCGGCTCGAGAAGCAGACCGAGGCGCGCCTAGAGCGCGCCTCCCGCCTCCTTGACGCGCAGATCCAACGCGCGCTCGCTCAGGCAAACAGCACGCGGCGTTACGAGGAGGACGTGCAGTTCCGGAGGCAGGTCCAGGAGGAGGCCCGAGAGATCTACCTCAGGCGCCAACTCGCCGGAACCGCATTCGAGCCGCGGGCTGCCCGCCTAATCGAGGTCTGACGCGTGGCCGACGGGACGTTCGCCACATACCAGGGTCACGCGCTCGCGCGCTGCACTTTCGTGCGCTCGCGCGGCTGGGGCGCCTCGACGTCGACGGTCGAGATCCTCTCGGGCGCGCGCGGGCCGGTCGAGGTCCAGCCCGCGATCCCCGCGCGGATCTTCGCCAGCGTCACGCGCGGCCCGGGAAACTCCCCCCCGCCGCCGCCTCCTTCCCCACCGCCATCGCCTCCCGGTGGGTCTCTGCCTGAGACGCAGGTCAGGCCAGGAGACGGGCCTCCGCGGCTCGAGCCCGTGGGGACGCTGCTCATGTACGAGGTGGTCGGGAGCGCGGTCTACGCGGTCACCGTTCCCGGGCTCTACGTGATCCGATCCGAGTCGGTGCGCCGCTCCGACGCCGACCCGATCGAGCGCGTGCGGCTGACCCTCGTGGACGTGCGCTACTTCTTCGCGCTCGGCCTCCTGCCGCGCTGGTCGTTCAACCGCCTGCGCGCCGACGGGTCTGTCGCTCTTAACTCCGTCCGCCCGGACCGCGAGCGCTTCAGCAAGCGCGAGATCGCCAACCTCGTGTGCTCGTCTCTTCCGTCGCAGCCGCGCCTCGCGGTGGCGCCTGCGAAGTGGTCCGACGACCGGGGTGCGATCGAGTTCGAGCGCTTCGGCCATTCGATCGTCGCGCTCAGGCAGCTCGCGGCAACGTCAGGCCTCGAGGAGCCATGCCTCCGTCTTGACGGCTCGATCGCGCTGCACGCGGCTGGGGATGGTGCGGTTCGCTACGCGCCGGGTGGCGCTGGCGCGAACACTGACGAGATCCCGGCGACGGACGCGGCTGGCGGCGGCGTGCTGCTCTACAAGGAGGGCGCGGGTCATGGCTCGGTCGTCGAGCCGCAGTTCCCCGAGGAGTTCGTGCTTGTCGTCGGCGGCGAGCGGATCGCGACTGTGGCGGTCGACGACTGGGAGCCCGTGCTCGTCACGAGCGACGAGACGGTCCTCCCGCTCACCGAGGCAACCGTGCGTGCGCTCACGGGCGGGCGCTGGGGCCTCGACTGGCTCAAGGTCTTCGTCCTGCGCCCGCGGGCCGACCAGCAGATCAACGGGCTAGACCCGGAGGTCGCCGAGCTCCTCGCGCGCCAGGCCTGGCGGATGTTCCGGCTGCCAGGCGTGGAAAAGGTGAGCTCGGATGGCGTGGCGGGTCGCGGCCCCGTGGCGTTGTCGCCTGGCGCTGCGGAATCGGCCCAGGCCGGTAGCGCTCTGGACGCACTTCGCCGAGTGGTGCATGAGGTCACCGAGCCAGGTCCGAACGCCCACCTCCTACCGTTGCTCGATCGAGCCGAGACGGTGGCTGGGCGCAGGCGGCCAGTGCGAGTCGAGGCCTTTCGCTTCACGCCAGAGACTCAGATCGCTCGGTCTGGCCCGGCGAGCGAAGAACTGCAGGAGGTCCAGCAGCAGATCCGCAGGATCCGCGGCGTCGCGCCCCCTCGCAGCGCGGTCGTCAAGTACGCGCCGCTCGGCCTGGATCAACTCTTCAAGTTCGACCGCAACCGCGCCGGCCGGCGCGGCGTGTCGTTCGAGGAGCTGAGCCGCGCCCTCGTCGTCGCGCGCGACACCGAGGCCTATCGAGACCAGGGTGTGGCGGGGAAGAACTACGCCGACGCCATTACGCCCCTTCTCGCCGCGCAAGCCGAGCTGTCCGAGAAGACCGGCGGCGCGGCCGGCCAATCGGAGATCCTCTCCGCGGCGTTCAAGATCGCGGCGCTAGAGCGGCAACTCTACGAGGACGCGAGCCTCGCGGAATCGGCCGAACTTGGACTGCAAGGGGCGCTTGGGGCCGACTCTCTGGATGAGGTTCTGGACCGAAGGCGGGGGGCTCGCGACACGCTCCTGTTGGAACTCGACACGCTGTTCGAGCGAGTGGAAAGAGAGCGCTTCGAGCGCGAGGAGCGCAAGAAGGCCGGCCTGTCCGCCTCAGTCGACAAGCCGCTCGGACTTGTGCTTCTCGTCAACCGCAAGCGAAGCGAGGACACCGGGGCGCGGGTCTACTCCGAGTCTCTAGGCATTGTCCAGACGTCGGCGCTTGCGGGCCACGTGGACCCCGACCGCGCGCCGGACGCGAGCGGCGCGACGTTTCGACCGCTGGCCGTCCGAGTCACGTTCGGCGCCGTCGTGCGACCGAGACTCGACGTGCCGGCAGGACAACTCGCGACGGGGACCACCTTCACGGAGCAGGGCGGCACCTTCAACGGGCTCACCGAGCTCGACACGCGCATCCCGGCCGCTCTCTCCGACGACAGGACGTACTACACGGCCGCGTTCCAGCGCGTCGGGCGCAACCAGGTGCGCAAGGTCGACATCGACACTGTCGATCGATCCCGCGCCGTGCGCGTTGAAGCCGACCTCGTCGAACTCGTCCCGCTCGACGAGCCTTCTAACGTCGAGGAGCTCGACCGCCAGGCGCTGGCAATCGCGCTGGAGCGGTCGAACGTCCCGGACTCCGTGACGACGGAGCGGCGCTGTCTCGCGCGGCCGTGGCCGATTCAGTGCGACGGCGTCGTTGAGTCGGTCACGATCACGATGCGCGAGAAGAACGGCGCGCCATGCGGCTTTGAAACGCTCGTAGTCACCGGCGCGACGGCGGCTCCTGGCGCGCCGGCGCTCGGTCGGTCCGCCGTGCGAGGACAGGCGTCGAAGCGCGAGGGACTCACGTGAGTTTCGAGAGGAACGCTCCGACGAGGATGGCGGCAAGCGGCAGCAGGACCACAAGCGCGAACACCGCCACTCTGCTCTCGAACATGCTCTGTGCGCCTTCGCGTCTGGAAAGCCCGGCCTTGTGCGCTTTGACGCGCTTTCGGCTCTCGCGCCGCTCGTGCTCGCGGACCGCTTCCTCTGCCGCGTCCTTTTCGTTCACAAGGGCGAGTTTGCTCCGCGCCGCGACGAGCCGCAAGGGGAGATCGTGATCGAGCCAAACAACGAGGGGCACGCCGCCAGGAGCAAGGTCGTGCTTGCCGACGCGAGCACTGGCCTGCTCGGCGATCAAGGTCCACTCGCGGCGCCGTTCGGCGTCGTTGGTGGCGCGCACGAGGATGGGGCGCCACGGCCACCACACTCGGACGAGGCTGCGTTCGACGCGCGAACGGTCCGCGTGCACGACATGCAGCAGGAAACCGCGCGCGGTTCATCCGACCGGCGCGTCACGCTCCAGACGATCAACGACTGGCCGGCGGAGTATTCGGACGCGAAGGACGGCGAGAACCCCTACGGCCAGGACGAGGCGTTCATCGCCGCGAACCGCTCGACGCGCCACGTCGACGGCGAGGGCCGCGTGGCGATCCTCCCCTCGGTCCAGCGGATCGTCGACTCAGAGGACGGCCGGTTCGCGATCTCCACGACCGCCAACGAGATCGGAGGCGAGCCGCCTCCCTCTGAACTCAACAAGCCTGGCGCGGGTGGCGCACCTGCGGCTGGGCGTCCTCTGCCGCCCGGGATCGTGTTCCGCGAGGCGACTGGGCAGGGACTCTTCGCGCTCTCTGGCGTGGTCGTCGGCGGCCTCTTCATTCCCGGCGAGGACGCCAAGGCCAGGGCGCTCAACGCGATCAACGCAGGCCTCGACGGGGACGACGTCGCGCGCGCCGCTCGAGGCCTCCCGCCGATCAACCCGCCCGCGCCGCCGCCGCCGGCCGACGCCGACGCTGCTCCGCTTCCCCCGCCGCCTACGCGCGCCTCGATCGCCGCGCAGAACAAGCCGGCGGGCTACGTCTCGTCCGTCCTTGCTGGGCAGACGTACGTGGGTCTGCTCGGCACCTACTTCACGCCCGCCAGCGGAGAGCCGATCCACGTTGCCAAGGACGGCACGCCGATCGGCACCCTTCCACGCCGCTGGGACGCGCAGATCGCGCTCGACCTCGAGCGGCGCGGGCCATGGGCAATCGCGGACGACGACGTAGCGGACGTGCCCGAGGGCGACGGCCCGCTCGTCAAGGGCTGGCTGTGCCCGGACACCTCGCTGGCCGGGCGCGGCGAGTCGCTACCCGGCTCAACCTTCCAGCTTCGTCCGGTGATCCGGGTCTCGTCCGACCAGATCGCCCCGCCACCCAATCCTCCCCCGCCATACGTCGACCCGAGAGAGAAGCGCGAGAAGGAGGAGGAGCGCCAGCGCGAGGAGGCCGGCGGCCGCAAGCCGGAGCCGGCGCGCGGACCGGCCGAGGGCAGCGGCTCGAGGAGGCCCGAGGAGGAGATCACCCCGCCGCCGAAGCGAGAAACGGCAGACCCCGCGCCCGCGACCGTGAACGCGATCCTGGGCCACGGGACGATCGTGCCCGTACCCGTGGGCGTGACCGCGACCGGCGAGCTCGCGAAGCCGGTCGCCAACCCGCAGGCGCAGGGTCGCGACTTCTCGGCCCCTGGTGTCCCGTGCCCGAACGCCACGGGCGGCGTGATGCTCACGGGTGAGCGGGCCATGCGAGGCGGCACGACCGGCACGCCTCCCCTGACTCCAACCGTGTCTCACGGTCACCCGGGCGTGGTCCACACAGGAGACGGGCTCCTCATTGGCCCGGCGCAGTTGATCGGCGGCGGCGCTGGCGGGGCCGCGTCGGTCGTCTCTGGCGGCGCGCTCGTCGGCGGGGCCGGCTCCGGTCTCGACGTCGACGGCCCGCTGACAGCGCAGGACCTCGCCGCGGGCGCTGGCAGTCCGAAGCTCGCGGATCGCTTCGTCGACCGCCAGGGGCGGCCCGTCTCACCACGCGGCCTCGACGTCGAGGCCGACCCGCGAATCCCCGTCAACGAACTCGACGAGGCGATCCCGGTCTCTGCCTTCCCTGCGAACCGTCAAGCGATCGTGCGCGTGAAGCGCGAGAACGCCCGGAAGCGCGAGCAGGCGCAGGCGATCCGCGACGCTGCCAAGGTCTCCGGCGTCGAGCGCAGGCGCGCACAGAACGAGCGCGACCACCGGATCAACACGCGGGACATTGACCGCCGGATCGACGAGACGCAGCAACTGCGCGACGCCGCGGCCAAGCGCCAGCCGCCCGACCCGCGCCGCGTCGAGGACTTGAACCGCCAGCTTCACCGACTCGGGCAGGAGCGCGTCAAAGAGGGCGATCGCTTCGACCGCCAGCAGCAGCGCCTCGACCGCTCGCAGCGGCAACTCGACGCCCAGCGGCGCGCGGCTGCCAAGCGCGAGGCCGCGAAGGCCGAGCAGCGCCGTCGCCGCGAGGAGCGGGCACGCAACCCGCGCCAGCCGCGCGGCGGTCTCAAGGTCGAGACCACGCCGAGTCCTCTCGCTGACCAGGCGTCCTCGTCTACCGGGTGGGTCGGAGGCGCAGGCCCCGAGGAGCAGGCGGCCCGCGAGCGTGCAGCGCAGAGCTACGGCGACGACTACATCCGCTCGCAGGAGACCAACGACCAGTTGAGCGACGAGGGCCGGGCGGCTCTCGGCCTTCCCCCTCGCGAGGCCACGCCAAGCCTGAGCGGCCAGTTCCTGAACACCGAGGACGAGCTGCGCAACGCCGTCTTCGGCGGGCACAACGTCCTCACTACGCCCGCCCCGATCTTCGGCGAGGCAGGCGGCCCGGCCTCCGTGGGCGACGCCCTCCGTATCCTCGGCGCGCAGTTGCGCGCGCTGCAGGCCGTCGTCGGCGGCGCCTTCGGCGGCCCCGCCTACCTCGCGGGCAACGTCGCCGTTCAGCACGAGAACACGCCCGGCAACCCGCCTGCCCCCTCGTCGATCAACTCGCACTGGACGGCCGGGGCAGGCGAGAAACTCGAAGTTGGGCGCGGGGCGCCGACGCTCGAGGTGGCTGGCAAGCTCGAGGCCCAGCCGGGCGGTCTGGTCGAGGCCCGCACCGGCTGCATCCTCAACGTGATCCGCGAACTCTACGACGCCACGGCGAAGGTCTTCGACCAGCGCCCCGCGGTGCTCGTCGAGGAGAGGACCGCGAGCGGCCAGGGGTCAGGGGCCGAGGCGATCGCGACCATGGACCAGACCGGCGCCGGTTGGTCCACGACCCACGACGGGAAGATGCGCCTTCGACTCGCCGACGGCTCATTCTGGGAGTTCGAGCACAAGCCGGACAACTCGATCGAGACCCGCAAGCACCTGGCGTCAAACCCCGCGGTTGCAACAGGCGGGACCGCTCTCAGCGAAGGCGGGACGCTCGCCACGATCGACGCGACCGGGACAGCAGGGCCGTCCCTGGACGCTGAGGCCGGCGTAGTCAGGGTGCCAGACCTAGAGGGCGCCCCAAGTGTGGCCGCGGGGAACCCTGGCTATGGAATCAGTGACGGCGTGCCCGTCTACATAGCCGCTGACGGCACAGTGGACGCAATCGACACCACGGGAGGTAGCGTGGCTGAGTGCCCACCCCTGTTCGGCGGCTCGGGCGCGTTGGGCTCGGTCACGCGCGCGACCGGGACGAACCTCGAGATTGGCGGCGTCGCCGCATACGTCGACCTGACTCTGGAGGGCACCGCCTGCATTCGCGGAGAGGCCGGCCGCGGCCTCTACGTCCAGTGCCAGGGCGACCTCGACGCCTCGACTGCGACCTCGGGCGGCAAGATCTCCGTCACCGGACGCGGCCTCGGACACGCCACGACGCCCGTTGGCGGTTCCGGTGGCGCCGGGGCGTCTGGAACGAGCGCCTCCAACGGCGGCAACGGCGTCGCCGGCCAGGCTCCGAGCGAGGAGGGCGAGGGCGTCTACGTCGTCGGCGGCGGCCTGTTCGCGTCCGGCGGCGGTGGTGGTGGCGGCGCCGGCGGGGCCTCCGCGAGCGTGGTGGAGTTCTCAGGCTCCGGCGGCAGCGCTGGCAGCGGGGTCAACCGCTCGATTAGCAGCGGCACCACCGGTGGCTCCAACGGGATCGGCAACGGCAGCGTCAACGGCGTCCAGCCAGGCGGCGTGGGCGGCGCGGGCGGTGCCGCGTCTAGCCTGGCCGCGGCCTACAGGAGCGCCTATCTCGACAACCGCTTCCTGGGCCTGTGGGAGCGCGGCGTCATGGGCTCCGGCTTCGGCGCCTCGGGGGCC
>JACCDG011566323.1_pt1 | contig 20396 bp, 27 predicted proteins | sample 7442471 | NCBI WGS metagenome assembly JACCDG01 (sample SAMN15323444, study PRJNA562643) | freshwater metagenome | isolation source: river surface water | place: USA:Blue River Watershed | collected 2017-08-17 | reverse complement strand
GCGGAGCCAGTCAGCGACAGTGGAGTTGTCAACGCCAAATACGCGTGCTACATCCTTGCACGTGACGCCGCCTGACAAGAACATCAGGCAGGCTGCGACGCGGGTTTCTTTGTTGATCTCGCTCATTTCGTTTCTTCTGTTTCAAGTAAAACAATCTCCCGGCATTTTTTGAAGGGAATATAATCGCCGTTTCCAAAGTCAATCTGATTGCGAAAAACCTCGGTAATCACTCCTGTTCTTGGAAAAAAATACCCCCGGCCCGTTGAATCAATATCCAGAGAAAGAAGGTATTGAACTTTTCTTCCGATGTGATCTTTTGCTGCTGTTGATGCAATATGGTTGCCTTCGAGGTAATTCATTTCGGTTTTTTTTGCCACGCCCAATAAATCGCGGACACCGTTATTTTTTTGTCGGTTGGCTTATTGGGAAGCGTTGCGTATCTGTAAAGATTCCTTGTATTGGACTCGAATAAATCAAGGTCGTCTTGGTAATCTTTTTGCTCTTGTTTACCTTCTGGCGTCTCATCTGTGAAAGGAGCAACCACCTCAAACGTGCGCCCGTCGGAAAGCTCTACGATCATCACCGCCGGTTGCACCGGGCGCGGCGGGTAGATGCCGCGATCTTCCCAATCGTCCGTTGACCAGTCGGAACCCGTCGGCCATTGGCTTTCGGGTGCGATGGGTGTGGCTTCGGTGACGCATCCATATCTCGGCGTATCTGTGTTCCTATAAAACCCTCCCCCACGATATGTTGCAACCACATTACGCGTGCTTTCATCGTAGGGATTTGCCAGAACGATGCAGCACTCTTGGCCGTCTTGCAGGATGGCGCTGCAATCCCACGGGCTGAGATATTTGCTTTCGGGCTTGATAGTGAAATCTTTCCTGTAACTCATGTTGGCTGTTTTTATTCCCATTAAATAACACTGCAAATATAAGGGAGTTTGCATTAGAAATGCAACTATTTGCAGATATTTTTTTTATTTATTTTTCATCAGAAGGGAAAGTTATCCGGGTCAACGTCGTCATCGCTCATTTTTATCGCGTTTTTCATCGCGGTGGATAAGCCTTGCGCAGTGTCAATGAATGGGCTGGCGGCCTGCTCGAAAACCGTGTCCGGGTCAAAGAAGGTAGCTGTCGGTTTGTCGAAATTCATGGCCACGTCGTCAAGCGCGCCGTTCCTGTGCTTGGCAATAATCAAAAGCGCCTTTCCCTCCAAGCTGTTGCCGTTCTCGTCCTCTTTGATCCCGTAGTATTCAGGCCGGTAAAGGAACCCCACTATATCTGCGTCCTGTTCCAACGCCCCACTTTCACGCAAATCGGAAAGCAGCGGGCGCTTGGTGCCTCCACGCGTTTCCACGGCACGGCTGAGTTGAGACAGGGCAATGACTGGAACATTGAGTTCTTTGGCCAATGCTTTAAGGCCGCGAGAAATAGAGCTAATTTCCTGCTCTCGGTTGCCTTTACTACCATCCGGCCCGCCGCTCATCAGTTGAAGGTAATCAACAAGTATCAGGCTTGCGCCCTTGCGTACCATTTGCCGAGCCTTGCGCCGGAGTGCTGTGATGGTTATCCCCGGCGTGTCGTCTATCTGTATGCGGTACCCCGAAACTATCTCCATCCCGCGTTGAATCTTGGCAAACTCAAGGCTTGAAAGATTATTGACATTCCGAAACTCGCTGTTGCTGATGCCGCACTCCTGCGCCGCAAGCCGGTTTACAAGTTGGATTTTGCTCATTTCAAGCGAGAAAATACCGACGCCAGAACCATCCCCGGCAGCGGATCGGGCGCTGTTGAGCATGAAAGCTGTTTTGCCCATCGATGGTCTGGCCGCAATCAGTATCAGGTCGGTGCGCTGCCAGCCGCCGGTGAGCTTGGTTAAGTAAACCGTTGGAGTACGAACGCCGACTACCTTTTTAGGGTTGGCTCTTATCTCCCCCAACTGCCTCAACGACTCAGCGGCTATCTCCGTAATGCTTTGCGCGTCTTGCCCGCCGATGCCCTGCGTGACCGACAACATACCAGCCTCTGCCGTCTCCAATAATTCAACCGTGTCTAAGGTGTCGTCGTACACCCCGCGCAAAATGTCCGTACTGTGCGCCGCAAGGTTGCGCCGGATTGCCTTCTCCCATACAATACGCGCATGGTACTCTAAGTTTGCGGCTGACGCCACGCGGTGCGTCAGATCGGCAAGGTAGGCCGGGCCGCCGATGGTTTGCAGGTCGCCCGTTGCCTTTAGTTGCTCCATGACGGTGAGCAAATCAATAGGCCGCTGCGTGTTATGCAGCGCCGTCATTGCCCGCCAGATCAGGCCGTTAGCTTCGGAGTAAAACGGATCGGCATTGTTTTCAAAAACTGCCGATGCTGTTTCGTATGCGTTGCGGTCGGTCATTATTGCGCCCAATACAGCCTCTTCAAGCGGCAGGGCTTGCGGTTGTACTTTCCCGAACACATAATTGGAAAGGTCGGCGGGGGTGGTTGTTGGTTGTTGGTAGAAGTTGCGTTTGGCTGTCATTATCTTGGTGCTTTTTCAGGATTTGATAATCTCATGGTTGTGGCGACCTTCGGCGTTTCTGCTGGCGCGTATCCGTTGCTGAAGCTGCGCTCAAAGTTTGGCTGTTTCATTGCCCACGATCTAATCCCTATCCCATGTTGATTTACCCACTTGTGGGTTTCTTGTAAGTTGGTGGGTAAGAGCAGCGAAATCCAACGCCCTTTTTTCACCTCGTTCATAAAGTAAGGGACGGCGTATTTACCCGGAAAGTCGGCGGCTTTCATTTCAGCCTGTTTACGCAGCATAAATTCGGCGGCTTTCTTATAAGCGTCCGGGTCAGCCTGAATGTCGCTAATCTTTGAGCCGGGCTGGGCCGCCGGAATAACCTGCTCTTCGTGGATGGTTTCTAATGAATGTACTTGAACGTGAAATTGCGCGGGGGCGCTCTCATCTCCCTCAATAATTCCTAAAGAATTACTAATAGGTATCTTGTGTCCGGAATCCGGACTACCCCCGTCCGGATTCCCTACTGGTACCCGTCCGGAATCCGGACTACCCCCGTCCGGAAATCGGACTACCCCATTTTCATCAACATTTGCGGCTTTGTACTCATTTCGCTCAATGCCTGATTTGCTGTTTTTGCTTTTAGCAATCCATCCATCAGCCTCTAATTGCTCAAGAGTTTCAATAGCCGTTGACCGAGCGCAATTAAGCCAGCGGGTAACATAGGCAATAGAGCCTTTGAATGTACTTTGTCCGTCTTGTGAAAATCCGTAGATAAGGGCATAGGCAAGTAGTTTGTTGCCTTTGAGGTTCATTTTTGATACCATCCATCCCTTTACCGTGATGTGGTTGTCGTCTATTGGTTTCATATCAGCGTAAAATTAAAAAAGGGATGCCCCACTACGAACATCCCTTATCGGGTGGAAAATGATTGTTCACTTCCCGCTGATATGCGCTTGGTAGTGGCAGGCGCGTATCAGGTGCCTTTCGGCCCCGCAAAGTTAATGCTTTTTAATTACCCCGCAAACTTTTTTTCAGCAATTTCACAAAGCAAAAGGTACGTTTCATCTGCCCCTATGGTTTTTACCCGATGGCGGAAATCGGTAATAAACCCCGCCCAGCATCCGCAACGAATGTAAATCCCCTCTGTAGTATTAAAAAAATAAACCCTGCTACCGGGACGCGAACCCGCGCCGACAAAAGCAATAAAGGGATAACCAGTTTTTGATTCCTTCCCGTTTTCAAAACTGCACCTCTTACCGAAACTGCGCCACTCGCCGAAACTGCACCACTCACCAAAACTGCACCTCTCGCCGAAACTGCACATCTCGCCGAAACTACACCCCTCGCCGAAACTACACCCCTTGCCGAAACTACACCACTTGCCGAAACTGCACCTCTCGCCGAAACTGCACCTCTCGCCGAAACTGCAATCGTCGCCGAAACTGCAATCGTCGCCGAAACTGCAATCGTCGCCGAAACTGCACCTCTCGCCGAAACTGCACCTCTCGCCGAAACTACACCCCTCGCCGAAACTACACCCCTTGCCGAAACTACACCACTTGCCGAAACTGCACCTCTCGCCGAAACTGCACCTCTTACCGAAACTGCGCCACTCGCCGAAACTGCAATCGTCGCCGAAACTGCAATCGTCGCCGAAACTGCACCTCTCGCCGAAACTACACCCCTCGCCGAAACTTTTTATTTCTGAGTAATCCCCTATAGGGCAAATTTTTACCCCATTTTCATTGCAGGGGATGGAGTTAAATTCTTGCTGTGTGTACTTTTTCATTGTATTGCGATTTAAAAAGGTTACAAATAAGAAAGCCCGCCAAACTGTGAGAGCGGGCGGGCTTTTGTTGGCCATTCGATAAATCGCAAACAATCGTTTAGGCTCTCACCTCTAAATGATCGTTTGTCTATGCCTTTCGGCTCTGCAAAGTTACGAGATTTTTTTAACTCTGCAAATACTCCTGTAAAGTTTCCTGCAAATTTCCACCGTGATAGGTGTATGCGGTGAAAACAGGGCTGCCCGGAGCCATGCGGCTCAAGTGCGGGAGCCTGCCCGTGTCGATCAACCATGATAATACACCCCGGCATATTCGCTCCGGTAACGGAGCGAATATGCGCTCGTTGGTGTCAATATGCAGGCCGATGAGCTTTTTGGCTTGTTCGGAGAATTGTTGATCGTTCATTGTTCGGTGGTTTTTGCGGGCCGCTGGCGCAAGCTGGTGCGCCAGTCGGGTGCTGTGAATGGGATGATATTAAGTTGGATTAATCTTTTTTGCCCTTTATCCGACCACCAATCGCGGTCTCTTTCATTCAATTTAGGCTCAAACTCATACTTCCACCAAGCGCCATCCTTGTCCATAGAAACAAATTGCACCCAATCTTCAAAGAAGGCCCACTGTATTTCCTGCCCCGGCTCTTTGTCATTCTTCAAAAAGTAGTCAATCAACTGCTGCTCTGTATCGTACTCAAACACATCTACAAACAGCCCCGGATTGTTTACCTTTTTCTCCAGTTCCTTTATTCGGCGTTCCCAAAAATAAGCGCCACCGCCATACTCATTTTCACGGTGTACTATTTTTTGCATCGGGTTGCCAAACGTGCGCACCTCAAAATACCGGAATACCTCCGGCTCTTTCACCTCTCCTCCGTTCTCAACGATAAGCTCGCAGAGGTAGTTGTCTATGCGCTGGTGCATTATGGTAGCGCCCACATTGAAGTCGTCGCCGTGCCACCCTGTTTCCGCTTGGCGGGCAATTTCGGTGATGCCCTGCCGGATGGCTTCAATGGTTTCGAGGTTCATTTCTGGTTTGTTTTTTCGATAATAAAAACCCTTTTCGGCAGGATTGTCGCCACCGGCTGGATGTACCACTTTACCGGCAGGTTTTCAAACAGCAACGCCTGCAAGTCAGCCAGCATTTGTTGCGCCTGTTCAATTTGCGCCAATACCGTATCCACGTCAATGCTGTCAGCTTTTGCCTGCAAGCTGTCGTAGGCGGCTCCTATTGCGGCCCGCTCGCGCAATATTTCGGCAGCTTCTTGCTCAGGGCTTTGCGCTGGGGCAAGGCATGGGAGCAGTAGGAAAAGAAGAATGTATTTCATATTGGCTTATGTTTGAAGTAGGGGCACCCCCGCGGGTGCCCTGGTTGGTTATTTGATTCTCAAAACTCTTGTGGTGCTTTCCTTTGTGTACTTCTGCACAATTTCGGGCAGTTCTGCCTGTATCGCTTTGGTGTCCAGCCGCTTTGCGCTTTGCTCCTTCCATGTCAGTGCCACGCGCCCGTCCACGGTGAGTGTGTCATTTTCAAGCAGGTACAACTGTATCGCTTCCTTCATTTCGTCAACGATGCTCTGTGCTTCTTTTACCGCCTGCTTTGCCATGACAAGTTGCTCGAAGAACTCTTTAATCTCCGGCGTTGCTTCTTTGGCCTGCGGGATTACTTTCCCGATGGCGCGCAGAATATCCTCGCGGGTGATTGGCGGCGGCGCAACATCAGCCAAAACATAGTCGTTCCAAAAGGCATCCACCGTTTCGCACATCATATCGTAAACCTCCTGCTCGTACTCAAACTGTAAGTACTGGAACTGGTACCCGGCACCAAGCCAGACGATGTATCCTTTTGTTCTTGGAGCTTCCGGGTGTAGCTCGTTCCAGATACCTAAGCCCCAGATAATCTGAAAGTACCACTTCATGTTGCGGCCTTCCCGAATGTCGTCGGGCGAAATCTCAAAGCGGCTGTTCTTGGCATCCATCAGACCGTCGTCTCCAACGAGCCTGTCAGGGGTGACGCGCCTCCAATTATAGCTTGGAGAAACAAGGTGGCCAACTTCTGTACATTTCAGGCCGGTTTGCTCCATGAACCACTGCACGATGACAGGCTCCATCAGGTGCCCGGCCTTTGTGTAGTCATTGCCTTCAAAGGCATCTGCTCTGCCCGTTTTGCGCTCCCATAGGCTGTAAGGGGTGGCGTACTGGTCAACGCCCAGTAGAGCGCCGACCTCTGAACCACCAATGCCCATGCCGCGCTTGCGTTGCCACTCCTGTTCTTCAACAGCAGCAAGGTCGGCGGCGGTTATCCTCTGGTCGTTCATTTCGCTTTGGTGTTTGCGGCCTTCATAATCTGCGCTTTGCGGGCAAGGTATGCGCCTTCAAGGTCTTGCATGTCTGCCGGGTCGGTTTCTTGCCAGACTGTTTCGAGGTCTTTCAACGTCATGGCGTCCGCAAAGATCGGCGGCAATGCCAGTTCTTCTTTTGATTCTTCGAGCGCCTTTACAGTGCCTTGCTCATCGGCATGGAACACGCGATGAGGGTCAACCTGCCCAGCGTTGAAAGATTCAGGGTAAAGAACAGCGTTGTCAGTTTGCAGCGCCATAGATACTTCCACAGACTTGGGTGCGATCTTCATTACCTCGCGGATGGCGGTTTTCTTCCACATGGAATCCTCCCACTCCATCCAAATACCAGATGGGCCGTTTGCTTTTTGGTACGGGCTTTTCAGGCGGTGCTGGTTGATCTGAGTGGGTGACATAACCGCAAACTCTACGCCGCCGTTCATATACTCGATTACGGCGTATGCCGCAACTTTTGTCGCGTCGGTGTTCAAGGTTGGCTTGTGGATGATGCAAGGGCTGGTGCCGCGTTGGAAGGAGAACTCGTCGCCCTCGCGCACGACCTCTGCAAATAATGTTTTTACCTGACCGCTACGGCGAGCAAGCGATACCAGCCCCGGATAGCTGTCCTGAAAAGTAGCCTCCATGACATATTTAGGCTCCTGATCTTTTTTGGCCACGTTGCGGCGGCGAGGGATGTAGTAACACTCCCCAAGCGCCGGGTTGAGGCCCAAAATGGCCGTGCGCAGCACGCATCCTATAATAGACCTCGGCGTGCATTCTTTCAGGGCGTCGTCGCCGCTGATAATGAAGGCTGCCATTTGAATGAGCTGGTTAGGAGACTTCCCGGCAGGCAATGCGTTTTGTATGGCCTGAGCATACGGGAGCAGCGTCTCCTCAATCTGGCTCTGGTTGAGGCCAACTAAGGTGTCTTTTTTTGTGGCTTTCGCCAGTGCGTTTTTGGCGCGATCTGTGATTGACATAGTAGGTAGGTATTAAAAAGTTACTTGGCTTTTGCCGGTCGTCCCGGTCGCTTTGTGTTCTTTGGCTGTTGTTTAATGGCCGCCACATGCTCTTGGAGCAATGCGATATCAGCCTTGAGCAATTCCATGCCTCCAGCCCTTTGGAAGACCTCAAAGTAGATGTCGGCCACTTTGGGCCGGGTGCTGGTTCCGGCCAAAAACCGCATGTTTTTGGCTGCCTCAGTCAACAGCGCGTGGAAGTCTGCCGGGTAGTGGATGATTCCAGAGATTTTTACGTTTTGATCGTTCATTTTTATGAGTGTTTTATGCCGCAAATATAACGCTATAATTTTATTTACCCGTCTTTATTTTACGGAGCACAACGCCGTGCGTTTCGGCGCGCACAAGGTAGTTATCGCCCCAGCCTGCTTCCTCTGCCTGCTTGAAGGCGCGGGCGTATGCGCTCCAAAGGTCGCGGTCAGAGGTGGCGTAAGGTACGCGGATAACTTTTTCTCCTTTCGGGATGGGCGCGAGGTCGAACCGGGTGCTGCCGGAATCAAACGGCACCAGTGCGGCCTTGCCCTTGCGCGTTGCGCTGACGTGCTTTTTGATGTTGTTTGTTGCGCGGTAGAAGTATGCGTGCTTGTGCATTATTCAGTGATTTTTTCAGTGAGTAGATTAGTGTATAATGCAATTGCGTGTTCTGCATTGCGCCGCCATATTTTATCGCCGCATTTTACGGCAAACCCATCTTCTCCACATTGAGCGTCAATACCAAGTAATACTTGGCCATTTGCTCCGATAGCGGATGCAAAAACGGCAAAAACGGTTGCTTTAAAGTCGTATAGACCGCTTACTGTTATGCCTTCAAGATGAATTTCAATTGCTGATTTTTTCATTGCTGGTCTGTGTTTTGAATTTTGTCAATAATATTCCCTAATGCAAAGAACAACTTTCGATACTCCACTAATTCGGCGGCAGCTTGTTCAATGTGCCACGCGTCTAAATTTGCCTCGAAGTTACCAGTTGGCGCTTCTCTTGCCGCTTGGTGCTTTATCTCGTTAGCAATTTTTCGTAAAATTCCGGGCAGTTCTGGTATCATTGCTGGTCTTTTTGTGGTGAAGATTTCTTTTGAACTAATGACCAGTCAAGTGGTTGAAAGCGAAACCAGCCGCCGGGCATGGCAATACGGAGCGCAAGCCCTGCGCTTTCATGCACAAATACTTGGCAGTCTTTGCCGTCGAAAATCACCCATTCGCCGAGTACAAAATCTGACTTTTTCACGTTGTTTGATTTTTACCCCACCCCCTTTGGCCCTGCTGTCAAGAAACGTTAACGATTATAGCAGGCCGCCGGGGGCGAGGGTTATTATGAAGTATTTAGAAGCTCCAATCGTAGTAGTACTCGCTCCGTCCAAACACGATGCTGACTTTGCTCCAGCTTACTTTCTCCCGTGTGTAGCCCTCGACTACGTTCTGCGGGAATGGTTGCCCGTTCCAAATCTGTACGGCTATTTCCGGGCGTGTGCGCTGTAACCACATGCCCATATAGTTAAAGCCTTCTTTTTCGCAGAGCGTTTTGGCTTCTTTCGTGAACACTACTTCCCGGCCTTTTGAGTACCAGCCGTTTTTGCGCCAGACAACGGTCAGGAATTGCTCGGTCGGCGTTAGTTTCCAGTTCTGGTGGCCCTCGCCGCCGGGCAGGTTGCGATCCCATTCAGCTTGTAAGTATTGTAGGCGCGCCTCTGTGCCGTCTGCGCTGACCTCTACGACCTCAAGGGCCGTCCGGTCTGTGTAGTGCAGGATGGTTGCGCCATCGCCAACCACCGGGGTTGTTGCGTTGTTGGCCATTATTTGGTTGATGAAGCTGCCTGCTACGCCTACCCTTGCTTTTTGAATTTTTGCGTCTGTCATGTTGCTGTTTTTTTATCGTTTTAATTACTCCACAAAATTAAGGTGTTCTTTTATATTATGCAAGTGATTATTGATATTTCTTCAAAGTATTTTTGTTCCAATATATCCGGCAGCCCGAAGGCCACCGGAGAAGAATGAAACAGCAACTATTTATCCCCAGAGCCGTTTTGCCAGCTCTAAATTTTTTTCAGCCTCTCTCACATCCTTGTTGGCGTATACGAGGCTAAAGGAATGCTCTCTTGGTATTGTGCCGTCCTTTAAGCCCGCGTGCCGAGCCTGCGCCTTCTCCAGTACAAACTCGTAATACTCTATGCTTTCCGGCATTGAAAGATTGACGATCTCCGTGCGGCCTTCCCAATAGCTGGCGCGCTCTGTGTATGTGTCGGCTTTCTTCTGCTCATCCACTGCCCTGTGCATCCGGTTGTGGTTGCGCTCGATCAGGGCACGGTGGCGCTTCTCGGAGTGGTGGCCCACTTTAATCGGTTCGCCAAGCGACAGGAAGTCTTTACCCTCGTCAGCAGCGGCCCAATATGCGTCGCTTCGCTTTTCTGCATTGGCGGCGGCGTTGTTGAGTCGCTCGGCCCGGCGTTTAGCCCACTCCTGCTGGTTGAATCCGTCAGCCCGGAGGATGGAATAAAAGAAAAACCCATCGCGGCTGTAGATGAGGTTGAAAACGATGCACTCGTTTTCTTTCCCATGTTTAGTCTCAACAAGGATCGTCTCGCCTTTTTCATGTTGCTGCTCGCACTTGGCGAGGTACACGTTCGGGCAAAATTTAGAATAGGTACTCATATAGGTTGAATGTTTGATTGCGAAGAAAAAACCGGGGGGGGGCAGCTCCCCGGCGAATCCCATGAACGTGATCGGAAAGAACGAAACACGCTGCCATTGTTTTGCGTGATCGCTTAATTGCTTTCACGCTGTAAAATTACACACTATTTTTATATTGTCAAGCATTTTTGTGGACTTTCTTTAAAAAAAGACACAAATTTATTTTCGCAATATAATATAAAGGCGCTACCTTTGTAGTGTTGGCGCAAAAGCGCCCTATTTGAGTATCAAAAAATGTAGCACAAATGAAGAGTATCAAATCCGCGCTGCTGGCGTACAGCAGTGCAAAGTTCATTCTCGCCATAGGAACCTTCGCGTTCCTGTTTATAGTAGGCTATGGATTTGTGACCATCAACGAAACAAATGGCCTGATGGTGTTTATCACAATGCTGCTGGCTATGATGTCCGGCTGTTTTGTCGGGCTTGTTGGCCTCTTTATTTTTGACGGAGGCTTTGACCACCTCGAAGATGTGGGCCGGGACGCCAACGGGCAGGAGGCTGAAAAAGCAAAAGCTCTGGGCATTGAATATGTGCCTATGTCAAAACAAGAGCGGGTAATGAGCTACTTGCTCGGAACTGGCGGCGTAATTGGCAGCACGGTTATTTCCATCGTGGCTGCCTCTGTGTTCGCGTTTTCAGTTACGACAGACCAGAGCGGTATTGCTAAAGATATGCAGGCAACGCAATTAGATGCCGACAATACCTACAATAAAGAACTGGCGATTGCGCAACAAGCCGTTGCGGAGGCCAAAGAAGCGATGAACACCGCCAACGCAACAAGCGCAACCGCAACGCAGGATGCCATTTCCGCAATCGGTGGCGACTTTGCGGCCCGCAAACGGCGCAACGACGAGTGGGTGGAGGTTGCGGCTGTTTACAGTGAGCAGCGCAAACAAGTCCGGGAGGCGCAACAAGCCGCAAGGGAGGCAGCGCAACAAGCGCAACAAGACTATGCGGCTGCCAGCGCAACTCTCAACGACGTGTTGCGCAACGGGAAGAACCGCGCAACGGCGGGCGTGGCCCCGGTTTTGCAAGCGCAACAGTTTGTACTTGAGACTTGGATGAAAAAGGTCAGCAACTTGCGCTCGTTGGTAGTAAGGACGGACTTAGTTGCGGGCTTCTTCTCCCTTGTCTTTTACTTTTTCTTGCGCATCAAGCGCGCACTCCCGGACGAGCCGACTATACTGGAGCAACTGATGAGGCTTGCACGCCTTACGTCAAACGCAACGGTATATGCACTTGACGTTACCGTAACAAGCGCAGAGCGGGCACTGGAAGGCAAGATAGGCATCGTTGCCCACCCTAACACGGCAACCGTCGCACATTCATTGCAACCGCAACCGGCCCCTGCAACCTCCGCGCAACCGCAACAAAGCGCAACAGTTGCGACGGCGCAACTAAACGCAACGAGCGCAACTGTTGCGGCGCAACGGACGCAACGGCAACCGGATGCAACGGCGCAACAGCGCAAAAGCATCCAAAGCGCAATCAGGATGGCGCGCACTCGGAGCCGAGCCGCACTTGCGCAACTTGAGGCTGGCAATATTACGCAGGAACGATATAACGAGATCGTATTGAATGAGAACAACAATATTGCCCGAAACGAGGCGCGCCTAAACGCGCTTTAAAATCAAAAGGCATGAAACTTACTACATTTATCATATCCGCATTATTCTTAATCCTTGCGACGCTTGTGCTTGCCGGGGTGCTCCCGGAGCACCTTGCCCGGCCTTTTCGTTTTACATTCGGAGTTATGGTGCTTTGTATGCTGGCCTTTTTGCTGCTGATTCACTTTTCGCAGCATTGGCAGCAAAAAAAAAGCCTCGCCGAAGCGGAGGCACTGCAAGTGCAAAGCCAACAACCAAGCCACGCCCCAGAACTACATCCAGACATTACGCCGATGTTTGGGACAGGGATTGGTGACGACGACTGCGACACCGTTATCCGTCTTACGCCAAGAGGATCAAAAAGCGTAATTAGGCCGACGGCAAAACCAGATGCTGATTTAGAACTCGAAGTAAATATCTAACCATGCAAATAGGCAGCTTTCTTTTCACACAGGAACCAGAACCGGGTAAAATCTGGATTCAACATAAAGATGAAGGCGGACGTTTCAATATCTCCGACCTTCCCAATGGTATCCGTTTGTTTTTAAAGGATGAACGTTTGGTGGCAAAACTTACACCAAGAGGCCACGCCGAAGCCGACACGCTGATGGCTCCTTTTTGGAAACGATACTTTTAAGATGTAGTGAAAGTTTTTCATTTGGCTGAATTTGAAGGGGCGCTCAAGTAGCGCCCTTTCTTTTTGCCCCAAAATAAAGAGGCTTCCCGGATCGCGGGAAGCCTCGAATCATGAGTATCAAATGTAGCAAGAATATCAAGAAAATGCCCCCGGCGGATTGCAACGCCGGAGGCCACACTAACAAATTATAATCCCATTGACTTTACGCAGGTCTGCGCTCCCACCAACGGCACCCCGCAATTTGCAGGATGGGCTTCATAAAGCCGAAGCTGGGCATTTCGAATGTCTTCCCGGAGCATTTCAAAACCGTGTCCTGAATCGTCCAGACCACTTCGTTGGTGATGTCTACGACCTGCCGGATTGTAGGCCGGAAACGCTCCCCGTTGTAAGGCAACTGTGGGGCCACCTTGACCACCAACTTGCCGAGGTCAACGACATAGCAACCGGCCTTTTCCAGATCGTTGCCAATGCTTGAATTTCCTACCGCGCCGAAAAGTACGCGCTCGGTGTCAACAAGCTCAAATTTTTTCTTATCCATGTTTGATGGTTTACAAAAATGAAGAAATGAGATTACTGTTTGATGCTTCGGAGTGACGGCTGCGCACTGGTTGTCTCATAGCTGTCCGGGGTAACATCATCCGTGAAGCGATTGAAAACCCCGTCCAGAACCACCGGCAGCGCCAATACACCCTCCGCCTTTGCAACGATGCGTGCAACGCGCAACTTGTTTGGCCTGCCTGCGTAATTGAGAAATGTGCCCGTCCAGTAGGTCGCCCCGTATAGGCCAGTTTCGGATGCCTTCCCGGTCAGTGGTATCTCCGCAATGTATGAGTTGGCAAAGAACTTGTCCGCTGTCTGGTTGATTGCCGCATGCGCTTCCTCTGCCGTTGCGCCCTCCGCTGATAACGTCAGCTCAATAATATTCAGGTTGCGGAGCATGGTTTCACCCGCGAAGGCGTATCGCATGGCAACGTTGCCGAACGTGGTGCTAACGGTGATTTTTTCAGCTACCGGCGGGTCAACAGGTGGCGGAGGAGGTGGGGGGGGTGTTCCCCCCGGCGAAGTGTTGAGTATATTGAGGAAGAACAGCGTTCCCCAGCCGCTTGGGTCATCAAGCCCGGCAGGTGGAATGTCTGTGGCGCACTTGCGAAGGTAGTCCTTCATACTCTGCAATGTCGGGAATGCCGCCTTACCCCACTTAGAGAGCGCCACCACAACCGCACTGGTCAGGAATGGCGTTGCCATAGATGTGCCAGAAAGCACCGCAAAGCCGTTGTCCTTATATGTTGAGTTGATATTCCGGCCCGGCATAGCGTTCCACACTTGCGGGCCTCTGGAAGAATAAGAGGATACAACCATACTTTGGTCAAGAGATGCGCAACTGATCACATACTCGGATAACCCCGGATAATTTACCGGGCCGCCCGTGTTGCCGGTGGCAAAGACAAAGAAGATGCCTTTTTCGGAGCTTGTCTTTAGCTCTGCGTCCAGCACGGGCACAATGGTCGTACCGCCACCCCATGAATTGGAGTAAACTACTCCGCCACCGGCGTTGATGAACGCCAAGTCCTGCGCTCGCTCATTTAGGATGCCATTTGCCGCCCATGTAAAACTACCCGCCCCTCCGTTGTTCAGGAACTTCAAAGGCTTGTACTTGACCACTCCCGTTTTGATCAACTCATAAACAGCGCCAAATTTATTGCCGACGATAATCCCCGCGCAGTGGGTGCCGTGCCCATTACCGTCAAGCAGGTCGGCCTCGCCGGTGTAGCTGCTGCCGGGAATCTGGCCTTCCTGTAGGTCGTTGTGCATCTGCTTGCCGCCTGTGTCGCCGACCTTGACAAGTACCGGCTTAGTGCATTCCTTTGCGATCCGCTCCCGCACCTCTTTGCTGATCAGTAATTGTTCGCCCCAGTTAGTCTGGTCGGATAGCGTAGCCGTGCTGTTGGTGATGAATGTTGGCACTTGCTCTCCCGCATCCAGCCAGAAGTCAAATCCGGCGGCTTCGTTGGCTTTAGCCTGCTTCTCGTAGGCTTTCAGATTTGCCCGGAATGCCTTACGTTGTTCTACTGGTACATCTTCGATGCGGGGCAGGTTACCTTCGAGCCGCTGCCCGGTAACGAACAATGGAAGAAAGACCAGCAACAGAAAAATAAGTCTTTTCATGTATTTGATTTTTAGTGGTTGTAGAAATATAAAGCGTGTATCTTTGCATTGCATAATTGAAATTTTCCTCTTACGGGGCCACACATTGTGGCCCTTCTTTATTTTTTGACCTCCCGGTAAACCGTTTGCAGTACCCGCTTGATTTCATTCGCTGCGATCCGCATATCCGCCTGTGCGCCTACAAGGTGGATTTCAGTATAGGTTGAAAACGAGACAAAGAAATACGCATCGTCCGTCTGCATCAGGTGCCATATCTCGCTGTACTTGACACCTTCTTCACGGTATATGTCGCGTAACATGCACCGCTCCATCGTTTCTGTCAACTGTGATGTTCTACCACTGCTGGATGCCGCTAAAAGCATCTCTATGTAAGGCATATCCACCTCCAACTGCTTGTATATGGGTATCCTGTGCGATGGTACATCCTGCGTCACGTTGACCAATGTTGAAACGTACAGCTTTGCGCCGATCTTTGGCACGCCGCCGCCGTTGGTCAACATCAATACCAGTGCCCGCTCAACTTCGCTCTCCTTAACCAACTGTGTGCATATCCGCTGAATGTCCGCCCAGCCTTGCGCATGTTGAAGTGGTGACGCTTCTTTCTTTTTGCGTAGCAGCCCCCAATATGCCAACAGCGCAAAGCCTATTGTTGCTGCGCTTGACAGCATTGCAATTGAAAGATATTCCATGTAGCTCATAGTATGTCCGCCGGGGGGATGGCGCATTTAGGTTAATAGTGTGTTTTGGTTAAAACCACCAAGAATAGACCGAGTGGAACCCCAGCCAATACCCTGCTGATGTAATCCCAACTTGTGCAAGGTGTTTCCAAATATTCATCTTCCCGCAACCTTTGTAAAGCGGGATAGAAAGCGAAGCGACGCCTGTCAAGTTGCTTATGGTGCCGGAGAGGTGCAAAGCGTCCGTTGACCAGACAAAGACCGTAGAACTGCCCGGAAACGCCTCGCCCTGCTGCGGGTCGCCGTTGCGCCATTTATTTTGCCATGAAATAGAATTATCCCAGAACCTGCGATCTGCGTTCGGGTATCGCGCAAAGAACCTGTCCGGGTGGAAAGCAATCGTCTGGTTCAACCCGCGTGCGGCCCCTGAAATGAAGCCCAAGCCCCAGCGGTACGGGATGGTATTGGTGTTGAACTGCACAGTAGCGGCTTCAGGCACGATCGCAGGCTTAGGTGCAGCCTGCTGAGAAAAAGCCGGCGCTGCGAAAAACCAGGAAAGGAGCAGCGCCGTCGGAAAAAGCATGTTATAATCCCAAATTCTTGGCTTCATAGCTGTTCCTTCAGGGGTTTGTCTTCGGGTATGGGTTTCTCGGCTGGCTTCTTCAGTTCCACTACGCGGTACGGGCATTCCGTGCAGATGGTGTACTCCTTGAAGGGAGAGGAAACGAGCAAGGCGATCTTGTTGATAGATGGGCGCTCCTGCAGATAGAACTGCATAGGTAGCGATAGTGTGTAGCGCACAGCGGGCGCCCAGGGGCGTGTCTGGCTCTTGTAGTAGAATTGTACTTCGTAGAGGCCGTGCATAGGGTCTGGCGCAGGTAGGCCGTATATCTGTGCATTGGCCGTGGTGCCGCCGCTCTGCCAGCCGCCAATCCAGATGGTGATGGCGATGCCGAGGATGGTGATGAGGAGGGAGATGGTGAGTTTCATGGTTATTTGTTGAATTTACTGAAATAGCTGTCGTCTACTCTGAGGGTTCCTCTGCTATAGGTATCGAAGGTAAAAGGCGCTTTTTCGGCAATAATATCCACCTCTTTACCGGCTACCCTGTAGGTAGGTGTGCCGAAGAACTTCTGCCCTTCCTGTTGCCTGTCTGGATGATACACCACCTCGAATACCTTGTAGGTTTTCACCGCTTCGGCGAATCCTTTCTTGGTGATTACGATGATGGTATCGCTGGCGGTTTGCAGTTCTTTGACTACGGGCGCTGCGTTGGGGCGCTCAGAGGAGAATACAACTTGCGCTGATGCTGCCGAAGCGAAGGCAAGGAGCGCGAGGGTGAGGAGGAGGTGTTTCATGCTATTGAGATTGAATGGTGAGTGCAGGATTGCGCAGCACGAAGGCATTGTCGAGGCTTACCCAGCGCGGGCCGTTTCTGGTCTGCTTGTAGAACAGCTCGAGTGAAACGCCATCGGCAGCCTGTGTGCCGCTGCCGTCATAGCGTCGAATCCGAATGTAGTCTGCTGATCGAATCTCTATGAGAAAGTTGGTGCTGCCTTGTCGAAGCACCAGCCTGCCGTTTGCGTTGCGCCGCAGCGAGACGTTCACAGGCAATTGCTCCGGTGTTGCCTCCGGTGCTGTGGTGTTGCATGCTGCAAACATAGCAGCGAGGGCAAAGACGAAAATTAGTCGTTTCATATTCCTTATTTGTTTTGTGATTGAATAACCGGCGCCACCTTGCGAAGCAAATACCGCCCTGTGGCGTCAATCCATCGCTTTGCGGGTGCATCGTAAAACAAATCTACTACCACGTTGGTATCTGACGTTTGCGTTGCTGTGCCGTCATAGCGCCTAATTCTTATCCAGTTTCGCGTAACAACATCTAAGACAAAGTTTTGCGCGCCCTGCCGATAGCGAAGCGCCCCGCCGCCGATGCGCAAGACTGAAACATTGATGTTTGAGCCGCCCGCTACCCTCATCGTATAGTCTGCAATGAACTCATCGCCTAACATGTCCGACAACGCCGTGTAGTAATTCTTGCCTACTAACAGCGTAAGGCTTTGCCCGGCTTCGGTGATGCGCTTGCGCTGCTGTGTGAGCTTGGTAGCCTCTACCGCTGCGTTGGCGTACTGCATGAGTACCGGGAACAGCGCACCAATGACCACGTTAACTACTACCGCCGTATCCCGGCCCAAAGGCACCTGATCGGAGGTAATACGACCGCTTTCGTATGTGGTTGCCGTCACTTGCCAGAACACGCCCGTCCGGTTTTCAATGTACGATGTGTCGGAGAGCACCGCGTCTTGTGCGGTCACTGCGAAGGCGCCAAAGAGCGCAAATATGAAAATCAAATATTTCATAATGTGTTTATTTTCAGGTTAATATAATTTTTCAATGAACATCGTGGAGCGATGTACGGTAATGGTATTACTACCGCTTACTGGTTCAATGCGAATTTCAAAAGTATCATTGGTTGCAAATGCCGTTGTTACTAAAGGAATCGCAACGGTCGTATAGATCGCGTTGACCGCTTCTCTTACCTCCGTTGATGCAATTTCTGTACCTTCCTTGTAGATGCTTATCAGCACGTCGCCGCCCCCGCTGGTAGTGAAGGAGATAACCCCGGATAACTTGCCTTGTCCTGCCGCACCTGTGTAATCTACCGTGCTGCCTGACTGCGTAAATGTACCTACTATCGTAACTGTGGCACTTCCGGGCGTATCGTTGTCAGGGCGTTCAGGTGTGCCTGCTGTGGCAGATGTGGAGCCGCCGGAGACGGTCAATTCGGCAAGGTTGTAACTTGGTGCGTTGATGGTGCTTTTGGTTACATAATGTAGCCGCCCAGTTGTTGCGTTGATGGCGAGCATTCGCGTTTGTGCGTCGTCATTTGGCACTGCTGCCGGAGATATGCGCACACTATCCGCAAAGAATCCATAAGTCGCGGCTGTGCCGCCGGTTACGTTGGTTGTTGTGATCTGCGTTCGTACCGGGGTGATTGTCATCGCACTGTTATTCAAACTACCGTCCAGTGATTGAAAGGTCGTTGTGTTGGTGCTTGGGTTCATACTGAAGTTCACGGCGGCGGGTGCGCCTGCTGTGCCGGAAAAGGTCAGGGCGTTGCTGCCGAGGGTGACGGTACGAGCGCCGGAGAGGGTACCGTTTGCGGTGTAGATGTTGTCGGAAACGCCTGTTGCCGTAAGCGTGCCGCCTGACAATGAAAGCCCTGTGCCTACCGTGATTGCTCCGAGGTCGCCGTCAGCGTCAGCGCCTACAATGCGGGTAGGGGTGTCGGTGGTGAGGTCGGTAATGCGGGCTTCGCCCGTGACGTGGAGGGTGCGGGTTGGTGCATTGGTTCCGATTCCGAGTCGGGTATTTGCATTGTCCCAAAGTAGGTTTTCACTAAATACCCACCCTGTCGCTGATGTGATAGGCAGCGCCCCGGCTGTCACGCCGGTGACTGTCTGCGTAACGCTCGTAAATGCGCTTGCCTCAGTTGTTACGCTCCATGCGTTTTGGACAAGGGCGTTATGTGTTGCAGTTGCGGTTTTGTATGTGTTAAGTCCATATATTACTACTGCCAGTCCAGTCCATGACGTTGCCAATTCGCCGATATACACAACAGGTACAGTACCCTCACGGCCAAAACGGACAGTTAGCTGCCGCCCTGCTCCGTCTATAGGGGTAACAAAGGCAACATTCCACGATCTGGACGTGTAGCTGTATTGCGCCCTAATCCTTAGCTCCCGTATTTTTGATTGTGATTCAGTAGTGTAATTTACTGAAAACTCCATCTCTGCTTCTGGGTATCCAGCTGGAATAAGTGTTGAATCAGGCAGGTTTATTTGAATTGCGCCTGTAAAGCTGCCCGGATACGCCCCGCCCAAAATGGGTTTTATTTCCCTGAAAAAATCTTGTACCGAAGCATTGTCATTAACTTCAAGGATTCGTGAAGGTTGATAAATAAAAGGGTCTGTTTTTGAAACTGTATTGAACGCTGTGTTTTCCATTGCAATACTCCACCCTGAACATACTGAAATAGCAGTTGGCGTATTGCCTGAAACGCGCTGAAAATTGACATTTTGAATACTTGCATTTAAAAGTCCCCACACAGTCCCGATTTCATCTATCCATATTTTAAAATTTGTCCCATCATGCCCAAATCTTACATTTGACGTAGGTCTAAATACCCCGCCTACTTGATAAACATTCGTTTGGTTTGGCAGAACAGTTGGGCCGCCTGCCTGTGCTCCGTAAAATGAAATATGGTGCGTGATTTTCCCTCTTGAAGAGGAACCAATTACCACCTGAAAGTCAACAAAAAAATTAGTCACATCCCAAACGGGCAAAGTAATTTCAATTGCCCCCGTCGCTGAATTAGACAAGAATTGCGCCCCTTGTGGTTGTGGGCAACTTCGGCTCGTAGTTGCAAATGCAGTTGCCTGCATTAATCCAGTGGACGCTACATTAGTTGCGTCATTCGTTAGGACTGAACTTGCAACCCAATTTGTGCCATCGCTTCGCAGCGTTTGCCCGCTTGTACCTGTTGGGAAAGCTGATTGTAGCCACGCGCTTGCCCCGTAGGTTTCAGGATACCCAAGCGTCGTATTGTATCCTTTCATTCCGCTTGTAGGCGTTCCCGGCCTGCCTGCTGTTGTCCAGTTCCCAAGCCGGAAAGCCCCAGTGCCTGTAACAGATACGTTGCCAGATGCCACAGTTAAGGGGCTATCTCCCAGCGCCGAAGAGCTTGACCACACGGGTATTGTGCCTGTCGTGCCTGTGCCTGTCACGGTTCCCGTGTTCGTTGTGTACCCCTGATTGGTTAGAAACGACTTTGAAACGAGCATCCCGGAGGTGTCTGCCGCTATTGTGCCGCTCGTGGTGATCGTGCCGCCTGTCAATCCTACGCCTGCCGTGATCGAGGTCACTGTGCCGCTTCCACCTCCACCTCCACCAGCAATGCTCGAAACATCGCGGTAGTATATCTGCTC
>JACCDG010671405.1_pt1 | contig 20409 bp, 21 predicted proteins | sample 7442471 | NCBI WGS metagenome assembly JACCDG01 (sample SAMN15323444, study PRJNA562643) | freshwater metagenome | isolation source: river surface water | place: USA:Blue River Watershed | collected 2017-08-17 | reverse complement strand
GGTGGGCAATTGGGCAAGATGATGGCAAATTCTTCTCCGCCTACCCGCGCCACGGTGTCCATGGGACGCACGCAGTCTTGCAAGGCCCCCGCCACCGCCTTGATGACCTCGTCGCCCGCAGCATGGCCGTGGGTGTCGTTGACCTTTTTAAAGTGGTCAATGTCCAGCACCAGCAGCAAAGCGGGCTCGCCGTTACGGGCAACCCGGTCCACCTCTCGGTTGATGGCGGCTTCGAACTGGCGGCGGTTGGCCAGACCAGTCAAAGCGTCCCGGCTGGAGACGTCGCACAAACCGTCCAAGATGGCTTGCAACCACTCGGTTGTGCCAGGTTGGGCAGCGGCGGGCGCCACCCAGCCAGCTTGGCTGAGCAGATTGAGGGCCACCTCCAGGCGCAAACCTCCTACAGAGGCTGCGTCCTGAACGGGTTCTGAATGAGGATGCATGGAGGCGATGATGGACTCCACTGAGGTGAACTGATCCATGACCAAGTCTAGCAGGACGACTGTTGGCAAAGGCCGGATATGAGGGGCTTTACCCCAGGAAATCCAAGCGCAACAACACCTTGGCAACAGGCATCCTGTGATGAGCGGATGGACTCAAGACCACCCGGGGATGACCGATATCCCAATGGGCGCCTATCTCAGTCACCCGTGTTGGCTTTTTACATTGTGATTTCAAATGGCTATTTCCATGTCGGACACCACCTCTCAGACCGTTGACCGGGAGTTCAATTTCTCGGACCGCGACTTCGAGCGCGTGCGCAAGCTCATCTACGGGCGGGCCGGCATCAGCCTGAACGATGGCAAACATGCCATGGTTTACAGCCGCCTGTCACGGCGCCTGCGTGAGACAGGCCACCAGTCTTTTGATGCCTATTTGCAATGGTTGGAAAACGTCACGGGCCCTCAAGGGGACCAGGAATGGCAAGAATTCACGAATTGCCTGACCACCAACCTGACCTCCTTCTTCCGCGAAGAGCACCACTTTCACACCCTGGCCGAGCACCTGAAAAAGCGTGGCGCACAGCCAACCCGGATCTGGTGCTGTGCCTCATCCACCGGTGAAGAGCCCTATTCGCTGGCCATCACTGCCGCGGAAAACCTGGGCCTGCACGCCCCGGTCAAGATCATTGCCAGTGACATCGACACCAACGTGCTGGCGACCGCCTCACGTGGCGTCTATGACGCCAACACCCGAGGCCTGGATGCCCAGCGCTTGCGCACTTTCTTTTTGCGCGGCAAAGGCAATAACTCAGGCTCCATCCGAGTCAAGCCAGAGCTGGCCCGCATGGTCGAGTTCCGCCCCTTCAATTTGATGCAGACGCAATGGCAATTGGGCGAGCCCTTTGACATCGTGTTTTGCCGCAACGTGATGATCTATTTCGATGCCCCCACGCAGCGCAAGGTGCTGGAGCGCATCCACAAAGTCATGAAACCCCAGGGCATGTTGTTTGTGGGGCATTCCGAAAATTTCACAGAGTCGCGCGACCTCTTCCAGCTACGCGGGAAGACGGTTTACGACCGGGTTTGAATAAGCCAGGAGACAAGGGAAAGACATGATCAGTACCTCCTCTTTGAGCACCGCCCGCCCCGCAGGGGGCTTGGCCGGTAGCAAGCTGGCAGGGTCCCCAACGGGCGGGATCTTGGCCAGCTCTGGCTTGAACGCCCGCCGTGACCGGCTGGAGCGTTTGAAGGCCCGCATCCCGAAACCGGGTGAGGCCTCGTTCTTCTTTTACGACGCGCACTTTCAGGCTGAAGCTGTGAAGGTGCTGCCCGGTGAGTACTTCGTATTCAACGAAGACGTGTTGATCATGACCACCCTGGGCTCGTGCATTGCCACCTGCCTGTGGGACCGCCAAGCCAAGATTGGCGGCATGAACCACTTCATGCTGCCCGACAACGGTGGCGGCGCCAGTGATTCCGGCCGCTACGGCTCGTACGCGATGGAATTGCTGATCAACGAAATGCTCAAGATGGGCGCATCGCGCATGACGCTGGAAGCCAAGGTATTTGGTGGCGGCGCAGTGATCAGCGGCATGAACAGCATCAACGTGGGCGAGCGCAATACCGCCTTCGTGATGGAGTACCTCAAAACCGAACGCATCCCAGTTGTATCGAAGGATGTGCTGGAAATCTACCCACGCAAAGTGTGTTTCTTCCCGCATAGCGGCAAAGCCATGGTCAAGCGCCTGGCCCCGACCAATCCGGACGCCATCGTTCAGCAAGAACGCATCGCCGCACAAAAGGTGGCGCCGGCTTCGACGGGTGGCGGTTCCATCGATTTGTTCTGATTATTAAGGAGAGACACCATGGCCAAAACACGCGTGATCGTGGTGGACGATTCAGCACTGGTTCGCAGCATGCTGACAGAGATCATCAACCGACAGCCGGACATGGAATGCATTGCCGCAGCGGCGGACCCCCTGGTCGCCCGCGAGATGATTCGCAACATGAACCCGGACGTCATCACCTTGGACGTAGAAATGCCCCGCATGGATGGCATCGACTTCTTATCCAAGCTGATGCGCCTGCGCCCGATGCCGGTGGTGATGGTGTCCACACTGACCGAGCGCGGCGCCGATGTCACGTTGAAGGCGCTCGAATTGGGTGCCATCGACTTTGTCGCCAAACCCAAAATTGGCGTGGCCGATGGCTTGCGCCAACTGGCCGATGACATCACCGACAAGATCCGCATTGCATCCAAAGCACGTATCAATCGCTTGCATGCGCCTGCGCCAAACGCGGCAACAGCCACGGCGCCCGGTGCCCCTGCCGTCAAACCCACTGGCGGGGCCACGATGGGCCGGCTGTCGACAGAAAAGCTGGTGTTCATTGGTGCCTCCACAGGTGGCACCGAAGCCACCAAGGAAGTGTTGATGGCCTTGCCTGCGGACTTCCCGGGCGTGGTGATCACACAGCACATGCCACCCGGCTTCACCCGCAACTACGCGGCGCGCCTGGACAGCCTGTGCAAGATCAGCGTCAAAGAAGCGCAAGACGGCGAGCGGATTTTGCCGGGGCATGCCTACATTGCCCCAGGTGGTTTGCACTTGAGTGTGGAACGATCAGGCGCCAACTACATCGCCCGTGTGCAAGATGGCGAGCCCGTGAACCGCCACAAGCCCAGCGTGGAGGTGCTGTTCAAATCAGCCGCACGTGTGGTGGGCCCCAACGCCCTGGGCATCATGCTGACAGGCATGGGCGCCGACGGTGCCAAGGCCATGCGCGAAATGCGTGATGCGGGCGCCTACTGCGTGGCCCAAGACGAAGCCAGCTGCGTCGTGTTTGGCATGCCGCGTGAAGCAATTGCTGCGGGCGCCGTTCAAGAGGTCCTGCCTTTGAACAAGATCGCCAACCACGTGGTGGATCATCTGCGCGCCACCGTGGGCCAGGCACTCAGCCGCGTTTGAGTTTTCAGGGGCGGCCCACAAACAGCATCAAGGTCGGCCCCACACCGGGGCTGGTCGCCACCGCTGTGTACACCGGCCCAAAGGCCGTATCGGCCCCAAGATACAGACTCAAGCCCTTGCGTTTGGCACCGTGCCAAACGTCTTGAGGGCGATCCCAGGCATTGCCCACTTCAACGCTGGCCCCCACAAACACGCCACGCGTCAAAGCCAGGTCTGTCACCCGAATCTGATAGCCCAGCCTGACCAGAGCCAATTGCGCGCCACTGACTTGGAACGGCGTGTAGCCCGACAGTTGCTGAAAGCCACCCAAGCCCCAACGCGGGACCTGACGTTGCACACCGTCAGACAAGGCCAAGTGCCCGTACCCTTGCAGGGTGTGGGTTCCCCACGATCGCGCAAACTGCCCTTGCAAGTCCATGTACCGCATTTCGCCATCACGGGCATAGCCGGTCTGCACGTCATCACGAGACAAGCTCTTGCCTTGCATCCAACGCCCTTCCAGGCGCCAGCCACCTGTTGGGAAGTACGCATGGTCCAACTGATCAAACACCATGCGCACGCGCCAGCCTTGCTCCCGCCAACGACGGCTGCCGGACAGCGCCTGGGATTGGGCTGAGATCAATGTAGGGTCATCACGCCACGACTCATCGATCCAACCCAGACGCCATTCACCCAGCTCACGCCAGTTCACACCAGCTTCTAAAGCGCCCCCGGTTGAACTGCGGTCGATGCTGGCACTGAGCGCACCATTGGGGTCCTCAAAGTATGACAAGGTGCGCCGCTGCGTCACGGCCGATGCGGCAATGAACCCGCTGAGCCCATCGGGCAAACGCCACTCCATCGGGCGATACCACTCCGTGCCAAGTGCAGGGGACGTTCCCAAACGCAAAAAATTGCGCCACTCACTGCCGTGTGAATCCAGCCAATGGCGGTTGTGCACCAGCTTCAAATTGAACGCACTGCGGCCCTGGTTGTCGGCACTGAAGTCCAAGCCCATCTGCAGGTAATCCGGCCCCCAGGGCTTGTCCTCCAGATCAAAGACCAAGCCCTCCCCTGCGGGTGTACGAACAAGCCGGTAATCGGTGCGTTGATAGTCACCCGTGGCGGCCAGCACCGTGATGTCTCGTTCAGCCTTGGCCAAATCAAACACGTCACCCGGCTGACTGGACAAGACATCCGATCGAACCTGCGGTTGCGTCAATTTGGAGCCTTCAAAATTCACGAAGGCCAAGGGGGCTGGCGTGGCCTCACGCTGCTTGCGCAGCGCTTTCCAAGCCTCGTACTCAGTCTCACTGAGCTTGAGGTCTTGCATGCGCAGCACCAAGGCTTCTGCCTGCAACTCACCACGCAGCATGAACTCGCGAGCCTTGTCGAAATCCGCCGCCGTCAGGCCATCCAACTCTGGCGCAATCAACACATCATCCGCATGCATCAAGCGCAGACTTTGCTGCACGTTTTGCTCAGTCAGGATGTTGATCATCTGACTGGTCACGCCTGTGAGCGAATTCAATGTCTCACGCTTGGACAAAGGCGTGCCGATGTTGACCACGATCAGGCGCTGCGCCCCCATCGACCTGGCCACATCCACTGGCGTGTTGTTGACCAGACCACCATCGCCCAGGATACGGCCGTTGACCTCCAAGGGAGAAAACACCCCCGGCACCGACATGCTCGATCGCAGTGCGGTGGCCAAATCGCCATCGTGCATGATCACGGCTTGGCCAGACTCCATGTCGGTGGACACGGCGCGAAACGGCGTGGGCAACTGATCAAAATCTTTGACCTGTCGAGCCGACAAGGTCAGGCGCCGCAAATGCGCCTCCAGGCCGCGACTGGATACCGAACCCAGGGGTGCCCTCAAACCATCCGTGCCGATCCCGATTTCAATCAGAGGTGAGACCTCAAAGTCTTGCTCTTTGCGGCGCTGAGACAAATCGCGCCGATCCACCCGGGTGGCGAACACATTGTTCCAGTCCAGCTTGAGGACTTCGGCCTCGACATCCTGGGCGGACAGGCCACTGGCGTACAAGCCGCCCACGATGGCCCCCATGGAGGTGCCAGCAATCACATCCACCGGAATGCGCTCGCGTTCCAGCACTTTGAGCACACCGACGTGAGCCAGTCCACGCGCCCCACCACCTGACAGAACCAGCCCGATTTTGGGCCGCGCTTGGGCGTAACTCGCGCCTGAGCCACCGAGCGCACAGGCCAGCAACACCCCAGACAACAGGAATCGGGACACGGGATTCATCTGAACATTGTGCCTGCTCAAATTGATCACAGGCGCCTCAGACGCAGCGTCACGAAACTTGATTTGGATCAGGATGCGCCTGCTGCTTTAGGAGTCAGATAGCACTTAATTAGACCGCTGGAGAATAACCATGCAAGCTTTGAAAGACTTCCTGACCACCGACTACGGCCTGATGAGCTTGGCCGTGATCATCTTCACCCTGGTGATGGGCGCTTACATCAGCCGCTTCGTTCCCCGCCACATCAAGGAAGACACCGAAGCCCATGAGCGCGAGCTGCGCGCAAAAGCCAAGGCATAACCCCCTTCGCCCATGAAAAAAGCCTCCTTTTCAGGAGGCTTTTTCGTTTGAGCAGGGAGGCTCAGGGCAGGCGCAGCATCTCTGCCGCGCCCAGGCACATTACATGCCCATGCCGCCCATACCACCCATGCCGCCCATGTCAGGCATACCGGCAGGAGCGTCGTCCTTAGGCGATTCCGAGATCATGCACTCGGTGGTCAGCATCAGCGAAGACACCGAAGCGGCGTTTTGCAGAGCTGTACGGGTCACCTTGGTTGGATCCAGGATACCCATTTCGATCATGTCGCCATAGGTGTCGTTGGCAGCGTTGAAACCGTAGTTGCCCGAACCATTGAGGATGGCGTTCACGACAACCGAAGGCTCGCCACCGGCGTTGGCCACGATTTCGCGCAGAGGGGCTTCGATGGCCTTGAGCACCAGCTTGATGCCAGCGTCTTGGTCAGCGTTGTCACCCTTGATGGTGCCAGCAGCTTGCTTGGCACGCAGCAGAGCCACGCCACCGCCAGGAACCACGCCTTCTTCCACAGCAGCGCGAGTAGCGTGCAGGGCGTCTTCAACGCGGGCCTTCTTTTCCTTCATTTCGACTTCGGTGGCAGCGCCAACCTTGATCACGGCAACGCCGCCAGCCAACTTGGCCACGCGCTCTTGCATCTTTTCACGATCGTAGTCGCTGGTGGCTTCTTCGATCTGGATGCGGATTTGCTTGACGCGAGCTTCGATGTCAGCAGCTTCACCAGCGCCGTCGATGATGGTGGTGTTTTCCTTGCCCACTTCAACGCGCTTGGCTTGACCCAGGTCAGCCAGAGTGACCTTGTCCAAAGCCATGCCGACTTCTTCAGCGATGACCTTGCCGCCAGTCAGGGTGGCGATGTCTTCCAGCATGGCCTTGCGGCGGTCGCCGAAGCCAGGAGCCTTCACAGCCACAACCTTCAGGATGCCGCGGATGGTGTTCACGACCAAAGTAGCCAGGGCTTCGCCGTCGACTTCTTCAGCAATGATCAGCAGTGGGCGGCCAGCCTTGGCAACTTGCTCCAGGGTAGGCAGCAGGTCACGGATGTTGGAGATCTTCTTGTCGTACAGCAGCACGAAAGGGTTGTCCAACAGAGCGGCTTGCTTCTCTGGGTTGTTGATGAAGTAAGGCGACAGGTAGCCGCGGTCGAATTGCATACCTTCGACAACGTCCAGCTCGTTGTTCAGGCTCTTGCCGTCTTCAACGGTGATGACGCCTTCCTTGCCGACCTTGTCCATGGCGTTGGCGATGATTTCGCCGACGTCGGAATCAGAGTTGGCAGAGATGGTGCCAACTTGAGCGATTTCCTTGGAGGTGGTGGTGGGCTTGGATTGCTTCTTCAGCTCGGTGATCAGGGCTGCAACAGCCTTGTCGATACCGCGCTTCAGGTCCATTGGGTTCATGCCAGCGGCCACGTACTTCATGCCTTCGCGCACGATGGCTTGAGCCAGCACGGTAGCAGTGGTGGTGCCGTCACCAGCGTTGTCAGAAGTCTTGGAAGCAACTTCCTTGACCATCTGAGCGCCCATGTTCTGCAGCTTGTCTTTCAGTTCGACTTCCTTGGCCACGGACACACCGTCCTTGGTCACGGTAGGGGCGCCGAACGAGCGCTCCAGAACCACGTTACGGCCCTTAGGGCCCAGGGTCACTTTGACTGCGTTGGCCAGGATGTTCACACCCTCGACCATGCGAGCACGTGCTTCACCGCCGAAGACGACGTCTTTTGCTGCCATTTGTATTCTCCGAATTCAGTATGTAGGGGTTTACTTGTTCACCACAGCGAACAGGTCTTCTTCACGCATCACCAGCAGCTCTTCGCCGTCGACCTTGACGGTCTGGCCAGAGTACTTGCCGAACAGGACGCGGTCACCCACAGCCACGTTCAGGGCGACGAAGTCACCCTTGTCGTTGCGCTTGCCAGGACCGACGGCCAGGATTTCGCCTTGATCAGGCTTTTCAGCGGCGTTGTCGGGGATGATGATGCCCAGGGCGGTCTTGGTTTCGTTTTCCAAACGCTTGACGATCACGCGATCGTGCAGAGGACGCAATTTCATCGTTACTCCTGTCTATAGTGAGACATCGGTTGAACAAAAACAGAAGTAAGCACACGCTCACTTCACTTTTCATAGCGAACCCGATGGTCTAACCGACCGTTCGCACAGCCTTGTTAGCACTCATCAGGATCGAGTGCTAATGATTCTATAAGAGGCTGGCAAAAAAATGCAAGCAATGTGGGTATGCAGGTACTGCCATCTAGCATCATCAAGTGATATTCGTATCACCACCAATAAACAGACACGCCCCTCAGAAATACATTGCATTCAACAGATCACATCCATCTGTTCCGTACAGCCTGCCACGGACAGGGTCGGCAACAAGATCAATGAGACGACGAATGCAAGTACGACAAATTTCGACATGGAGGACTGCTGCCACGGGTGCCGCTTTGGCACTGACAACGGCGGTGGCAGGTGCAGCAACCACACAAGTCGCGCAAGTCACAGCTTTGCCCAAAGCGGAAAACGCAGTGCAAACCTCGGCGGGCCGTACCTTTGTATCAACCAACGGTGCACTGTTTGAGATCAAGACCACGGGCGGCATCAAATCAGCCGTCAAGGTGCCAACGCAATTCAGCAATGCGTCAACGACGGCCTGCTTTTTCACGGGGCTGACTGAATACGCCAACACCCTGTACGCGACCTGCGCAGAAAACACCTTGATGCCATCGGCGCCCAAACACTTGCTCGCCATGGACCTGGCCTCCAGCGCGGCGACGATGACGGAGATTGCGGCCCTTCATGACAAGGGCTTCCCCAACGGCCTGGCCTCAGATGGCGCCGGACACCTGTACTACGCCAACACCACCTTGCTCAGTGCCGGTGCCGTTTGGCGCATCACCTTGTCGGGTCGGTTTGCCGTGGCTGAAGAAAAGGAGTTTCACAAATTCCCGTTTTGCACGGCAAACGGGCTGAAGTTTCACAACAAGCAGTTGTACATCGGGGCCAATCCACCCACCTTCGTTGGCCTGTCGCAGGTGCTCCGCTATGACGTCAGCGCCACTGGCCTGAGCAACAAGACTGTGATCTTTGATAGTTGGAACGTGATTGACGACTTTGAACTGGTCAAGGGCGGCATCGTCGCGGCCGAGTATTTGGCCGGCAAGGTGACTCATGTAAGCGAAACAGGGCAAGTCCTGAACACGGCGAAAGGCTTTTCGTCACCGTCGAGCGCCCATCTCGTGTGGGATGCCCAAACAGCGCAACGTCAACTGCTGGTCACAGAAGCAGGCGGCAACCGCGCCACTTGGCTGAGCACCGATTGGGGGTTGGCGCCTCGTTGAGTTGCGCAGGTCTTGCTCAAGGGATGGAAGCCGACGCACGCCAAACCGTTGGCGTTTGACCGACCTTGCGTGCAAACACGCGAGAGAACGCTGCGACACTGCCGTAGCCAACTTCAAGCGCGACGTGTTGCAAGGCCCGCCCACTGCGCAGGAGATCCTGCGCCACCAGCACCCGCCAGGCTGCGTGATAGTCAGCCGGGGTGTGACCTGTGACCTTTCGGAACTGGGCTGCGAACCTGGCACGAGACATGCCAGCGACAGCGGCCAGTTCCGCCAAGGGCCACGACTGCTCGGGGTGCGCATGAATCGCGCCGAGCGCTTTTGACAACTTCGGGTCAGCCAGACCAGCCAAGGTGCCGCTTTGCGTCAGGCCATGCGCCAAGCAATGCCTGAGCAAACGAATCATCAACACTTCACACAAGCGATCCAAAGCCGCCTGCCGACCCGGTTGAGCCGTGAAGGCCTCCTCATCCAATAAAGACAGCAAGGCTTGGGCACCGGGTAGATCGGCCAATTTGACCAGCACCACCGCAGGCAAGGAGCTTGTGATCGGGTTGCTGCCCCCGATACCGAACAAGATATTGGCGCAGACCACCTCCGCCCCTTGCCGCTCATCGGTCAACAAGCGATGGGCATCTGGTCTGGGCATGAAGATCAGGGTGGGCTCGTCAATGACAGAGACCACGCCATCGGCTTCGATCAGTTGCACCGGTCCACGCTTGATCAAGTGGACATGACCTTGCGTGGGGTCTTGTTCAAACTGATGAACGCCACACAACTGACCGGCGTAGAACACACCAGCACTGAGTGAAAAGCGCTTCAACAGCAGAGACAGCTTATCTTCCATATTGAGACGAATGATCACCAATTCAATCTGTTTGATCACCTATCGTATCAGCCAGGCGCCTACATTGGATTGGTTCTGTTCGTCATCCCGTACGGCAGAACAGTCTTCAACCACTCAACATGACAAGCGCCATGACTTCATCACCCTACGTTCAATCCCTGCATGCCGTTGATGTGAATACGGCCACCGACACTCAAATGCCGTTGCTGGATCAGGCCATCAAGCAAGTGGGCTTCATCCCCAACATGTACGCCAACATGGTGAACGTGCCCGCCGTTTTGAGCACCTACTTGCACGGTTATGGCCTGTTTCGCAAAGAGTCTGGCCTCAAGCCTGCTGAACAAGAGGTGGTGTTTCTGGCCATCAGCCTGGCCAATGGTTGCGACTACTGCACCGCAGCCCACAGCATGATCGCCGACAAGGTTTCAGGCGTTCCCACAGATGTTTTGACCGCCATCCGCACACACGCACCGATTCCGGACACACGACTGGCCGCCTTGTACGCCATGGCCAGCGAGTTGGTCCGCAACCAGGGGCGGCCTCAAACCACCACCGTCCAAGCCTTTTTGGATGCGGGATTCCAGGACCAACACGCCCTCTACATCATCTTGGCCGCAGGGGTAAAGACACTCAGCAACTTCTCCAACCACGCGTTTGGGACTGCGCTGGATGAGCGATTTGCCGGCTATGCCATGACCTGATGGCAACTCACAGGCGGCCAGTCAACAGCGGCGTCAGTGCTTTTTCTGTGGCTTGCGCAATCCTGTCGGCCAAATGCGGATCACTCACCGCCCTGGATAGGGTCACCGCCCCAGCCAGGGTGGCCAATGCCGCCAACGCTGCATCGATGTCGATCGGCGCGTGAGCCTTGTGCTGACCTGAGGCCAGTACCTGCGCAACGGACACCAGTGCCGCACTGAAGGCGGCACGGGCTTCGTCGTCAGCCCTTGCCACCTCTGGCGCCAAGCTTTGCAAAGCACAACTGTCTGCCAGATCACATTGACGCTTTTCGCCCAAGTAAAAGCGAACAAATGCAGGCCACCATTGGTCACCGTGCTGGGCTTGAAAAAGTTGAATGCCCTTTTTCAGGTCATCCATACCTTTGTCCATCGCCTCTCGAAACGCCAGCGCTTTCGAGTTGAAGTGCACATAAAAAGCGCCAGAGGTCACCCCGGCTTCCTTGGCCACGCCATCCACACCCGTTCCGCCAAAACCACCCTTACGAAAGCTGCGGCCAGCCGCATCCAGGATGCGTTGCCGGGTAAGTTGCTTTTGGTCTGATCTCGACATGGGCTGACACCTGAGGACTGTGGTCAGCAAATTTTACTTGAACAAATAACGATCGTTATGTATATTCGCATCACGGTCGTTATTTCAATGTCCGGCGGCATACGTGCCGACCTCACCATCAAAGAGAGTTTTCAAATGCCACTGACCCTCACCTTGACTGAAGGCGTTCTGCCCAAAGGAAGCGAAAAAATTGCATTTGCGCGTTTGTCTGAATCCATGCTCAAGTGGCATGGCCTGACAGGCAACAAAGTGATGACCCCCAATGTCGTGGGCTCCATCCATGTGCTCGACAAAAACAGCACGTTCTCAGGCTCGCAAGAAGCGCCCGTCGTGTTCATCGAATGGAAGGTGCCCTCTTTTGCCTTTGCCAGCAGAGACATCCAAACGGGCTACATCGAAGAAGCAACCAGCCTTATCCATGAAATGTCTGGTGGCAAACAAGCCAAGGCTCACATCTGGGTCAATGTTGTCCACGCAGTAGATGGCGCCTGGGGGATTGGCGGTGCCGCTTTAACCAATGCACAGCTGACCGAAGCCATCGCGAAGGGTTGATCAACCGCGGGGCAATGCGGTTGTCTTGGCCATCCGTCACGACATGACAACAAGCGTTTGTTGTCATGCACGCAAACTCACTGGTTGACCTTACCCGGCAATGACAAATTGCCTGAAGCCACCTTGAAGACATCCGAAACGCACAACAAGGGGTTGTGCACACTGGCATTGACGCGCAAAGCCGCGGTCACGCCGTCAAATTGAGCGGAGCCGACTTCTCCAATGTTGTCAAAGGGGACGCTGACTTCGACAGTGTCATGGCTGAACTTGGGCGACCAGCCAGGGCTATCAATCAAGATCGGCAGACCAGGCCAGGTTTTAGGCAACTTGGGTTGAGCCCCCTCAGGGATGTCCACGACTTTGAGTGCGCCTTTGCCGCAAGCATCATCGGGCTGCAACACCACCCAGTGCGAATGCCACACCTTGCCATCATTGCTGGAATTGCCATCTCCACTTTCGTCGAACAGTGGGGTGTCATCAAAATCCGGATGTGATGTCACAGCAAAAGCCAATATGCCGCTCTTGGCTTCAAAGCCAATCACAGATGGATCGATGGAGGTCGGCCACACATATGAAAACACTTGGCTACCAGCCAGTTTGCCTGATGGCGTTGGATGGTTCTGTCCTGCCTTACCCGAAACAGCCATGTGGAAGATCGCCATGTTTCCCTTGGTGGAGATCTTGGTGTGGATGATGTCGAATGAGGGCTGAGCGGACCTTTTCGTCGACTGGGTTTGGATGCCGCCCGTGTGCCCAGCTTTGTGCGCTTCGCCATGAGCCCAGACAGGGCTGCTTGCCATGGCCGCCGTGAGGGCCCAAGTGATATGGTTGATCATTGACCGTCCTTGAAGTGATGAAGAACCGTCAGTATCTGAATCCCCCTGCACTTCGTAGATCCAATTCGTACACTAGACATACCATTTCGTATGCCTACTGCATCCGCAACCGCCTCATGGCCTCTTCATCTAGCGCATCATCAATTTCTCGGATAACACCATCAAGGTCAACCGGCCCGGTTGCCCGTTTGAATTGCCCTGTCAGCGGTGTTTCAGGAGTCAATGCGCCTTGTTCATACAGCGCCCAGATTTCCGGGCCGTAGTCGCTGGATAGCAAGTCAGGGGCACACCCACCGAAGAAGTCGCGCAGGTTCGCCACATCTCGTAGCAACATGCGTTTGGCATGATTGTTACCGGCGGCGTCCACAGCCTGCGGCAGGTCAATGATGACGGGGCCATCCTGAGCCAGCAGGATATTGAACTCAGACAGGTCACCGTGCACCACGCCGGCACACAACATGCGAACCACTTCGGTCAACAAGGTTGCGTGATGGTCTCGCGCTTCTTGCGCCGTAAAGCAAACATCGTTGAGACGTGGCGCCGCATCGCCTTCGGCATCGGCCACCAACTCCATCAACAACACCCCATCCAGGAAGTTGTATGGCTGAGGCACCCGAACGCCAGCCGCCGCCAGTCGGTATAGGGCATCGACCTCGGCACTTTGCCAAGCAGCCTCTTGAGCCTGCCGACCAAAACGCGTGCCTTTGGCCATGGCGCGGGCTTGACGCGAGTTCTTGGTCTTGCGGTTCTCGGTGTAATCCACCGCTTGCCTGAAGCTGCGGTTGGTCGCCTCTTTGTAGATCTTAGCGCACAGTGTTTCGTCGCCGCGCCGCACCACAAACACCATGGCTTCTTTGCCACTCATCAATTGACGCACGACCGTGTCGATCAAACCCTCTTCAACAAGAGACTGCAGTCTGGGAGGTGTTTTCATTCGGTTGGCGACAAGACCAGGTCAGTTGGGGAGGCTCCCCATGCTACCCCAATGCTGCATGCCGATTGCACCGATGAGCGACAGCGTTGAGAATGTACAGTGCATGCATTTACAGGAGAAACAAATGGACCGCAGGAATTGGCTTCAATCTGGCATCGCCCTCTCAGCAGCCATGGCCGCCACGATGGCTGGCGCTGCTGAAAGGAAATCAAAGGCATTGCCCCACCAGCATCACCACGCTGATGCAACTGCGCAGTGCCATGAAATGCCCGGTGGCCTGGACCATTTGATTCGCGCGACATCTCGCTGCGTAAGCGCTGCAGACATCTGTCTGGCCCACTGTCTGGAGCTATTGGGACAGGGCGACAAAACCATGGCCGCCTGCGCGCGTAGCGTGGTTGAAACCCGTGCGATTTGTGACGCGCTGCGGGTGTTGGCTAGCCAGAAATCCAAAGCCACTCACCAAGTCGCAGCCATCGCTGCTGATCTGTGCAAAGCCTGCGAAGCAGAGTGCCGCAAGCATGCAGAGCATCACACCCAGTGCAAAGACTGTGCGGATGCCTGCGCTGAATGTGTCAAGGTTTGCGGGCAATTTGCTACCCCAAGCCAAGCAGCGGGTTGAGCGCCATTGGGCTTGGAGTCAGCTTGTCAATCCAGCTCCAAGCCCAAACGATGCCGTTGGAAATTGAAATGGCGGCGACCGACTTCGCTTTCCATCAAAACTTGTTGCTGGCGGAATTTGGTCACCACACGTGACACAGATTCCATCGTCAAGTCGACGATCTCAGACATGTCTTTGAGTGAAGGCAGGCAAATCGGCGGCCGATCACCAGCCTCCGCCTCGTCATTTCTGCCCTCCAGCATCATGAGCAAGCGACCTATGCGGTCGTCTGCCGCGCCTTCTCTCAATCTCAACAGACGGCCGGTTTCATGCAACTGTTGAACCATGCTGTGCCGAAAGACCGTGTCACTTGTCTTTTCAAGATCAGGAGGCATCGGGAGCAACACAGTCGGTACCAGAGCCTGAGCGCGGTAGCCGTAGTGGCCAAGCACCAAAGATTCCAGACCGACCAAATCACCGACCAAGGCCAATGAAGCAAAGCGATTTTGTTGGTGCAGAACGCTATCCAATCGCAGCCCGCCACTGACAACTCGCCAGACTTTCCCCCAATCACCAGCTTCGTACAAAACGCTTTTCGCGACCAAGTATTTGGGTTGACCGATGCGAGAAGCCATGCTGATACCGGCTTTTCTTGATCCATCAAGGGCTAACATCCTGCTCTCCTGTGGAATCCGATCAGTGATGGGGATGAGCGCCATGCTCAAGCTTCATCACCCCAACAAAGGATGACAACTGCTTGCGCTGCGCCACCGTGAGTTGAGCCTCCTGACGCTCGATCTTCTGAGCCAATGACGCTGCCGCTGCAGCCGACATCCCCGCTTGCTGCAAGGCAGATGCTTGCGAAAGCCCGTCCCCACCGCAAGCCAAGATGGTCCAGCCTCCGGCATCCTTCCTGAGCAGTGCTCGCCCACCTCGTGAGCCCTGCAACCACCCGGCTACGGCGTAGTTCCCCTCCACGGATACCGGGGCCACTGACAGCGGTGCCTCGGGCTTGTCAAACTGCGCTTTCAACACATGCTCAACGGGCCGCGCATCGGGATGCACAGACACAGCTCCTTCATGCGCCGCGCAATGGACTCCCGCAAAAAGGGCAGCCCCGAACATGATGGTTTGGATGATGTATTTGAGGTTCATGTCATGACTCCTATCGGGCTCAGAAGCTGGCTTTCACACCAACTTGCAGGGATCGACCGGGCATCGGGTATCCATCACGGAACTGGTAGGCCTTGTCCAATAAGTTCTCGATGGCGGCGAACACCTCACCACGTTGACCCAGTTTTGGAACCCTGTATCCAAGACGAATATTGGCAACCGTAAAGCCACCCACCTCTGTGGTGTTGGCTGATCCATTTGCACGACTTTGGCCAAGTACGGTCATGCCACTTTGGCTTTGCGCATCCAGACTTGCACGCCACAGACCCGCCTGCCAATTGGCCCCAAAAGATACCGTGCGGCTCGGCGCATAAGGCAAATCAGCCTTGGACGAGTCCAGCCCTGTCAAGCCACCAAACAGGCTCCAACCCTGCCCAAGCTTGACTTGGGCACTCAACTCAGCGCCTTTGACGCTGTACTGACCCAAATTGATGAATGAGGGTGACGGCACAGCAGGAGGGAAGGCAAAGACGTATCGGTTCTGCACTTCGTCTCTGAAAACGGATAAATCCAGAGTCGTGTCAGCGCCGATGAACCACGCAGCGCCTAGCTCTTGGTGATCCATTTTTTCTGCCCCAAGATTGCGCCACGAAGACCCCAGCGCAGAAATCAAATGCGATAACACAGCCGCATCCATGCCCGGATAGCTCACCCCCTTGGAGACATTGGCACGCAGTGCGAATTGATCCGCGTCAGCCAGCATCAAGCCAACATGGGGTGTTGACGCATCTCCCAATAGGTTATGAATGTGATGCCGTACCCCAGCAGATGGCGTCAAGGTCCAACCGTTACCCAATTGAACTGTCTGGCTGATCCCAACGAACGGCGAGGTGATGGTGAACCGAGGAGAGTCAAACCCCACTGGCGAGACATCGCCGCTCATGCGGTCAACGTCCACGCCTGCCGACACCAAACCACCCTGCCAGGCTTTGACCTCTTCATGCCAGCGCAATCCGGACATGTGAAACCGGGAGGTCAAGCCCGGCTGCTGGACGGCCTGCCCCCTGTTGTCGTAGAACTTGGTTTCGCCTTTGAGCCAGTTGTAGTCGTGCGCCAGCGTCAGGGTGGCCAACTGGCCTTTGGTAGCGTATGTGTCTCCACGGTTCGCGCCAGTGGTGATGTGCCCCGGATCGCTTGCTACGTTGTCCGTTGCCAGCAGCAACAAGCTCGCTGTCCACTGCGGATTGATACGGTAACCCACCCGTCCCATCAGGTTGGCCAAACGACCATCGGCATCAGGGCGGTGTCCATCCGATGAGGCCAGCCCTTGCGCTACGGAATAGTCCCAGTCGCCACTTCGCCCAGCCAGGTCAAACTGCTCGGCACCAGACCCGAAGCTGCCAAAACGGAACGAAACATCACCCGTCACACCATCGCCAGGTTTAGCGGTCTTGGGCACGAGGTTGATGGCGCCAAAGGTGTTGGCAAACAACTGAGGCTGAGGCCCCTTGTACACATCCAGACGACTCATGCCATTGATGGGCAAGAGATCCAACAGTGGGTGATTCCAGACCGACATGTAAAACGGGATGCCATCGACATAGGTCTTGATTTCACTACCGGGTCGGCTGGTACCCATGCCGCGGATATAAACGGCCCCGCCCTCTTCGCCTCCATAGGCACCCACTGGGTTGAAACGCGAAATGGTCACGCCTGGGGTGCGTCGCAAAGCTGAGGCAGCGTCGATCGCATTGAGGTCTTCAATTTGCTGAGCACTCACAGTGGTTTTGAGTGCCGCAAACGAATCCGTCGTGTTGGATTCGATAACGGGAGAAGCCGTGACCACGATCACAGGCAGTTCATTGGATTGAGCGGTCGCGAGAAAAGGGAATGCGGCGGCAATGGCCATCGCAATGTGATGTTGGCGCATGAGAGGTGTCGTTTCAGTGCAGACGCCCAAGCTGGGCAGGACCAGGCCTGCACAAAGCGGCGAGCCTGGATCAGTAGCGTTGGTGTGTCAGCACAACGGCGGCGCGCGAGGCTGCGCCGAGCGCCACGCAAACAATGTCTGCGGAGCGCTGAGAAACAGCTCTGGCAAGCTGTCTTTGAGGGGCAAATCGACCACTGAGATGGTCGGGGCATGGGCCAACCCCAGGGCGGGGTGGTGCAATGAGCAGGCTGGGCAATGCTTACCCACCCCCTTGGAGGCAGGCGCCGACTTGGAATCAGATGCGCCAGAGTCCGCCTTGCCCCATTTGGAACCCGTGGCAGAGCAAATTTCGAACAAGGCATCTGCCGCTGGAGATGGGCTGGCATGCACCAAGCCAGACGCAACACCGCTGACCAGGATTGCAAAGCAAGCAATCCATGCAATGAAGCGGTTGATGACGCGTCGCGAACTCATGGAGATTGATTGTAGCCCCAGCCCTTTCGGGTGCACCAGTCTCTGTCAGGCTAGCACTGCGACGGGGTCCAGATCAACGACCTCGGATTCGATACCCGTTATCAAGTCTCGGCCCCATGTGTGTACGTTAGACACATCCATGCCGGCCATGGCCTCACTCCAGTCGGCCGCTTGCACGGTGTGCCAGTCCCGCCCCAAATGAACGGGGCCCTTGGCATCCATCAGAACCACCATCGAGCCTTCGATCAAGGGCGCCGTCAGGGCCCGAAATCCCTGCGAGCGGATCAACGCTGCCGCTTGATCGTCTGACAAGCCACTCAACATGTCTCGCAGCAAACGCGCCAACTCAGAGGTGTCACTTCGGGCGGTGTCTTGGGGCGCCAGGTGGGCGATGTTGCCGTTGTGCATCAACAGCACGCCCGGACGGACCACGTAGGGATGGGTCATGTCATGGCTGACCTCACCGTAGGTCGCCCGTCGCAGGTGCAGATACACCTCGGCGTCCAAGGGCAAGCGGTCGTTGTGGTCGATCAGCTCGCTCAACAGCAGCCCACGCGCCCAGATCACCTCACCTTGATGGAGGTGAAAGCAGCCCCAACCGTGGGGATTACGCTGCCAGGCGTTCTCCAGAAAGTCGGAAGCAATGCGGCGTCCGAAGGGCTTCTTGATGATCAGACACATACCAGAGATTATTTTGGGGCAGGCCACCGTCTGATGCGTGCATCAGCTAGCAGAACCATAGGCTGTTCCTGATTTCTCGCAAGAAATGTTCCATCAAATGGATCGGCAACAAACACATGTCCTGCAAGGTTCATCCAACTCTGATAACTTTGCGCCTCACGCATGAAAAGAGGAGTGAGATTTGACCAGCTTGAATGAACGACTGTTGACGTTGGCCCCCGAGCGCCTGCAAGGCATCCGCCGAGGCATCGAAAAGGAAAGCCTGCGCACCAGTCCAAGCGGTCAACTGGCCCAAACTGCACACCCTCGCGCCTTGGGTTCAGCGCTCACCAATCCGCACATCACAACGGATTTCAGTGAAGCACAAGTTGAATTGGTCACAGGCGCGCATGCCAGCGTGCAGGATTGCCTGCAAGAGCTGACGCAGATTCACCAGTTTGTTTACCAAGCCCTGGACCACGAGCAGTTGTGGGTCAGCAGCATGCCCGGCGCGTTACCAGCCGATGAGGCCATCCCCATTGGGCAATACGGCTCATCCAACGTGGGGCATGCCAAAAGCGTTTACCGCATGGGTCTAGGCCATCGCTACGGCCGGCGCATGCAAACCATTTCAGGCATTCACTACAACTGGTCCATGCCTGGCCTGTCTAACGACGATTACTTTGGGCTGATCCGCAACTTCAGGCGCCAGTCCTTCTTGCTGTTGGTGCTGTTCGGAGCCTCACCGGCCGTCACCACTTGTTTTGTTCATGGCCAGGACCACGGCCTGCAACCTTTGGGCGATCACACGCTGTATTTGCCCTACGCCACATCCTTGCGCATGGGCCGCCTGGGCTACCAAAGCGACGCACAAAGTTCTTTGGCTGTCAGCTACAACGGTTTGAAAGGCTACGCCGCATCACTGCAAGATGCCCTGACGCGGGCCTATCCAGCCTACGAGGCCATCGGCATCCAGGATGAACAAGGCGGCTACAAACAACTGTCGACCTCGTTGCTGCAGATTGAAAACGAGTTCTACAGCACCATCCGCCCCAAGCGTGTCATTCAAACAGGTGAACGCCCTTTGCACGCATTGCGCGAGCGCGGTGTGGAATACGTTGAAGTGCGCTGCATGGACCTCAACCCCTTCCTATCCATCGGGATTGACGACAACACCGTCCGGTTCCTGGACATCTTTTTGCTGCACTGCCTGTTGTCTGACAGTCCTGAGGACACCCCTCAAGAGATCGCAGCCTTGGCCCGTAACCAGCAAAAGGTGGCCACGCGGGGCCGAGAGCCTGGCTTGCGCCTGGAGCGGGGTAACGACGAGGTCTTGCTGATGGATTGGGCAAAAGACATCGTGCAACGATGCCAAACGATTACCCAAGCGCTAGACGCGGCACAAGGTGGCCGGGCCCATCAAGAAGCATGGCAGGCCGCCGCATCCGCTTTGGCTGACCCAAGCTTGCTGCCATCGGCGCGTGTGGTGGCCGCCATGCAAAGCCAACAAACCCCAGGCCACGTGGCTTTCAGTTTGGCCCAATCAGCCCAAACCCACGCCAAGCTGACCGCTCAAGCCTTGTCAGCCGAGGTTTTGGCCAAATTTGAGCAACAAGCTCAAACCTCGCTGCAAGATCAAACCGCCATTGAAGCGGCCGACACCCTGCCCTTTGAAGCCTTCAGGCAGGACTACATGTCAGCGCGACACTTGCTGGTGTAAGTCTTTGAGGAAGGCCAGGTAAAGCTCGGCCGTTTGCCCTGGGCGCTCCACCATGGGCATGTGACCGATGCCATCCCACACCACCGCTTTGGCATGGGGCAAAGCGGCTTGCCACAGTGGCATGGCGCTGACGTCAATCAGCCG
>JACCDG010564206.1_pt1 | contig 20410 bp, 22 predicted proteins | sample 7442471 | NCBI WGS metagenome assembly JACCDG01 (sample SAMN15323444, study PRJNA562643) | freshwater metagenome | isolation source: river surface water | place: USA:Blue River Watershed | collected 2017-08-17 | reverse complement strand
GAGCGGGGCCTTCTATACTTACCATCCCATCTTTTATGGTAAATTTATTTTTGGGTACCATGGCAGCGGTGGAATTGCTGAGATCCTTCCAAAAGAGGCTTTTTAACTCAAAAACATCGGTTCGGTTATCCTCTCCATAGATTACCTTTTCTTTTGCATAAATTTGGGATGTGGCCAGAATGAAAATAAGAATAAGCTTCATTAAAACTCCTTAAGTGGATAGCATCGGAGTTTTTTTAAAAAAAATCTTATCGAGTAAATTGATTTAGGGCCATTAAACAAGATTTGTTGGGGTTTTCAATTTATTTATCCTGTGCTAAAAATATGACATGCTAGACAATAAATTTCATTTACCAGGACTTAAGCACCGGGTTTTCAGAGATGACGAATTTTGGAAATCCGTCCCAGGCTGGAAAGATGTAAGTCGCGAAACTTTTGGGGACTTTCATTGGCAGCTAAAAAATTCAGTCCATAAAATTGACCAGGTCGAACACTTATTAGGAAATCGTATAACTAAAGAGCTTATCGATGATATGCATGCAGGTCAGCATATTACCCCAATGAATATTAGGATCACCCCTTATGTTTTTTCCCTAATCGATTGGGATCATCCTCTTGAGGATCCTCTTAGAAAACAATTTCTACCTCTTGGTTCTCAATTTTTACCAGATCATCCAATGGATAGATCGGACTCGTTAAATGAAGATGTAGATGCTCCAGTGCCTCATTTAACCCACAGATACCAAGATAAGGTTTTATTTCTTACCACTACCATTTGCCCAGTTTACTGCTCTTATTGTACCCGTTCCAGAGTGGTTGGTGGTTCCACGGAAGCTGTAGAAAAAGAATCCTTTGGAGCTAATAAAAAAGCTTATGAGGTGGTTTTTGAATACTTAAGAAACCATCCTGAAGTAGAAGATGTGGTTATTTCCGGAGGAGATGTTTTTATGCTTCCTCCTGAGCAGATTCTCTATATCGGTCAGAGTCTTTTAAAAATACCTCACATTAGAAGAATGAGATACGCCACCAAGGGTATAGCTATTTTTCCCATGAAGATCTTAACAGATCATAAATGGTTTGATGCTCTAAAGCAGGTAGTGGATGAAGGTAGGTCCATGGGGAAACAAGTTGTGATTCATACCCATTTTTCTTCTCCTAAAGAAATTACCAGATGGTCTCAGATGGCCATGGAAAAATTATTTGCCGCCAATATTACGGTCAGGAACCAGGCCGTCTTACAAGTTGGGGTAAACAATAAAGTTGAAGATATGGTTCTTCTCACCCGTCAAATCGAATTTATGAATGTGCAGCCCTATTACGTTTATATGCATGATATGGTCCCAGGTTGCGAACATTTTCGAACGACCCTAAGGGAAGGAGTGGAGCTAGAAAAAGCGGTTAGAGGAACTACCGCTGGTTTTAACACCCCTACCTTTGTCTGTGATCTACCAGGTGGCGGTGGAAAAAGATCCGTGGCCTCCTTTGAGTACTACGATGAGGAAAACGGTATCAGCGTATGGACCGCACCAAACGTAAAGCCGGGGCAGGTTTTTTTCTACTTTGATCCCATCCACAAACTTTCCAAAGAGGCGCAGAAAAGATGGGCCGATAAGGCAACTAGAGAGGCCATGGTTTCAGAGGCCAGAAAAAAGGCCGGTTTCTAGGGGCTTTTAATATTGTATTTTAAGAGTATATCTCCGTATTCCTGAGTCTTTTTAAAAGCGATCATTTCATCAGAAAATTTCTTTGCCATCTCCAGATTTTGAGGCTTCTTAGAAAATCCGATATAATTAAGGGAAACAAAGTAGGGATCTTTGGAAAAACGAACTCGCTTGAAAAAATCCTCATCCTTAAAAAGGGAGGTAAAATAATCGATATCTACAAGACCTATATCCGCTTCCCCTGAAATTATGGAATTTTTTAGATCGTAAATAGTTCCAGCAAATATTTTTTTTATGCCTTCAACATTTTCAAATTCATCTCCATAACTATAACCCTTTTGGACCGCAAACTTATTTTCTTTAAGATTATAAATGGATCGATCTATATTGATGGGCTCATAGGGTGGTGGTTCCACTCCGGATATCCAGTCTTTAAAGTCCTTAAAGGAGCGGATTTTCCAAAAGGTTATTTTTTCTTTTTTTTCGGTTTTATCGATGGTGAAAATATGAACATTAGTTTTAGAGATAACGTTACCCTCTATAAAATAGATAAAATCTTCTCTATCCACAGTTTTAGAAACATAGGTAATGGCATCAGAGCTTTTTACTTGCATTTTAATGATGGCCCTTTTCCAAGGAACCGTTTCAAATTGCACTTCGTAGCCTATTCTTTTGGCCACGGACCTAACCAAATCGATATGCAAACCTTGGACCCCGTTTTCGTTTTCCCATTCGAAGGGAGGAATATTACCATTTCCACGAGCGACTAATAGGGTTGGGGTAGAAATGGTTGCTTCAGAAGGCGGTCCGCTAGGCGTTTCGGGAGAGTTTAGGGTTTCATCAGGATTGGGAGAAGCTTCTGTGGTGCTTTCCGGGGAGGCCAAAGTGTCTACTGGTACTACAAAATCCTCTTGATCTTGAGAAAAGGCAGTTAAGGAGAAGAGGAGAAAAAGAATGACCAAAAACTTCAATTCAAATTCCCATTTCTAATTAAAGCGCCAATTTCGCTATGATCTAGAAGAACTCCTCGATCACATAAAACATTTCTATTATTGGCACGCTTGACGATTCTCTGTAAGGTCCTAGGATTTACTTGAACATCTTGAGAGAATTTTTGAGTGGCAGATCCCTTTAAATTATTTTGAGAAATATCAATTAGGGTGTCCTTGACTATGGCCAGTGAATCGCGCCTCCTCGCCACTTGGGAAGCGGCTGGATTATTTCCCATGGTTTTTAGCCCTTCACTTAATTTGGTTATTTCAAGTCTGTATAGATCATCACAAGAACCAAAGGCCAATGAGTTAAAAAATAGAAGAACAATTAAAAGTTTCATGATCACTTTCTCCCTGAAAAGATTAGATATAATTGATTGATTATTTTTTTATAAATATCTTCATTAAGCGATTTTTGAAGTTTTTCCATATCGGGAGTATCCTTGGTCTCGTAGAGTTCCTTTAAAAACATCTCTGTGGCCAAAAAAACTTTTGATAAGTGCCCGATAGTTTCCTTAGGTGGGATAGGGAAGCCGATTCCGCTATGATCTCCATGATGCTCTCGGATTATTTTACTCATATCTAATGGGAAGGCATATTCATCCTTGAGGATTTCTGCGGCATCTCTGGCGTGATCTAATATAATTTCTTCTTCGATGGCATTATATTTTGCCTCTCTTAGTTCTCGGAGGGAAAGAATCATTGCCTGCTGACCTTTAAGTCTTATATCATGAAAAATTGCCACTCCCATTAGCTTGTCCACTTCTTTAAAAAGGTCTGAAAAGTTTTGCCTTCCAAGAAGGAAGAAAGCTCCAGAAAGGTTCATAAAATTTTTAAAATTGTAACTGTAGTTTTCTTTTTCTATTTGTGAGTAGACCATTGGAATAAAATGGTGCATTTCAAGAGCAATTTTGGCCGATGAAATAAGGTCATCATACATTTGAACTAAACAGGAAATAAGCCCCCACTTAACCACTAGGGGAGAAAAAGTATCATAGGCATCGGCCATGGTATCTAAGCGTTTTTTAAGAGGTATATGCTGTATTTCTAATATTTGGGTGAGGCAATCTGAAAACACATTGTAAAAACGGACTTCATCCTCTTCATGGATAAAGAAATTTTCTACACCTTGAGTTATATAGCTTTCGATTGATTCAAGCTTATCTTTGTCCCCATGGTGATAACATCTTAAATAATAATCGCTACCATCTGGCTTTTTAAGCCTAATAAAAGTGTCTGCGGGAATAAAGTCGAGGTACTTATAAATTGAGGTTTTAACGGAAACGTAATCGGTGATATTTCTTTTTCGAATATCGTCCAGCGGAATGTTTAAAACCTTAAAGGAATTAAATAGGATTTGCTCATAATCACCGTCTGTGGAAACTATAAAATGAGAATCACCTAAGGACTCATTCACAGGACCGTTTACGACGAGTTTTGTGGGGAGATTATTTTTTTTGATATACTCGCAAAGAATTTTTGCCGTTTCATCATTTCCAATTTTATTTTTTGTGATGATCAGCTTTATTCCTGGAAGTATTTTTAAAAGATCGATAGCATCTTCAGCATCTTCTCTAGGAAATGGTTCAATATTTGTGTATTTTTTTAGGCCGGTGGATAAGACCGATAACAGTCCTTGGTTGTCTTCAATGATAATTATCTGCCCCATGTTAATTATGATAATTAAGTTTGAAGAAGAGATAAAGATTTAAATGTCCGATAAGAGAAGTTTGTTTTTAAGTTCTGGTGGTGTTTCGGTGTAGGGCCTAGCTATAGTGGAAGATCTTTTAAAAGAAAATCCCTTCCGGTCAAAGACACCCCAACCGGCCTTTAAAAGAGCTAACCTAATACCTGTGGCGGCACTATAGGTTGAGAGGATACAATTAGGACCTGCTAAAGCTAAAAGACGGGAAAACCAATCTACCGTCCAAAGTGTTGGATTTTTTTTGGGAGAAAAGGGATCGTGGTAGATAGCATCTAATGGCCCAATTTTTAAATCTTCCAAACTTTTTGTGGCCTCACCTATAATAACTCTTAAACAATAATCAAGACCGCTTGATTCCAAATAATTGTCTTTTTGGAAAAATGGCAAATCTCGAAGGGCCCAAATTGCGAGATTGCGGTCGATTTCCAAAGAATAAAAAAAAAGTTTTTTTTCGGGAAAGAATTTTCTTAAAAATTTCAAGGTTTCAAAGAACCCAAGTCCCGTTCCAAAGCCTACTTCAAGAACAGTTAAGGTTGACCCCCTATGGTTGGAAAGGTCACAGCCCTCTATAAAATTGTAAATTGTCTCTGATCTGGCCCCTTCTGTTGAATGAAGGTTTTCCTGAAATGTCTCATTAAAAAGACTAAAGGATTGGTCTTTGGTTATAACTAATTGATGTCCGATAGGAAGTTTTTCCATGGGTTTGGAATAAACCATGGAAATTACTGATTAAAAAGAATTTATTTAGACAACCTAAAACCGCTGAAAATGATACAATAATAAAGCGGAGGTTTATAAAATGGCGGTGGATTTTCCAGTACTTTTTATAGCGGGGTTTTTGATCTTTTTTATGGGTGGGTTCTTCTTCACTTACTACGCCATTTTATGGTTTGAGAATGAATCAAGGAAAGATGATGAAGAATTAGGGAAGGTTCTTAAACTTCCCAACCGTGGCGGCCAAAAACCTTTTTCCTCTGCTGCGGAAGAAGATTTATCCGAGCGAAAAAAGGTGGCCTAGCGAATACTCCAATCCGAATAGATTGCCTCAAGCCGTGGGATCGCTATTCTCCTGTATCGGTAGAACAGGTCGGATCTGCTGTGGTCTATGTTCGCATGGGCCGCGAGGACTCTTAGGGTTTCCATATAGGAAAGCCCCTGACAAAGTGTCTCGGCATTTTCCATTAGAGCATTGATCCTTTCCTCCGTTACCCATTTTTTTGGCTTTAACAGGGACATATTTTTTGGAGGGTTTAGCTTTTTAAGCAACATTCGAACCATTTTCTTCTTAAAGTTGTAATGATCCTCTCTAAAATCTTTTTCCCATTTGTTAGCACCTTTTAAAAGGTCCTGAGTTGGATGTTTGAAAAAGATATTGGCAAAAAATTTCTTTGGCTCTCCCATGGCGTATTTAATTAGATCTTTTAGCGCCATCAGGGCCTGAATCTGAGAAGTTCCTTCATAGAGTAGAGGAGCAAAGGAATCCCGGTGAATTCTTTCAACTGGGTATTCTTTCATAAAGCCATATCCACCAAGGACTTGGATGGCCTTGGTTGAAAGGGAAGTGAATGCTTCAGTACCGTAGTATTTTAGAAGTGGAGTTCTTTTTCTAACCCAAATCTTTGAGTCTTCGTAAAGCTCCTGCTCTTTTTTGGTAAGGTCATTGGTCATGGCCTTTTTCATATCTAGTTTCTGATAAATATCAACGTAGGTCACGGTGTCCATAAGAAGTGCTCTAAGAGCATCTCTTTCGGTTTCAAAATCTTCCAGATTTCTTTTCATCAATGGGAGTTCAGCGATTGGCTTCCCAAATTGTTTCCGCTCCTGAGCATAATTTTTAGCATAGGAAAGGGCCGCTTCAATTCCGCCCACCGATTGAATCCCACAAGCAAGTCTGGCGGCGTTCATCAAGTGAAGCATATAGGTGAAACCCATGTTTTTGGTTCCCATAAGCTTTCCGACGCTGTTTTCATATAGTATTTCAGTAGTAAATGAACCGTGAAGACCCATTTTCTTTTCATTTTTAACAACACTGAAGTTGATTCCCTCTTTACCAGGTATATGTTGCTCTACTAAGAACAGTGAGATTCCTTTTAATCCTTCAGGCTCTCCTTTGATTCTGGCCAAAACCAACTGGACTCCGCCTCCTCCGTTGGTAATAAAGATTTTTGACCCGTTAATTAGGTAAGTTCCATCTGGTTGAAGAACGGCAGATGTTCTTAGAGAGCCTAAGTCTGATCCGGCCCCGGGTTCGGTCAAGCACATGGCACCGGAAATTTCGCCAGCAATAATTTTAGGTATAAGTCTTTCTTTATCCTCTTCAGCACCAAATCGATGAATCATATCGGCAATGGCATAAAAGAAAGAAATTTGGGTCATGGTGGAAGTACAAGCTCGAGCGATTTGTCCCATCAATACTGTTACAATTGCCGGAGGAAGATCCAATCCACCAAATTTTTTCGGAAGGGCAAGTCCATAAAGTCCAAGATCACTGGCCTCTTTGTAGGTGGCGAGTAAGTGTTCGTTGGGATAAGTTTTTCCGTCTTTTACTTCGCCTGGACCTACTTGGTCTAAAATGGTGGCCCTTGGGGTTAAACTATTTGCCGTCCAATCCCCGGTATTAGTAAGGATTTCTTCTAAGAACTTTATAACCTCTTCTTGAGATTCAAATCCTTCCTCCGTAGGGTAGGAAGTGTAGTATAGGGGTAGAACATTTTTCCAATCGACGGCATTTTTAAAGAGCCACTGCCACTCTTTTTCATCAGTATAGTAGTTCACTTTGGACCTCATTTGCGCAAGGCGTTTTGAAAAATTGAATCCTACCAAAGGGATAAAAAAAAGAAAAGATATTTAAAGTGAATCAAATTTTTGGGCATCTGCCTCATCCCACCCTTCGATAGGACGTTCGGCCATTTTTTCGGTTTGATAGATTAAAACCGCCTTATTAAGGGCCTCTACAGAAACTCCTTCCACTTCTTTTTTCTCTGGAGAGTCATATATAGAATGGCCGGCCAATTCTTTTTTAAGCCGCTCTATTCGCTTTATCTCATCTTTGTCTTGACCCTCAATTTCCGGGTTGATTTCTCTAAAGATACTCTGGAAATTTTTGGACCTTTTTCCCTCTGAAGTAACCGTGAGATATCCTGAGATAATATTATTAAAATGAATTAACTGCCCGAATTCTTTGGGTCTTTCGGTGAGTTCTTCTAATATCCTATCTATTTTTTCTTTTTGTTTTTCCGGGGTAATTTTTATTAGGGATTTGGATTCTATCCTTTGAGCAAGTTGGTCAATTAGCGCTTCCTGCTCTGTCCTATATCTTTCGATAATTTCATTTTTAAGTTCTTCCCTATATTTTTCAAGCTCTGCAATTTTTTTGGCGGGATAGCCTTGTTCGGTTAAATAGGCCCTAAGTTCGCTATCATCCATTTTTTCAATTCTATTGAGCATCGCCTCAGTTTTCAGGGATATTTCTGCGGCCATTTTGTAGGTTTTTTCTTCATCGGCAAAAATGGCATTTTGGCACTCTTTTGGATCCTGGTTGTTTCCGCATTTTTTCTTGATAAATTCGATGATAGCGGTATTTTCTTTTTCCATTTCAGATTTTTTTAAATCGGAGGAAGTAAACCCGGTTAGGGAATCGATGGGAATTTTGGCATCACTAAAAAGCTCTATGCCCGCTATATCTTTAAACCAATCAATTCTCTTGCTGGAGGTCCCATCAACATAATTCATCAGTTTTTGGATTTCAGTCACTTTAAGAATGGTTTGTCTGGCATTTTTTAGATAATCCATGACCAAGCAGGCCCTTTTTTGGGAATATTCAGTATCTGCTTTGTCCGTACCTAGGTCTTGAGAATAGTCATATATTAATTCTTTCTTTTTGTTGTAATAGGCAGTTTTGTAACAAATATGTTGGATTCCCTGCATGCAGGTTTCCCAATCAGTAAAGGCCAAACTAGTGGCCTTTAACCCCTCCCCGGTGATGACTTCCAAATTTTTTATATTTTTTTCTCGCACCTTTGCTCTTTCTTCTTTTTTTGTGGAAATGATAAAGGAATTTTCTTTGTCAGCTTCGATGCAATAGGAGGAGAGTGTTTCGATTAAATTTTTGGAGACTTGATTTTTATAGATTTCATAAAAGGTGGAATGCTCTACGTATCTGTACTTAGACCATGCTAGCGGGTCGTCTTTTTCTTTTGCTCCATAGAGACCTTCGTGGAGTTTTTCAAAATAATAGTCGCCTAATTTTTTAATGGCGTTATCATATTCCCGTTCAATTTTGAATAGCTCCTTTCCTTCAAATTGCGGACCGGTTTTTGTTTTTAATTTTTCAGATAATATTTCTATTTCTTCAGAGGTTAGGGGAGGAAGCTGTCCATCTCCAGTACCCCTAAGGATACAACTTGGAAAATCGCCGATATAGGTTTCTTCTTTGATGGACTTAAGGCAGAAATCCTGTCTTTTTTTTAAGGACGGCATTTCAATAAAAAGATCTTTGTTCTCCGATAGAAATTGTTGAGACAATTTTAAATCTTCTGCAAATAAATTTATTGAGACAATAAAAATTAGAAAGATCATTGTAGGGCCTATCGGCTTCAATTCGCTCTTCCTTTACTTGCCTTTCCCATTTCCATTCCTCCTTCATGGAGAAGTTCTTTAAGTTTTTCATGAACAAGATTTTCAGTTTTGGTGAGAGCAGGGTGGCCATCGATTTGAATTAACTTTTTAAGTTCCTCGGGGGAGAGGTCCTGGTAGGTATATCGAAAACGAAGTTTTACTTCACTTTCAATGCTGGGCCTGATTTTTTCCGTGATTTTAGAGGTGATATCTTGAAGCTCTTCGGGCGGAATTTTAACGGGGGAGGCCCCAACAAAAATACCTTTTAAAAGCGCGTGGTTTAGATCTAGCATTTTATTGGCCGCTTGAGTTTGATTCTCATAATCTTGGATTAATTTGTCCCTTTCCGGGCTGGGGGTATACTCTTTGGCAAATTCGGCCATTTCTTTTAAACCTTCAGGAGAGCTAGAGTTGGTTTGCAGATCCCATACCCGCTGTAAAAAAGGGTCTTCCGTTAACTTTTTTAGATCCTCAATATCCTCTGGTGTTAGTTTTTCCGATAAATGTTTTTTTACGCTTTCTATAAACTTGGCGCTAGAGAAGTTTTCTTGAATAATCTTTTCCAATTTCTCATACTCTTCCGGAGGAAGGAGCTCTCGTGCCTTGTCCAGCCGATCTTCCATCAGTCCATCGATCGATTTAAGATCATCCCAAAGATTGGTGGCCGCTAGGACGGCCTCGACTTCTTTTTGTTTGTCAGATGCCTGCGGTTTGGTTTCGCTTACAGGGGCATCTTTTTTTACCGATGTTTTTTTGCCCTTCTTTATTGAAGCCGATTGGGAAGATATCTCGTCTTGGAAAAGTATTTCATTTTTCTTTTTAGAAGGGAAAAATAAAAAAGCTAGTAAAAATAGGGGAGGAGCGAGTATTAATAATTTTTTCATAAATCTTTCTTTTTTTCATCCTCCAAGGCCTGAAGGTAGCTATTGGGCAGGATCTGAACATTTAGTTTTTTTCCCAAATACAAAATCAAGGGAAATGTTATGGGCGCCAATGGGAGCGCCAGAAAAACCCCTAGCCCTGCAGTTTTTAAAATCATCTTAAATTGCGTATTGGCCTTGTTTAATTCTTCTGGGGTCGCACCTTCTCGAGCTTGTTTTAGATAAATTTCAAGCATCTTTTTGGTTTCTTTTTTTTCTGATGAAAGAATAAAAGAGACCATCTGCAATTTTTTTTTTAATGTGCTCTTAGATTTTTCAAACATGATTGCATCCTATCTAAAAAAGACCGTAGACTGATAGCGTCATTAGGCGCTTTTTTTGAAATATCTTAGAAGGTAGGCGGGGCTTTCTTTTAAAGCTTTTCTTCTCTTGTTGTAAATTTCCGTAGTTTTCACAGAAGAATGCCCTACATCTTGAGAAACCGTAAGCAGATCTGCTCCGGCCTCTAGGCTTGAACCAATATAGCTGGCACGGGCAGAGTGGGGGGAGATACGCTCGCTAATCCCGCATTTTTTGCAATGAATTTCTATAATATAATCGATAGATTTTGCGGTTAAGTGACGGTTTAGAAGTAGGGGATCCTTGGGGTTTTTTGTGGGCTGAAAAATGGGATCTTCCAGAAGAATTTCGCGATCAAGGCCTTTCATCCAAGAAAGATAGTCGCATATGGCCTCATAGCATTCCGGATGAAGAACCTTTTGCAAAAATTTTCCACCCTTGGCCCTTATTTCTAAAATTTTATGGTTATCGATGGTTTTTAGATCCTTTAATCTTAAGTTAATTAACTCCGACTTTCTAATGCCTGTGTAAAAAAGGGTAAACAAAATAGCTTTATGCAAAGGGGCCGAGGGAGCTTTGGGATCGACGCTATTTAAAAGTTCTCCGATTTGTTTATCGGATAAATCATTGGTGGGAGATATGACTTCCTGTCTTGGCCTTTTAATAGACGTTGCCGGATTAAAACCAATCATGCCTTTTTCAACTAGAAAATCAAAATAGCTGGAAAGGGCCGAAAGTTTTCGGCCAATGGTTTTGGGCGCTAAATTTTTTTCCTGCAAAAAATTACGGAAGGCCACAAGATGGACGCGCTCAAATTGTTCTCCCTGTGGAAAATAGTTTTTTAAAAAAAATAAAAATTGGCGAATATCATTTCGGTATGAAATCCGGGTGTGCTCCGACTCAAAGTTTTTAAAAAACTCATAGTCTAATTTTGGCCCGGATTTTTCTAAGACGTTTAAAACGGTTAATTCATTATTTTTTTTCATCAACACTTGTCGTCATTAAGTTTTATAGGTCTTATTCCCTATAACTTCCATTATAGGGAAGAGAATATTTGCCCAAATATGCCAGCTAAAACATCAACTTTAAAAGATATCCATTTGAAACTTAGTAAAATAAACCTATAATTTTCTTAATAAATTTTCCATGGAGGGTTACATGAAAGCAAAGTTTGCACTGGTTGCAAGAATTCTATTAGGTTTAATATTTTTTGTATTTGGATTAAATGGATTGGTGATGATTTTCACTGGGAGTGGATTTATCCCGATGCCACCAATGCCTGAAGCAGCAGGTGCCTTTATGGGGGCCATGAAGAACACGGGCTATATGCTCTTTTTTTTAAAACTTACTGAGGTCGTTGTAGGCGCTCTTCTTCTTTCCGGATTTTATCTGCCCCTGGCGCTAATTATTATCGCACCGGTACTTTATAATATTGTCTTATTTCATATTTTCTTGGCCCCTGAGGGAATTCCCATGGCGGTTGTGATGCTTCTTCTTCACAGCTTTCTAGTTTATATGAACTGGGGAACCTTTTGCGGTCTTTTAGTTTGTAAGCCTGGTATGGAATGTTGTGGGCATGAACAAAAATCTTAAAAAATATCTTAAGAAGATTATTATTAAATCGGATCCCCACGCAGGGATCCGGTTTCCTATCAAGCCATCCAAGGTAATTAAGAGTAAAAAAAAATACACTAGGAAAAAAAAGCATAAAAATTTAGAAGATTAAATAAACCTTATTTAACCTAATGATTGCCGCTGATATTCCGATAATTCCTGACAGGAATAATCATGCGGAAAAAACAGTTTTTAGTTTATTTTATTCTTCCCTTGGTCTTAATAGTCTTTGTTCAGATTATTAATGGACCCAGTTTTCTACACACTTCAAGACCAACTACAACATTTAGAGGCCTTGCGAGCGTAGAACTTTTTGAGGCCTTCGAAGTCGATGAAGGATCCTTAAGGGAACTCGACGTCACCAGAAATAAGGCCTTTAGGGTCCCTTCCCTACAGATGTATCCTAATTATTTTAGAGGCGATATTTTAACGGTAACCACCGATAAAAATAGAATTTGCTTAGGTTGTAACGGGGGAATTGAGCTTGGAGAAGTTGTGGCCTTTAGATCGCCTAAAGATAATGTCACGGTAGGATTTGGGAGAGTCTTAGGCCTTCCAGGTGACAAAATAAGAATGCAGAAAAAAAACCTCTTTATCAATGAGAAGAAAGAAATCCTTATCGGCCTAAAAAATGGCAATACAAAAATAAATGATATAAAATTTGATTATTCAAAATCAATAATAAAGGGAATTCTTTACGTGATAGTTCATGATTCTAAGAAGGCAGCAGAAATAGAAAAACTTTCTTTGACAGTACCCCAAGATGCCCTATTTATCATAGGCGACAATCGTGATTATTCAGTTGATTCCCGCACCCTAGGCCCCATACCACTTTCTAATATTATTGGTATTGAAATTGGCATGAGTAACGAAACCCGCACTGAAAAAACTCTCTCAAGATTAAGACCTAAAGATTAATAAATGGTAATATTTTTTCTTCTCTTTCCCCTATTGTTTTCTCAAAATCTTAAAATTCCCGATATTCGAGAGGCCAATAGGATCTTAAATAATGAATTTGGGCCATCTGGAGAAACCTTTTTTTGTCAGTGTCCCTATTTTCGAAAAGATATAAATCTTAAGGCCTGTGGATTTTCCTTTGAAGAATTTTTTGATCGTCAGAAAAGAGTTGAGTGGATTCCGGTAGTTTCAGTTGAGCTTCTCGCGAGATCCTTTGAATCCTTTAAGGGGCACCAGGTTTGCAAAAGAGTTAATCAGATCCCTACAAGATCCCTTATGAGGAGTATGGGCGGTTCGGGTAGTTTTTATAACTATACCCTAAAAGAAAAACCTTACGCCGGGATTGAATGTGTTAGGAAAGCAGATGAGTTATTTAATAGGATGGAGAGCGATCTCTATAATTTAGTGCCCGAGGTTGGAGCAATAACGATTTTAAAAAAAGATGCACAATTAGCAGATATAGAAGTATTTATCCCTCAATTTGGAAAATGCAATCTTAAAATTTTAAATAATCTCTTTACTCCCCCATCTTCACTAAAAGGAGATGTCGCCAGAATTTTTATGTATATGGATTGGGCCTATCCTGGCAGAAATGTAATTTCTCTTTCGCAAAAAAAATTAATAGAAAATTGGAATAAGATAGATCCTGTTTCAAAAGAGGAATGCAAAAGGGCCCGCAAGATACATGAACTGCAAGGAAACGAAAATCCTTTTGTTGAAAAATTATGCAAATAAACCTAAAAATTAATTTATTATAGCGGTAAGTAAATGTAAGCAGATTGACTCATCGCCCATCTATAGACACAGCCTAAATTTTAAGGTTTATAAGCTTCACAAAACACAAAGCAATATCAATGAATTTATAAGGACGGAGGATTACGATGGAAAACATGAGAACTATTAAAAAGTATGCTAACAGAAAACTCTATGACACTCAGCAAAGTTGCTACATTACCCTGGACGAAATAGCTGAGCTTATTAGAACTGGTCAGGACATCACTGTAATAGACAACAAAACCAAAGAAGATATTACTTATAAAACTTTGGTTCAACTTCTTTCACTTCTTGAAGCAAAAAATGCCAAGATGGGAATGGAGCAATCTCTTTATAGAATAATCCGAAGCTCAGAAGGAACTTTTTCCGGATATATTAGAGAATTAGAAAAAGATAGCATGCCATTTGCCGATCTTGGGCCTGCAAGCGGAACGACAGTTCCTTTAATGGAAAGTGTCAACGCCGAAGAAACTTTAACAAGTTACAGTCATTAATTTAGATTTCCCCTTAAATACTTTTTAAGGGGAAACATTTCCCTTCCTTAAAATCAACAATCATAATAAAATTGAAAAGGTGAATCTACTTAAAGGTAAGAATTATTTTTTATATTTTTTGCTGGCAATCAATATCTTTCTAGGCCTGATTATTTTTCGTTATCAAAAGTTTTCATTTGATGAAACAGAAATCCCTCCCTACTCACCTACTCCCTCTCTAGGCTACAAAGGGATAGTCAAATTTCCCGCTATTCACACAAATATTTTACCAACCAATAATCTAAAGCGGTATTTGAGGATTTCCCCGGTTTTTATCCTTGAAAAGGAACAAGCTTTAAACGAGTTCACCATTAAGGAAGCCCTAATAAGGGACAAAATTATTTCCTATTTAAATACCCAATCAGAGGAAGATATTCTTTCGGAAAAGGGAATGATCAAGGCCAAAGTTAGTATAAAAGAAATTATTAATAAATTATTAGACCAAAATAAAGTCTCCATGATATATTTCCAGGAATTCAGAGTAAACTAGTCGGCCTTAAGAAGAAATTATTTTTTACCGAAAAAGTTGGATATGAAATTTGTCATTTTAATCTTTATTCTATTTTCTTCTAATCCTATTTACGCTCTTGGGAAAGAATTCGACAGAGTAAAAATCAAGGGAGAATGGCAAAAAATCTTGGAACAAGATGGGGTAGAAATTTATTTGGCCGAAGTTCCGGATTCCAAATTTAAGGCCTTCAGATCAAAGGGAATAGTAAAGGGAAATATTGAAAAATACCTGGCGCTTTTTCGCGAGGTGGGGGAAATGAAAAAATGGTCCCCAAAAATTATTGAGAAAACGGTAATTAAAGAGGTTTCAGATATAGAGGCCATTACCTACCAAATCGATGATATTCCATGGCCCGCACAAGATCGTGATTTACTTTTAAACAATAAGCTCTTTTTAGATAAAGAGGAAAAAAGTCTTAAGGTTCTGCTTCATTCAATTGAAGATCCTGCTTATCCTCCCAAGAATGACTACATTAGGGCACGGGTCAATTGGGCCGTTTTTTCCATAAGGCCACAAACTAAGGATACAACCCACATAGACTTTATGATTCATGCCGATCCTAAGGGAGAGATTCCCGCTTGGATCGTAAATCAAATTCAACGAAAGTGGCCCTTAAAGTTTTTAAAAAATTCTGAAAATGCCGTCCAAACGTTCTCTTTGCCAGTTAGACCCGGTGTTTTAATGCTCTATAAGGAACTTCAAGCATTAGGCCCCTGAAAAAATTGCCCTAAAAAACCTTCGTCTTTTTGAAATGTTAAAATACTAAGGAATGAAAAAATCATTGCTGCTATTGATTATTGTCCCTATTTTTTCCTGGGCAAATGACTATTCTCCAAATGAGCTATTAATCACTCTTTCTGAAAAAAGTGTCGACTCAATCGAGGAATTAAAGGAACTAGGTGCTAAGTCAGTAGACTCCTTGCAGTTGATTGAACGAAACGAACCTGATTTTTTTAAAGGTTCCCTTGTGATAAGTTTTGACAATAGTTTAGCGATAGAAGAAAGGCTTAAAAAACTATTAAAAAATCCAAATATTAAAACCGTTCAGTTTAATTATAAATATACTGTTCAAGGAGAGTTGGGCCCAAACGACCCCCTACTTAAAAACCAGTGGGAACACAAAAAAGGGGATATCCAAAAAGTTTGGAAGGAAACAACTGATTGCAAACAAAAAATTGTGGCCATTTTAGACACAGGAATTAATTTTACCCACGCCGATTTATTAGATTCGGCCCATCCAAAAAGTTACAATGCAATTAATCCCCAGGAGAGTCCATCCGATTATAACGGTCACGGAACTTTGATGGCATCAATTATTGGCGCCAAGGGGGATAACAATAAAGGCGTAACCGGTATTTGTTGGACCACCAAAATTATGGCCATTAAGGTCCTAAACGAGGCCGGGGAAGGTTATAGCTCAGACATCATAAAAGGCATCAGTTTTGCCGTTAAAAATAAGGCGTCAATTTTAAACTTAAGCTTTGGAAGTTATTCCGGAGAGGATATTTTCTTAAGGAACTCCTTAGAAAAAGCTCTCTCAAAAGATGTTATAGCAGTTGTTCCGGCAGGGAATAAAGGCTTTGATACGGAAAAAACTAATTTTTGGCCTTGCTCTTTTAAATTAAAAGGGATGCTGTGTGTGGCCTCGCTTAACGCCGATGGAAATTTGGCAGATTTTTCAAATTTTAGTGAAAAGGATGTGGACCTAGCTGCTCCAGGGGAAAATATTTTTGGTATAGCTGCGGGTTCTTTTAAGGAAATTAGCGAAAATTTTGACGGAGGTTGGGAATATTCCCAAGAGAGTGAAATAAGAAAAAGGAATACCTGTATTTCTCAAGATAATTGTTTGGTTCTTGACCTTCAAAGACCAAACCAATGGGCAAAAAAAGATTTTGGCCCTGTAGTATCAACTTTTGATTTTTCTTATGTACAATTTTTTGCCAAACCTATTGGAAAGTTAAATTTTTTAATAAATAAGGAAATTGTCGAAGGATTGACGCCTGGAAAATCGGAATATTTTTTAGATATGGGGGTCTGCAAAGAAAAAAATAATTGTATTTTGGAATTTTCAAGTGGAGAGGATGGCTCCACAGTGGCAATTTGGGATTTTAAGGTTTTTGGACTGACCTTGGGTAATTCCAGCTACCAACGGAAAACGGGGAGCTCCCTTTCAGCGGCCTATGTAGTAGGCCTTGCGGCGCTTATAGGCACCTTTAATCCCAAGTTTTCTGCGGAGGAGATCATAAATACTCTAAAGAAAGGGGCGATAACTTCTAAAAAACTACAGGGTAAAATCGAGGGAGCAAGGATGGTTGATCCCATGGGACAACTAAGGTTTCTCTCAAAACCTAACTGGAACTAATCAAAATATTCTTTCATTAGACCTCTTAGGTCTTCAAAATCATAATCTGAGGTTTTGGAAAAGCCATCAATATTGTATACTTGGGAAAAAAGGTCCCCTCCTTCCTTAGTTTTTACGAATTTTAAAATGGCCTCGGTGATCTGTTGTGCTATTTTTTCAGGGAAGTCTTTTCTAAAGATAAAAGGGTCATTGGGAATTTTCCCTGAGACATAGAGAATTTTGACTTTTTCCGCTACATCGGGATGTTCATTCAGAAGGAGTGATCTTCCGTCTTTTATTACTCCTGAATCAAGCTGATCTTGATGAAAAGTGACCCCTGCATCAACTTCTTTTTTGTAAACTAAGCGAACAACATTAGCGTGTGAAAAAGCAAAAAGCACATCTTTTGGGGCGACTTTTCTTACAAATAAAATTTCATGAGGAATAATGTATCCGGAGGCAGAATCGTGGTTGGTGAAGGCCAAAATCTTATCTTTTAGGTCGCTTAAGTCTTTAATTACCTCTTCATTATCCTTATGGATAATAAACTCACTCTTATAATAGTCCTTCCCTTCTCTGATGATTTTTAGATAGGGTTTTACGTTATAATCGTTTTTAAGGTCTAAATACTTTAATGGAGGGACCAACGCTCCATCGACAAGATTATTGTAAAAACCATCATCAATTCCTGTACTAGACTTTGGGATGGTGAATTTGAAATAAAGACCTGTTTCGTTTTTTAAAAAATCAATTAGAGGGGAAAAATCGGGAGTTGGTTGATTTTCTCCTTGAGGTTTAGGAAAATAAAAAGAGATTGGGGTTTCTTTTGTGCCTATTCCCGGTCCAAAGAGGGATTTAATTTTGTCACAGCCTGTAGACAATATAAAAAGAAGGATAATTTGAAGAATCTTCATAGGTTAATTTCCTGTCTAAATAAGTACATTTTTACTAATTATACGATAAGCCAATTAAAATTCAAATCGATAATTGGATAGGAGTTTTTTATGTGGAAAATTTTATTTTTGGTTTTTTTTCTTTCATGTAATAAGGGTTCAGATATGAAACAAGACTCACCTAAATCTAATCTTAGTGCTTTGGAACACCTAAGAGAAGCAAAAGAAATTCTAAGACAAGAAGAAGGTCAATTAATGATTATGGGGCGAGGTTTTTCAGATAGCGAAAGAGTTAGATATGAGACGCTTATAGATACTGGAAAAAAACTTTCGACGATGATCGACTTATTAGAGAAAACTCAAATTTAAAAAAACCTATAGGAATATACGAATTTACTAAGATCTCCTTGAGGTGATGTTTTTCTATTTGTCACACCATCTGGTCTATTAATTCACTCCAAAACCTTTCTATTCCATACAACGGAGAAATTCCAACCTAATATGTGTTTATGGTCCTCAATTCAGAAGACCATTTATAAAGGAGGAATTTATGTCTACAAAATTTTTAACAGTTGCACTGTTTTCACTCCTAAGTACCAGTGCAATGTCTGATGACATTTACTTAGGTGAGCCCGGATATGGCGGAACCGGGTGCCCTGCAGGCTCAGCTTCTGTGACCCTTTCACCCGACCTTAAATCATTAAGTATCCTATTTGATGAATTTATTGTTGAGGCCGGTGGAGATACCGGAAAAACGCTGGCCAGGAAATCTTGTAACGTGGCCATTCCCGTGCACGTTCCTAGCGGTATGACCGTTTCGGTTTTGAAAGTTGACTATAGGGGTTTCTTATCTCTTCCAAGGGGTGCTGAATCCAAGTTTTCTGCAGAATACTTTTTCGCCGGTTCAAGAGGACCTAAGATTGAAAAAATATTTAAGGGTGCAAAGGAAGATGATTTCACGGTAACTAATGAACTTGATTTGATCTCCTTAGTTTGGTCACCATGCGGAAAAGATGTGAACTTAAGAGTAAACACCTCGCTACTGCTAAAGACTAATAGATTTCTTGATGGGGCGATTTCCACTTTGGATAGTGCCGACATAAAGGCAGGAATGATCTATCACCTAAGCTGGAAACGATGTCTTTAATTATTTGGTAGGGCCCTTTCGAGGGCCTACCTCTTTTTTTGTTCTCTTGAATGAAATAATACGCCCACTTTAAACCCACCATCCCTAAATTCCCTAATTGATTTTACTTCTCCAATTAACCTTTCAGAATCAAGGGCAGTCTCTTTGAAGTTGACCTCCACATGGTCACCTAATTGAAAGTCATCGGCAACCAAGGTAATAAAGCCAATTCCTGATGGTGAGAGATCTAATAGCTCAAACTTTTTAGGTATTACTTTTTGAATTGTCTTTCCGGTGTCTTTTCCTATAAAAACGAATTTTTTATCTTGGGGATATTTTCTTTTTTCACTTCTCTTTTCTTTGAAGTTTGTGGTTATTTTATTAAACAGGGGAACTTTTTCTAATTCGGTTTCATCAATGGAAAATATTTCTGCTGGAAATGGTATAGAGATTAACTCTGGATTATATTTAGTGATTTTAGAGTTAAACGCCAAATCATCATCTCGAAAAAAGAACATTAACTTGTTTGCTTTTTCAAAGGTAAAATTATTTCCCGATGCGGGTCGAATTTCTAGTCTGTCGTATTCTATTTTAGAAATCTTGGCCAAGTGAATAGGTGATTTTTCCGTTAATTCATCTAAATTTGGAAAAACCCAAATAGGCGCTTTGGAAGATTGGAGCTTCCTAAGAAGGTTAAAAATCTCTAAAGTATCAGTCAATTTGATCTTAATTTTTCCCATCCATAGACTATCGTCTTTTTTCAAAGATCAATAAAAATCATGTAGGTACCCAGCGATTTTGACCGAGTTTAATTACCCTCGGTTGAGTATGTGATCCTAAATAAATCTTATTGCATGATAGAGTCTACACTGATTTCCATCGCCCTCACCCGCTCAAAAAAAATGATTGTGATTTCAGGATATTAATGTTTTATTGAAAAATCCCCGCAGGTTGAAATCATTGATGATTTCGGACAATTTTCTAATTGATTTTATCGAACCTTAAAATCAGGGATCTTCATTAAGAAGGTCTTTAAAAGCCTTAAAAACGGCATCATCAAAAGAAGGTGAATACAATACATTTGGAGTATCTATAAAGTGATATGAGTTTATTCCACCGACAAGATTATTACTAGGGTTAAAAATTGGGAGGAAATCTTTAATCCAAGGACCGCCGCTTGACCCACTTGAATGTTCTGACTGCATCCCAATAGTCCTTGGAGATTTTGAATTATCAATTTTGGATCCATAAGTTGCAGATACTATTAAAGATTGTCCATTGTTAATTGCCCCCGGGTAACCAAAAGCAGTGAAATAGACAGACGGTGAAACTAGCTTTGAAAAACCAAGATATCCAACAAATTGACCTACAGTATTTTTAGAAGAATCTGAATACGGCTGGACAAATCCCACATCTCGTCCGAGGTCGGAACCATCATGCCAAGCTTTGAAAACGGTAAATTTTTT
>JACCDG011047385.1_pt1 | contig 20416 bp, 13 predicted proteins | sample 7442471 | NCBI WGS metagenome assembly JACCDG01 (sample SAMN15323444, study PRJNA562643) | freshwater metagenome | isolation source: river surface water | place: USA:Blue River Watershed | collected 2017-08-17 | reverse complement strand
TTGATTCGTCATAGGTGGGCGGCTCGTCGCCTTTAAGGTACTCAACAACATTTTTAAGTTCATCTTCAGAAATATACGCACCCTGAATACGCACTGGTTTACCAAGAGCGGCCGTTGATAATAGCATGTCACCACGACCAAGCAGGTTTTCCGCGCCAGGGCTATCCAAAATGGTACGTGAATCAATAGCTGAGGCAACGGAAAAGGCAATACGGCCTGGAATGTTTGCTTTCATGAGCCCGGTAATTACGTCAACGCTGGGTCGCTGCGTTGCTACAATCAGGTGAATACCAACCGCGCGTGCCATTTGAGCGATACGAATAATGCCGCCCTCAACATCGTTCGCGGCTTGGGCCATGAGGTCGGCCAACTCATCAATAATGAACACAAGATAGGGGAGTTTGGTGTCAGGGTGTGACGCGTTGTACGACTGAATGTCACGATTGCCCGCCTGTGAGAGAAGTTCGAAACGACGTTCCATCTCGCCGACTGTCCATTTGAGCGCGTTAACCGTTTTGTGTGTATTCGTAATAACGGGGGTAAGAAGGTGGGGAATCCCATTATACATGGTTAATTCGACGCGTTTCGGGTCAACCATAATCATGCGCAGAGTTTCGGCGGTATTTTGATACAAAAGACTCAAGATGATCGTGTTCATACACACGGTTTTTCCACTTCCTGTAGCACCTGCAATAAGCAGGTGAGGCATGCGTGGAAGGTCGGCAAACCAAATTTTTCCAGCCACATCTTTTCCAAGCGCGACCATCATGTCGTGGGGGCGTTTGGTATATTCATCGCTTTCGAGGAGTTCGCGCACCGACACCATTGCTGTTTTTTCATTTGGCACTTCAATACCAATAAGTGATTTGCCGGGAATAGGAGCTTCAATACGGATAGGGTGGGCAGCGAGCGCAAGCGCAAGATCATTGGTTAAACTTGTGATACGTGAAACTTTAATACCTTTATGGGGTTTACAGGAATACTGAGTGACTGTTGGCCCCACACGCACCTCACCCATATCTACGTCGATACCAAATTCACCAAGGGTTTCTTGAATGACTTGGGCGTTCCCTTTGATGTCTCCACTGGTCGGTTTACTTTTCTTGTTTTGAAGCAATGATAATGGGGGCAGCTCACGGATGACTGGTTTATATGACCATGGGCCTGCGGGCACTCCAGTATCGTTTTTTTCTTGAGTATCTTCTTTTTCATCCTCGATATTTTCTTCTGGTTTTTCAACTTCTTCTTCGTCTTCACTATCTTCATCTTCTTCTGACGTCTGCTCCTCGGAAATTGCTCGTTTCATGAACTGTCTGTCAACGTCATCTGTGTCCTGGCTTGCGTACTCATCATCTTCATCTTCGTCTTCTTCCGTATCCTCATCGCCAACACTTTTCTTGGGTAAAGAGCCTCCTCCCTGAAGGGAAGAAAAAAATTCTTTGTGCAGAGTAAGAAGGTGCAGAATCGCGGTATTAAACAGCAAAAGGAGGGAAATAATAAAAAGTCCGATGAGAATAATCCAGGAAGCAATGCCACCAAGATAGGTCTGGAGTGGCCAAGCCACGAGTCCAAAAACTCCTCCGCCGTATCCGTTCAGCGCCTTGTCCCACATGTCTTTTGGAAGAAAATTCATGTGAAGGAAACCCGCCGTTGTTATAAAAAAGAGTACCGCGCCAGTAATGTGCGTGGCACGATATTCATATTCTAAATCTTTCAAAAGAAGCGCGGCCACCGTAAGAAGGATAACTGGCGACAGATAGCGCATGTTTCCAAAAAGAAACGCCAGTACAGTGTCGTTTAACATGTACCCAAGCGGTCCAGCTTGGTCAAAGAAACTGAGAACAATAACAAGACTAAAAATAACTAAAAGAATGGCAATAATGCCGCGTGAAATACTGGCGTCGAGCGTGTGCGTTGGTTGTTTCCCTTTTGGCATAGCGCGAATAGGACGTGCGCATAGTATAACACAAATTTTTTTTTCTTTCCCTTAAAAATAAAACAAAGACGTTTGTGGCGTCTTTGTTTTCCCATATCAGTATGCATCATGTGGTGATGGAGGCTGATATGGGGAGGACATCGCGATGAACGTGCGTGTCCTCAACCCTCCTTTTGGCGTATCTGTTGGCTCCTTTTCTTTTTGTATCACCCCCTGTTACGGAGGTTCGTCCCCGAGGGGAGAACGTTGAATCACCGAAGAACGGTGTTAGCTGCTGTCAACGACCATATCCCTCGGCACGGACAAACAAATGTTGATGTCCGTACCGTCGGCGAAGGAAGCGTTACAGAGCTTCGTTCCCGTGGTCAGACCACTCACGTCTTTACCTCTGCATTCCTTGCAGCCAGCAAAAGCGTGCGTGAGCCCGCCCAGTATCGAGAACTTGGCGATACCGAGCACGTACACGATACTTCCGTCCCGCAGGACGTAGTATTCGTTGTTACGAAGCAGGGTGTTGACCGTGTCGCGATTCCCGGCCGGCATGGCGCGACGCCCATTTTTGAGCGTGCGTGGCCCGGGGATCGCGATGATCGCGGGGGGCGGGACGTTGGCCTCTGGAGCATGTTGCATGCTCGCTACGGCCTTCGTTGGAACCCCCAGACTTGCCAGCGACTCCGGGCTTGCCTTGTAGAACAAGGCCCCGAGCACGACAAGTGCAAAGATAATGACCGAAACAAAAACTCCTTTAAACGCGTTGTCCGATATCGACATGTGTGGCTCCTTGCCACACATTTTTTCGGTTTCCGATCCTCTTTATTCTCTACTCTTCTTTCGTTTTTGCGCGGGGGTCCCTATCTGTGTGGCCTCTTTCCAACGAATATCGCGTGAAGGAGGCCACACAGATTATCCCGAAAGAACAATCGTATAGTTACCCAGAAAAGTTCTGGGTTTGCTACTGTAGGCTTTTTTAGGCTTTTTGTCAATATAAACGGTTTTAAATTAGTCGATTTCTGTGGATAACTTTTTTGACTCAAATTACTTTAAAATGCTTATGAAAAATAATTTGCTTAATTAAGCTAAAAAATTGATTTTTAAGGTGGAAAAAGTGAACGAGGTGGCTATTTGACAAAAAGTCTACATTTCCCTATACTGGGCACAGTTTCGTTGACGTGCTCATGAGTGAATACTGCAGACCTGTCCCACCGGGAGAAAAAAGAGCATACCTTCTGAAGAGTTTTCCTTGTATTGAGGACTTTCCGGGCGCCCACTGTAGGCGTATATAGGGATCTCCCATGTATTACTTTGGCAACCAACAATAAATTACGTACATAACCGACACCTGTGCCGGGTTTTTTGTTATCTTGGGACGCAAAACGCGACCATCGGTCTGTTCAAAATCTACTTTTGCACAGACTCGTGACATGCGTTTATTCATTCGCCATCTATGCCCATCTACAAACGGCAAAAAACAGTACAGAAAGAGCGCAAGTTTTTTACTCCGCTCAAAGAAGCAACTCCGCTTCCAGATTTGATTGAGGTACAAAAATCCTCATACGCGTGGTTTTTTGAAACCGGTATTCGTGAACTTTTTGATGAGATTTCACCTATTACCGATTTCACTGGTCGCGATCTTGAGCTGTCTTTTGAAGAGTACACTCTTGATGAGCCAAAGTTCGATGAAGTAACGTGCCGTGAAAAAAACATTACATTTGAAGCGCCGCTTCGCGTGCAGGTTCGTTTGGTCAATAAACGCACTGGGGCAGAGCATCGCCAGCAAATTTATTTGGGTGACGTGCCAATCATGACCCCGCGCGGAACGTTTGTGGTCAATGGTATTGAGCGTGTGGTGGTGACGCAGCTTATTCGTTCAGCCGGAGCATTTTTTACCGCTGATTCTGTTCGTAACCGCCGTTACTACGGCGCGAAAATTATTCCAAATCGTGGAGCATGGATCGAAGTTGAAACCGATCAGAATAACGTGATTTGGATTAAGGTTGATCGTAAACGCAAAGTCGCAGCGACCTCATTATTGCGTGCCTTTGGGTACAGCACCGACGAACAAATTAAAGCATTGTTTGAGGGCGTGAATACGCACGGCAGCATTGATTTTATTGAAAACACGATTAAAAAAGACGCAGCAACAAATGAAGATGAGGGTTTGATTGAGGTATATAAACGTATTCGCCCGGGTGACCTTGCGACAGCCGATAACGCGCGCGGTCTTATTCAGGCCATGTTCACCAATTTTGATCGCTATGATCTTGGCCGTGTTGGTGTGTACAAATTTAATACCAAGTTTAACCTCGGTCTTTCAGGTGCTGATTTGGATAAAAAAGAAGAACGTATTTTGTCACCAGAAAAACTGGTGAACGTGTTGCGTGAGGTGGTTCGTTTGAACGTGACACAGGAGGACCCAGATGATATTGATCACCTTGGTAACCGCCGCGTGCGCGCGGTTGGTGAACTTGTACAAAACCGTTTTCGTATTGGTTTGGCGCGCATGGAGCGTATCATCAAAGACCGCATGAGCACTTACGAAGTTGATGGGCTTCTTCCTAACAAGCTTATTAACGCGCGTCCGGTGATTGGCGCGGTGCGTGAGTTTTTTATGAGCTCACAGTTGTCACAGTTCATGGATCAGATTAACCCTCTCGCTGAACTTGAACATAAACGTCGCGTCTCAGCGCTTGGGCCAGGTGGTTTGTCGCGTGATCGCGCGGGGTTTGAAGTTCGTGACGTACATACCACTCACTATGGTCGTATTTGTCCAATTGCTACCCCTGAAGGTCCAAACATTGGTTTGGTGGGCCATCTTTCAAGTTACGCAAAAGTAAACGAATTTGGGTTTATTGAAACTCCATATCGCCGTGTGGTTCGTGAAGTGCCGAACGAAGCACGTTTTTCTGAAGGTGAAGTACTTCGCGCCGATGTTGCTGGGGTAAAAGCGGGGACACTCATTACAAAAGATGTGGCGAAAAAATTGGAAGGCGCGAAAGAAAAAACGATTCAAGTACAGCCTCGTGTAACGATGGAAATTGTGTATCTGAATTCGTTTGATGAAGAACGCGCAGTCACTGCCGCCGCGACCATTCCGATGAACGCGGAGGGAGTGATTTTAGCCGATCGCGTACCAGCGCGTATTAAAGGGAAACCAGGAACAGCTGCGCCTGATGCCATTGATTATGTCGACGTAGCATCAAATCAAATCATTAGCATCGCGACGAGTTTGATTCCATTTCTTGAACACGATGACGCGACCCGTGGTCTTATGGGTACGAACATGCAGCGTCAAGCCGTGCCATGTATTAAGCCTGATGCGCCATTTGTTGGTACTGGTGTTGAGTCACGCGCGGCCATTGATAGTGGTCATGCCATTACTGCCGAAGACGATGGTGAGGTAACGGCCGTTGATAGTCATCATATTGAAATTACCTCAAAGAAAGGGAAAGTCATGACCTATCGTTTGAACAAATTCGTGCGTTCAAACAACTCAAGTTGTATCAACCAGCGCCCTATTGTAAAACTTGGCGACAAGGTAAAGAAAGGCGAGGTTATTTGTGATGGCCCTTCGATTGACAATGGCGAACTCGCGCTTGGTCAAAACGTACTCGTGGCCTACATGGTGTGGGACGGGTACAACTACGAAGACGCGATTATCGTGTCAGAACGTTTGGTGCAGCAAGACCGCTACACCTCGATTCATGTTGAAGACTACGCAACCGATGTTCGCGAAACCAAACTCGGCCCTGAAGTAGTGACCGCTGACATTCCAAACGTATCAGAAGAAAAACTCAAGAATCTTGATTCTGAAGGTGTGGTGCGTATCGGTGCCGAAGTTCACTCGGGTGACATTTTGGTTGGAAAAATTACACCAAAAGGTGAAACTGAACTTACCCCAGAAGAGCGCTTACTCCGTGCGATTTTTGGTGAAAAAGCACGTGACGTTCGTGACTCATCACTGTATTTACAAGGTGGTGAAAACGGAAAAGTCATCGACATCAAAGTATTTTCTTCAGAAGAAGGCGATAAGTTGCAGCCTGGTGTTATCAAACAGGTGCAAGTAACCGTAGCCGACCTTCGTAAAATCCAAGTAGGTGACAAGATGGCCGGTCGCCACGGTAACAAAGGTGTTATTTCACGTGTCGTTCCTGTTGAAGACATGCCATTTTTGGAAGACGGCACACCGGTTGACATCATTCTTTCACCGCTCGGTGTTATTTCACGTATGAACTTGGGGCAGCTTCTTGAAACCCATATGGGTCTTGCGGCAAATGCTCTTGGTCACCGTGTGGCAACACCAGTATTAAATGGTATTACTGAAGAACAAATTAAAGCATCACTTGAAGAAGCTGGTCTCCCCGTAGACGGACAACTTCAATTATTTGATGGACGCACAGGTGAAGCGTTCGACAACAAAACAACGGTTGGGTACTCGTACATGCTTAAGCTCAACCACATGGTGGAAGACAAGATTCACCAACGCTCTATTGGTTCATACAGCTTAATTACGCAACAGCCACTCGGTGGTAAAGCCCAATTCGGTGGTCAGCGTTTCGGAGAGATGGAAGTGTGGGCGCTGCAAGCGTACGGCGCCGCGCACACGTTGCAAGAAATTTTGACGATCAAATCAGATGATGTGCCAGGTCGTTCAAAAGCATACGAAGCAATTATTAAAGGCGAGCCAATCACCCGTGTGAACTTACCTGAATCGTTCAACGTGTTGGTGCGTGAACTTAAGGGCTTGTGTCTTGATGTTGATTTACTGAAACGCTTGGACAATGGTACCTACCTGTCGGCTGAGGTCGTAGCCGAACAGATGCGTCAACATGCACCACAATCTGATGGTGAACAGTATTCACGTGAATAAGCTCACCTTCTAATTATCTTCTATATGATAAGAAATCATGCCCCATCAATCGAATTCGACGCGCTGGCTTTGAAGGTTGCGTCACCGGAAGTAATTCGAAAATGGTCACACGGGGAAGTGGTGAAACCAGAAACCATTAACTATCGTACTCAAAAGCCAGAAAAAGGCGGGTTGTTTGCTGAAGAAATTTTTGGACCTACCAAAGACTGGGAATGTTATTGCGGAAAGTACAAAAAAATTCGTTACAAAGGTATTGTGTGTGATAAGTGTGGTGTAGAAGTAACCCACTCACTCGTTCGTCGTGAACGCATGGGTCACATTGAGCTGGCGGCTCCTGTGTCACATATTTGGTTCCTTCGTTCGATTCCTTCAAAAATTGGCTTGGTGCTTGACCTTTCTATTCAGGCTCTTGAAAAAGTGATGTACTTTGCGTCATTTATTATTACCGAAGTTGACGAGGCCGAAAAACAAGTGACCGATGAAGCGTTGAAGCAAGAATACAAGTCAAAGAAAAAGCAAATTGAAAAAGATTTTGCGGCTCGTATCGCGCAAAAAGAAGGCGACACCAAAGCACAAGACGCGCTTTCGAAAGAACGTGACGCAATGGGCGCAGCCCTCGATGAAGAGTTTGCTTCGGCTCAGGCAGATTTGAAAGATATTTCTGTCATGTCGATTGTGAGTGAAAATCGTTACCAAGAGCTGGCGCTTCGCTACGGTCATTTGTTTGAAGCGGGGATCGGTGCAGGCGCGGTGCACGAACTTCTTCGTCGTCTTTCAGTGCCAGAAACGATTGAACGCCTAGAGAAAGAAATGTTGAAGAGTAAAGGAGCAAAACACGAGCGCTTGGTGCGTCGCGTGAAACTTTTGAAGAGTTTAGAAAAAAACAACATTCGCCCTGAATGGATGATTTTGACCGCTCTGCCTGTAATTCCACCAGACCTTCGTCCGATGGTAGCACTTGATGGTGGTCGGTTTGCAACGTCAGATTTGAACGACTTGTACCGTCGTGTCATTAACCGCAACAATCGTTTGCAGCGTTTGCTTGATTTGCACGCGCCAGAAGTGATTTGCCGCAACGAAAAACGCATGCTGCAAGAAGCAGTTGACGCGCTTATCGACAACAACGCACGCGCGGCGAAAACCGTGACTGCGTCTACGGGCCAGAAACGTCAACTTCGTTCACTTGCCGACATTTTGAAAGGAAAACAGGGCCGTTTCCGCCAGAACTTACTTGGTAAACGTGTTGACTACTCAGGCCGTTCTGTTATCGTGGTTGGACCTCACCTTCATATTGATGAGTGTGGGTTGCCAAAACGCATGGCTCTTGAACTGTTCAAACCGTTTGTGATGGCTGAAATTATTAAACGCGAACTTGCGCACAACGTGCGTTCAGCGAGCCGGTTTATTGAAACGAACGCGCCAGAAGTGTGGGATATTTTGGAAGAAATTACCAAAAACACTCGCGTACTTCTTAACCGCGCGCCAACGCTTCACCGTCTTGGTATTCAGGCCTTCCGTCCGCAGCTTGTGGAAGGTAAGGCAATTCAGCTTCATCCACTCGTATGTCCCGCGTTTAACGCCGACTTCGATGGTGACCAGATGGCGGTACACGTACCACTTACTAAAGAGGCAAAATGGGAAGCTGAAAACCTCATGGCTTCAGAAAAGAATTTATTGAAGCCAGCGACTGGCTCTCCAGTGATTACCCCACAACAAGATATTGCGCTTGGGTCATATTATCTTACGAAATATCGTGAAAGTGATAAGGGTGAGGTGAAGAAGTTCTTCTCAAATATTACCGAAGCCAAATTTGCGTACAAGATGAAGAAGATTCATGTGAAAGACCGCATTAAAGTGCGCTTCGACGACATGAGTAAATTTCCAGAAGGCACAAGCCATATTGTAGAAACATCGATTGGCCGTATCTTCTTCAATGAAATCTTGCCAAATAAACTTCCGTATTATAATGAGGCAATTACAAAAACTCATCTTGGAAACATCATTCAGTCTCTTCTTGAATTGTACGGTCAAGAAAAAACAGCCCATGTGCTTGATGACATGAAGCGTCTTGGGTTCCGCCATGTGACTCGTTCTGGGTACTCACTCGGCATGGACAACTTTGGTTCAATTCCTGAAAAAGCCGGGTTTGTGGCCGAAGGTGACGCGCAAGTGTTAACGGTGGAAGAGCAGTTTGCCGAAGGGTTGCTTACTGATTCAGAACGTCATGCGAAAGTGCTTGAAATTTGGACTGGTGTCAAAGATAAAGTGGTATCAAAAAACAAAGAAGCCCTTAACAAAGACGGTTCAGTGTTTGCCATGATTGACTCAAAAGCTCGTGGATCATGGGCACAGATTGGTCAGGTGATTGGTATGAAGGGTCTTGTAGCGTCACCATCGGGTGAAATTATCGAACTTCCTGTCAAAGGAAACTTTAAAGAAGGGTTCGATGTGCTTGAGTTCTTTATTTCAAGCCATGGTGTACGTAAAGGTCTGTCAGATACCGCGCTTCGTACGGCAAATGCCGGGTACCTCACTCGTCGTTTGGTTGATGTGGCGCAAGACGTGGTTATTATGGAAGACGATTGTGGCGACACAACCGGTGAACAGGTAACCAAGGAAGACTCAGAAAAGATTGGTGAAAAACTCTCAGAACGTGTGATGGGTCGCTTTGTCTTGGCTGACGTAAAAGCAGCTGACGGCGAAACCTTGCTGAAAAAAGGTGAGGTGGTGACTGAAGAATTGGCGCGCCATATTGAGAAACGTGGCGTAACAGCAATGCACGTTCGTTCTGTACTTCAATGTAAACTACCAAAAGGGGTGTGTATCAAATGTTACGGTTTTGATTTGAGCAACAACTCGATTGTAAAACCAGGTGTGGCGGTTGGTATCGTGGCCGCGCAGTCAATCGGTGAACCTGGTACTCAGCTCACTATGCGTACCTTCCATACGGGAGGTGTGGCCGGTGGTAGCGATATTACACAGGGTCTTCCTCGTGTAGAAGAACTTTTTGAAGCACGTATTCCAAAACGCACGGCCCTTCTTTCAGAAATTGCGGGTGAAGTATCGATTGAAGACGCTGATGGGAAAGTTATTACTGGTCCAACGGGCCGCAAGATTTTCGAAGGTCGCCGCGGACAAAAAATTGTGAAAATTACTGGTTCAGGCCCAGCCGAAGATATGTACAAACTCATGGCTTCGGATGATGTGAAGGTAGAAACCGGTATGGCTGTAGAAAAAGGCCAGGTACTTATAGTACGTGGCAGTGGTGAAGAAGTGAAAGCGCTTCAGGGTGGCTCGGTCCGTCGCGACGAGAGCGAACTTGTGGTGTCACTTCCAGGCAGCCAGGTAAAAGAATACGTGGTGCCGATGGGCTACAAAGTGTGGGTGAAGGAAGGCGACACAGTGATGCGCGGTGACCAGCTCACCGAAGGCAGTGTGAACCTGCAAGAACTCTTTGAACTCAAGGGCCGCGACGCTGTACAACGCTATATCTTGGCCGAGATTCAGGCGATTTATGCCGGCCAGGGTCAGCGCTTGAACGATAAACATGTTGAAATTATTATCAAGCAAATGTTTGGTCGCGTATACGTTGAAGATGCTGGCGACACTGAACTTCTTCCAGGGGAGGTGGTAGAAAAAGCACAGCTCATGATTGCAAACATGGAAGCCGCTCGTGAAGATAAAAAACAAGCGGTTGGTCGTGAACTGTTCCTCGGTATCAGTAAAGTCTCGCTTTCAACGCAAAGCTTCCTCTCAGCTGCGTCGTTTCAAGAAACCTCAAAGGTGCTCATTAATGCCGCGATTACCGGTAAGGTGGACTACCTTGATGGTCTTAAAGAAAACGTTATTATTGGACGTCTTATTCCGGTTGGAACAGGGTTTCGTAAAGAAGCGTTTGACGCGCCAATTAATGATTTGTCGAAGCAAGAAGGTGTTTCAGTAGAAGAAGCAGTCGCCTAACTATAGGTAAAACAAAAAACCGACCAACTGGTCGGTTTTTTGATATATCCGTTTACCATCATTCTTCTCTAAAGAAATATATTCTTGAGAAAAGAATCGATGATGGCAAGCGGGGTCCATCTTCCATTCTTCCGAAGCTTGTTTGTCGGAAGAGTGGTCGATTCTGAGCGTCGGCTCAGCAGAATTCGCGTTCCGTGCAAATGACCCAGGTCGCCTCGCCGGCTGCAACCGTGAGCGTGAAAGACTGTTTGGGGCGTCTTCCTGTCACGAGCATGGGCGTGGTCTGGCTCGGCGGACGAGTGATGCGGTTGATCTGTCCGCTCGGTAGCTCGATCAGGTGATGATGCCCGGTGAACAGAGGGCATCGCTCGATGCCCTGCGGGAAGTAGAAGAACTGACGGTTGCTATTCCGGCTCTCCTCCATGCGAGGGGCGAGGTGCCAACCCTTCTCTGAACGCCCCCTACCTCGAATGGTCCTCCAGTCACCCATCATCGCGTTGCTGAGGCCGTTAATGATCGTTTCCGGAGACTCATCATCTTCGGGAATGCGACCGAGCTCACCCTCGAGAGTCGCTCGGACGTCGATGTTGTCGAAGAAGATCACAGCCCAGTTGTTCACCTGGGGCATATCGCCACCAGTGTGAATTACCATGAATGCGCGGGTCTTCATTTCCTCTCCTTGCCTGTTTGAAAGAACTGAATATCAGCTCCTTTAAGGCTGTATAGAGACAAAATTTGTCCGTATAAAGCCGTAAAAGAACAAATAAATATAGCACATTTTTGCCTATTTGTCAATAGGGGAACCTTTTGGTACCCTTCTAGTATCAGTAACCTTGGTGTATATGTCAGGTCACTCCAAATGGCACAAACTCAAAAACAAAAAAGGGAAAACAGACGCGGCTCGCGCGAATGTGTTTACCAAGCTCTGTCGGGCAGTTACGATGGCTGCGATGCAAGGTGGTGGCGACCCCACGATGAATTTCACGCTCCGCTTGGCTGTGGAAAAAGCGCGCGCTGCGAATGTACCAAAAGATAATATTGATCGCGCGATTAAACGTGGTATTGGTGAAAATGATGGGGCGGTGCTTGAAACGCTTCGCTACGAAGGGTTTGGCCCGGAAGGGTCGGCGTTTGTGGTTGAGGCTGTGACTGACAATCGCAATCGTACTGCGTCAGACATGAAACATGTATTTTCTAAACACGGTGGATCACTTGCTGGCCCAGGCGCGGTTGAGTGGCAATTTGTACATCGTGGTGTGATTCATATTCCAACCGAACAACTCGGAACATTCTTACCAAAAAAAGATGAAGCTGAACTTGATCTCATCGATCGCGGGGCAGAAGATTTGGTGTGGGGTGAAGACGGACTTGAGATTGTTACTGATCCAACTCATTTCCAAAAAGTCCTCGAGCTATTAGAATCATGGCACATCGTACCAAAAGAATCAGGGTTAGAGTGGGTGGCAAAAGAATCACTCACTGTTTCTGAAGACCTAATCGAAAAAGTGTTTGCGCTGTACGAAGCACTCGATGAACATGATGATGTAAAAGCTGTGTATACCAACGTCCATGCACAATAAAAAAATTCTCATTGTCCACGATCGGTTTTTATTTAAAGGCGGTGCTGAGCGCCTAGTGTTGATATTGGCAAACGGCATCAAGGCCGACATCATGACCGAATTTTGGGGAGAGAAGACGTTTGACAGAGGTGAGGTAGTGAACACTATTTTTGTTCTTGATGAGGGTCATCCGAAACGCATGGTGTGGCGTTATTTCCGTGCGCAATGGAATTTTCTCACCAAAACAAGGAAGATTTTTAAGAACTACGACCTTATTATTTTTTCTGGGAATAATTGTTTGAGTTCGCGCATTCATGTACCACGAAAAACGAAAACAATACTCTATTGCCACACTCCACCACGGCATGTGTACGATTTGTACGCATTTCATAAACAAGAAGAAAAGAATTGGTTAAAACGAATTGTTCTCTATTCCATTGGTAGTAAACCCATGGCGCTCATCTATCGCTGGGGTCTCGGTGGAATACAAACGGTGATCACCAATTCACAAACTGTGAAAGAACGGTTGTGGCGATTTTGCAAACGCGATTCTGTGGTGGTGTATCCTCCGATTGATACAGAAAAGTATCGATGGATATCGCAAGGTGATTATTATTTGTCGTTTGCCAGACTTGATCCACTCAAACGCGTCGAAGATATTGTGAAGGCGTTCAAACAGATGCCAGATAAAAAACTGATGGTGTGTTCTGGTGGAGATGCTGAAGAAGAGATTAAAGCGCTCGCAAAAGATGCGCCAAATATTACGCTCACTGGTTGGATGAGTAATGAGGGGTTGCAACAAGCGGTTGGAAATTGTATTGCGACCATTTATATTCCGCGCCAGGAAGATTTTGGCATGACGGTTCTTGAAGGCATGGCAGCGGGCAAACCATGTATTGGGGTCAAAGAAGGGGGTTTGCGTGAAACGATTACTCTAGACACTGGTACTCTTCTTCCTTCTGACTATACGGTGAACGACCTTGTACAAGCAGTGCAAACGCTTACACCTGAAAAAGCCTTGTCGATGCGCGGTGCCTGTGAGGCTCAGGCGAGTAAATTTTCAAGCGCTGTCTTTTTAGAAAAAATGCGGAGTATTATTGCTTCACTCTAGTTCGCCAATCATATGCGTATTCTTGGTATTGACCCAGGCTATGGCCGGGTAGGGTGGGGTATTATTGATGAAGAAAAAGGAAAAATTACCCCTGTGGCCTGTGGCTGTATTGAAACCGACGCCAAAGCAGAACTCTCAGCTCGGCTTTTGGAAATTGCGAAAGAGATTCGTCGAATTATTGCAACGTATCACCCTGAAGGGGCTGGGGTGGAAACCCTTTACTTTGGAAAAAATGTGACGACTGGGATTGATGTAGGGCACGCCCGTGGGGTTATTCTTCTTACTCTAACCGAAGCTAACCTTCCCTTAGCTGAATGCGCTCCGGTTGAGGTAAAACAAGCCATTACTGGCTACGGCCAGGCACCCAAAGAGCAGGTGCAGGCTGCACTTGCCATGCAACTCGGACTTAGCGAAAAACGGCTCCAAGATGACGCAGCTGACGGCCTTGCGATTGCAATCGCAAGTCTGCAGAAATTGAAAATGAGAACAAGATAAATATGTTTCTGCCATTTGTATTATGCGCAGAAACATAGCTATTATAACTATATACATAACCTTTTGTGGCGTATGTCTGATAATAATAACGACAAATCTGTAAAATATACGGCCAGCCTGGCAACAATCGAAATTGATGAAGTATATGTAGATCTATTTCGACATTATATGATGCCTGCAGATCCTTATTTTGACTGGCCGGACGAGGAAATTTCTGCTGAATGGCAGGAATGCAAACTTGAGAATCCTATCTGGCTGACCCGTTTTTCAATACTGTATACCCGGATGATGAGTGACACATCGCGCTCTCCATATCGTAAGTTGGGTACCATTCTAGGGACTATGCCTGATGATATAAACGATGACGTTAAGGCGCAGGAGCGGTTGGAGCGTTTGTGGTATTTGGCTACTGGTAAACTTTGGACAAAAGAATCCTAACACATGATAAACGTGGGATAAGTGATTTTTCCTCGTTTATTCCTACAAATAGGGGAGCATGTAAGTGATAAATATATAAAATTTTGCTTTATACAGCAAAAAATAGAAAAAACCCACTTGACAACTCTTGGCCTTTCCTGTAGAATACGACTTGTCATTCACCCTTGAACATTTTATATCCAAGGTCGGACCCTCGATGTTTATGCTCGTCTTGTGGCCCGATAATAGCAGGCATATATGTTGTCAAAACAAAAGAAACAAAACGTCATTAAAAAGTTCCGCGTTCACGATGGCGACACAGGGTCAAGCGAGGTACAAATCGCAATCCTTTCGGCCGAAATCGATGAGCTCGCAGAACATTTAAAAGCGCATCATAAAGACCATTCATCACGACGAGGGCTTTTACGCAAAGTAGGAGAACGCCGTCGCTTGCTCCGCTTCTTGAAGAAAGAGAACGCAGCTTCGTACGAAGCACTTATCGAGAAGCTTAAATTGAAGCAGGCTAAACCACTCATGAAGACCGAGGATACCTTGGACATTCCTGAGGAGATTGAAGAACATGCCGCTTAATAAGCGAAATCCGATCAAACACCCCGACCAGCGCGTTGGGGTGTTTATCGATGTGCAAAACTTATACTACAGTGCGCGGTTTATGCATAACCGCAAGGTCAATTTTGGAAATATCGTGAAAGAGGCCGTGGCTGGACGAAAACTTGTACGTGCAATTGCGTATGTGGTTCGTACTGAAACGCAGGAAGAACAGCCATTTTTTGAAGCTCTCTATAACCTCGGCATTGAAACTCGAGAAAAAGATTTACAAATTTTTCAAGGTGGAAACAAAAAAGCCGATTGGGACGTAGGGTTAACGGTCGATGCGATTCGCCTCGCTTCAAGCTTAGACGCGGTCGTGATCGTGTCAGGTGATGGCGACTACCTGCCACTCGTGGAGTATTTACAAAAAGGATTTGGGAAGCAGGTTGAAGTGGTAGCCTTTGGTCAAACCACCTCGAATCGTTTGAAAGAGGAGGCCGACGATTTTCTTGATTTGAGCGAAGAGACGAACAAGTTTTTGATTGCTGATAAACGCAAGTTTTCCCCAAAACACTCCGACATGCCAAAGCGAGGCGGCCAAAACGTAGGTGCGTAGTGTAGATATAATAAAACAATCGTTTGGAAGATAACCCTTATCGGTTGTCTTCCGCTACGAGGGGTTTATTCATTCATCATTCGTCCGAAGACACCTAGATCTTGTTCTCACCTTTGAGAAGCATTGGTCTATCGTATTCGGATGAGTGAAACAATTGTTTATGTTGTTTCAAACAAAAAGCTGGTCAATGGAATGGGGTGGCCGAACACTGACGGTCGAAACCGGAAAGTTTGCGCTCCAAGCACAGGGCGCATGTACGGTTCGCTATGGAGACACGGTTATCATGGCAACGGTTGTGAAAAGTGAAAGTGTCCGTGGCGGCATTGATTACTTTCCGCTCATGGTTGATTTTGAAGAAAAATTGTACGCGGCTGGGAAAATTAAAGGTTCACGGTTTATTAAGCGTGAGGGACGTCCAAGCGACGAGGCGATTCTTGCCGGTCGTTTAATTGATCGCGCAATTCGTCCATTATTTGATGAACGTATTCGCAACGATGTGCAGGTGATTGTGACCGCGCTCGCGGTGGACGGTGAAAACGATGCCGCGATTACGGGCCTCATTGCCGCAAGCTGTGCTCTTTCACTTTCACCAATTCCATGGAATGGGCCAATTGCAGCCGCGCGTATTGGACGCATTGACGGACAATCAATGTTGAACTTGCGAGCCACAGAAGATGAGAAAAGTGATTTGAACATGGTGGTGGCCGGTACTCCTGAAAAATTGGTGATGGTTGAAGCCGCGGTAAACCAAGTTGCTGACAGTGATGTTGAACAATTGTTAGAGTGGGGTGCGGGTGAGCTTGCGCCAGTGGTTGCGTTTATTAAAAAAATTCAGGCCGAAGCCGGGGCAGAAAAGTTTGCGCTTCCGTCACAAGAAGAACGCGACGCGACAGATGAAGGAAAAGTAGAAAACGCGACCAAAGCGTTTGTGGCGAGCATTGCTGACTCCATGATTTTTAATGAAAAGAAGGTGAGTAAGAAAGAGCGCAACGTGATGCTTGCGGCAGTCAAAGAAAAAGCCAAAGAACATCTTGTATCGCTTGGTCTTCCTGAAGAAGCATTTGATGCCGGACTTAAAAATATTAAACTCTACGTTGAGCACGAAATTACGAAACGTATTTTAGATAAGAAGCAGCGTTTGGACGGCCGTGGTGTTGAAGAGATTCGTGAACTGCACACTGAAATTGATTTACTTCCACGTGTGCACGGTTCAGGATTTTTCATGCGCGGTGACACGCATGTGTTATCGGTTGTGACGCTTGGTGCGCCTGGAGACGTGCAAACCCTTGATTCGATGGAAGAAGACGGAACCAAACGCTACATGCACCACTACAATGACGCGCCATATAGTTACGGTGAAGCCGGCCCGCTTCGCGGCCCAGGTCGTCGCGCTATTGGACACGGCGCGCTTGCGGAACGCGCGCTTATGCCTGTACTTCCTGCTGAGGCGGATTTTCCATATACCATTCGTGTGGTATCTGAGGTGATGAGTTCGAACGGTTCAAGCTCAATGGCCTCAACTTGTGGCTCAACCTTGTCGCTTATGGCAGCCGGTGTCCCAATCACGAAACCCGTTGCTGGTATTGCGATGGGTTTGGCATCGGATATGAATGGCCGCACGCAGGTACTTACTGATTTGCAAGATGTGGAAGATGGTCCGGGGGGGATGGACTTTAAGATTGCTGGAACCGATGCCGGAATTACAGCGATTCAGATGGACACAAAAACACATGGGTTGTCATGGGAAACCGTGCGCCAAACGTTCAAACAGGCAAAAGAGGCGCGTTTGAAAATCCTCGAGAGCATGAAACAAACGATTGCGACTCCACGTGCTGACTTGTCACCATTTGCGCCTCGCATTGAAACGATCATGATTAATCCTGAAAAGATTCGTGATGTGATTGGTCCAGGCGGTAAAGTGATTAACAAAATTATTGCTGACACTGGCGTGCAAATTGATATTGAGCAAGATGGCCGTGTGATGGTGACCTCAAACGACGCCGAAGGCATGAAGAAGGCTATTCAGATGGTAAAAGACTTAACGCTTGAACCAGAAGCAGGGCAGGTATACGAAGGCAAGGTGGTGCGTTTAGAAGATTTTGGCGCGTTTGTGCAAATTACACCAAACAAAGATGGGCTTGTGCATGTGAGTGAAATTGCTTGGACTCGCATTGGTAAACCGGGCGACGTGCTCAACATTGGAGACGTGGTGAAAGTAAAAGTGAAAGAAATTGATAACCTCGGCCGTGTGAACTTGTCGATGAAGGCACTTCTTCCTAAGCCAGAAGGATTTGTCGAAGCACCACCAATGAGCCGTCCCATGGGCGATCGAAAACCTGGTGGATTTCGTGGTGGTCCACGCCGACCGTTTAATGGGCCTCGTTCAAATTAATACTACAGAAAAAGAAACCCAGCGCTGAGCTGGGTTTTCTTGACCTCATTTTTCTGAGGTGATAGGGTGGGCGGTAGGAGGATGCCATGAAAACAATCCGTGACTCTCTCATATGGATGCAGTCTCACGGACTTTTCGTGGGGCTCACTACAAGTATTGTGTTTGGGTTTTTGGCCAGCCTTGCCCTGGCAGGTCTTGGGTCTCGCGGAGAAGCCATGGTTATGGCGATCACGACAACGCTGGCATTGCTTGTTCTCATTTTGTCATTTTTTCATTCCCCAGTTTTGTTGCTCGCGCATGTGTGGCCGCCCTACCTGTGCTTGCGATTCATTCCGAAACGTACGTGGAAAAAAATCGCGGCGTATTACAGGTATAATGCTCTGCAACAAACACAGGCTATAGTAAGGTACCCGTACTCACATCTTGCTAATATGCCCGTGATAACCGCACGGTACACTGATGTAGTTCGTGAGAGTAAAAGGAGGAGTAGGTGCAAGTACCAAATAAATTGAGTGTTCACGATATGGAGGATCGTGGGCATTTTAATTTCTTTGCTTGCCAAAGAAATATACCACAACGTACAATATAGTGATATGTACACTACCTCACTTTTCCTTTTCCGCCGCGATTTACGTTTAGTCGACAATACCGCGCTTATTGAAGCGGGGAAACAGTCGCAAGAAGTGATTCCCGCATTTATCATCGATCCAAGGCAAACAGAGCCACACCCGTATCGCAGCGAGTCTGGTTTGCTTTTTTTATACCATTCATTACTCGAGCTTGATGAGTCTCTTAAAGAAAAAAATAGTCATTTATTTGTATGGCGGGGAAAAGCCGAGGAAACTTTAGAATCTATTTTGAAAGAAACAAAAGCCGAAGCGTTGTTTATAAACGCAGATTATACGCCGTTTAGCCGTGCACGTGATGAAAAAATTGAACGCCTGTGTAAGAAATACGGTGTAACATTTCATACCTATCACGATGCGCTCCTTCATGCGCCAGGCACTATTTTGAAAGATGATGGAAAACCGTATACGGTTTATACACCGTTTATGCGAAAGTCGCGAACGGCGCCGGTGTTGCCGCCCATGAAACAAAACAATGTACATTACAGAAAAGAATCATATCAAAGTGAAACCGAGTTAAGTTCTTTGAAAGAAATGTTACCTGGCACATTTCCACAACTACGGGTAAAAGGTGGAAGAAAAGAAGGGCTAAAACGTTTGCGCGAGGCAACCGCTTTAACGACGTATGCGGAAACAAGGAATATTCCTAGTGTTCATGGAACAAGTTTGCTTTCGGCACATCATAAGTTTGGCACTATTTCTATCCGTGAATCCTATGCAGGGATTACGGAAGCGCTTGGTGTGACACATACCCTCATTAACGAACTCTATTGGCGAGATTTTTTTACGCATATCGCTTTTTTCTTTCCACAGGTGTTCGGACACAGTTTTCATAAGGAGTACGACAAGTTGCATTGGTCTAAAAATACTACACACCTTGAAGCGTGGAAAAAAGGGGAGACGGGTTTCCCGATTGTTGACGCGGGAATGCGAGAATTAAATGCCACAGGATACATGCACAACCGTGTGCGTATGGTGACAGCCTCGTTTTTAGTAAAAGATCTGCACATTGATTGGCGAGAAGGGGAAAAATATTTTGCGCAAAAGTTAGTTGATTACGACCCTGCGGTAAACAACGGTAATTGGCAATGGGCCGCGTCAACAGGTTGTGACGCACAGCCACATTTTCGTATTTTTAATCCGTGGTTGCAGCAAAAAACGTATGACCCCGATTGTGTGTACATTAAAACATGGGTTCCTGAGCTTGAGGCACTTTCCATAAAAGAAATTCATGAGTGGTATAAAGGAAAGACACTGTTTGTGAGTACAGCATACACAGCGCCGATTGTTGATCATGGGGTAGAGAGCAAAAAGGCAAAAGCTATGTACAAAGATGTGCTTGGTACGAAAAGCCATGATTGACGCAAAGGGAAAAATATGGTTCAATACGGCCCATGCCGCGATGGCGGAATTGGTAGACGCACTTGCCTTAGGAGCAAGCACCTTCGGGCGTGAGAGTTCGAGTCTCTCTCGCGGCACAGTACAAAAAACGACCCCTATGGGTTGTTTTTTGTAATTTATGGCTCGTGAGAGATTTGAACTGAAGGGGGGTGGAAACAGGTGTTTCCCTGTGGCGGATTTTTGAATTTCATCAATGAAAAAAGGGTTGGAGTTGAAAAAGGTTGAGGTTTTGGCAACCCTTGTTTTTTTATTTATTTTGTGTGAGACTGATTAAGGCCAACATCACTGATGAAAGGAGGACGTTGCCATGGTAATGTGTGTTGTGTTCTTCAGAGAGATTGAATTTGGTGAAAGGTATGAGGGGTATATTCGGTTCGGTATGTCGAGATTGGAGTTTGCAGTCGTCTGTTCACCTAATCTCGAAGACTATACAGATGGTACACAGATTGATCCCGAGGCGGAGCGGATCAGGGAGGCTCTCAAG
>JACCDG010335285.1_pt1 | contig 20425 bp, 18 predicted proteins | sample 7442471 | NCBI WGS metagenome assembly JACCDG01 (sample SAMN15323444, study PRJNA562643) | freshwater metagenome | isolation source: river surface water | place: USA:Blue River Watershed | collected 2017-08-17 | reverse complement strand
AGTAAATCTTTTAACATCACTATCTGAGCAGAATTCATTATTATAGATATAAATAACATCTTTTGTGATATCAGGAATAAATTTCATTTCGACTTTAGTGACATCTGAGAATTCTTTACTGACTTGTTCAAAAACTTCTTCTTTAGTTAAATTGTTCTCATAAAGTCTATGATTATTCAATCTAAAAAAAGTTACAAATCTTCCAGGCACTTGGTACCAATAAACTCTCATCGGCTTATAGTTATTCTTCAAAGGGTCACCTTCAGGTCTTTCTGCATCTGTCAATAATTTATAAAAAAGATTCATTCCATTTGGTGTGGAAGTAATTACAATTTTAGAGTTTTCGATTGCAGACACAGTCGGGAAGGCAGCAGTATAATAAGGTTCGATAATATTTGAGGGGATGTGTGCAAACTCGTCTAAGTATAAAAAGTCAATTGTAAAACCGATAGCGGGTGTTTTACTTCTTGCGGATGATTTTATACGACAACCGTTCTCGAATATCATTGATTGTTGATTCCAGTTTTTTATACCGGACTTTAAGAAAAAAGGAAGTTGCACATAAATATTCTTAATCTTGTCTATAATTTCAATAGTCGTACCTCTAATATTTGCAACAATCATGATGTTTTTATCATTGTTAAATGTTATGAAGTGTAACATTGTGATTGCAGCGTTCACCGTTTTACCTATCTGCCGGCTAGCGCATAATATCGAAAACCTATTATTTGTGTATAAGTCTAAAATATTTTTTTGATAATCTCTTAGAATCATATTCCGAACAGACCCATCTTCGGTTTTGATTTTACAATATTTTTCTGCAAAGTATTGAATATCCAATTTGCATCGAATGTACTCCTGAATTTCTTCTTCAGTCATTCTAAAAGTAATTCCGGCTCTTCTAACACCGATTTCATTTTGAAACCAAGGATTTTGAAATCTCTTAACTAAAACACCATCGTTGATTTTATTAGTTATATCTTCAACTAACTCAGTATCAAAAATAATTTTTCTTTCTTCGATTTGTTGATTTTTTGTTGCCATAATTTTTCTTCTTAGAGACTGAAATTTTAGATATATATTAGAAATAACCATTTTCTCAAAAATATGAGTAAAAAAGAAGAAAAAATTAATGATTTACAATCCGAGTTCAATCGAATTCAGGAAGAAAACAAAGAACTTGATGTCTCTAAATATTTAGCTAAACGTGAAGATTTACCTGACTTAGGTGAAATACAAATTTACGATTATGATGTTGATATTGAAGATTCTAAGAAACAAGCTGGTGAAGTTTTAGAATCATTGGTTGATTTATATCTTGGTGATAATCCAGATGTGATTCAACATCCATATATATTAAATAAGATGAAGGAAGATGCACAAGTTTACGCTGATACAATTTTTCTTCAAAAAATGACTCGTAAAAACTTTTTAACACAATTGAAACAAGTGGATAATGGTGATTCATCTGCCCGTATGCATGAAGTAATTAACCAATCTATTTCCCAAATACGTGATAATATCAAATTCTCTCAAAGTCAAAGAACAGAACTTGAAAAGTATTGGAAAGAAATGAGAAAAGATTTAGGTATGAATGAAATAGCTGAAACAAATGAAGTTAAAAATGCCAAGAATCAAAAAGATGATGATAAAGATAAAAAAGATGGACAAATCATCGATCCAAGAAATCTGAATAACATGATTGATAATTATCTAAAAAATAAAAAAGATTGATTTTTATAGTGTTTTAAAAGATTCAAATGACTTAATAAATCCAGATAATTCTAAAATAACTTTTTTTGTTTCTAATCTATTATACAAATTATCATTTACTTTATTTAGAACTATAAATGGTTTTTCTTCCTTTACGATTTCCTTAATCAAATCTTTCAAAGCAGTCCTTGTGTTCCCATAAAGGAAGTTAAGTAAAGGATTTACATCTTTTGAAACATGAATTGTATCTAACTGATCGTCATAAAAATTAATTTCTTTATATCTTGAAATTTGTTCTTCTGTAAAACAATTACCTCCTGTTTTATATCCAATTAAATGTTGAATCAACAATCGAATCTTTTTAAATTTAATCTGGTCATTATCAATATTATAGAAACTATCAGAAATAAAATAAAAAGATTTTATTTTTAAACCATTTTTCAATAGTTCTTCTTCCAATTTTTTAATAAGTGTTTGATAATTTAATTTTGTCTGTTTCGAACATATTATATAAATATCACTACTATTATTTTTTAGTGTCAATATAGTGTCAAGATTGAAATTAAATTCCAATTCATCTATAACGTCTTTATTATAAAACTCTTGTAAAGAAATAGCTAAGTTGCCTAAGTCTGTTTTGACATTTTTTGCTTTTACTTTAATTTTATTGAAAAGTGAGGTAGGTAACCAAAACGTTTTACCGTTGAATTCGATTTTATTGTTTTGTTTTTGATATATACCGTTTTCGATTAAATGTAATTCTGATTTTGAAATTTTAAGTAAGGGTATATTTGGATTTTTTCTATCAACAATCCAAGCCTTATTCTCAACTTTTATCAAGCTATCTATGTCAAAAAAGTGTGCTGTGTTTTTCATATAACTTATATATTAAAAATCCCCACTGAATAGTAGGGATTAAAAATTATCTAACTAAATTTTTACTAAGAGCAAACTCATACAATGTTGATAAATTTAATTTTTTTATGAATCCTCTTCTAATATCACCATATGTTTCGGATTTTTTTATAATTTCCATCAGTGTAAGTCCAAACTTTTCTTGAAAACTCCATTCACACTCAGTCCAATTTTTATTATAGTTCTCTAAAGTCAACCATTCAACATCACCACCTGATAACCAATAGAGTGCTCTTCTTGGCTCGACTTTATCTAAATCTTCAGTTACTTTAGTTTTCCAAATCGAAGAATCTTTGATTTCGGTTGACATCATAATCGCAATTGCTTCAGCCAAGTCGCTAGTGAGTACTTCTCCTAGTTCAAATAATGTTTCACCCCTATTAATTCTAGTTATTTTGAGTTCATTGGGATTGTTCAATAGCTTCTGACTATTCTCTCTGAATTGATTTTTCCTTTTCATAAGATGAAAATTGTTTTTTATATCTAAATCAACTTAATTCCACTAACAAAATTACCTCTGAAAACTCCGCCTTCTAAAATACCATTCTGAAAATTGCCGTGAAACTCACCACCTTTAAATATACCATAATACCAGTTGCCAAAAAAGTAACCATCATGCCAAATTAAGGTGTTGTTTTTGATTTCGATTTTCGCACCCTCTATTTCTGAGTCTATTAACCAGTGTAGTTTTTCATTTTCGAGGATTTGATGTATAATAATATTATTGGTAATAATATTGTCTTTATAATGTAATTCTAAGAAACGCATATCGAATGTTTAATTATATGAGTTATATATTTTGTAATAGTTTGACAAAAAAAGAACAACTCTAAAAAATTTGTAAATTTTAGAGCTGTCTGAAAATATATTTAAATATTAATTTTTCAAAGTAATTTTACTGTGAATTAGAAAGGAAATCTAATTCATTCTTGTTTAAAGATTTGATTCCTTGAGTATTTATTTTATCTAAAATTCCATCTAAACTTAGCTTTTTTGGTTTCTTATCTTTTTTTTGAGAAGAAATACCGTTCATCATTTCAAACAACTCAGGTACAAAGTTTATATTCTTTTCACCTTTTTTAATATAAGCAACTAAATTAAATGTAATTGGATCGAAAAATAAAACGTTATGAAAGAGTTTAGCTTCTATTAGTTTCTGGGGACTGATTTCTTTTTTTGGTATGTTATTACTATTAAGGAATTGAAGAACATCACCGACAGAATTAAATAAAGAGATATCAATTTTGATGAAGTTGAAAGAGTATAAATTTGACATACTATCTTATTTTTTTATTATAATGTAAATATAATAAAAATTCAAGAAATACAAAAATAATATATAATAAAAATTTAGTTTCAACTAATGAAATATTTAAATAACAGAAATCAGTTTCTTTCTAAAAAAGTCAAGTTAGATAGTTCAAAAACTGAAGAGTATTATAAAGGTTCTAAAATAGTTAAAGAAGCCTTTGAGAACGATGCAACTTGGGGTGGTTCACTCTTAGGTAGACTTATCAATTCAACAATTAGAAAAGCGAAAATTTACTATAAAGCTACTAAAATAAATAAATTGGTAGATGAAGTTAGATCGGAATTAGATAAATTAATGTCGAAAGCCAGTACTACTAAGGACCAGAAGAATGATATAGAAAGCTTAACAGCTAGGTTTCTTTTAGATGATCTTTTTAAAACAGTTACAAATGATGACTCGGTTGATAAAAAATTAACATCTCTAATCGGTGATGGAAAAAGGGATGATGTTGGTATTCTAAATCAAACAATCAAAGAAGTTGAAAAACTAAAGGAGGATGTTTTAGCAGGAAAAGATGATTTATTGGAAAAGTTAGAGGACTTTAGAGATGCCTTAAAAGATATTGATTTCGAACCAGAAGAATCTGATGAAGATGAAGATGAGGAAGAAGAATCTGATGAATCAGACGCATCTAAGATGTCAGAGTCAGATTTAAAGAAAAAGCCAGAATTTAACTTTTATTGGCAAACAACTCAACTTTTCAAATCTTTAATTGCGTTGAACAACGTGATTCTAAGTAAAAAAGTAGTTTTAGAGGCTAGCCCAGAACTTGAGGTTGATAAAGAGTATTTACATACAAATCAAAAAGGTGAGAAAAAGACTGTCAAAATTCTATCACTAATTAATAGTTTAGGAATCGGTGTAGATAAAAAATGGTTAACAAAAGATGATGTTAAAACAGGAAATTTAGCTAAAGACGCAGTTTTAGTTCAATTTAAAGATAAGACTGGACAATATACTTCTGCATCACCAGTAATAGCTGTCAGTAAAAAAAATTTAAGTGATTTAAAATCCGCCTCTTTCAAAGAAAGTCAGTATTTTGAAAACGAGGAGTTACCTATTTTAGAAAACTTAGAAGTAATAAGAAAAAGTGAAACTCAAGCAACAGCTGCTTGGAAAAAGATTTTATCTGCTTCTAAAAATTCTAATTTAGCTGAATTAGCTAAACTACTTCAAGAAATTATAAATCTAAGTAAATCTGGTGATAAATTAGATAAAAGTGTGATTATAGCTATTGGTAAGAATATATTATTAAACGAAACAACAACTGGTAAACCGATTGGTTTTGCTGCTTTAATAAAAGAAGAAGCAGGTGTTATTCCAGCTAAATATACAAACGTTGCTAAAAACATTTCACTTATATCTAGAATATTAATTTCTTTAAAAGAAGATACTGGTTTAATCGGTTCTTTTGGTGAAGCTGCTAAACCAATTAAAGATTATATTACAGCTTATTCACAACTTAAAGAAATTCTACCAAAGTTACCTAAGAAAGAAATAGTTAAAGAATCTAATAAAAACATATATGACTTTAATAGATTTAGAATATTTGAAGCTATTGATAAAACAAAAGACGAAATAGTTAAAGCTTGGTATCAATTTTTCAAAGAAAGAGAAGAAAAAGAATGGACAATTGATGAAAAGAGGGCTAAAGAACTACAAGAAACCATAGCTAAAAATGTAGAAGAAGAATATCCAGTAGGTATAGAAGATAACAAAGATAATATTATTAGAATTATTAATCTTTTTGGTAAAGCATATAGACTTTATGCTACAGATGAAATACCATCAGGTAGACCTGAAGGTAGAATTTCTCAAAAAACATTTAGAGAATATACTTATATCGGTGATGATAAGTCGATACCTGAATGGAAAGCAACTTCAAGTCCAGGTCGAGGACCTTGGGCAGCTAAAGTAGTTTTTGAAAAATGGGAAAATGGAATTATGGGAATTCTTGAAGATCCAAAATACAGAAAAATATTAGCGAACGCTAGATTTTTACCGAAAGGTGTTAGTCCGCTTGGCTCTGGCGAGACAGGTTCTGAAAAAGGTTATAGTTCAGACAAAGGTGCTGTTGAGAAAGCAATTAGAGCGGGTAGATCTCTATTAGACTTCATGAATGATTTATTATCTGGAGAAGGTGAGTTTAGAAAAACAAGAAAAAAAATTATCAAAGAATACTTTGGTGGAGCTGACGATATTGACGCAGAAACAAAAAAAGAAATTCAAAAAGGAAGTTTGATAAATCCATCAAAAAATGAAAAAGGTGAAAAAAATGAGCTTTCTTTTGCTAGTTATGGACTATTGAAAAGAACTGACTCACAAAATATCGATATGAAAAAATTCATTAAAGCAAATGATTATGGTAGAGAATTCTTCAGAATAAAGTATAAGGATGGGCACCTTATTGGATTTATCATGGGAAAAGTAGACGGAAGGAGGGAAGATGGTTTGGTTGTTAAATTTCATTTTTCTAAAGAGGGTAAAAAACAATCTATCGTTAGTAATTACTTAAGTGATAAAATTAACAAAGGTGAATACAAACTATTTAATGAAATTACAAAAGATGACACGTTACCTTTGAATGTAGGAGTTTTCAATATCACAAAAACACCGAAGTTTATTATAGGTAAGGAAATAACATTAAAATATGCTCAAATAATTGGTAGAGACACTGTGGGTGAAGTTAAAGAAATAACATTCAAACCAACTGAAATAAGTAGTTTAGCCTATTTTGATGATACGAAATGGGAAGCGGTAAAAATTGATGGTGCTCCAGATAAATATTTAGCAAAAGATATTACTAGTTTAGACAAAATTAAACCTAATATAAAAGATTTCGGTATTGAATGATTCTAAACTTCAAGCAATTTATTTTGGAAAAATTTATTCCTCAATCAACTGATTCTGTTACTTCAGCTTCGGATAAGAATTTTTTTAACGAAGAAGAAGATTTAATCCAAAAATTCAACTCAAATAAAGTTGACTTAGAGAATATCTATAAAACTTATACGGATCAGGATGATTTAATGAATAAACTTTTCAATAAAGGATTCATCACTCAAAAAACAGCTGATTCGAAGAAGAAAAAATTTAAAAATAGGTATTTATCTAAATGGGCAAGTATTTGTGATAAAAAAAGAAGAATCCAAGATATTGAATCAATAATGTCTGGTAATGAAGAAGATATAAACAACTATAATAAAAGTCTTGCCGATAACAAAGGCAATGAAACAATAATCAATTACACTCAAGAAAAAATTGATAATACAAAGGAAAGATTACAAAAAAATAAGGATAAAATAATAAAATTACAGAAAGATATTTTAGACTTAGATAGAGAACTAAAAAAAGATTTTGAGATTCTAAAGAAAAAACATGGGGAATTAAAGAATAAAATCACGAAATCAGAAATTGAAAAATCAAATCCAGCGAATTTAGATGACAATTCATCAAAAGAAACTGAATAAGTAATAAAAAAGTGAAAAAATATACTTTTTACTTTTTATATATACTTAAAATAAAAAATAATGATATATTATGGCGATTCAAATTGGTAAATACAAAAGACCAGGTATCTTTATAGAAGAGTTCGATCAATCAGTTATAGTAACTCCAACTGTAACTGGTACAACTACTTTTGTTGCCGGATTTTCAAGAAAGGGTCCTGTAAATACACCCGTATTGTTACAGACAACTCAAGACTTAGAAAGAATTTTCGGAACAACTGATAGAAACATGGAAAGAAAAGGTTCATTCTTTCATAGAACTGTTGCAAAACTATTGGAATCCAATCCAGTTTTTGCAATGAATCTTCTTATAACTTCAGATACACTTGACACATTGGAATACAAAACCGTTTCAACAAGATCGGATAAGTTTAATGACATCGTTAGAGAAGGTGCTTATAGAAGATTTTTTGATACTACAGGTTTTTGGAAAAAAGATACAGACTCTTTTATTAATTTAGTGAGTGATGATTTAGGTGCTGCTGATAGATTACTTTCATTCACGAATATGTCTGATAAATATATCACAATATTTGCATTCAAAACTAGATTAACAGGCTTCGAAAGACAGTTAATTGAATTCTACGGTTCGGCTGATAAAGTACCATCATATCTAAATCCATCAGACTACGCATCTGACTTTATGATTGACTTAGTTGTAGTTGCTGGTGATTGGTCTAACTACTCACAATTATCAGTAGATAGTAAATGGGCACAATATTTCTCACCAGAAGGACTTGATAAAACCAAAGTTAGAGATTTCGCTAATGATAGAAACGTAAATCTTTTAGCTTATTATGAAGGTCTTTCGATGATACCATTCTTCAGAGACAGTAATGGTAGAAACATTTTCATCGAGACTATTATAAATAATGATACAGATAGAACTGGGTTATTCTGTGCTTTTGATGTGGATAAATTTGAAAAAGATTATCCAACTGGTATGGTTGATTTGATTGGTAACAATCTTCTTCAAGCTGACGGGATTATCAATAACGGACAATTTGATATAGATTTCCTTTCTTATACAACAAATATTTTAGATTTAGTTGAATACACTGCAACTCCATTAGACTTAGCAGATGGAACACAACACGTATTTGCTTTAGGTGCTTCTGCTGCTAATGAAGGTTCTTTGATGAAACCTGGCACTTGGGGTGGTGTAACAAGAACAGCTCATTTTTCTGAAGACTATATCAATGGCGTAAGATATGACGAAGTTGCGGAAAATTTCTCATCAACTTCTTCAATTATTATTGGTTATGAATTATTCACACCATCTTTGGGTTCTTTAACTCAATCTAATCCTTACACTATTAATAATGGTAGAAAGTTGGATGTTACAGTTAATGGCACAACATCATCTGGTACATTCTCAATCGCTTCAAACGCATTTCCAATTTCAACTGTAACTGCTTCTTATACATCGGTTGCACACGTTGATTCAACGACTGGTGAAATCAAAATAACAAATGCTGCAACAACACAACCGCCGACAATACCAGCAAATGATATTGTATTAAACTACTTTACATTTAGTGTAGTAAATGGATTTTTTGTACCTAATTCAGCAAATGTATCTGATGTTGAAATTCTTTCACCCGAAGATCCAGATCCACTAACTTTTGTTTTCTCTGGAGCACCAACTGCATCTGGTACAACAGTAAGTTTATTTTATGGAGGTGCAACCGCCACTCAATATCTATCAGTTACAGCAAGTTTGATTGACTTTTTGAATGGACTACACGGTGACATCATTTCAGCAACTTCTATCTTCGGTGTTACAGTATCAGGCACTAATTCTGTGATATTTACTGCACCAACTACATCATACACACAATATAATGGTTTCCCAATAAGTTTAACCATATCAAATGCAGGTGGTTCTAATCTTAACGTTAACTCTTCTTCACAGTCATTCACTGGTGGTGTAGGTGAAGGTTTTAACGAGTTGGATTTCGGCACAGACTATACAATACAAGATTTGACATCTGGTGGTGTTGCTAAGATTAGAGTAACTTTCTTAGACACAGCTGGTGTTGATTCTGCTTCTGCTTATGAAAGAAGAAGAAAGATAAGATTGTTTAGAAATATGCTTTCTGTATTAGATTCATCTGATATAGTTAAAGTAACAATGATTAAAGATTTGGTAACTCGTGAGAAGTTCTCTTTATCAAATGCTTCTATTTCTAATATTGTTGATGCAACAACAGCTAATAGAAGTTTTGATTTAACTTTAGGTACTTCTTCTGTACCACAAGATATCTTAAATGGTAATTTAGTATTCTACAAAATTGATAACGAATTAACTTTAGGTCAATCTGGTTTGATAACTAAAAATACAGAAGCAATCGCTGCTGGACAGGGTGTTGTAGCCAAGTACTCAAATCTATATCAGAATTTCTTAGATGGTAGAATAAATACTGGTGACTTTTTATATGAAAACTTGATAGAAGGTTTCTATCCAAATTCATCAATCAGAGTAGTATTCCAAAATGAAGGAACTCAAAGTTATGTTGTCTTCAGTGAATTGAACACAGTCGATCCATCTTGGCCGTCTACATTAGATGAATTTCAAGTATATGGTGCAGTTGATAATGGTGGCGTAATTCAAATTGACAATAACACGAATGTTGCTTCTCAACTTTTAGATCCAGTTACAGGTGTTACTTACTCAGTACAAAGTGCAAATTATAGAGCTTATAAAGTTGCGTCTGATGTTATCGATGAAGACTTATCAGGAATTCAAATACTATTCAATAGAAACGATGATGGTAAATCTTATTTAAAGATGTACACAGAAGGTGAAATTCTTAGAGTTGACTATACAGATGATACACTAAGTAGTACACAATCTGTTGATGTAACTGCAAACAGTACTTTCGTAGTAAATAGTAATAAAACAAACTACAAACAAACTATCGAAATCGAAGTACCTGCTGGTTACACACAAGTTTCTAATAAAATTCTTATAAACGCATCAAGATACACAGAAGTTAAAGTAGGTGATTACTTAGAAGCTTATGTTGATCCTACAATTCCAGTACAAGCTGGTGAAATCACAAGAAACTTAACTAAGATTGTAAGCAAGAGAGCATACGCTCCAGACCCTACACTATCTGAAATCACTTGTGATGCACCAATTGAAAAAATAAACTTCGGTGGTGACCTTCAAACACTAAGATACACAACAATTGAAGATTATGTAACTACTTATCAAGCTATTTCTTTAAAAGGATTCAGAGTTAGAGAAGCATCAATGCCAGATGGTACAGAAGCTAGACAACAATCAATTCTGAACTTAATCGCTAAAGGCACACCGCTTTTTAAAGCAATCACAAACAAAGAGGCTATTGACTTTAGATATTTAATTGACTCATTCGGTCTTGGTTTAATCGAAAGAAGTAAACAACAGTTAGTTGATATTTGTGGAGAAAGATTAGATTGTTTCGGTTTCATTAACATGCCTTCAATTAAATCATTCAAAAATTCAAGTTCCCCTTCTTTTGTAAATAGTGAAGGTGTTGTACAAACTTCATTTATAGCACAGGGTGGTGATCCACAATCTTCACCAGCTTTCCTTTACTCTTTTGGTGATGGAAGAGGTGTAAGTAGCGTAGGTTATTTCTTACCTTACTTAACCGTAAATGACAATGGAAGACCCGCAGATGTACCACCAGCTATGTATGTAGCTACGACTTACTTAAGAAAGATTAATACAAATACAACTTCGATTCTACCTTGGACAGTAGCCGCGGGTGTGACTAATGGTAGAGTAACAAATATTGCCGGTGTTGAATTAAACTTCACACCAGAAGATATTGAGAACTTAAACGGAGCACAAATGAATCCAATCGTTTTCAAACGTAATAGAGGTTATGTGATTGAAACTGAAAACACAGCACAAACACTTTATCGTTCTGCCTTATCATTCATTCACGTTAGAGAAGTTTTAATTGAACTTGAAAGAGAACTTTCATCTATGTTACTTGAATTTCAATGGAGATTTAATACAGCAGAAGTTAGAGCTGAAATTAAGTTAAGAGCTGACGTTATTTGTGAAAAGTATGTCAATAGAAATGGTTTATTCAACTACTTCAACAAATGTGATGAAGAAAATAACACACCAGAGATAATAGATAATCAAATTGGTGTTTTAGATACTTATGTTGAACCTATTAAGGCTATGGGTGTAATCGTCAATAACATCACAATCCTGAGAACTGGAGCAATCGCAGCAGGAGGATTTATAAACTCTTAAAGCGTAATTTAATAATAGAACACCCACATAGAAATATGTGGGTTTTTTTTGTTAAAACAATATAGGAATATTTAATATATATCTAAAACACAATGTCAAATGAATTTCGAAGTTTTTAAATTAGAAGATAAAAGTGGTAGAATGTCAAAAGATTCTTTTGTCAAGAAAAATTACCCTGAAGAATATCAAATGATTATAGATTTCTGTAAAATAAATAATATTGATGAAATTTCGTTTAAAGAAAAAGTATATTTATTTTTAGAAGGAAAAAATAGTGTGCCTGTTTGTAAAAATCCAGATTGTTTGAATTTGGTTAAATTTCAAAACTCTACATTGGGTTATCGAGAATATTGTTCTACAAAGTGTATATCATCCGACCCAAATGTAAAAAATCTAAAAAAACAGAAGTCTTTAGATAAGTATGGAACTGAAACACCAGCTCAATCAAAAATAATAAAAGAAAAGATTATTAAAACTAATCAAGAAAAGTGGGGCTCTAACTCACCTATGTCATCCGAAGAAGTCAAAAAAAAGTCTAAAGAAACGTTAATAAAAAATCACGGTGTAGATAATCCAAGTAAATCTGAGTCACTACTAAAAGCCAGAGTTGAATCATTCAAAAAAAATGTAGAAAACTATAAAGAAAACTATAAGAAGACTAGTTTAGCTAAATATGGTGTGACGCATCCCTGGAAAAATCCTGAAATACATAAAAAAACTATTTTACAATTTTATGAAAACTATAAAAATAGAATTTTAAGCAAAATAGAAAACACCGGATTTGAATTTTTAGATTTTGAAAAAAATAAATCAACAACTTTGATTTTTAATTGTCACGAGTGCAAACAAAATTTTTCAATACTAACTTCTCAATTTTATCACAGGATAAATAGTAAAATTAATATATGCACAAATTGTTATCCGATTTCAGAGAGTAGTTCTATTTCACAATTAGAGTTGGTGAGATTTATTCAAAAAAATTATTTTGGTGAAATTTTAGAAAACTCTAAAAATATTATATCACCATATGAATTAGATATTTATCTACCTGAAATGAATTTGGCTTTTGAGTTCAACGGCGTTTGGTGGCATTCTGAAAAATTTAAAGACAAAAACTACCATAAAAATAAATTTGAATTGTGTAGAGAAAAAAATGTAAAATTAGTAACAATTTGGGAGGATGACTGGCTAACTAAAAGAGAAATTTGTGAATCTTTTGTTTTAAATAAATTAGGATTGTCAGCTAAAATATTTGCTAGAAAATGTGAATTGAAAGAAGTTGATTATAAAACTTCTAAAAAATTTTTAGAAGAAAGTCACTTTCAAGGTGATTGTAGATCCTCTATTCGAATTGGACTATATTTTAAAAAAGAATTAGTTTCGTTAATGACCTTCTCGAAATTAAGACTGCCTTTAGGCGGTAAAAACAAAGAAGGATTTTGGGAATTAACAAGGTTTTGTAATAAAAAATTTCACACAGTCACCGGAGGTGCATCTAAATTACTAAAATACTTTTTAGATAAGTATATACCTAATGAAGTACAGACATATTCAGATAATTTAATATCAGATGGAGATATGTATCAAAAATTAGGGTTCTATCATCTACATACTTCACAACCAGGATATTGGTATGTTGTTGATGGGATTAGAGAACACCGATTTAATTGGAGAAAAGACAAGTTAAAAAAATTCAGCGCTGATTTATCAAAGACTGAGTCGCAGATAATGGAAGAGTGGGGTTATTATAAAATCTGGAATGGAGGTAATAAAAAATGGATATGGAAACCAAAAAGAAAAGAATGTATATGAAAAAAAAAAATAAAAAACTCAATCTTTTCGGATTGAGTTTTTCTATTTAGGATTTAAACTTGTTAGCCATATTGCTCATTGAATTCATGTAAGAGTTGGGATTGAAATTAGGTGTTGACTTCTGTTGGGTTTCTTCCTGCTTCTTACGTTGTTTTTCTTCTTCATCTGATAGTTCATTCACAATTCTAATGTTTTCTTCGAACATCCAGAAAGGCCAATCATCGATTGCCCATTCTTGTAGATGATAGTTTTTTTGAAGTAAAAGTTTATTCTTCAATAAACTGCTCAAATGCGTCATGAACAACGAAAAGAGCTGACGGTCCGTCGGGAAATGTCATATCTGTGGTAACCTCCAAACCACAACTAGTACATTTTCTTTTTAATTTTTCAATACCGAAACTCATCTTTTCAACAGCAGAGTTTAAAAACTGAAATGAAATATCGTCCATTTTTTCATATTCTGATAATTTAGCTTTAATACCATCTAAAGTTATTGAATTTCTATCATGTAACAAGAATGGTATAATTTTCAAGAAAGAAAGATTTGGTTTTCTTTTTTCATTATTTTCTTTGACGATATATTCAGTAAAACTTTTCTGAAGTCCAATGGTTGGTGGTGCCAAGTGAAAAGTTTTACCATTTTTGATTGAAAATCTGAATGATAATGTTTGTGGGTCGTAGAATTTTGATATTTTTTCGACAGGCTCGAATATCTTGAAATTTTCTCTTTTGAGTTCTATATTAATAGTTTCACCACAGCTACAAGTTGTGGTAGTTGTTAATCCAGCACCTTGTTGAAAAGTTAATTCACGTATTAAAAAAATCAGATAAAATCTATCTGGATCTTTTAATTCGATATAGGATCCAACTCGACCATCTAAATACTTAATCCTAACACAAGATGAAAGCATATCATTCATTTTTTCGATGATGTCATAGAAATTATTATCATCAACCATAGAATAAGCTTGAATTTCTTTAACTTGTGCAGGTCTGACTTGAATAGTTGTACCAGCTGGATAAAAAATACCACAAGGAAATTCTTTAACATCAAATGCAAAATATTGCAAATCAGACATTCTTGAATTATCTACTTGAATATTAACTTTTGGTTGATTAAATGTTTGGTTTGAAGATTTAGTTTCTAATTCTTCAAGATGCCTTCTTAGATAATCTTCTTCAGTTAAATTTTGTTTATTTTGTTCAGACATATTTGTAATTATTTTTTGAAATTATATATATTATAAGTCTTTCTCTCGTTAAAATTTCGAAAAAAATAGAGTTAATATTATACATAGAAATTAGAAAAAGTTAACTAGAATAATTAATAATTGCATTTTTAATATATAAATAAAATAAATTTTCCGCATGGCTTATTGTCAAAATCAAACCTCACTTTGGGGAAATAATAACGATAAATATATTAAATTTTACAACTCTAGTATTATTGCAATAGATGGTTCCGATACCGTACAGAATCAATTACTTAGTAGTCTTAGAATTAGATATGCACAAATTAATAGAGCTAGAATTACTCTGAAACCAGGACAAACTGACTACTTATTGAATTATGCCGGCCTAGGTGATGGTATATCATTTCTTTCAATCGTGGCTACTTATGATCCGAAATCCAAAATAGAGGCAGATAATTACGTTCAATATGCTTTTTATAATGATTTGACTAGAATAAGAACATTTTGTGAAGTGATGATTTTAACAGGCAACTCAACAAATCTAATTCCACAAATTTATTTAAGTAATCCAAATAGTAACTATCCTGTTATGTTAGATGTCTTAATGGCTTCTAAAAGTGATGATTATAACTACTTTGTAGATATAATAAACCAAACTGGAACTTCATTTGTTGGCTTAAGTTACTCTTCTATACAAACTCACGTTGTTAATGATTCTATTAAAATAGTTGATAATTTAAATAGACCTCTTATCTATCTTCAACTAGCTAATATCAATTCAATCGAAAGAACTGGATTAATTCTAACAGTAGATGATCAGAGTAGAGGTGAAGTTTTCTTAAAATTTGGAAATACCTATTCTGTGAATCAAGGATTTTCTTTACTAAATTATATTTTAGAAAATCCAAATGTTAATACATCAAATTTATCACCTCTAACTGATGATATCGCACCAGTTGTTTATTTTTATAATCAAGTATTAGGTACTTCTTCCCCTATTACTTTACAGGGAGGCGGTGGTGGGCCTTATAATACTTCACAAGGATTAACGTTTGCTGCAACTATGAGCTTAACAACATTCCCTTCAATAAATAATAACTTATTGGTTAACGTTTTAGTTGACTCCGTATCAGATAACAGAGACGGTGTTATGTCTATAACTGGTTCTAATTTAGTAATTACTAAAGATTCTACTACTTTTACATCTTTGACTTCTTCAGGTACTTATAGTGTCGTCTTCAATGGTGTAAAGGATTTAGCTGAGAATTCAATTACAGGTGTAAACCTGACATTAACAATAACATCTTAAAATTATGGCTTATAACATTAATAATTTTGTCAAAGTAGTAAATCAAGGTGATAGAAACTTACAAATTATAGATAACAGCGGTACTGTTAGGTTTTCTGTAAATCCATATCAAGTGCTCAATGTTGCACAAAATAATAATCTACTCAAAATAAACTTGAAGTCAGGTAGAGTTATTACATTGGATTTTCAGAACTCCACAGAAGCTATAGAGTCGGTATTAATTATCCAACAAAAAATTGATGATTTGGTTACAGTTACTCCATTTACAATAGATAAAGATGTCGAAAACTGGGTCGAGGATGTTAATTTAATAACACCCGAAGGCGGCACACTTTCTATATGGGGTCATTTATTACCAGGTACTACAAGTACATATAATATAGGTTCACCAACTTATGAATGGCATACTCTTTATGTTGGTTCTCAATCCTTAGTTATTGGTGGTGTTACAATCTCGAGCGCTAATAATTCGATTATTTTAGATAGTATTAACTTGGGTAGTGAACTCTATCCTATTTTAATTACAAGTGATGGTTCAAATTTATTGATAAATGGAACACCTTCATCTGGAAGTGTAGGGGCAACAGGTGCTACTGGACTACAAGGTACACAAGGAATAACAGGTCCTCAAGGTCCAGTAGGAGCAACTGGTGCTGAATTTATAGTTTCGAACTTTGGGAATAATAGAATTCTAACTTCTGATGGTACAGCAACAGGTTCGATTGCAGAATCGAATTTAACCTTTGATGGATATAATTTTACAATCACTGGAACATCATCATTTTCTGGACATACTATTTTTCAACAAACTTCTGAAGTAGTGAACTCAAATTTAGTTACAACACCAACTGTTACTTATGATTTCAACTTAGGATCGATTTGGTATCATGGTACAGTTTCGAACAATTTTACTGCTGATTTTATCAACTTACCTACTACAAACAACAGAGTTATAACTACAACCATTATTATATCACAAGGCGCTACAGGATATTCACCTGAGGTGATTAGGATTGATGGTATAACACAAAGTTTGAAGTGGGCAAACGGTACTTATTCTGTGTCCACCAACAAAGTTGATATTGTTGGTCTCAGTTTCCTAAGATTAAACAATAATTGGCAGCAGGTAATCGGACAAATAAGTAGTTTCAGTTAAATCAAATGATATCCAAATTGAGTAATTTTTGTGGCCCGAACACAATCTTTAAGAAGACAAGTTTAAATATAGTCACTGACAGTCTACAACTATATTTAAATGCTGGTGATATAAACTCTTATCCACTAACGGGTTCGATTTGGTACGATTTAAGCACTAATGCTTACTCAACCGCAACTCTACAAGGAGATGCAGAATTTGATATCACAAATGGTGGAATTATAAATTTCGATGGTAACGGTGATTATATAGATACAAATCAGAATCTATCATCAGAAACATTTACTGTTGGGGCTTGGTTCAAAAGTTCCGCACTAGGAATAAAAATGATACTCTCAAAGGAGGTTAATGCTGGGAATCCATGGAACTATCGTATATGGTTGAATGTTGGTCAAATTGTTGTTGATATGAGTCAATTACCAGCAACACAAGCTAGTCTCACTAGCCCACTCACTAATTATAATAATGGTTCTTGGTATCAAGTTATGTTTAGTAGAAATGACAACACTTGGATTCTATACGTCAATGGAAATCAAGTCAATACAAGAGTCGATCCATATACAGGTTCGGTATCCAATTCACAAGAAGTATGGATAGGAAGAAGTGCATATTTGGGTGGGTCATATGATTTTAATGGTAGTATCGGTGAAGTCATGATATATCATAAAGTATTATCACCATCAGAAATTATGCAAAATTATAATGTTACTAAATCAAGATATGGATTATGATCAATAAAATATCTAATTTCTCTGGTCCAATTTCAGTCTTATTCAAAAAAAATCTTTCTGTAAATTTCAGTGATATAATCACAGATGGGTTAATCATGAAATTAGATGCGACTAATTATAGTAGCGGAACTTGGATAGACGAATCTGGAAATAATAATAATGCAACAATCAACGGTTCAACGTGGTTATCAACTGATGGTGGAGTTTTTGAACTAGATGGAATAAATGATACAATCAGTATCTCACATAATCTAAACTTAAGTCTAAGTACAACAACACAAAGAACAATACAAGTTTGGGTAAATTTTGATTCTCTACCATCACTCAATCAACAAGTACCTGTTTTTGGAAAGCTATCGTCAAGTTTCGGATTTGATGGATATTGGGGTGGGTTATTCTCAAATAGTGGAATTGTTAGATGTGTTACAAATGGGACTTCAGTTCAGAAAATTAGTGATTCTACTCTTACAATTAGTATAAATACTTGGTACTTGATGACTTTTATATCAAGAATTACTTCAACATCAAACACAACTAAAGTATACGTTAATGAAGTCGAATATATATCAACAACACATGGAACTGACTCTTATAACGAATCAAATACACTATATTTAGGATTTATTGGAACCGGTGTAGGTTCTTCCTATTTAGATGGGAAAATTGGTGCGTGTTATTTTTACAACAAAGGTTTAAATTTAACTGAAGTTTCAGAAAATTTTAATAACACAAAAAGTAGATTTGGCATTTGATATCATAAAAAAAAGTTTATTTTTTCTTCTCTTAAAAAAGATTTAACAAAGGAAATTACTCCCTCATCTTCATTATTACCATCCGATTCAACTTCAATTGAATCACCGAAGAATTTTTTGGCTAAGTACAAACAAACAGCCACTTGTTTATCATATGGTTTTCTGGCGGTTTTGCAGAAATTAAATTGTTTACTTGTTACATCAATACTAAAAGTTTCATGTGCTAAATCTTCATCACTTGCACACCCATTAAAACATACTTCTTTATCTGAAAAAGTCGGTTCACCCCAACCATCCCAACCAGCGAGCCCAGAAGTTGTATCTCCTTTCGAAATCTGTTCCCTCTCCCAAGCTTCACAGACTACTCGACAAGTCTCGGAATATTCCTTAAACTTTTCTGTATCTAACCTATTTTTAATTTTCCAATATCTTGTAAATCCCATATTCTAAAAACATCTTAAGTCTAAAATTTCGAAATCTAATTTACCCGCAGGTACTGTAACAGAAACCGTTTCACCAGGCTTTTTATTCATTAAGGCTTTTCCAATCGGACTCTCAGAGGAAATCTTGTTTTCTTTTAGAGAACTTTCATTCTCAGGTACAATTTTATACTCGATTTCTTTTGAAGTCTTTAAGTTTTTAATTTTAACATAAGTCAATAGTTGCACAGTACCATTGTCAACAACACCTTCAATAATTCTTACATTATTCAATATCTCACCTATTTTTTTTATCTTGACATGTAAATCATCCAAAACTTGTTTAGCTACTTCATACTCAGCATTTTCGCTAATATCTCCTTTTTCCCTAGCATCTTGTAAATTTTGTAAACACTCTCTCATTTCTTCCCCTTTCATTCGATTGTAGTCATCTACTAATTTGTTGAACCCATCTCTAGTCAATATCTGCTTCTTCATAAATAATTTTTTTAAATTTAGATTTTAATTTTTATTATATTTTATTTTGATTAAATGTTTTTAAATATAAATTTTTTATAGCATCTACACCAAATTGATTAATTTCACGAGTGCCGACTCCAGCGAAATCTTGAACCTCTATTTTAGGTGAATCAGATAATTCACGATAAGACATCGAACTATAAGACCAACGAAACCACTTTTGTTTATTCTGATCGAATATACACACATCCCTAAGGTTGTCAATTCCCATTTGCACGGCATACCCAGTACCACCTGAAACTATCTGATATTTAGATTTATTTTGAAATCCCTTAGAACATTTTTTACCTGGTTCAACTATGCTACCAATAGCAAATATCTGTTTAGAATATTTGACTTGAGCCCAATTTCGCGCTAGTAAATTCATAAATTTAGATATACCATACCTTTGTAAAGTCTGATTCGCAATTTTAATCTTTTCAACACCTTCTAAATAATCTTCTTCCGAAATCTCAACTTTATTTGGTGAATTGTGATACTTAGTTTTATAAGTGTAAGCTCGTGTCTTAACACCAAACTCACTACCAATCCGATCCCAAAAAGTGTCCGAGCCTAATGCACCTCCACTATGGCAAGTTAAATTATTCAAGTCTATTTCGACTTTATCAAAAATATCAATCATTTAATACAGTATTAATTTTAGAATCTCGTAAATATCTTTTGTAGTCACTCTCTACATCAAGAAAGTATTCCGACATATTATCTTCCCTAAAATAGTAATAAGTGACTCTATCTTCAAACGGTAGTTTCCAATTTGAAATTTCTTCATATTGAATACAAAAACCATATCCATCTAAATCGGT
>JACCDG010733363.1_pt1 | contig 20427 bp, 15 predicted proteins | sample 7442471 | NCBI WGS metagenome assembly JACCDG01 (sample SAMN15323444, study PRJNA562643) | freshwater metagenome | isolation source: river surface water | place: USA:Blue River Watershed | collected 2017-08-17 | reverse complement strand
TAAGGCTAAATTATGTTTTTTGTATAGTCGATAAACCTTCTTATGGTTTACTACAATATTCTGTTGGCGTAATTTCTGGTAGAGTTTACGGTAACCATAACGTTTATGTTTTAACGATAACTCTAGTAAATCAAGTCCAACGGTATCTTGTGTTTCAAGTTTTTCATAATAATAGCTACTACGGCTGAGATTCAAACAGTTACAAAGAAATCGGGTACTTAATTGGTGATGCTCTTTAGCATAAATCACTAATTCTTTTTTTGCCGAAACGCTTAAAGCTTTTTTTCGATGATATCCTTCAGCATAGCTATTTCAAGACTTTGATTGGCAAACATTTGTTTCAAGCGACGGTTTTCATCTTCTAATTGCTTTAGCCGTTTAATGTCGGCCAACGTCATGCCAGCATACTTATCTTTCCAATTATAATAGGTTGCTGTTAATATGCCATGTTTACGACATAATTCTTCAATCGTTATAGCACCTACTTTAGCTTCATCTAGAATTTTAACAATCTGATCCTCGTTAATTCGTTTAGTCATAGTAATACTCCTCAATTTGACTAAATGTTATCAAATTGTCTAATTATGAGTGGTGCTATTATACGGGGCTAGGACAGTAATAACTTAAATTTAAGTTTGTCATGAAATTTCCAAATTCTTTAAATTAATTGGTTACTTTATAATTGTAAATTGAAATGATTAAATTTACTTGTTCTTTCAATTTTACGAACAGGTCATTTATAAAATTCTCCATTTTATGGTAATCTGGATGATCTTGATTTTTGTTTATAATTCGTACAATTTCTGCCTCATGATTACCTGTTTCATGGCTACCGTATTCTTGGTAAATATGATCCCTAAATTTTTCTTTACTATTATCATCACATGGGATATTAATTAATATTAGTAGAAATGTTTCTATATCTTTATAGGGTATATATAATACACGTTTTTTAAATATGTTTATGTGGTTTCTATAAGAGGTAATTATTTCTGAATGTGTTTTATTTTGTTTATGTACTTTATATGTGCTTTCACTTAATCTTTTTAACTCTTCTTCCAGGCTTTTTATATCATCTTTATAAGCTAAGCCATAATCCTTATATTTATCACCATCGCCAACACACAAAAACTTAAACTTATTACCTGATTCCAAAACTTTCTCACAAAAAGCAGAGAATCCATTTAAGTATATTACGTCATAATTATTTATTAAGCCCATGTTTCTTAAAATAGTTTTGAATACTATTTGCGTATCTTTATCTTCAACATAAATTACACCATTAAATCTCGTTATACCAACTTCTTGAAATGCTTGTTCTTTATTGTCAATATTTTGAATGTTAATTTTATTTTGGTTTTCTTCATCAGGAGTGCATTTAAAAATTGCTTCTACGTTAATGTCCACATTTTCAACAATAAAAGGAGAGTGAGTTGATATAAAAACTTGATGTTTTTCCTTTTTTGAAAATTTAATAAGAAAGTCAACTAATCTTTTTTGTGCCTCAACGTGTAGACTTGATTCTGGTTCATCTAGAATTATAATTGTAGGTTCATTTAGTTCCATTATTTGATAGACTAGCTGTATGATTGCAGATTCTCCGCTACCAGCATATGCATCAGAATAATTTTTTGTATTGTCATTAATCAAAATGGTAACTTTATAGACATCTTTTTCGTATTGCACGTCATAGAAGTTATGATAAATAATTTGGATAGATGTATAATTTTTGCCAAGGATCTTTGTAATTTCTTTGATTTGTTCTTGGTTTAAATTAATTTTGTGGAGATTCTTTCTGGAGTTTCTATATGGCTTTCCTTCTGATATATATTTGGAGTATTTCGCAATTCTTATTTTTGCTTCATCGTTATCTCGATGGTGACCAAGTGTTGATCTCCCATAAATTGCAGAGTCAAACGCAGTTAAATTATGTCTAAAATCAATATATTTAGCCTTCATTTCAAATTTTGGCCATCTTTCGGCTTTTTTTTGTCCGATCTTAAATTTGTGAGTTGCTTCTAAACATTCACTTGTTGACCAGGACATGCCTATTTGTGGTGTGGGGCGGGAACTTTCCCAATAATCTGGTGATTTTGTCTCTCTATATATGCGTCGCATTCTAACTTGTGGATTCTTATTGTATCCACTATAAACATTCGAATGCTCGTATTCATACCAATATTGAGGTTTATCATTTTTATTGCTTTGATCTATTGCTGAATCAAACCAAAAATCACTAACAACGGCTCCATTGGTACAACCATAAATTGCATGTAATATGGAAGATTTACCTACACCATTTTTGCCAATGAAAATATTTATGTCAGCAAAATCTTTATTTCTTGGAAATTCCACTGTTGAAGTTGGGACAATGTTTTTATATTCAACGAAACAAATTTTTTCAATTCTAGACATAAATGGAAGCCTTTTCATATTAGTTAATAATTTCTAATTTATACCATGAGAAATAAGGTGGTCTTTAATATTTTGTGATTGGTAAAAACTAAACTTAGGAGGAAGCGCATTACCAATCATGAGTGCTAGCTCTGTTTTTGTAATATCGCTAGGAAAAATATAATTTGATGGAAATGATTGGAGTATTGCTGCTTCCCTGGCTGAAATACATCTATCCTGCTCAGGATGTAAAAAACGTCCTTTTGAAGGATTTAAACATCCTCCTGTTATGGTTGTGGAATGCCAATCCCATTTTAACCGGCCATAGATATCATTGAATCCAACTTTATCCTTCTTATGACACTCTAATTGGTATTCTTCAGGCAAATCTTTTCTACTACCCCCATTTTTTGGTGTAAGACGAATTCTCTCCTGGATATGTGGCGTATGCTTTGGGAAAATCTTATGTAGTGGGTCGGTTGACTCGCTTGGATGAGGTAATAGTCCAATCGCTTCCCTTACAGTTACTTTTTCGTTATTTGGTTTCGGGATTTTTATTTCGCCAAGTTTAGAACCTATCATGACTAATCTTTTTCTGCTTTGTGGAACACCATAATCTTTAACATTAACTATGTCGTAATCAATGAAGTAATGTAATTCATCTCGTAGTATACGTACAGCATCTTGAAATAAGTCATATTCAATTAATGCAGGAACATTTTCCAACATAATGGTGTATGGATTTAACTCTTTAACAAACTTAATATATTCTAGAATTAAAGAATTACGTTGGTCAGATACTGGTTCTTTTCTATTCAACCTTCTTAGAGATGAAAACCCTTGGCATGGTGGACATCCTGCCAGTAAATGGATCACTGTATTAGATAATTCTTTTTTTATGCTTTCAATATTTACTGAGCGGATGTCTTGTTTAATTATTTTTGTAGTTGGGTGATTAGCTTCATAAGCAAGTGACGCAGTATTATTAATTTCAAATGCTAATTTAGTCTGAAATCCAGCTTGATGCATTCCTTCTGTAAGCCCACCACATCCACTGAACAGGTCTATAGATACTAACTTCATTATATTTGCTTCTTTAAAAATGTGACTTTAGTTATTAAATCGTATTAATATATCTAACACCACAATATTTGACGTATTTTATCATATTGTTTTAATTATTAGCAACGGTTTTTATTTTTCCAGGCTATAATTGCTTGCACTAGTTGAATTTCATATTCCCCAAAATCTTTAGATTCTACATTGTAGGCTATACCGTTACGATATATTTGTTGACCGATTACCAAACCATGTTTAGCAATAGGATGATTGTGTGATATTTTCATAATAATACTCCAATAAAAAAGCACCCGATTTGGGTGCTTTGGTGTAAATATTATTAATAATTAACTATAATATAAATAGCTAATAATTAATGATACTTAATTGATTTGTGTTTAAATTTTGGGCTAAATTTGGGTCATTTTAATACTATACAACCACGATATAACCACATATTTGAAAGAAATTAATTTCTTTGCAAGCTATCTAAAAGTACTGATTCTATTAGTGTTTTAGGTGGTTTTTTGCTTGAGTATTCTGGTGGAGATGGGGGGAATTGAACCCAAAAATATAAAATCCCCATAAATAACTAACTGACTGTATTATAAGTGATTATTTTCTTATAAAATCGTATTTTCTATTGATTACCAGCTATAAATGCGTATTTTTATATGATAAAACTACACTCAAATTACACTGAAAAATAATTATGTTAATAAATCCAGATTTATTACTTTAAATTTTATAAAAGTAATATATTATACACATGATGTTATTATTACTAATTAATTACAAAGATATTATTGTTATGATAAAATATTGCTATAACATATACATCATTTCAATACAAATATAAAGATGTATTATGTTTAAGAAATAAAAAAATATTAATAGGGTGCTTAAAATGGCTACATCATCTTTTAACAAAGAATTTACTTTGGATACTAAGCAAGCAGTAAATTCATTTGTGAAAATAATTTCTACTCCCACATCATCAGTAAAAATAGATAGAACATTAACGTCAGATGAAAACATTAAAAAAGGTGTAGAAAAATTACGTTCTCTATCGCTTCGCTAAAAGATTTTATCATTCAATATGAAGAGCAAGAATTAGAAAATTTTCTTGCTCTTTTTGAATGCGAACAAGATACTGACATTGCCGAGTTTCTAAAAACAAAAGCAATAAAATATGAAAAAACTGGAAAAAGTAGAACATTCTTAATTTATGACGAATTAGATGGCAAAATTCAAATAGTTTCATATTTTACATTAGCAATCCAAGTTTTAAATATTCCAGAAAGTTTTAGCGGAAGACAAATAAAAAATTTAGATGGTTTTGGATCAAAAATTAATGGTGAATTAATAACCGAAATACCAGCTATACTAATTGGTCAAATTGGTAAAAATGACTTACATAAACATCGCATTTCTGGAAATATATTAATGCAGTATTGCATGAGTACGGTTTTAGATGGACAAGCTCGTTTAGGCGGAAGAGTTATATTATTAGAATGTAAAAACATTGATTATTTAGTTAAAATATTTTACCCTGCTTATGGGTTTAAAAAAATAGAAAAAGAATATGGTGTTAATGAACTAATTCAATTTATTAAAGTATTAAGTGAAAATGAACTTATACAATAATACTAAAAGTGCTATTTAAGAGAGTTTTTAGTATTATTTAAAATTTATTTTAACTTTTTTTGATATTTATTTGACAAATAAAACTACTTGTTATAAACTCTAATTATCGATGACGGTGGGAACTGAAATTCGAAAGCGTTATACAGGTAAGTAAAAATATTTTTAAATTTGGGTATTTCAATTATTTATACAAAAATAAGTTGGTGCTCAGATTTAAAAAGTTAAAATAGTAGTATTACCCATGCTATGCATGGCTTATAAATTCCAGCTCAAATTTTCGTGTCATATTCGCAGATTACCCATGCTATGCATGGCTTATAAAAGCAAATTTATATTTATTAATTTAAATTAAAAATTACCCATGATATGCAATGCTTATATTAGTATTGCATATAAAATGGCTTATAATTTCTCTGTAATTTTTTTACAAAATTAAAAAAAAAAGAAATAGTTTTTACTATTTCTTTTTCTCGTTCATTTATTTATTTTACTATTTTACAACTTTAACTTTCGGAACAGTTGATATTTTAAATTCAACTTCAACAACTTTCTTTCCTGATTTGATTTCTGAAAGTTCAACATTAATATCAGAGCCGTTATTTATTTTATCAACGAGAGGTTGCAATACTTTTTGTTTTAACTGTCCATAAGTTCTGTGAGTATCCAAAATACCTAACAATTTTTTAAGTTCTTCTAATTCAAATTTTCGTGTTTTATCAGCAGTATTTTCGTATTGCTTCAATAGCATATACATTCTTAATGAATAAACACTATCTAAATTTACCATATATTTGTAATTAAAATTTGTGTATTCTTTTTTAATATCGACAAAATACGGCAGAATTAAGTGATTAATTTCGAATGTAAATACCCCATCCCTATATTTAACTGTTTCAATAAAATGTTTTAAATCGTAATATGTTTTACCTTTTTCATCTTTATATTTAAATTCAGCAAACTTAACAAATAAATTTTTAACAATGTGATCGGTTTGTTTATACATATAGTCAGTGTCAAAGTTTAACAACTTGGCTAAATCAATTAGTTTTACGCTCACAACTTTATTTTGCTTATTTTTAATGTATTCTATATCTGTTCGTTTAGTTTGAGATGCTAAAAACTCGAAAGTTTTTAATTCAAGTAATGTAAAATCAGAAAATCTACTTTCAGTAAAATTATTAGCTTGTCTAAAATTTGTATCGGCTTTGGGGTTTGTAATTAATGTTTCCATATTTTTATCCTTTTTTAATGTTTTAATTTAATAATATTAATTAAAACATTATTAAAAATATTTGTCAAATTATTTAATCAAAAAGTAAAAATTATTTTTATAAATGTAAAATTTAGTTGTGTATTAATTAAATTTTAACTTTAAAATGACTGTGATTTGGCTATATTTGACCTAGGTTTTGGTACATTTAGAATGATTTACAACTATCTTCCTCTGGAAGTGTCTAGTTTTCGTCTGGGTGATTTACGTAAAGTATTGTTCTAAATTTTCGTGGTTATCTTTTTCTGTTAAATTTTAACTGAAAACTGACTAAGATTTTGGTATAGTTGTGTGATTTAAAACTGTCTAGTTTTCGTCTGGATGGCTCACATAAGATATTGATGCGTATTATAAATTTGTAATTTTTTTAGGGTAAAGTGTCTAGTTTTCCTCTGGATGGGTTAATATTAGTTAATAAACGTATTGATAATCAGCAAATTAACATATTAATATAAACTAATTTATAAAAGTAGTTTTTTAACATTTTTTATTATAACATACTGTTCTGAATTTTTGCATTTATCCTTTTCTGTTAAATTTTAACTTTAAAATGACCGTGATTTTGGTATAGTTGACCGTGATTTTGGTATAGTTGGACTTCCAGAAAATTAAAAAAGTGTTGATAATCAAGGAATTGACAAATTGCTAAAATAACTTAAATAAAGCTCTTTGACTGTGATTTTGCTATATTTGGGCAATCATTTTGTAATTAGAACAATATGTTATGATGGTCTAAAATACTTTAATTAGTTTCTTTTTGATTAACTATTTTTAAAAATGAGCGGGGAGCGAAGTTTTAAACTGCGGAGCGAATGAACGGAGTGAAATAGCGACCTCGATTATTATGGAGAAATAATTGAGGACAGCAAATTTGATTTAATCCAATGTTAATTCTAATTTGCGACTTTCAAGTCTCCGACTTGCAGATATTCCCCCCAACCCCCCGAGGGGAGTGGATTGTTTTGGCGAAACCAGGTGTATCTTAGGGATAGCTCGCTAAAATAATTCACTATTTATTTAGCGCAGCGACAATAAATTTGGCATGGAATATCATAAAACCGTAAATGTGAGGAACGAATATTTACATTTCATAAATTTAATTATGCTGACGCATCCGTAAATGATTATGGAAAATACATTAGCAGGATGAAACAGGAAGCACAATTATATTTATTATCTTAAACATGAAATGATAATTAAAGAGGTGTCAACCGATTTAATATCATTGCGCTAGGTTTTTCTCATCAGTTTTTGCCCCAAAAAGTGATTGGCAGGGGATTGTTAAGGGGCAGACACCTGCGCCCTTGACACCTAAGAGGAAAAAAGAAATAATATCTGAAAGATCATTTTAATAAAGCACGAACACGCTAGTGAGTGATGCAATTAAAATTTTAATATTGAAAATAATTTAAAGGAATGATCATAGAGATTATTTAATCTATTATTATTGAGAAATTAATGCAATTTATTAAGTAAATTATTTCATCTTGATATTTTATATTGTTTATTCGCTTTGCTCATGGAAAATTAATTAAAAACAACGTTAACGTTTGCGTCCGCAACGTGTTGTTTTTCGCAAACTGGAATTATTCTAGGAAATTCAACAGGTTTGCTAACAATTGAAAAAATTTATTATTGAAAATAATTAAATTGAGAAAATAACAAGAAAAATACCCCTCAATTAATTTTAATGACAAATTATATAGAAAAAATTATCTTGATACATTTTTAGGGGTATTTTGATGGAAATAATTAGAAATATTATAGAGATTAATTCTCTTATTATATTTCTGATCATTAAAACCCATGTAAGTGGGTTTTGCAAATTTATTAATTAATGAAATTGATTAATTTGGAATTTGCTTAACAATTGAAAAAATTTAACTTTTACAAAAACGGAGTGAGTAAAACAAAGTTAAATTTGAAACTACTATTAAAAAAACACGATGAAATTTTTATGAAATAATAATTTGTGTTTTTTTCGTAAATTTAAACTCCATCGAGGAGTTTTAATTTACTAGCAAAAATGGAGTTTTTGCTGACTTATCGAGCGAAGCGAAAAGCCCCTGCTAGGCGAAATAAACAACAGGGAAAAAGGTCGCAGACCTCCCGTCGTTGTTGTATTGAGAGACATTAAATTTTCAATTTAAGGCGAATTAGTTTTGGCAAAGAGAGATTTTTATACTAAAAACCTCGCCAAAATTTACTTTAACTAAAAAGGTTAAAGTGGTTAATTTGATTTTTAACTAAAAATGATAAATAGTGTGGAGTAAAATTAGGTGAAAATTCATGAAAAAATGAGGTAAAAAATGAGGTAAAAAATGAGGTAAAAAATGAGGTGTTTTTTAAAGATCGGTTTTCTGTGAAAGCCGATTTTTTGTTATTTTTTCAAAAGTTCGAATGGTTCACATTTCAAAATTACTGCTAAATTTTCTAACATATCTGCACTAACCCATCTCTTGCCTGTTTCAATTAGTGATATTGTATTTTTATGAATATCCAGAATTTCACATAATTGTTCTTGCGTTATATTTAACGCTAATCTTTTCGATTTTATATTGTTAGCCAATATATTAACTAATTTTTCTTTTTGTTTCATTTTTGAATTTTATATTATTGTATTTCGTTATTCCACCCACTAATAGTGTTATAACACCAATAGTGTGGTATAATTGATTATAAAATTTATCTTTTCAATTATTTTTTATCTTTTTTTGATAAAAATTTGACAAATATTTTAAAGTGAAATAAGATTAATATTATAAAAAATAATTAATTTTAGATGCTTTTAGCAACACTTTAAATTGAATTAAATCAGATATTTATCAATCAAATATTAGTATTTAGATAACATCTAAAAACTTTTAGATAAAGCTTAACAAATAGTTGCATTTAAAGCATAGGTCCGATAAAATATAAATTACAAAAACAAATAATAAAAAGGAAAAACATGAAACAAAACAACAACATTAAACCACTTTTAATCGCTTTGTCAACATTAGCACTAGCAGCATGTAATGGAGGCGGTGGTGGCGGAAGTTCTGGCGGAGATACTCCAAGTCCTACACCAACACCTACACCAGTCGCAGTTCAACCATTAACGCTTACTCAAAAAATATTAAAAGATGGAGTTATTCAAGATGGAATTCCAAGTTTAAATAAAATTGGTAGTCATCAAGTATGGTACATGGTAGTTAATAATCCAAATGCTTTTACAGTAAATTATAGTGGAGATATGCCAACTTATAATTTTCAATACGATAAAGCAAATAACACACCATTAGACCCTACGAAATACGCAATGGCGTATGATGGTGCTATTAGCGGAATTACCACTGATTGTTTAACTGATGATGGAACACTATCAGCTGGTAAATCGTGTGTTTATAAATTTGAAGCTCAATGGGCTGGAAACACAACAGGAAAAACAAATTTTAATTTTAATATGTCGTATTTAATTAGAGTGAATGGCGACCAAACATATTATTTTGAAAGTATTGGTTGTGTTAATAATAGTTATACTAAATGTTTATCAAATAATCAGAATTTACAATTTAATGTAATTAATTTATCGCAAAAAGCTAATGATTTGACTGGTTATACCGCAATGAATAATAACTTAGGCGGAAATATTATTAGCATGGACGGATCTACATATTGGAGTATTCCTCGTGATAGTGCAAGTGTATATTCAATTAACTATAATGCATCAACAAACACTTATAATAAAGTTTTGACGAATACATATACTGGAACGCAATTTGGCGGTGGCTTTGCTTCTTTAAATACTAATGGAAGTGATTATTATTATGGTTATTCTGATAAAAATGGAGCAATGCCAAGTATTCAAAATTTAACTCCTCAAAGTTATAGCCTAGCTTATACATATGGTTTAAATGGTGATGTTTATGCAGATAGTCCTTCTCAACTTCAAAACTTATATTTATTAAATCAAAATGGCACTAATTCAACATTATCATTATTAACAAATCCAATCCCAGAAGCGGTTTACGGTGTTAATACGAATGGTAATGTCTGGACTTTTAATAATTATAATATGTATTGCTACAATGCAACTAATAGTTATGCTAAAACAACTATGAATGTAAACGGTTTAACATACGACCCGATGATGTTTAGAAGCATCACACCAAATGCTTACTATTTAACAATGAAGAACACAACAGATTATTTTGACTTAATGCGTAATCAATTAACTGTAAGTGCAAATTATATGATTGATTTTAATAACTGCCAAGTAAGCAAAACAGATTATTTAACAGGTGTTATTAGTAGCATAAATCAACAATTTGGAATTGCTATCAGTAGTGATTTAAATCTTTACATCGAAAGTGTAAATCAATTTAGCAATGGATTGAACGGCGGAAATTAACCAATACCATTCATAAATAATAAATAGAGACTTTAATAGTCTCTTTATTTTTTTAAAAAATCAGCAGTTTATACTAAAAATAGGTATGTTTAATGTACCTATGATGTACCTATTTTATTACAAAAATGTGAAATAATTAAAGAGTTGATATAAAAACCAACTCTTTTCTTTTATTGTCCGACCAAATACGAACTATTAAATACATTTATTGTTTTGGGATTAGCGCAAAGATTTGCTGCCTGACAAGTTCCAGCCGTGTGATATACTGAATAAGTTCCAGCGTATGAGCCAAATGGAATTCTCGCATGATCTGCTAATGTAGTATCACTTACCGTAATTGGACCATGATTTTGTTCATTCGTCCACATTCCAGCTTGCCACCAAATAGTGCTAGTGTAGGTTGATCCGCTTGGTAAGTTATGATATGCAACAGTTTGATTTATTCGATTATATGTGCTACCCCATTTTACACCATAGCCACCAGCCATTTGATATTCTAAGCTAAATTTACAACCAATTTCTCCGTCGCTAGGGCAATAATTAGCAGTGGCTTTAACCTCGCAAGTTGATGTAGATGGTATTCTTGTAGATGTTATATTAAAGCCGTCGTTTGGACTTGCTAACACTACTTCCTTACCAGTTGTATCATCATATTTCCATTTATTCGCTGACACTCTTGCGTTTTGTTGAATGTCTAACGGTACATTTGAAGCAGAGCAAGTGCCATCTGGAATAGGAATAGGTGGCTCAGGAGGTGGGTTATTATTATCTAATGTTTGTGTTGATAAATCATTACTTACTACTAACTCAGTTATATAGTAAGGAAATGACGTTATTTTTCCGCCATGCCAAGCGGCACAACCATCACCAGCATCACCACTTGACGCATCGTAAACTTCTTGCCTAAAATCCCATTTTGAATTTGCTACGTACGGATATGTACTGCCAAAACGATATTGGAAAGAATAACTTGTTTTTGACCAATTATTTCTTTGGTAATCATTATCAGGATATGCTTCACTTGTATTATTAGAAACATTTTTTATTGTAAATAATTTACCGCTACCATCACCTTTATATTTACCACCCACGTTAAAGCTCGGTACTCCAAAATCTCGTCTGGTATTCCACCCATTTAAAGGTGATATTGTTGAGTTCTCTAATAACTCAGGTGCTACAAATTTATTATCAGAATTCTGGTTCATAATATTTCTAAAATTACCGTGAGCATCAGAGCAAACAAGTCCGCCCCAACCGCATTTTTCTGTATCACAATTCGAAACTTTTCCAATATTAATATTGCCGCCTTTACTACCGCCTTGCCAGTTCCCAAACCATTTACCACCATTATTTAGATTATTAATGCTTTTGTCTGGATTTTCTGTATAAACAACGGAATCTGGTCTTATATAAAATCCAGCTGGTGCTTCGAAAGATAAAATCTTGTCAGAAGTGCTAAATGTTAATTTTGCTGAGATTGGTTTTAATGGTAGCCAACAAGTTTTAATCTGTGCAGTATCTGAAAATCCTGTATTTTGAGGACATAATAAATTCTTCTGACATACCATTAAATTCTGATTTAAAGAATATAGTTTTGAAACTGCATCAGTGTTTTGTGAATAATCTTTTTGTTTTGCCATTGATCCGACTTCACTTTTAGAGCAAGAATCACCATAACCTACTATTGCGGTTGCTTGTATTGTTGAAGCACTTAATGAACCTAAAAATGTTTCTTTTTGTTTATTTTGATAACTGGTATCAACCTGGTTAAATCCATTAATTACAACTGCATTAATTTGTCTTTTAATTTCTGTTTTTTGGTCATCACAATTACCACCACTACAAATTGTTGCATTCTCCATACCCAGAGTTAATTGTTTATTTCTACATCCAAAAACATTAGCTTGATTTAATCCAGAACATCCAGCTTGACTTAATGAAGTGCATGCAAGTTTTCCACCATTATAATTAGGGTCATAATCTTGCATAGTAGATAAAATACTCGGATTCATAACGCAATCTGGATTTGATTGAAATATTAACTTATTCTTAGCAATAGCATTATACGGAGTATAAACACTATTTGTTGCATCCATATTTAAAGTATCTATTTTGTTTTCTTGTCCTGCCGTTGCTATTTCGTTCATATTTTGTTTAATGACTTGTGAATCATTTAATGGAGCTGTTAAATTACTCAACGTATTTGATGTATAAATAGTGTAAGTTTGACTGGCTAAATATGCACCTTTACACTTGGCTGGATTATTATCAAATAAAAAATCTGTTTCAGGATTGCTAAAATACTTATTAATTGCGGTATTATCCAATTTCCAAGTAGCATCACCACCTTTAACTATATAACCATTATTATCTTTTAATAATACTCCTGCTGTTCCGCCAAGATTTTTTAAACCTTTCATTAATTGAGATTGTTCTTTACTATCTGGTTGTTTTGAACTATCAGTTCTAAAATATACAAAACTTTGTAATTGATTATTTTCGTAAAAAACAGTAGCACATGGATATAGTTCTTTATTATCTTTATCATATACTTTATTTTTTCTTAAATATCCATACGCTTGTAGTTTTTCTGGTGAAATAGTTAATATTGCACCGTTTGCGGTATATTTAATCGCCGCTGATTGATATGTTGCTAAAAAGTTTCCTACCGATTTATTAAAATCATTTAATTCAACACCTTCTTTAATTCTTTTTTGATCGTTTATTGTCCTTGCATAGTAATTATATGCAAGCGTAGATAAAGTTCCGACAATAGCTAATGTTAAAGCCATTTCCGTTAAACTAAATCCTTGTTGTTTCTTCAATTTCTTCATTCATAACTCCTAAAAATATATATTTCTATACTAATTTAATTATTACAAATCTTAAAAAAATTGTCAAAAAAACGACTAAAAAAGAATATTTTTAACTTTTTTGTTTAAAAATTTGATTATTAAATTACTTCGGGTTAAGATGAATTAAATAGTAAAAATTTAAAAACAATTAAAAAGGATAAACAAAATGACAGAAACATCAAATTTCCACAAACGAGCAGTAAGTTTAATTAAAAATTACATCGCTGCGAATAAAGATACGTTAATTCTTAAACAATATAAAGAGATTGCAGCCGAATTACATATTAATAAAGTTACGCTCAGAACATATTTAAAGTGCTATGCACTTGAACTTGAAAGAAAGAAACCAAAACATGAAGATTAAAAAAATAAGACAACCACCTAAATTAAGTAAAGGGTTTAGTTTAGTTGAGCTTACATTTTCATTAGTTATTTTTGGTGCAATAGTATTAATAACAACTAAGATTATTGAAGAAGTTAATACTAAGAAAACTGTTTACGCTCAAAAAGAGCACATCACAGCTTATGAAAATATCGTAATTAAAAAAATAAGTGCAAACTATGACAGTCTTTATAAACAAGCGGACAGTTCACCAAATAAACAATTAGTTTTAGATTATAACTATTTTAGTGATTATGCAAAATCTGGTTCAAAAGATATAGCATCAAATAATTACTTTTTTAATCCATGCGTATTAATAAAAGCTGATACGTCAAGAAATACTTTAAGTGCTACATTAATTTACCCTGTAAATAAAAATCTTATTAAAAATTCTTTAATATTAAGTAATGAGTTAGGCAATGCTTCTTGGAAAAAAGATAGTGAATTAATAGGTAAGATTACAACTAATTACTTTGTAAATGAAAATATTGGATCAATAGCAAGTGCTTGTGGAAGTAGTAGTTTTAAAGATGGTAGTATATTTATCGATCTAAACAATAATAATAGCTTAACTTCCAAAAAAAGTAATATTACAGATAACTCGACAAATAACGGAACTAATGAAACATTAAAAAATAACTCAGATAGTAATTCTTCAAATAAATCAATAGGAACTAATTTATATATGGATGCCATTGTTAAAGAAAGCACGCCATATAGCACTAATTATTGTGATGGTTCAAAGGCAGAAACTCAATACTCTGCAAAGGTTCATGATACATGTGTATCATATGCTACTAAAAACAATACTTATTTAGATGGTGTAGAAAAGATAACAAACGGCTCATTAGTTAATGATAAGTGTGAATATACTGCAACTGCAAATTTTTCTGGTTATTTCAGTAGTACATGGGTTGGAGGCAATACCATCCCAGAATTAGTTGCGAGTGGACAACCTTATATTAATGCTGGATGTAAATATGGTTCAACACAAGGATCAACACCAAGCCCAACTCAAATATGTGTTATCCCTTTTGCTGGGGCTGAAATATTATACCCAAATAGAGCTTGTAGATATGGCAATACATACTCTTGCCAAACAGGAGGAACACAGAAAGACTTTACTATTTGCGCAGAAGATCCAAACAATCAAAAATATATCAATGAGGGATGTGTTAAAACTGCTGGTCCATGGGAAAATTCAACAAATCATACAGGGGCTTGCACAGCACAAGAAATAGCATATTCAGCGTATTATGTTTATTCTGACTCTGTTTTATGTAAAGTTGGTGGTTCTACATCAACTCCAACACAATGTGGAAAATTCACAGTAGAACCATACATTAATTCTGGCATAACCCCACCACAACATAAATATAAATCCTTGTCATTTGGTGATAAAGGAAGAGGTAATATTTTAGTTAAATCTGGTACTGCTGATGGAACAACAAGCGAAAGTGATGTTTTTTTAAATGTTGCTAATGCTGGTGTTAAATCAGGATTTGTAATTATCAAATCTAAATATACTCAACCAGATATGCAATGTAAACCAAAAGAAATTGGTAAAATTTTACAGCAATATGATGAAACTGGTAATTACACAACTTCACAATTAATATGTTCGTACGATACTGATTTTTGTGGTGGCACTGGATACTGTTATGCACCTTTAATCTCACAAACTCAATTTGTTATAAATGGCAGTTCAGCAAATCCAACACCAATCAACTTATTAACTTGTCCAGCAGGTTTAAGGGCTGATACTTCTTGGATTCCATCAATTGCAAATGGTGGAATGATTAATCCTGGTAGTTGTAATGGAACAATTACAGCAAGCCAAATCAATGATGCATCAAAAGTAATTGGTTATAAAAGCGTATGTAAAAAATCAGGCAATGTAGAGGAAAACATCAATGCACTAACTAAAATTAAATGCACAAGTGCATCAACATTAAAAACAACCACTTGTGAAAGGGATGAAAATGATCAATTACAATGTAAATAATATACCAAAAAAATTAAAAGGATTTGGATTATTAGATAGTTTAGTTGCACTTGCTATATTCGGCACGGTACTAACGCTATATGTGAGAGAAACACAAGATATTAACGAGATTAAATTAGCAAAAAATTATGCAACAAATAGTATTACTGATGCAAAAGAGTTTGCTAAACAATTACAAACATTTGATGTTGTGTATAGTCTAGATCATTACGGAGATAGTAATAAGCATACTTATAAAAATGTTAGTTATTACGAAGAATACAAAGGAACGTTAAGAACATCGCCAAATAGCGTTATTACTATTGCACCAAATGGCTGGGATAGTAAATATCAATTAACTAATATATTTGGTGAAAAACCTTGTTTATCATTGGCTTACAATGCGTCAACTGATACGATGTATGGCATTATGTTTTATGTTGCTGATAAAGAAACAACCCATAAAAATAAAGCTAAATTAGTTCAAAGGTCGCTGTTGTCGTTAAAAGGCACTGGCATTGCATACGTTGATAATAAGACAGCACAATCATTTAATCAAAATAGGTACAATAATAATACGATTAGTTTAACTTCTTGGAGTCCGAATAATTTAGATAAATTAGTTTCTGGGTCTTCAATCTGTGGTGGAAAAATTGCAACTAACTCAATCATTATTAACATGGATATGTTGCCAGAATTTAATCAGCGTTTAATTGCTGTTAATGGTTTAGTAAAAAGCACATCACAAAATAATACAAATCAAAGTTATTTACCAGACCATTTATTTAATGCTAATACTTTAAAGAGTAATTTATCCGTTGATAATGTTGTTTTAAGTAATGGTGTAAATGCAAGTGAGAGTGTTGTTATGAATGTAGTTGGTGCAAATAACAAGACATTAAATATAGGTAATAATCAAACTGATGATAATAATACAGCATTTTTAGTTAGTAGTATTCAACCTAATACCAGTGTTGTATCTGGTACAAGTTGTGGTTCAGAAGAAGTTGGAAAAGTTGCAATTGCTGGGTCAGAAGATGCTAGTTTATTAAGTAAAGGATTATTAAGTTGTTCAAGAAATACAGCACTTTGTCCAACAGGATATTGTTATTTACCATCCAAAGATAATTTAGTGTCATTTTACGCAAAAGATAACGGAAAACTTGAAGATAAAACTGGAACTTTTACTTGTCCAAGTTATGCACCATTTTATAAAAGTTCAATTTTGAATGGTAGTAATGTAAATAATGCAAGTGTTCAAGTGTTAATTAATTCAGGTGGTGCAACAACAGGCGCAACTATGAATATAATGGCATTTGATGGTAGCCAGATGAAATATTTTATGGTCGGAAATAACAACAATTTTACTATGAGTAATAAATATGGCTCTTGGAGTTCAGTATCACAATTTGAACTTAATACTACGGCTGGTGGAGCACCAAAAAATGTTTTATTAACAAGTAAAACACTTATTACAAAAGACTTTAACGGGTATTCAGAAAATGTTGGTGTATCAGTTGGAAATAGCACAAATCAATGCAGTGTTGCTTGTTCTGCTTTAAATAATGATTTTGGTAATCAGTGGCTTGATCTAACATTAATTACTTCAAAATATTCAGTTAGTCCATACAATTTTGGAAATATTACTGGCTTACAAAGCAATCAATGCGCTTGTGGTAGATTGAATGGCGATTATTTTTACGGAATAGCATTAATGAGTAATGTTAATTCAGTTAGTTCTTTGCAGTCAGTTGTTTGTTCTAACTCACCAGATTATATACTTAAATAAGGAGACACTATGCAAGCATTTATTATTATGGCTTTGGGTGTAATGTTAGCAACGTTTGGAGCACAAGAATATAAAAATCATTCTATGACTACCACGCAATATACATTGCTAATCACATCACAAAGTTTAGCATCTAATTTTTATACTTATAATGATTTAGCAGTTAATTACATAATTGCTAATTATACTACTTTCTATAATGCTAATCCGCCAAGTTCAATTTTTTACAATCAAAACTATGGCTTTGATTATACAAAAATCGAACCCATGAAATACTACACTTATACACCAAATTTTGATTTTAGAAGTGCGCCAATTGAATTAACTTTTAGCTCACCCAACGACAATGAAAGTAGTAATTTAATTCCAGTTATGTATTTATTAACTACTTTTGATAAAACTATAAATAATTCGAGAGCTAGTCAATTAAAAGATGATGAGTTAATCGCTAATGTTTTTGGTAGTTTTAATTCAATACTTACGGATAAAAATTATAAGGGAGATAGTACTTATTGGACTAACTCAATATACGGAAGCATTGAAAATTGTAATGTTAAGTTTTTATTATCAAAAACGACTAATGCAGTTGAAGAGCAAAATATAACATTACAAGTTAAAAATATTTGTAATCAATTGCAAACTCAGCAATTTGCAATGGGTAAATTCTTTTTCTTAACACCAGTTTATCCAAATAATTAGGAAAGGAGATTATAAAATGATAGGAATGAGACACGAAAAAAAAGATGATCTAAGTTTTCAAAATGAACACGATGGAAGCGTAGCGCACAAAACTAAAAATAAAGTTCCATTTGACAGCACCAAAGTAAATGTAATGTATACCTATGATAAAGAAGGCAACGAAAAACGCACGGAATATTATAGGATGAAGTTTAAGCAAGACTGGGACTATGCCGAAAAGTATTTACAAACTGGTAAATTAGAGCTTGAAGATATGAAGTTTGCTAAAAACACACCAGAACAGGACAAAATCAGAAGATACGAATATTTAAAAGATTTATTTAATAAATTAGACAAGGATAAATTGCAGAATGGCTTAGATAACTTTAAAAATGCTCCTGAATTATCTAAATGGTATAAACAACAAGAAAAAAACAAAAGACAGTCAGCTAAAAAAACACATGGCAAAGCTGAACATAAAAGTTTACAACCATTCATGACAAATGTAATATTTTTTGGCAAAGAAGATCTTGAACTCGGCAATAAAATGGATAAAGATGAGTTGGACAGAAGAGTTAAATCATTTATTGGCAAATTTCAAGAAAAATACAGCATACCAAAAGAAAGTATAAGAATATCAAGGCACGAGGACGAGACCAGCACACATTTTCACTATACTTTTTTAAACTGGAATGAAAAAACTAAGCACTTTAATAATAAAGAAATGAGTAAACCTCATATTATTCAAGAGCATTTAGATATGTTAGAAGATGAATTTAAGGATGTGTTAGTTAAAACCAGAACTAAATACACCGAAAGCAAAAAAGAAAGACATAAAACATTAGTTGAATATAATGCGGAATTAGTTAGTGAAAGTAAGCAAGTTTCAGCCGAATTAAATCAAGTTAGTAAGGATGTTGTAAAAGTAAAAGATGAATTAGTTAAAGTTAATAATGACATTGTAAATAATATTGAAGTATATAAAAATCAAGAGAAAAAGTTGATTGAAGTTAATAAAAAACTTAATGACGATAATCATAACCAAACAATTGAATTAGTTCATAATATGACTAATAATAAGCAAGTACAAATAGAATTAGAAGCTAAGAAAAAGAAAGAAAAAGAATTAGAAGAGAAAATTTTATTAAATAAACAATTACTTGAAGAGAAAAAACAATCTTCACTTAGTAGCCTTAATGAATATAATAAACAAATTGAGCGTCAGAAAAATAAGCTACTTGATGAAGCAAAACTTGATTTAGAAAATCAGAAAAATGTAGCATTAGAAACAGCAAAGGCTGAACTTAACGAGGAATATGGCGAAATTAAAAATTCACATATTCAAGAAGTTAATAAATTAAAATCTGAAAACAAAAAATTAGAAAGTTCAATTGAAATAAATAAAGCCAAACTTGAAGAGTTAGAAAATAATATAGATACTATTGCAGAAATAAAAGACAGTAAAGTATCAGTAAATACTGCAACTATGAACAATGTAGCAAAGTATATAAACGGTGAAAGTGAAGCTAAAATTATTTTAATGTTAAATAAGATTGAAAAAGATCATAACATAAAAATTGATTATGATAAGCGTGATGAGTACCGCAAAGAAGCACAAATTAGTAAAGATGAGGTTTTAGGTTCTTTTGAAAAATATGTAGTTGGATTTAAAGAAACATTAGGAAAATTATCAGCAATTGCTAAAAAAGTATTAACGTTTGGTTTTGGCGGAAAAGGAATTGATGACATTAAATTATAATAAATAAAATTACTCATCAAATCAAATTTACTCACTAAATATAGTGAGTTTTTACTTGTCTTTTTAAAATAGCAAGGATTTTATAAAAACGTAAAGATTTTTAATAATACATAAGCATTTATAAAATGTCATAGCTTTGATAAAAGCATAAAGGCTTTATAAAACAATAAAGCATTATTAGAATGCAAAGCACAGAAAACAGCAAAAACAAAAGCGT
>JACCDG011199577.1_pt1 | contig 20449 bp, 18 predicted proteins | sample 7442471 | NCBI WGS metagenome assembly JACCDG01 (sample SAMN15323444, study PRJNA562643) | freshwater metagenome | isolation source: river surface water | place: USA:Blue River Watershed | collected 2017-08-17 | reverse complement strand
GGTCTAATACAAAAAATCACTTCCCAAATTCTTTGCACTGGATTAGAATTCAGCCTTTAATTTCTTAGCTCATCATCTTATGAGATTCTTGAAAGCAAAGTACTTCTATGGGCTCATCTTGATCGCCCTTTGCGTTCTATCTCTTCAGAATTCTCGTAGTCATCACAAAAATGCACGCCGTCTAGACAGACTCAATAAGCAAATTGCCAAAATTCATGAGATCTTCAATTACAAATCTCTTCCTTTAGAAAAAATGGAAGCGCTGAACGTGATTCCGGAAGAAAATTTAATCTTAGGAAAACAAGAAATCCGAAAACACAAGGCTATTTTTGCCGGTATCGCTCGAGATAATGGGGCTCACCTCCCTGTCATGATGCGCCATATTGAGGCCCTAGGGGAATTGTTTGAAGATTATCGCGTGGTCATTTTTGAAAATGATTCCCACGATGCAACCAAACTGCTTTTGCATCTGTGGAAACTCGTCAATCCCAAGGTTGAAATTCTTTCAGAGAATTTTCATTTCAAGAAAAGACCTTCTATAAAATTTATGGCAGAAGCAAGAAATCGGTATTTAAAGGCTCTCCAATCGAACGAATATGCGCCATTTGATCTTGTCATTCCCGTCGATATGGATATGGCCTATGGGATTGATGTGCGCGGTATTTTAGATAGTTTTAGCAAAATTGACCGGTGGGATGTTGTCTGCTCGAACGGAATCTTTACGCAACAAGGTCACATGTGGGACGCCTTTGCGTTTAGAAATGACGAATTCCCCGACAGTCCTGAAGAATTTAGCAAAAAACATGGGAAAAATTACTGGGAAGAGGTTCATGCTATCCAGAGAATTTATGTACCTCAATCTGATCTAGTTCCTGTTCACTCGGCTTTTGGGGGCCTTGCCATTTACAAAAGAAAAGTGTTTGAAAATTGTTTTTATGATTCCCTCGAAGAGGATTGCGAACATGTCGCTCTGCACAAAGAGATGCAAGAAAAACACCAAGCTAAAATCTTTATGAATCCCTCACAGCTGATTCGTTACGAGCACTATCGGTGAACCAGTTCTACCTCGACTCCCAGAAGCATTATACCGAAAGTGATTCAAAATTTGGAATTTTGGAAAAGCCGGCGCCTCAATTTTTTGATCGTCGAAGCAGCCCATGTGTAAAACACATGGTCGATGCAGACGATCAAAAGACCATCGATTAATCGATGGTCTTAAAGTGAGAATGCCAGGAAAGCCAAAAACCAAATTTTGAATCATTTTCGATATAGAGCTCTTTACTTTTTATCTTAAATAGAATAACAGAACAATTATACCAAAAGTGATTCAAAATTTGGGAATTTGGCAAAGCCGGCACCCCAATTTTTTGCTCGTCGAAGCAGGCCATGTGTAGAACACATGGTCGATGCAGACGAGTAAAAGGACATCGATTCATCGCTGTCCGCAAAGTGGGGATGCCGGGGCAGCCAAAAACCAAATTTTGAATCACTTCCGGTATAACGTATCCTTACATGGAATCACACAATGATTAAGAAGATTTTAGGCTCTATTTTATTGTTAATTGGTCTTGCAATGTTTTTTATGTCTAACTACATCGCCGAGCAAGTACTCGAAGGCAGACAAAAAATTGCCAAGGCACAAGGTCAAGTCGATACGGGGAAAAAGATTTTTTCTTTAAGCCCCTATACTAAGGGAGCGGGGAATCTTGCGACAAGTCCTATCCAGAAAAAAATTGATGCTGGGAAGCAAGAAGTCAGCGCCTATGATGAATTAGCCCACCAGCTCTACATCGGGGGAATTGTGGTTTCGCTCGTAGGTATTAGCGTCATCGTTTGGGGCTTTCGCTCCAAAAAGAAGCGCCGCTGGATGTAAGAGACTGTTGAGCTAAAAAAGACTTTCAGGTTTGATGGACATTTCCCGGGGGCTCTTAGGCCCTTTAACCCCTTGAAAGGTGTCTTGCATGTCCTCCGATTATAACCCGTTAGAAGAACCGGGGGTTTCTACCCGGGCCATTGATCCGTGCATCATCGTGATCTTAGGAGCCAGTGGAGACCTTACCGCGCGCAAACTCCTACCAGCTCTTTATAATCTCGCAAAAGAAGGACAACTCCCTCCGCAATTTGCGTGCGTCGGGTTTGCAAGACGGCCTAAAACACATGAAGCCTTCCGTGATGAGATGAAGGCAAATGTCGCTGAGTTTTCACGGTCCAAACCGATCGATCCGGCGCTCTGGGATAAGTTCAAAGATCACCTATTTTACCACACGTCTGAGTTCCATGACGCTGACGGCTACAAAAAACTCTCGACTTTTTTGCAAGAGCTAGACGGGAAACTAGGGACACGCGGAAACCGCGTATTTTACCTGGCAACACAGCCTAGCTTCTTTACAGAAATCTGTAAGCAACTCCACGGGGCAGGACTCATCTACGATGCAGATAAAGTTCAAGATAAATGGTCGCGGATCATCATCGAAAAACCCTTTGGAAGAAATCTCAAATCTGCCCAAGACCTTCAGAAAGAGCTGCTTTTCTTTTTGCAAGAGGATCAAATCTATCGTATTGATCACTACCTCGGTAAAGAAACGGTCCAAAATCTCTTAGTCTTTCGATTCGCCAATGCTCTTTTTGAATCGCTCTGGAATAATCGCTATATCGACCATGTCCAGATTACAGTGGCAGAGGACATTGGGATTGGTTCTAGAGGAGCTTTTTGGGAAGAAGCTGGAATGCTCCGCGATATCGTTCAGAACCACATGATGCAGCTACTCTCTCTCGTGGCGATGGAGCCTCCTGTCAGCCTCTCAGCACGTGCCATCCATGATGAAAAAGTCAAAGTCCTTCAGGCTTTGCGTCCGTTCTCAAAAAGTGATTTAGAAAATAGCATCGTCCGAGGACAATATGGCACGGGATTTGTAGGAGGAAAAGAAGTCCTTGGATACCGAGCAGAAAAAAATGTCTCCCCCTCATCTTGCATGGAAACATACGTGGCGCTCCGCCTCTTCATCGATAATTGGCGTTGGGCAGGCGTTCCCTTTTACTTAAGAGGGGGCAAAAGAATGCCAAAAAAAGTCACAGAAATTGCAGTCATTTTCAAAGACCCACCACAAGTCCTTTTCCAAAATAAAGAAAAGCGCAATGCCCCCAATACGCTTACCATCCGTATCCAACCCAATGAGGGGATTGCGCTTAAAATTAACTGTAAAGTCCCAGGTCCTAGTAGCCCGATCCAACCGGTTAAAATGGATTTTCGTTACGGTTCTTACTTTGGCATGAGTCCTCCTGAAGCTTACGAAAGACTCATTCAGGACTGTATCTTAGGGGATAAAACTCTTTTTGCACGGCAAGATGAGGTTTTTAATTCTTGGGCGCTGCTGACCCCTGTGCTGGATGACTGGGCGAACCGACAACCGAAAGATTTTCCAAACTATGCATCAGGTTCTTGGGGCCCTGAAAGTGCAGGTAGCATGATCCAAAAAGATGGACGGCAGTGGAGGCTCATTTGACGTTACCCACCAGTAAAGTCGTTGATCCCTCGCAGATTCAAGCAGAGCTGCACAACATTTGGGAATCGTTCAATGCGACCAATACGACACGGGCCTGTCTTTTTAATTTGATCTTCTACACTCAAAAAGATCACAGGTATGCTTATATCCAAAAATTAGCAGACGCCCTCGTCCATAAATTCCCAGCGCGCGTGATCTTTATCCTGCATGACCCTAAAGGGGCCGATAAACTCACAACCTCTGTTTCCATTCTCTCGACAGTTCAAGGGGAATTTGATGTCGCCTGCGATGTGATCCAAATTGAAGCGTCTGGAAAGGCGGAAGCAAAAATCCCTTTTCACCTCCTCCCCCACATCTTGCCAGATCTTCCCGTCTATCTTATTTTTGGAGAAGATCCCTCATGCAAAGAGCCTCTTTTTCAAGCTCTTGGAAAATTTGCAAACCGGATGATTTTTGATTCAGAGACTGCAGAAAACTTAAACTCCTTTGCTGGAAGTGTTTTAGATAAGCACACCTCATACCATGTCGATATTGCCGATCTCAATTGGGCAAGACTTGACACCTGGAGAGATATTTTAGCAGCGACTTTCCACTCTCCCGAAAAATTGGAAAAGCTCAAAGCTGCTACAAAAATCACCTTAAAGTATAATGCGCAAGCAACCCCTTTTTTCTGCCACACTAAGATCCAAGCGCTCTATTTACAAGCATGGCTTGCAAGTAGGCTGGATTGGGTATTTAAGAAAATCCAAACAAACAGTCAAGACCTTGTTTTTTCCTATCAGACACCGCAGGGAGAGCTTATCTGCCAGCTGATCCCCGAAACCATCACAACCCTTCCTCCTGGGCTGATTCTTTCCGTTGATATCAAGACCCAAGATCTTTCCCATTTTGCCTTCATGACAAATCCTGAAGCGATTCAAGAGGTCATCCTACACACATCAACCCCTGGAAGTTGCGAACTCCCCTGCCAGTTCCTTTTTTCTAAGGCAGCCCTTGGACACTCACTCGTCAATGAGATCTATCATCAAGGAACAAGTCAGCATTTCTTAAAGATGCTCGAGTACGTACAGAAAATGGAGATCCCGACCCTATGTTAAAACTGATCTCATGGGACCCACACAAAAAATTGGCCCTTCCCGGAAACTATGATGCAGCGCTGTCCTATTCCACAGAACTTTTTGTCACCCGAGCTCAGGAATCCATCAAGGACCATGGAAGCTTTTTTGTGGCTCTCTCGGGAGGCTCTACTCCCAAGGCGATCTTTCAACGCTTAACCTCCTCTCCTTATCAAGAGAGAGTTGACTGGAAAAATGTGCACCTCTTCTGGAGTGATGAAAGAGCTGTTTCTTCTGATAATCCAGACAGCAATTATCATATGGCAATGACGTCTGGTCTTGAAAAAATGCCGATCCCCAAAGATCACATTCACCGGATGCAAGCAGAAAACAATCTCGAAGAGAATGCGGCTCTTTACGAAAAGACCATTTTAAGTGTGCTAAAAAATAAACCTTTTGACTGGATCATGCTCGGAATGGGAGATGATGGGCACACCGCCTCCTTATTCCCTCACACAAAAGCGCTTCATAACGTAGAAAAGCTCGTCTGCCCGAATTACATCCCCCAAAAAGAATGTTCGCGCATGACACTCACGTTCAAATGCATTAATCAAGCCAAAGAAGCTGTTCTTTTTGTCTTTGGAGAATCCAAAGCGGCCACCCTCTTAGAAGTCCTGACAGAGCCTAACCAGTTTGAACTATTCCCTTCTCAACACGTCGGCACCACCCATCATCCCGCCCTCTGGATCATCGATGATGCCGCAGCGTCTCTCATCAAACAAGATCCCAGAATCAAAGGTTAGTAACTCAACTTGAGACCGTTGCAAAACTCCGGATATTTGGAAAAATAGGTCATTTTGATGAGATTTTGGGTTTGAGCGAGCCCGCATATGCGGGACGCCCCATAGGGGGCGAGCGAAAAACAAAAGATCACACAATGGCCATTTTTACAGGTGTCCCGAGTTTTGCAACGGTCTCAACTTGAGACCGTTGCAAAACTTAAGATAATTGGTAAAAATGTCCCGAGTTTTGCAATGGTCTCAACTTATCCTAACCGCGAGAGCAGCCCGCATTAAAGCCTAGGGGACAGGCTGAGTTAGTCATGGGATCTTTCCGTTTGAAAACATGTGAAAGCTTTTTCAGCGGCTTCTACCAGCTCTTTTGTCCGCACGAGCTGATAACTTAATTCCTCTCTTCCTTATTTCTTGAAATCGAACGAACAGTTGTGATCTTCTGGTGCTTTATGGGCATCACAAAAAATCATCTAACAGCGACATTGGTTAAGATTCTGCTGGACAAAAGAAATCTTCCTGTGAAGATAGTGAGGTGTGCCTTGAACGGGATAATGAACTTATCTCAGTAAAATTTTTCGTCGATTTTCTGGATTATTTTGGCCGATTTTCGATTCAAAAGAACCAAAAAATCCACAAAATCTTAAGAGAGCAAGAGGTCTATTAAAAGACGTTGTTAAGATGCCTGCTTCTGCAGACGCCAAGAACAGAAGGCGGTGATGGCTAAGATCAAAAGAATCACTCCAAGTGAAAGGAGTAAGGGGAAGGCAAAGAAAGACTCAAAGAGCATTTTGATACCAACAAAGAGCAGAATGGCCGCAAGGCCAACTGGTAGGCAGGAAAGCTTGTTGAGTCCTTCAGCAATCACAAAGTAAAGCTCTCTTAAACCCAAAATCGCAAAGGCGTTCGATGTGTACACAATTAAAGGATCATGGGAGATCGCAAAAATTGCAGGAATCGAATCCAGCGCAAAAATCAGATCCGCCCCTTCAACAGCGAGTAAAGTGGCTAAAAAAGGAGTCAGTTGCCACTTGCCATGGTGAAAAGACAACAACTTCTGCCCATCACGACCCCATTTTAGCGGGGTATTTTTGAAAAAAAACCGGAGAAACCAAGGCGTTTTTTTAACCTTGGAAAAGGCCTCTTCTAACATTTTAAGTGCTGTCAGACAGAGAAAACCTCCTAGAACATAGGTCATCCAATGGACATGAGAAATGAGAGATAGTCCTGCTAAAATAAGGGTTAATCTAAAAAAAAGCGCCCCTAAAATCCCGCAAAATAAAATGTTATGCTGATACCGTGCGGGCACTTGAAAATTCGTAAAAATCAGCAAAATCACTAAAAGGTTATCAATACTGAGCGCCTTTTCGACAAGATATCCTGTAAAAAACTCTAGAGCGGGCTGAGCACCTAAAAACCAATAGATTCCCCCGTTGAAAAGCAAGGCAAGTACGACCCACCCCCCGCTGAGCGCAAGAGCCAAGCGTATCCCCTTCTTTTTAAAACGGGCAGAGACCCGAAAATCTAACCAAACAAATCCTAAGAGGAAAACATGAAAGAGAATCCAAAAAAGCGCGATATAACCCTCTCAAAAAACCTTTTATACGAGATATACCATTTCAGGCTGAAGAATGAAAAGATTTTTTACCACAGAGGACACGGGGCTTTTAGAGAAGAAAAGCAAATTTTTTCTTCTCTAAGCCTCTGAGGGAAAACTCTTCATGTTTCAATTGCACCCGTTAAGCTATTTGTGGGATAATCGTCCTATGATTATTTTGGGAATTGAGTCGACATGTGATGAGACGGCCTGCGCCCTGGTCAAGGATGGAAGGGAGATTCTGGCAAACGTTGTCTTCTCTCAAACAGATCTGCATGAAAAGTATGGGGGTGTTTTTCCCGAACTTGCCTGCCGCCGCCACATCGATGCGATTATCCCTGTCATTCAGCAAGCTTTTGAAGAGGCGGGTCTTTCGTTTGAAGCCGTGGATGGAATTGCCGTCTCTTATGGACCAGGCCTCATCGGCGCGCTTCTGATTGGTCTTAATGTCGCTAAAACACTCTCTGTATCCTGGAATATTCCTTTTGTGGGAGTCAACCACGTCGAAGCGCACCTTTATGCCGCCATGATGCCCTTAGAAAACCCTCCCCTTCCCGGAATCGGTCTTGTCGTTTCAGGAGGACACACCTTCCTTGTAAAAATCTCAAATATTGGAGACTACGAGCTGATAGGAACCACCTGTGATGATGCGATCGGAGAAGCCTTTGATAAGGTCGCCTCGATGCTGAGTCTTCCCTATCCTGGAGGCCCTAGAGTGGAGGCCTTGGCAAAACAGGGAAAACCAGGGCGATTTTCCTTTAAACCAGGAGTTGTCAAATCATCTCCGTGGGACTTTTCTTTTTCAGGACTCAAAACAAGTGTTCTGTATGCCCTCAAAGGACAAAATACTTCCAAAGCATCGCCTGTCCTCATCTCAGAACAGGAAAAGGCAGATCTTGCATATGCTTTCCAAGAAACAGCGCTTTTAAGTGTTGTTTCCAAGACGCTCCTTGCAGCGAGAACCTGGAACATTCCCCATATCTATATCGGTGGGGGCGTCAGTAATAATGAGCGCTTAAAAGAGCTTTTCAACGAACAGATGCAAGGAGAAACACTCCATCTTCCTTCCAAAGCTCTCACCCTCGATAACGCTGCGATGATTGCAGGTTTAGGCTTTCACCTCTTAAAAAAGAAACCAGCAGGCGACCCTCTTTCCTTGTCGCCCATGACGCGAATCCCTCTTGGGTTAAAAGAAGTTGCTCACCAGGGTCTGTAAAAATCGAACCTGCTTTTCAGTTAAGGCTTCTAGGCGCTCATTGTGATCCTCGCTGTCGCTTGCGATTGCTTCTTTTTTAACATCCAACTGTTCGAACATCTCCTCGAAGAAACCATTCTTGGACTCGACTTCTTCCCCTCCCTCCCCTTGCAATTGAAGCTTCTTCTGGGGAAGCTTGTATTGGGCGCGATAGAATTCCTCGATCTTATATACCCACTCAGCCCTGCGCTCTAGATCCTTCTGTTGAATCACATCTGAAAATTCTGTCCAACCTTGCATTTCCCCCATTAGTTTCTTAAAACGCTCCATAGTCGCTAGAAAATTCTGATCCATTCCAATGAGCCATAGCATGGCTAAGAGGATACAAGCCCCCTTCCATACAGCAAGAGAACCAAAGATCACTAAAGAGACGATCAAGACAGCATAGGCCACTTTGAAAACGTAAGACCACTCTTTGCTCGCAATGAGTGATGCCAGCACGATCTTGATCTCCTGAACATCCTTATCAAAAGCCTCTTTTTGCTGAAGATAGATCTGGTGTTTTTGTTTAAAATGATCACACAGCGTTATAACGGAGGCCGCATGCTCTTGAATTTTGGCTGGGAACGTTTTTAAGTTTTGAGGATCTGCTACCAATTGGCTTAAACTAAGATCCACAAGCTCTTGAGAACTTTCGGGGTGTTCCTCAAAAAAGACACTGAAAACCAAGGCATGGACATCAAGAGCTATTTGAAACTCTTTCCAATCCTGGATGCCTATGTTTTGAGAATTCAACTCGATCTTCCTCCAAGCTGTTTCTAACTTCTCAAAGGTCTGGCTCAGCAAGACCGCTCTTTCCTCCATTCTTTCATTGACAACAGGGTTCATGCAGCGCTGCCAAACATCCAAGAAATGTCCACAAAGGCTTGCATGATTCAAGCCGAACCCAAACACTCCACAAAGTCCTAATGCAGCAATCGCACTCATATATATCGCCTAGTAATTTTTTCGATCTCGGCAGGTGGTGTCTTTGGATTCGACAAAAGATCAACTTCTTGATCAATGCAATAGAGTTGGTAGATGGATCTTCCAACAAGATAGAAGGATCCTAGCATGAGCGCCATATGAAGAGGCATGGGTAAAAATAACGGAATAAAATGGCGCAAACTGAGGGCATTAATACTACAGGCAACCTGCATGAGGGCTGCGGGAATCAAGCACAACACATGATTCTGCTCTTGATCCTTCAGAAGATTAATAACCGTGTACGTCTTAAAAAGCCCTTGAGACGCAAACTTTTCTAATCTTTGTTCGATGGTCTGATTTTCCCTCCAGGCATAGACCGCAATGCCCGTAAAGAAAAGAGTACCCCCCACCTCCACTAATATATCAAGACTCATACCCCTCCTAAAAAACACCGGCTAGGGTAATTAAAATCGTCTATTTTATTCAATAAAAAACCCAAAACAAATCATTGACTATTTATTATTTATATTTTAATAAAAGGTTAGTAAAATAATAATTTATGAAAAATTTTATTCAAAAATGTACGATTTGTGCATGTTTAATATTTCTTTCAAGTTGTATTTCCTTATCTAAAAGGGAACAAACCGAAAACCTCATTGTTCCTCCTGAAATGGGGGATATAACGGCGCATAGTTTATCCCTTTCTTTTTTCTCAGAAGGAGACTGGCCTTCTCAAAATTGGTGGGAGATCTTTCAGTCAGAGGAACTAAATCAGCTGATGGTGGAAGCGATTCAAACGAATCCGACCATTCAAAGCGTGGCTAAAACTTTTGAAAAAGCACGGGCCGAGAGCACCATTGCCAGATCCCTTCTTTTTCCCCTGCTTTATTTTGATTATGATGAAAACTACGAGTACTTAGGAAAAAATGGTCTCTACCGCTCGCTCAACAAAGATTTCCGGGCAAACTTGAATCTGCTCGATTTTTCCCTTTCAGCTCACTATGAAATCGACTTCTGGGGAAAATACCGCAATCTCTTTCATGCAGCGGTGGGGCGAGCCAAAGCAGAGGCTGCGGAACTGAATCAAACGATTCTTCTAACGACCACATCCTTAGCGCAGAGCTTTTTTGCCTTGAAGACAAATCTCATCCGCAAGTACCTCTATAAAGAGCTTTATCTTGTAAGAAAAAAGCTGCTCGATCTCTCCCATCTTCTGGAAGAAAAATCGCTCTTTTCTAAACTGCCTCCCTTACTTTCTGATGAGGTGTGCACCGAATCTAAAAAACTCGTCTACGCCATTAACGAGGAGGTCGCAAACGACAAGTACCTCATTAATCTTTTAAGAGGAAAAGGCCCCGACGCCGAGCTTTCCATTCAAGCGACTCTTCCTCCTCTTCCCCCCAGCCTTGTATTGCCGAAGACCCTATCTCTTGATCTTCTCTCCCGCCGTCCTGATCTGATGGCGCAAATCTGGAGAGTCGAAGCGCTCGCACACGATGTGGGAGCGGCCAAAGCAGAATTCTATCCCAATGTCAATCTCGTGGGACTCTTAGGGCTCGAATCGGGTGGTTTTTCCAATATTTTTCAAGGTAACAGTAAAGCTTTCAGCCTAGCACCGGCTGTTCATCTTCCTGTCTTTACGGCAGGAGCCATTGGCGCAGGGGTCCGTTCTAAAAAGGCTGAATTTGATGCAGCGGTTGCAACGTATAATGATCTGATCTTAAGAAGCTGCCAAGAGGTGGCTACCGTTTTAGCGTTTGCTGAGTCCATTTTCCTACAAAAAAAATCGCAAGACAGGATTGTTCTAGCAGCTGCTGAGCGTTATGAGATCACGGAGCTAAGAACACGCAGTGGATTGGACAGTCTTTTACAGACTTATCGTTTTCAAGAGGAGCTGATCTTAAAACAGCTGGATCAAGTCAACCTCCTCTACAATCAGTACGTAGCAGCTGTCAGGCTGATTAAATCTTTAGGAGGAGGTTTTGGCGCGGATGAAACGCCCCCTCTTAAAGGAGATCATCAGCCATGACAGAAGAGGTTCTCACCAAGAAAAGAAAAAAACTCACTTGGGTTTTTTGGAGCGTCTGTACACTACTGGCGCTCGGAGCTCTTTGTTTTTGGCTTTTCTACTGGCGTTTTCGAGAATACACAACCGATGCCTATGTCGAAGGCAACTTGATTTACATCACCCCCCTGCACCCAGGATTCGTCCAAGCCATCCACACGGATGACACTTTTTTGGCTGAAAAGGGAAGACTCTTAGTGGAGCTCGACGAAACAGACTCGATCATCGCTTTAGATAAGGCGACACGAGACCTCGCTCAAACAGTGCGCGATGTCTGCCAGATGTTTCATCAAGTCTTTGCCTACGCTGCTGATATTGAGGTCCGTAAGGCAGAGCTTGTCAAGACAGCTCAAGACTATGAGCATAGACTTCATGTCTTAACAGCAGGGGGCGTCTCTGTCGAAGATTTTGAGCATGCAGTGGCTTACCTTAGAGAGAGTTTTTATGCACTTCGAATGACAGAAGTCCTTTATGAAAAATCTCTTTCTGCCGTCCAGGGAACCACTCTTTTAAATCACCCGCTGATCCGTTCAGCAGCCGATAGCGTCAGAGCTGCTTTTGTCCACCTTTACCGTTGTAATATCTATGCTCCCAACGAAGGACTGATTGCGCAGAGGACGATCCAGGTGGGAATGTGGGTGGATGCGGGACAACCTCTGATGAGCTTGATTCCGCTTGATCAAATTTGGGTGAACGCCAACTTTAAAGAAACGCAACTCAAAAACATGCGGATCGGACAACCTGTTAAAATCACAGCCGATCTTTATGGAAAAGATGTGATTTTCCATGGAAAAGTTGTAGGTCTTCCTGGAGGAGCCGGCAATGCGTTTTCTCTTCTCCCTCCACAAAATTTGTCTGGAAACTGGATTAAAATCGTCCAACGTTTACCGGTGCGAGTGGCTTTAGATCCTGAAGAACTTAAAAGACATCCCTTACGTCTGGGCCTGACACTGGAAGCAACCGTTGATACAACGGATCGACAAGGGCTCTTAGTTCCCAACTCTTCTGTTGGCTCTCCTCACTATGAGACAACGATCTTCGAGATCGAAGAAAGAGGCGATGAAAAGCTGATCGATGCGGTCATCGAAGACAACCTAGATCCCACACTTTCTAGCTACCTGGAAAATCCCCTATGGATGCAAGAACCGTAAGAGGCGATCCTCATCGAGGCCTTCTGGCGGGGCTCATGGCAACGCTTTGCTTTATTTACTTGAGCATGTCACTGACTTTGATGGCAGGGCCTTATATTGTCAGTGAACTCGGTGGCAGCATGCAGATTGCGATCTACGCTTTTGCTGCTTTTGGGGTCGGTAATGGGATCGGGATTCCCCTTGGAAGAATCCTCATTGGGAAAATACATGGCTGGAAACTCATCATCTGGGGCCTTTTCTTCTTTGGGGTCACATCGATTTCGAGTGCCACAGCAGAAACCTATCCGACATTTCTCATCAGTCGTCTTATGGAAGGCATTGTCTCGGGAACTTTCTATCAGGTGATCTTGCAAATTGAGATCAACTTTTTTAGAAAAAAACACGAAAAAGTGTTTAATAGGCTGTCTGCAAATCTTTTTATTACAGCCGCTGTTGCCGGTGTTTGCCTTGGTGGATGGACTGCCTACGTCTATGAGTGGCGAGACCTTTTCTACTATCAAGGGTTAGGTGCATTTCTTTTGAGTTTTTTTCTATGGATCCAATTTCATACCCTCTCTGAGGTTGATCTACAACCCCTGGATACGCCGGTCAATACGGTGAGCTTTTTCTTTTATGCGATCGGGATTCTCTGTATTAGCTTTGTCCTCGTCACAGGGCAGCAATTTGACTGGTTCCGCTCCCCCCTCATCAACACTTTACTGATCATTGGAATTCCATGTTTTCTCTTTTGCATCCTCTATGATACCTATCACGAAAGACCCCTGTTTTCTTTTAAACTTTTTAGAAAAACCCTGTTTAGTTTCCTGATCTTCTTTGTGTTCATGTTCTTTGCTGTTTACTTTGCTGTTGTCACCTTACTTTCTCTATGGCTCACACTCTACGCAAACTATACACCGATCTGGTTGTCTGTGATCTTTGGAGCAATGCTTTTTTCTGCTGTATGCTTCATCCTCTTTGAAAGAAAATTCCCTCGACTAGATCCCAGATTTTTTGTAGGTCTAGCCATTGTGTTTTTTGGATTTTCGTGCTTTTACACGACGATTTTTAATATTGAGATCGACCTCGGAAGACTCAGTATTTCTCGTGTTTTTGCAGGTTTTGGACTGACCCTATTTCTTCCTCCCATGCTGCAGATATCAAGAGCCTTGCACAAAAACCTTGAACGGGAAGCTCACCTCATGTTCCATACAGTGCGTGTGTTGGGATCTGCTATAGGAGCTGGTTTCTATCAGATTGTTTGGCAACGAAGAGAAGTATTTTTCCATTCACGGATGGGAGAACTCCTCACAAATTTCTCAACACTGACCCAAGAATACTTTTTTAAAGCTAAGCGCATCAATCCTCACATTCACAATCTTCTTGCGAACGCAGAACTCGATGTCCTTCTCGAGACCAAAGCCTTTGCACTTGCCCTCGACGACGTCTTTTATCTGCTAGGTTACGTGATGGTCCTGCTTTTTATCCTACTGCTTCTCTCCTTCAGATTAAAACCAGTTGGCAAATTGATTCCACATGAGACGTCTGGGGAAACATATCAAACGGTTGCACCTGAACTAAACGGTAACTCTCCTTAAAAGAGAGTAGGTCTCGGGCTAGTGTTGCCGGATCACACGAAATATAGATGATTTTTTGAGGTTTTAATTTTTTAAGGCTCTCTATAAATCCAGGAGAACATCCCTTGCGTGGAGGATTAATCACCGCCACATCAATCTCTTGAATCTGAGAAATGGCCTCTTCCGCGTCGGCGCATATAAACTCAGCATTATGAATCCCATTGGCAAGCGCATTTTTCTTCGCATCCTCGATCGCCTCTTGGACACACTCAATGCCAATCACCTTTCTGGCTTGCGCTGCCAAAATCAGAGAGAGAGTTCCAACACCACAGTACCCATCAAGGACTTTCTCTTTTCCAGTTAGCTCTGCCCATTCAAGCGCTCTTTTGTAAAGGAGCTCTGCTTGATACACATTCACCTGAAAAAAAGAAGCAGCTGACACCTTAAATGTCAGCCCGCAGATGATTTCTTCGATGCTCTCTTCTCCTGCAAGAAGAGAAAACCCAGAAGAGAGCACCCGGTTTGTCTCCGATGGATTCCAATTCGAAAGAACCCCTTTCACTCTAGGACAAACCCTCATGAGCTCTTGGGCTAGTTGTTTTAAGACCTTAACCTCTGTTTTCCACGTCACAAAGACAACAAGAGATTGCTCCCGTGCAAAGGAAGTCTTAATGAGAAGATGGCGAATATCCTGACTTGTTAGCCCCCATTTCTGGCAAAGATCCACGACACACTGAAACACCTCTTCTCCACAAGAAGAGTGGATCCAACATTTTTGAATGGGAACTACATCATGAGAATCTGCTGCATAAAGTCCAAACCCGATTTTGCCAGCAAAATCACAGGAAGGCAGCTGAATCTTGTTCCGATACGCTAACGGCAAGGGAGAAGGCTGACAGAAAAGCACGTTTAAATCTTTAAACTTGCCAATCCGTTCAAGCGCATCGACAACGCGTGCTCTTTTTTGGGTCAGCTGCCCTTCATACGTCAGATGCATAAGCTGACATCCCCCGCACGAGCCAAAAACAACACAAGGTGGCTGTTGTCTCTCAAGAGAAGGCTCGATCATCTGAAGCAGAATCGCCCTACCGAAGTTTTTACGGATCTCTGTAATCTTGACTCTTACCTTTTCTCCTGGCAAAACCCGCGGCACAAAAAAAGTAAAACCCTCAATTTGCCCCACCCCCTCTCCGTAAATCCCAAGGCGTGTGACGCTCATCTCATAGACATCACCAATTTTCATGGAATGAGGTCACTCCCCTGATCTTTTTTACGCAAAAATTGAGAGCGCAAATAAATCTTGAGAATCCCTCCAAAGAGAATGAGAACAGCTCCAATCGTCACATGCAACGTTGGGATATGGTTAAACACCGCCCAGTCGAAAAAAGCGGCCACAACAATCGAGATATAGAGAAAGGAAGCAAGCCTTGCCGGCGTACTTTCCTGAAAGGCGAGGGCTCTAAAATATTGATTAAAAACAGAGGCTGCCCCAACACCCACCACGATAAAGCAGGCCTTCCAACCAAAGCCCCCCACAGGAGCCCAGGTTGTTCCCCCAATAAGATAGGGTATCAGGCTTAACACGCACGCAAAAAAGTAAAAAGAAAAAAAATCGAGTTCTCTTTTTTTATCTCCGAGGTGAAGCCCAAAAAGTACCTGAGAAATTCCTTGGGCTAAACCTGCAAAAAGCCCAATTGCGCTATGCCAGGACAGAAGTTCTCGGTTGGGTGGCAATACAAAAAGAACGCCGATCAATGAGACCGCAATACTAATCCAAGTTGATCCCCCCACATAACGCTTCAAAATCCACCGATCAATCAACGGAATAAAAAGAGGCCCCGTGCTTAAGAGAAGCGTCGCACTTAAAAGAGAACTTGTGATCATGTAATAAAAAAAACAGTACTGACTTAAGAGCACAAAGAAAACACGAAAAAACTGAAGCCTCTGATCCCAAAAGCGATCCCAAATCCTTTGGTTTCTTTGAAAAAAAAGAAATACAGCAAGCGAGGGCAGAAAGGCAAATAGGTAACGCCAAAAGAGTAGGGCTGGAATTGAAAAAACTTCCTGACCTATTTTTCCAAAAAAGCTCACACACCCAAGCCCTATACCAGATACGACCATGTAAAAAACACCGTAACGAAAACGGTCCTGTTTACTCATGAGATATCTCCATGCGGAGTTTGGCAACAACATCCTGCATCTGTTCATCTGAAATCGCACTAAATAAACTGGCTGTAAACAAATTAAAACAGAGCGATACCATGGAGTCCTCTCCTGCTTTTCTAGGGATATAGTGCATGTGAACATGAGGCACAGCTTGTCCGACTTCCTTTCCATTTTTTTGAGTGAGAAGATAAGCACTTGTCTTAAAGACACGCCTTACCACCCGATCCACCTTCAAGGTGATTTCTGCAATCCGCGCTCTTTCCTCCGCTGTCAAATCTTCATAACGTTCCACATGTCGATTAGGAATAATGAGACAATGCCCCGGAAATACGGGTTTATGGTCATAAAGCACAGAGATCAACGCGTCGTGATAAAAGACCTGACGTTCTAGAATACTTTCGGTACAAAAAGCACACGGCTCGTTCTCTTCTGCCACGAGCTTAAGTCCCCAGAAACAAAAAACGATAAAAATAATTCTAAACATCCCCTTCATACCCACTCCATTTAGAAGTATAGGGTAACAAAAGCCCTCCAAAATGCAAAGTATATATAAGAACACTCAAAAAACTACTTGCTTGATAAAAAGATCCTCTAGGCCTAGACTGCCTTTCATCCAACACTCCGATGGGGGATATTATGGGAACTTGTACAGTAACATCTTCAGAATTAATCACCGCACTTGATGCTAGAGTTGTCATGAACGTTTCTGCTCCTGAAGAAAGATGCTCACTCATCCAAAAAATAATTGGTGAATTTAACCGTAAAACCCAAGAAGATTGGCTAAAATATCGTGCCCCTCACATCATCCAAGCAAGCTACTTTCGAGAAAAAACCTCCCCTACGACCGAAACCAGACAAGGGATGATTAAGACATATGGTATTCTAGGTGCTGTCATCATCAAAACACCTTCCGAAGAGAATCCTCATGATGCGATCCCCTTCAAATCCTTTCGTGCAGAGATACAAAACTTAAACCATATCGCTGTTGCGCCAGACGAACGTAAAAATGGGATCGGAACCATGTTGATGTTTTCTGCTATGAGTAAAACATTAGAACTTGGAAAACGTTATTTGGGTTTCTGGGGAAGTGCAGATAGACAAAGTCCTGAAATGAAATTCTTTTTCTACCTCCTAGACCTTCAGCCTCAAGGCAAAAAGCTTGATCTTGTAGCCTTATTTGCAAGTAGAGCGGAGCTAGAAGAGTAATTAAATCATTGAGCGCGCAAGCAAATCATAAACTAATAAAAAACCCAAAGGAAAAATGTCTGTCAGTTGTCCCCATGAGTATGCCTTCACCGTACAAGATACCTCTCCCCATCATGACCAGCCGACGCAGTTTCGGCTGGCATTTAACTCCCCGGAAACAGCCCGAGGAGCCATCCAGGACTTAGCAACCCGTTTACATCTCATCGAGGCTAGAGACCTCGACATGCTTAAACTTTTGTGCACGCCTGGCGCTGTTTTCTTCCGATTTATACATAACAACAGAAGCTCTGTTGAACTCCAACTATCTCCTTGCAGCTGCAGTCGTTTTCATACTGAAGTCCTGGAAGTGCTCCCACAGATCTCATGGCGTTCCCTACTAGCCCCAATCACAGGGACCCTAAACCTCACGACCTCGCAAGCAGGGGTCGTATTGGAAACAAAAAAATTCAGGACACAAACGGAAGAAGAAGTTCCCAAATTAGTTTCTCTAATGTCCTATAGTGATTTCAAGAGCTTTTATATCCGGGATCTCAACAATATGGAAGTCGTCGTGACAAGCAGTCCTTCTCCTCTTAATAGTATTCCTATCGAAAGATCTAGATAAACTCTAGAACCTATCTCAGTAAAATTTTTCGTCGATTTTCTGGATTATTTTGAAGGGTTTTCGACTAAAACTCTTTACTGAGATAGGTTCAAGATTAATTTTTAGGTATTCAAAGACTGCAAAGCGAAAAAAATGGCCATCTTTTTGACAATGACACGCTTGAATCGCGGTTTTGTGAGCAAACAGCTTAAACATCTCGCTACAAACTGTTGACCTCATGAGAAACAAGATCCGATAGTTTTTCGAAGCGCTCAACAGACCGGCTTTCTTCCATGAGCCCTGAGGTAAGACAAATAAATGTCAGGTCTTTCACCGGATCAATCCAGAAAAGAGTGGAGCCAAGACCAATCCCTCCAAACGTTTGAGAAGAAGTCAACTTTCCAAAAGGGGTTGGAAAATCCCCGCTACCACGTAGCCAAAAACCAAGACCTAAATATGCAGGAAATAACCCCCAGCCTCTGGTCTTGCGCGCATGTTCCCATAAATCATTTGGCTGATTTCCCGTATAGTTTTGTGTGGCCCTACTGATCCACTTTCTTTTTTTAAGCGCTTCCGTGAATAAAAACAGATCATACGCCGTTGAGAGAGCTCCACCTCCAGGAATTTCAGAATCGGCAGAAAAAAGAAGGGCGAGTCCTTCGACAATGTCTGGAGGAAAAACACCAGGAGTTTTATCTCTAAAAACCACGGGAACCACTCTAGGAATGAGCGTCTCTTTGAGTCCACAATAGGAATCACTCATCTTCAGTGGCACAAAAAGATCCTCGAAGAGAATCGTCTGAAAGGAGCGTTTTTTTTGATCTAAAACACAAAGCACCTTTCCTAAAAGAGCAAATCCCACAACCGGGCTGTAGTGCACGTCCCCAAGAGAAAATGCAAGATCTTCCCCGCAGATAGCTTCGATCACCCTCTCTAAATTCCCAAGATCCTGAGGGGAAACTTGCGGAAGACCCGAGGAAAGCCCCCCTGTATGCGTGAGAAGGTGCTGGATCGTGACCTTCTCTTTGTTTAAACCTTTAAATTCAGGAATGAGTTGAGATACTGGGGTTGTCAGCGCTAACTTGCCCTGCAGGGTCGCATCCAGAATCATGGTCGCAGTGAATGTCTTGGCTATCGAATAAATGCTAAAAATAGAAGATTTTTCCATCTTCCTCTGGGCTTTTCTATCTAAAAACCCAACCGCTTCATGCAAAACGACTTTCCCCCCTTTGGCAACGAGGAAAACAGCTCCATCATACAGCTTCTGCTCAATGTCCTGCTTTATAGCCTCTAAGAGCATACACCCCCAAATTGAGCAAGCCAAGGCTCGAGGGTAAGAGGCCCGCCGGTCACCGATTCCACCAACTGATTCCAGGGAAGTGCATTCCCTTTTCGGAAGATTTTCTCTGTTAAAAATACTCCCGTCTCTTTCTGAGCAAAATTGCCTATTTTCTCTTCTAAATAAGAGGCAAATAACTCTCCCACCAAGTAGCTATAGTAATAAACAGGCGCTCCTCCAATATGATGCTTTGTGGCAAAGTCACACCCTGTTTTACTTCCAGTCGAAACAATCCGTTGATATTTCGCCGCTAATTTCCACCAGAGCTTCTGCAAATCTTGAGAAGGATCCCGGTAAAGCTCCCTTTCAAACGCTGTCATCATGAGAGCAAATCTGGCAAAAATGAGCTGCCTGCGTTTTAGGGCTTTTTCTGCTTTTTCCTTAAGATCTGAATGCCCCTTTCCCACAAGATGATCCAAAGAGCTCCTTCTATAAGCTTGTCTTCCTGCTAAAAGAGCCATCGCTTCTGTTGTGATCATATGAGGAGGTTCTTTGAGAAGCCATGGAAGATCCTTTCCCAATCCTTGTTCATACACCGCGTGTCCAAGCTCATGCAGGAGGGTTTCAAGCCATTTGAGGGTCGGACGCACATTATTAAGTGTACGAATGTCCCCTTCCCGGTCGATATGCATACAGAAAGCATGCGGATTTTTCCCGGGCCTTTCAAACTGATCACTCCTTGCTAAAATCGCTGTCACATCAAAGCCCATCTTTCGATAAAAAGTTTCAGCGACAGCGATAAGATCGACCCCTTCCACTAACTGATTCAGCTCTCCGACAGCAATCGGATCTTCTTGCGCAAAAGGCTCTGCCCAGACAAAAGGCGTTAAATTTTTTTCACACAATCCAAATCTCGTATTGGTGTAGGAGAGAATTTCTTTTTCAACCTCCCCATAAGCCTCTTCCGATCTTTCAAAAACCTCCTCAAAAAGAGCATTAAGCCATGGCTCATCGACTTCTTGCAATTCTAAGCGCATCGTAAAATAATCAGGATACCCCAAATGATGCGCGGCTTTATTCTGTAAATGGACCAGTTTTAAAATGAGAGACGCTCTTTCCTTGCCAATTTGTTTGGAAGCTTCCCAGGCCTCTTGCCGAATCCTTCGGTCATTTTCATGGGTTAAGATCTCTTTGATCTCATTTTGACAGACAAGCTTTCCTTGAAATGTCGAGCGAAACTGCGCCTCATAGAGGCTTAAATTCGCCTCCGCCTGCAGAGTCGCAACCATGAGTTCTCGGGGGATCATTTGAGGCTTAAAAAGACGGATGAGCACATTTT
>JACCDG011597933.1_pt1 | contig 20455 bp, 16 predicted proteins | sample 7442471 | NCBI WGS metagenome assembly JACCDG01 (sample SAMN15323444, study PRJNA562643) | freshwater metagenome | isolation source: river surface water | place: USA:Blue River Watershed | collected 2017-08-17 | reverse complement strand
TGTTGTACATGAACTGGCGCAGGATGCGGGTCTTTTGCAGCACTTCGGGCTGCAGCAGCAGCTCTTCGCGGCGGGTGCCGCTGCGGTTGAGGTTGATGGCCGGGAACACACGTTTTTCGTAGAGGCGGCGTTCCAGGTGGATTTCGCTGTTGCCGGTGCCCTTGAATTCTTCAAAGATCACCTCGTCCATGCGGCTGCCGGTGTCGACCAGGGCGGTGGCGATGATGGTCAGGCTGCCGCCTTCCTCAATGTTGCGGGCGGCGCCAAAGAAGCGCTTGGGGCGCTGCAGCGCGTTGGCATCCACACCGCCCGAGAGCACCTTGCCGGAGCTGGGCACCACGTTGTTATAGGCACGGGCCAAGCGGGTGATCGAGTCCAGCAGGATGACCACGTCCTTCTTGAGTTCGACCAGGCGCTTGGCGCGCTCGATCACCATCTCGGCCACGTGCACGTGGCGGGCAGCGGGTTCGTCAAAGGTGGAGGAGATGACTTCGCCGCGCACGCTGCGCTGCATCTCGGTCACTTCTTCCGGTCGTTCGTCGACCAACAGCACCATCAGGTGCACGTCGGGGTAGTTGGCGGTGATGGCGTGGGCGATGTGCTGCATCATCACCGTCTTGCCCGACTTGGGCTGGGCGACGATCAGGGCGCGCTGGCCACGGCCGATGGGGGCGATGATGTCGATCACGCGGCTGGTGATGTTCTCCTCGCCCTTGATGTCGCGCTCCAGACGCATCTGCTCCTTGGGGAACAGTGGCGTGAGGTTTTCGAACATCACCTTGTGCTTGTTGTTCTCGGGCAGACCGTCGTTGACCTTGTCGAGCTTGGTCAGCGCAAAGTAGCGCTCGCCATCCTTGGGGATGCGTACTTCGCCTTCGATCATGTCGCCGGTGTGCAGGTTGAAGCGGCGCACCTGGCTGGGGCTGATGTAGATGTCGTCCGTGGAGGCGGTGTAGCTGGAGTCGGGGCTGCGCAAAAAACCGAAACCATCGGGCAGGATCTCGAGCACGCCATCGGCAAAGACCTGTTCGCCCGCCTTGGCGCGCTTCTTGATGATGGCAAACATCAGCTCCTGTTTGCGCATGCGGCCGGTGTTCTCGATTTCGAGGGCTTCGGCCTGCTTCAGGAGTTCGGACACATGTTGTGCCTTGAGTTCATTCAGATGCATGAGATGGTGCCTGTATGGGGACGGCCTCGCGGTGGGCCGTGACACAAAAACCGGGGGGAGGGGATATCGGTCCGGGCCTGTTCCGGGTGGCGGAACATTCAAGGCCTCGGGGGCAGCGGTCAATCCTGTTGGGCGACGCTGAAAGGCATTATGACAGGTTTTGGCAGTGGCTCTGGATGCGAAAAACCGGGCGCAAGGTCCCGGTTTGTGTCATCGACAGGCCGGGTCAGGCCAGCTGCTGGTCGATGAAGGCGGTCAGCTGGGCCTTGCTCATGGCGCCGACCTTGGTGGCGGCGAGCTGGCCACCCTTGAAGACCATCAGTGTAGGGATGCCGCGGATGCCGAACTTGGCGGGGATATCGCGGTTTTCGTCGACATTCATCTTCGTGACCTGCAGCTTGCCCTGGTAGGCCCCGGCGACTTCGTCCAGGATGGGGGCGATCATTTTGCAGGGACCACACCATTCGGCCCAGAAGTCCACGATCACCGGCGTGCCCGATTGCAGCACGTCGGCTTCGAAAGAGGCATCGCTGATGTGTTTGATGAGGTCGCTGGCCATGGCCTGTTCCTTGTGAAGAGTGAAGATGCAGCTAAAGTTGCGCTTATTTTGACAGAACCTGCCAACCCCCGCTGTCGTCGGGATGCCAGCAAAACCGCCCCGATGTCCGAAATTTATCCCGCCTTGTCTCCCCGCTCCACCGACCCGGTGGACGTCGCGATTGTCGGAGCCGGTCCGGCCGGCCTGATGGCCGCCGAGGTCCTGTCGGCGGCGGGCCGTCAGGTGCATCTGTTTGACGCCATGCCCTCGGTGGGGCGCAAATTCCTGCTGGCCGGGCGCGGGGGGCTGAATCTGACCCACAGCGAGGCTCGGCCGGTCTTTGATGCCCGCTATGGCGTGCAGCACAACTGGGTGAGCGACTGGCTCGATGGCATGGACGGTGCGCAGGTGCGCGCCTGGGCCGATGCGCTGGGGGCGGCCACCTTCGTTGGCACGTCCGGGCGCGTGTTTCCCCATGAAATGAAAGCGGCGCCTTTGCTGCGGGCCTGGCTGCAACGCCTGCGCCACCCGACGTCGGGCCATCCGGTGCGCTTTCACATGCGCCACCGCTGGCAGGGCTGGGAGGGTGAGCATCTGCTGTTCAACCATGAGGGTGCGCCGGTGCGGGTGCGCGCCAGGGCCACCTTGCTGGCTTTGGGTGGCGCCAGTTGGCCGAGACTGGGTTCGGACGGCAGTTGGGTGCCTCTGCTGCAGGCGCGGGGTGTGGCGCTGGCGCCTTTGCAGGCGGCCAATTGCGGTTTTGACGTCTGGGGACGCGATGGACAAGGCTGGACGCCGCATTTCGTGGAGCGATATGCCGGGCAGCCCCTCAAATCCGTGGTGCTGCAACTGGGGCAAGCTGAGGGTCGGGAGGTCTGGCACCGCAAGGGGGAATTTGTGGTCACGGCCAGCGGACTGGAGGGCAGCCTGATTTATGCCGCCTCGGCCCTGCTGCGAGACCAGTTGCAAGCCCAGGGCGAGGCCTGGCTGCAGCTGGACCTCCTGCCCGACCATACGCCGCAGCAGGTACTGGACGAAGTGGCCCGGCCCCGGGGCAGCCGCAGCCTGGCCAGTCACCTCAAGGGCCGGCTGGGTCTGCAGGGCGTCAAGGCCGGTTTGCTGCATGAGCTGGTACCGCGTGAAGACTGGGCAAATCCCCAGGTGCTGGCCAAGGCCATCAAGGGCCTGCCGATCCGGCTAAAGGCCCCCCGGCCGGTGCAGGAAGCGATCAGCACGGCCGGAGGTGTTCGGCGAGAGGCCCTGACCTCCGACTTGATGCTCAAGGCCTGCCCCGGCGTGTATTGCGCCGGGGAGATGCTCGACTGGGAGGCTCCGACCGGCGGCTACCTGCTGACGGCCTGCCTGGCCAGTGGCCAGCGGGCGGCAAATGGCGTGTTGTCGTCGGGGACACAAATTTAAACAAAACCTGTCCACCGGAATTGTTTTGGCTGCGTTAAGGCCTTGTGTACAACATTCATTCCCAGTAGACGAGGACCATATGCAATCAGTGGATACCACCGAATACCAGGCCGCCGTTGAGGAAGCTGCCAACGCTTTCATGAAAGTCATGGCGCTTCGGGGGTTTGCAGTACGGGATTACCCGCAGAATTTCGTGGCCCACATGGCCCAGCAGACCCGTCTGCGCTTTGAAAACAGCCGTGCAGGTGCCCATCCGGAGGCCGATGTCCTGGTCTCGGAGTTCATCCGTTCGGGCCAGTCGGTGCCGCGCAAGGCCCCGCCTGCCAAGGCCAAGACCATCCCGTTCCCGGTGCTGCGCCGCCGCGCAGCCTGAAAGCTGCACGCCCCAGCTCTCGCCCTGCTTTGGCAGGGCGTTGTCGTTTGTGGGGGAGATGAAAGGGGGAGGGGTGACGAGCCTTGACCCCGGCACTGGCTCCGCGGTTAGGGCTGCTCGGTTCCCCGCCTGACCCGGTTGGCCGCTTCCCCATGCGGGAAGGCCCGTCGAGCTCGATTGTAGGCGAGTGCCCTGCCTTTTATGCGAACCCGCGCACTTTTCTCCTGGCGCAGACCAGGCTTCAGGGCGCAGACAGGGCGCCTGTGCCCGCCCGATAGAATCGCCGCATGTCCTACCTTGTTCTGGCCCGCAAGTACCGCCCGCGCTCCTTCACTGAAATGGTGGGCCAGGAGCATGTGGTCCAGGCCCTGAGCAATGCGCTCACTCAGCAGCGCCTGCACCACGCCTATTTGTTCACTGGTACCCGGGGCGTGGGCAAGACCACCGTCTCGCGCATCCTGGCCAAGTCGCTCAATTGCCAGGGGACAGACGGGCAGGGTGGCATCACCGCCGAGCCCTGTGGTGTCTGCCAGGCCTGTCGCGACATTGACGCTGGCCGCTTTGTGGACTACACCGAACTCGATGCAGCATCGAACCGCGGGGTGGACGAAGTTCAGAGCCTGCTGGAGCAGGCGGTCTATAAACCGGTGCAGGGCCGCTTCAAGGTCTTCATGATCGACGAAGTGCACATGCTCACGAACACCGCGTTCAACGCGATGCTCAAGACGCTGGAAGAGCCCCCGGAATACCTCAAGTTCGTGCTGGCCACGACCGATCCGCAGAAAGTGCCGGTCACGGTCCTGTCGCGCTGCCTGCAGTTCAATTTGCGTCCGATGGCACCCGAGACGGTGTTTGAACACCTCACCCGCGTGCTGGCGCAGGAAAACATCGCCGCCGAGCCGCAGGCCTTGCGTCTGCTCTCGCGCGCCGCGCGCGGATCGATGCGTGACGCCCTGAGCCTGACCGATCAGGCGATTGCCTTTGGCAGCGGCCAGCTGCTCGAAGCCGGTGTGCGCCAGATGCTTGGCAGCGTGGACCGCAGCCATGTGCTGCAGTTGCTGCGCGCCCTGGCCGACTGGGATGGCGCTGCGGTGGTGGCGCTGGTGGACGCGCTGCGCCTGCAGGGCGTCTCGGCTGCTGCCACGCTCGAAGACATGAGCACTGTGCTGCAGCGCATGGCGGTGCTGCAGGCGGTGCCGGGCCTGGCCGATCAGGCCAGCGACGACCCGGACGCGCCGGTGATCACCGAACTGTCTGGCGCGATGACGGCCGATGTGACGCAGCTGCTCTACAGCCTGTGCCTGCACGGCCGCACCGAACTCGGTCTGGCGCCCGACGAATACGCCGCGCTGACCATGGTGCTGCTGCGGCTGCTGGCTTTCAAACCTGCCGGCGCAGCCGGTACGGCTGAAAAAAAAAGCCCTGAGCTGAGCGTCCGATCGGCGCAGCCGCCCGCGACCGCCCCGCCAGCGCCCCGTGCGGCCGCTCGTGCGGCCTTGCCCGCCGCCGCGCCGCGTCCTGCATCGGTGGCCTCTGCGACAGTGACCCCTGTTTCTGCGGCATCTCCCGCAAGCCCTACACCTGCCGCCCCATTCGCGGCTCCTTTGGCCTCAGCCCCCGTGGCGGACATGCCGCAGACCGACACGGGGGATGCCCCGGCTTTTGACGAGCTGCCGCCCTGGGAAGCATTCGAGGATGTGCCCGAGCGCATGTCTGCTGAGGCAGCCGTGGTCCAGCCTTTGCCCGTGCGCGAAGTGGCGCCACCTGCCCCTGCCGCACCGAGCCGCACCGAAGTCCTCAAGCGTCCCGAGACGCCTTTGCAGCCCACGCCCGAAGGCGATTTCTGGGCCGGGGTGGTGGGGCAGCTGCAGACGAGTGAGGCCATCACCGCACTGGTGCGCGAGCTGGCGCTGCAATCGCAGCTGGTGGCCCGGGAGGGCGATGTCTGGCGCCTGTGTGTGGACAGCGAATCGCTGGCCCGTCCGGCCACCTGCGAACGTCTGCAGGCGGCCCTGCAGGCCGCTGGCCACGCGGTGCGGCTGCAGATCAGCCAGGGCAGCGTGAGCGACAGCCCGGCCAAGCGCAACGCGCAGGCCGCAGCGGCCCGCATGGACGCTGCCATCGAACTCATCCAGAACGACCCGCTGGTGCAATCGCTGGTGCGCGACTTCGATGCGAAGATCGTGCCCGGCAGCATCCAGCCGATTTGATTTCCATACCGACAGAAAGACTCCCCATGTTCAACAAAGGACAACTCGCCGGCCTGATGAAGCAGGCCCAGGCCATGCAGGACAACCTGAAAAAAGCCCAGGAAGAACTGGCCCACATCGAAGTCGAAGGGCAGTCCGGCTCTGGCCTGGTCAAGGTGCTGATGACCTGCAAGCATGAGGTGCGACGCATCACCATCGACCCCAGCCTGCTGGCCGATGACAAGGACATGCTCGAAGACCTGGTGGCCGCCGCCTTCAATGCCGCGGTGCGCCAGGCCGAAGAGGTGTCCCAGCAGAAGATGGGCAAGCTCACCGCTGGTCTGCCGCCCGGCATGAAGCTGCCGTTCTGACCGTTCGCATGGCAGATACCCACGCGCTAGCCGCTCTGGTGCAGGCCCTCAAGGGCCTGCCGGGCGTGGGCGTCAAGTCGGCGCAGCGGATGGCCTTTCATCTGCTGCAGCACGACCGGCAAGCCGCCACCACGCTGGCCCAGGCGCTCAGCCATGCGGTGCAGGCCGTGCGCCACTGCAGCCAGTGCCACACCTTCACCGAGCACGAGGTGTGCGACACCTGCGCCGATCCGCAGCGCGAGCGCAGCCAGCTGTGCGTGGTCGAAACCCCGGCCGACCAGTCGGCCATCGAGCGCACCGGCACCTACCGAGGCCTCTACTTTGTCCTGATGGGCAAGCTCAGCCCGCTCGACGGCATCGGTCCGAACGACATCGGGCTGGCGCGCTTGCGCGAACGTTGCCGCGAGCCGGCACTGCGCGAGGTCATTCTGGCCACCAACTTCACGGCCGAGGGCGAGGCCACCGCCCATGTGATCGCCGAGATGCTCAAGGCCCAGGGCCTGCGCGTCACGAGGCTGGCGCGCGGCGTGCCCGCCGGCAGCGAACTGGAATACGTAGACCTGGGCACGATTGCCCACGCGCTGGTGGACCGCCGCTGAGCGGACGCGTCGCCAACATCCTCGTGACCCCTTAAGTGGAAACCCCCTCGGGGGCTTTCCTGATGCGCAGCCAGTCGCATCTCCTTATGCTGAAGACTTCACCGGGCAGCGGTGGGGACGTGAGGGCATCATCATGAACAGGCAGCGCAGGCATTGGCTTTCGATGGCTTTGGCCGCGGGCAGCTGGGCCGCTTTGTCTGTACCTGCCGCAGCGGCCCCACCCCCACAGCAAGTCACGGTAGCGCTCACGGCGCGCAACAGCCTTTACCACCTGCCCCTGGTGTTGGCCGAGCGCCTGGGTTTTTTCCGGCAACTGGGCCTGCAGGTGAACATGGTTTCGCACGAGTCGGGTGCGGCTGGCCTGGCCAGTGTCTTGCAGGGCAAGGCCGACGTGCTCGCTGGTGCCTTTGAGCACCTCTTCGAGCTGCAGCGCCAGGGCCATTTTTTCCAGGCTTTCGTGCAGATGGCCAACACCCCGATGCTCAGTCTTGGGGTATCGAGCCTGCGCACGGCGCCGCGATCCTGGCAGGATCTGAAGTCTGCCCGCATCGGCGTGTCAGCGCTGGAGTCGGGGACCCACTGGATGAGCAGCTTGTGGCTGCTGCGCAATGGTCTGCAGCTGCAGGACGTGCATTTTGTCGAGGTCGGAACCTCCGCCTCGGCGCTCGGCGCGTTGTGGGAAGGGCAGGTCGACGCCTTGTGTAACCCTGACCCGGTGATGCACTGGCTGGAGCAGCGCGGTGAGATCCGATTGATTGCCGAGGCCCGCACCCTTTCTGGCGTGCAGCAGGTGGTCGGGGGTGTTTTGCCGGGGGGCTGCCTGATGGCCCGCGAGGACTTCCTGCTGCGTCACCCTCAGGTGGCGATGACCCTGACCGAGGGCGTGGTGCACGCCTTGCGTTGGCTGCAGACTGCAGGGCTGACCGACCTCTTCAAGGCGATTCCTGTGGCGCCCTGGATCACGGACCGGTCGGTCTACCTGAATGCTTTGTTCAAGCTGCGCGATGCCTACGCTCGTGATGGACTGATCCAGGAAGACGCTGTCTCCAACGCCTGGCGCATGCATGCGCGCGTGGCTTCGCAGATGCCAGCCAGCCGCCAGCTGCTGGCGCGAACTTACACCAATGCTTTCGTGGCTCGCACCCGCGGAGCCCGCGCAGCAGCCTGACGAAGCAGCGCCTCAGCGTTTGGCGGTTTGCGGCCGGGGGCCTTGGGCGATCTGTTTGGCAGGTTTGCTGGGGGCAGCTGCTTTGCCGCGCGAGGCCAGGCGGGTGCTGCGCTGCGCCACGCTGGGCACCAGCATCACCAGCTGCTGTCCGGGCTTGAGCGTGGCCACGGTGGGCAGCCGGTTCCAGCTCGCCAGGTTGGCCGCCGTCACCCCGTGTCGGGCGCCCAGACTGGCCAGGGTGTCCCCCTTGCGGGCCGTGATCGAGATGCGCCGCAGCACCACCTCGGGCGCGAGGCTGAGTTGGGCATTGTCGGCGGTGTGCTCGGTCACGTCGTTGTCGAGCGCGCCTTTGCGGTGCACCAGCAAAGTGGAGCCGGCCTTCAGCAGCATGCCGGCCGGAATATTGTTGACCGAGCGCAGCAGCGGCGCGGGCATGCCCACTTGTTGCGCGGCTTCGTCCACCTTCATGGTTCTGGGGGTGGTCCAGGCCGTCCAGGTGGCCAGTTGCCGATGGGCCTGCAACTGCAGGTTGCGCTCGAAGATGGCGGCGTTGTCCCATGGCAGCAGGATCTGGGGCGTGCCCGCGGCCAGGATCACCGGACGGTTCATCTGGGGGTTGAGGGCCTTGAAGTCTTCGAGCTTGACTTCGGCCAGCTGGGCAGCGGTGATGACATCGATGTCGCGCTCGATGCTCACGCTCTTGAAGAAGGGGTGGTTGTGGACAAGCGGCAGTTGCACATTGAACAGCTGGGGCTGTGCCACGATGTTCTTGACGGCCTGCAACTTGGGCACGTAATAGCGTGTCTCGTTGGGCATCTGCAGGTCGGTGTAGCTCAGCGGTAGCCCGCGCGCCTTGTTGCGCGCCAGGGCGCGGCTGACGCTGCCTTCCCCCCAGTTGTAGGCCGCCAGCGCGAGGTGCCAGTCGCCAAACATGCCGTAGAGTTTTTGCAGGTAGTCCAGGGCGGCACGTGTGGATTCGAGTACATCGCGCCGTTCGTCGCGAAACAGGTTTTGCTTGAGTTCGAAATACTTGCCCGTGGCCGGCATGAATTGCCACATGCCGGCGGCCTTGGCACTCGAGACCGCCTCGGGGTTGAAGGCCGATTCGATGAAGGGCAGCAGGGCCAGCTCGGTGGGCATGTTGCGGCGTTCGAGTTCTTCGACGATGTGGAAGATGTAGCGGCGCGAACGCTCGGTCATGCGCAGCAGGTAATCGGGGCGGGCGGCATACCACTGCTCGCGGTCGCGGACCAGGTCGCTTTCGAGGTCCGGCATGGCAAAGCCGCGGCGGATGCGCTCCCAGATGTCCACGGGCGGCTGCAATCCCAGGCCTCCCTGGGGCTTGAACTGCGCGGGGAAGTCCTCGCTGCGCGAGCTGGGGCCCTGGGGGGCCGGTTTGACCGCTTCAGCTTGGGGCTTGGTCACAGCGGGCGGATTGGGAGCGGGGGTGCCGGTCGCGCAACCGGTCAGCCACAGCGTCAGGCCCAGGGCCAGACCCAGGTAGGCCAGGCGCAGCGGGCGAATACAGGAAACAAATGTCATTGGAATCCGTTCTTCCATTCGCGCAGCCGGGCAAAGGCCTCGGCATCGTTGCTGGCCGCTGCGCCGGTGTGGCACAGAACTGCAGCACGCACGGCCGGGGTGCGGCTGCGCAGGAAAGGGTTGATGGCCAGCTCCTGCGCCAAGGTCGAGGGCAGGGTGGGCTGTCCTTGCGCGCGCCAAGTCCGGCAAGCCTGTTCGTAGGCTGCCAGTGCGCTGTTATCGGGCTCCACTGCGCGGGCAAATCGCAGGTTGGAGAGGGTGTATTCGTGGGCGCAGCAGACCCGGGTGTTCGCGGGCAGCGCGGCCAGGCGGTCCAGGGAGGTCAACATCTGGGCCGGAGTGCCCTCGAACAACCGCCCGCAGCCGCCTGAAAAAAGGGTGTCACCGCAAAACAGCAAGGGTGCCTGGCCTTCGGGCTCGGCCCAGTAGGCCACATGGCCAGCCGTATGGCCCGGGACGTCGATCACCTGCCAGTTCAGTGGGCCCCAGCTGACACTGTCGCCATCGGCCACCGGCGTGTGTGGCACGGGCAGCTTTTCGAGCGCAGGGCCAATCACGCGGGCACCGGTGGACTGCACCAGATCAGGCAGTCCAGCGCTGTGATCGGCATGGTGGTGGGTGACTAAAATCGTGTCGAGCTGCAAGCCCGGTTCGCGAGCGAGCCACTGCAGCACGGCCTGTCCGTCGCCCGGGTCGACCACCAGCAGTTGCTGCTGGTGTTGCAGCAACCAGATGTAGTTGTCGGCGAAAGCGGGCAGTGGAGTCAATCGCATGGCGCGTCAGATTATAGAAAGCCCCATTTCGGTGCCCTCCTGGTTGCAGGGGCTGGGTGTGCCCACTGCGCAGCGCCTGCTCGATTGGGAGCAGGCACAGGCCGACGCCTTGCTCGCCGACGTGTTCGGTTACCACGCGGTGCAGGCGGGCTGGCCGGGTTTTGATGCGCTGCAGGCCAACCGCATGCCCCACCGCTGGCGGGCCGCTCAGGAATTCGATGGCCCAGGGCCCATCCCGGATCTGGCGTTCGACAGCCGGGCCTGGCCCTGGGCCGCCGAGTCGCTGGATCTGGTGGTGCTGCCCCACACCCTGGAGCGCTCGGCCGATCCCCACGCCTGCCTGCGTGAAGTCGAGCGGGTGCTGATCGCCGAGGGCCAGGTGCTGATCACCGGCCTCAACCCCTGGAGCTTCTGGGGGCGACGCTTGTTGCGCAGCCAGCGGCCGTCTTCCGATGTGACCCTGGCGCCATGGCCGGTTCAGCCGATTGCAGCACACCGCCTGCGCGACTGGCTGCACCTGCTGGGCTTTGAGGTGCAGCTGCAGCGTTTTGCCGGCTGGACCCCGACCTGGCGCAGCGAGCGCTGGGTGCAGCGCTGGACCTGGCTCGATGCGGTGGGCCGGCGCTGGCTGCCTTTTTTGGGCGGGGTTTACCTGATCGTGGCCACCAAACGGGTGCCGGGCGGTCGCCTGCTCAACGGACGCAACTGGCGCAAGGTACCATCGCGCTCCGCAGTGGCTGCGCCTGCAGCCTCGATCGAGGCGCCAGCGCGCGCCAGCCCGAAACCCGAAAGCCTGTCTTGACCTCCGCCAGCCCCCTGAACCACGTAGAAATCCACACCGACGGCGCCTGCAAGGGCAACCCCGGGCCTGGAGGCTGGGGGGTGCGGATGGTGTCGGGCGGGCACGTCAAGGAACTCTTTGGCGGTGCGCGCGACACCACCAACAACCGCATGGAGCTGACGGCCGTGATCGAGGCGCTCAAGGCACTCAAGCGGCCCTGCACCGTGGCGCTCTACCTCGACAGCCAGTATGTGCGCCAGGGCATCACCCAGTGGATCCATGGCTGGAAGGCCAAAGGCTGGCGCACCGCCGACAAGCAGCCCGTCAAGAACGTGGACCTCTGGCAAGAGCTGGATCGTCTGGTGTCGTCTTCGGGACACCGCATCGAATGGCACTGGGTCAAGGGCCACGCCGGCGATCCGGGCAACGAGCGCGCCGACGCGCTGGCCAACCAGGGGGTGGCGCAGGCCCTGGGGCGTTGAGCCTGGCTTGTGTAAACCTGCGGTAAATCTGCCGCCCGGTGGCCCTGGGGCCGTGTTTCTGCCCATGGGCAAATCTGTCAGGACTGTTACATTGGTGAACTGTTTACACGTACCCCGAGACAGAGTTCATGGCCTACAAGAAGAAATACGCCCTGGTGGCCGTTGCCGGCATTTGCATGGCTTCCGGCCTGGCCTGGTGGCTTCAGCACAAACCTGCCCATCCCGCTTCCTCTTCAGCGGCCCCATCGGCGCCTGCTGGCGCAGCCGGCGGACAGCGTGTGCCTGCGGTGGAAGTGGCCAAGGTGCAGGCGGTGACCCTGGTGGACGAGGCCCAGTCGGTGGGCAGCCTGCGCTCGCGCCAGGGGGTGATGATCCGCCCCGAGGTGGCCGGTCGCGTCAAGGCGATCGCTTTCACTGAAGGCCAGCGGGTGCAAAAGGGCCAGTTGCTGGTCCAGCTCGATGACCAGCTGCAGGCCGCGCAGGTGGCGCAGGCCAGGGCCGAAATGTCGATCGCCGAGGCCAACCACAAGCGCAATCAGGACCTGGTCGCCCAGAACTTCATCAGCAAGCGCACCGTCGACGAAAGTGCCGCGGCGCTGGACGTGGCCCGGGCCAAGCTCGAACTGGCGGTCGCGACCCAGCAGCGGCTGCGCATCGTGGCTCCGTTTGACGGCGTGACTGGCCTCAAGCAGGTCAACGTGGGCGACTACCTCAAGGATGGCGCCGACATCGTGAACATCGAAGACATCGACGCGGTGCTGGTGGACTTCCGTTTGCCCGAACGCTTCCAGAGCAAGATCCGCGTGGGCCAGAAGGCCCAGCTGAGCGTGGACGCCCTGCCGGGCAAACCCTTCACCGCGCTGGTGCAGGCGGTGGACCCGCTGATCGACGCCAATGGCCGCTCGGTCGGCATCCGTGGCTGCATCGACAACCGCCAGCGCCAGCTGCGCCCGGGCATGTTTGCCCGCGTCAACACCGTGTTTGGCGTGCGCGAACAGGCGCTCACCGTGCCCGAGGAGGCCATCGTGCCGCAGGGCGGCCGGGCCTTCGTGCTCAAGGTGGTGCCGGGCGACAAGCCCGACACCCTGGTCACCCAGCGTGTGGCGGTGAAGACCGGCGTGCGCCAGCCGGGCAAGGTGGAAATCACCGAAGGGCTGGAAGAAGGCGACACCGTCGTCACTGCCGGTCAGCAGCGGCTGCAGAAAGACGGCACGCCGGTACGCGTGGTCGATCTGGCCGCAGCGGGCAAAGGCCCGAACGCTGCCGCCAGCGCGCCTGCAGCGGCGGCTTCTTCGTCAGCAGCCTCGGCCTCGGCAACTGCTGCCCCAGCTTCTGCAGCTGCCGCCCCGGCAGACAAGGCGCCTGCGCTCAAGGCAGCACCTGCCGCCTCTGCTGCTGTGCTGAGCGGCCCCAACCCCTGCCAGCGAGGCTGAGATGCAGCTCGCAGAAGTCTCCATCCGCCGGCCAGTGCTGGCTGTGGTCATGTCGCTGCTGATCCTGCTGGTTGGCGCCGTCAGCTTTGACCGCCTCTCGGTGCGCGAGTACCCCAAGATCGACGAACCGAACGTCACGGTCAGCGTCAAATACCCGGGCGCTTCGGCCGAGGTGATCGAGACCCAGGTGACCAAGCCGCTCGAAGACTCCATCGCCGGCATCGACGCGGTCGATGTGATCACCTCCATCAGCCGCGCTGAACAGTCGCAGATCACGGTGCGCTTCCGCCTCGAAAAGGATGCTGACACCGCTGCTGCCGAAGTGCGCGACCGCACTTCGCGCGTGCGCAACCGCCTGCCGCAGTCGATCGAGGAGCCGGTGATTGCCAAGGTCGAAGCCGACGCGTTCCCGGTGATCTGGCTGGCGTTTGCCAGCGAGACCCTGGACCCGCTGCAGATCAACGACCTGGTCAACCGCATCGTCAAGCCCCGCCTGCAGACGGTGACCGGTGTGGCCGATGTACGCATCTACGGCGAGCGCAAATACGCGATGCGCGTGTGGCTGGAGCCCGAGCGTCTGGCAGCGTTCAAGCTGACCCCCTCCGATGTCGAAGACGCGATCCGACGCAGCAACATCGAGTTGCCGGCTGGCCGGATCGAATCGAACAAGCGCGAGTTCACCGTGACCTCGCAAACCGACCTGAGCCGCCCCGGCCAGTTCGCGGACATCGTCATCAAGACGGTCAACGGTTTTCCGGTCAAGATCCGCGATGTGGCCCGCGTTCAGGAGGGAGCGGCCGACGAGCGCAGCGCCGTTCGCCTGAACGGCCAGCCTGCGATTTCAGCCGGCGTGATCCGCCAGGCCACAGCCAACCCGCTGGAACTCTCCAAAGGGGTGCGCGAGATGCTGCCGCGCCTGGAGGCCGACCTGCCGCCGGGCATCACGGTTACCGTGGCCAACGACAACTCGGTGTTCATCGATCGCTCCATCAAGAGCGTTTTCCAGACCATCGTCGAAGCGGTGATCCTGGTGGCGCTGGTGATCTTCGTCTTCCTGCGCACCATTCGCGCCTCCATCATCCCGATCATCACCATTCCGGTCAGCCTGATTGGTACTTTTGCCATGATGGCGCTGGCCGGCTTCACCATCAACACGCTCACACTGCTGGCGCTGGTGCTGGCCATTGGCCTGGTGGTGGACGATGCCATCGTGGTGCTGGAGAACATCTACCGCCACATCGAAGAGGGCATGGACCCGTTCTCTGCCGCCATCAAGGGTTCGCGCGAGATCGGCTTTGCGGTGGTGGCCATGACGCTGACCTTGGCGGCGGTGTTCGCGCCGCTGTCGTTCACACCCGGCCGCACCGGCAAACTCTTCACCGAGTTCGCGCTGGCACTGGCGGGCTCGGTGATCGTGTCGGGCTTTGTGGCACTGACGCTGTCGCCAATGATGAGTGCCAAGCTTCTGCGGCATAACCCCAACCCGGGCTGGTTTGACCGCACGATGGACCGCTGGCTGACCGGCTTGTCTGACGGTTACGCTCGCCTGCTCGACTGGGTGCTGACCAAGGCGCGCTGGCTGGTGCTGCTGGTGATGGCCGGCAGTGCGGTCGCCATCGGCCTGATCTACCCGACCATGAAACAGGAACTGGCACCGCTCGAAGACCGCGGCGTGCTGCTGGCCACGGTGACCGCACCCGATGGGGCCACGCTCGACTACACCGACCGCTACGCCAAAGTGCTCGAGCGCATGGGCGAGGGCTACAGCGAGTTCGACCGCATTTTTGCCAACATGGGCAACCCCACCGTGGCCCAGGGCTCGGTGGTTTACCGCGCAGTGGACTGGGAGCAGCGCAAGAAGACCACGCTGGAGATCGCGCGAGAGCTGACGCCGAAATTCAACAGCCTGCCGGGCGTCATGGCCTTCCCGATCACGCCGCCTTCTCTGGGGCAGGGTTTCCGCGAGCGGCCGGTGAACTTCGTGATCCAGACCTCCGACAGCTACCAGAACCTGAACGCCGTCACGCGCCAGATGCTCGACGAGATCGCCAAGAACCCCGGCATCCTCTCGCCTGATGTGGACCTGCGCCTGAACAAGCCGGAGCTGCGCATCGAGGTCGACCGTGCCAAGACGGCCGAGCTGGGCGTGAACGTGGATGCGGTGGCGCGAGCCATCGAAACCATGCTCGGTGGCCGTGTGGTCACGCGTTACAAAAAGGATGCCGAGCAGTACGACGTGATTGTTCAGACCCAGGCCAGCGGCCGCAACACGCCCGACGACATCGACAACATTTATGTGCGCGGCAAGAACGACACCATGATCCCGCTGTCGGCCGTGGTCAAGACGCGCGAGAGCGTGAGCCCGCGCGAGCTCAACCACTTCGGTCAGCGCCGCTCGGTCTCGATCACCGCCAACCTCGCGCCCGACTACTCCCTGGGCGAAGCGCTCAAGTTCCTGGACGCCACCGCGGCCAAAGTGCTCAAGCCCGGTTACACCACCGAACTCAACGGCACCTCGCGCGAATTCCGCAATTCGCAAGGCGCGCTGGTCATCGTCTTTGTGCTGGCGCTGTTATTCATCTTCCTGGTGCTGGCGGCGCAGTTCGAGAGCTTCATCGATCCTTTCGTGATCATGCTGTCGGTGCCGCTGTCCATGATCGGCGCCCTGCTGGCCCTGCAGTTCTCCGGAGGCTCGCTCAACGTCTACTCGCAGATCGGTCTGATCACGCTGGTCGGTCTGATCACCAAGCACGGCATCCTGATCGTGGAGTTCACCAACCAGCTACGTGAGCATGGCATGGCCATGAAGGAGGCCTTGATTAAGGCGTCCAGCCAGCGCCTGCGCCCGATCCTGATGACCACCGGCGCCATGGTGCTGGGTGCGGTGCCACTGGCACTGGCCAAGGGTGCCGGCGCCGAGAGCCGCATGCAGATTGGCTGGGTGATCGTGGGGGGCATGAGCCTGGGCACGTTGCTGACCATCTTTGTGGTGCCCACCATGTACTCCCTGTTCGCGCGCCAGTCGGTGCCTGGTCCGAACAAGGCCGTGGCCAACGAATACCCGCCCATGACCGACGCGTCTGACATCAACGCCTGAAAAACCACCTTGTCATTTTCCGGCTTGAGGCTTGTCAGCGCCCGGCCCCGGCCTTGTCATTGCCCGGCCCCATCCTTGTCATTGCCCGGCTTGACCGGGCAATCCATGCCGGCTCCAGTGTGGGTCCTCGGGTCAAGCCCGAGGACGACAAATTAGAAAGCCCGAGGACGGCCCGTCAAAGGTTGCCGTCGAACATCATCACGTCCACCCAGTCTCCGGACTGCACGGTGGGTTGCGCGTGACCCAGCACGATCAGGCCGTTGGCCTGCACCATGGAGCTGAGCACGCCCGAGCCCTGGTTGCCCGTCAGACGCACCCATAACTCGCCGTCACGGTGCTCGACGATGCCACGCTGGTATTCGGTGCGGCCGGGTTTTTTGCGCATGGTGTCTACCGCGCGGGCGCGCAGCAGGGGCTGGGGTGATGTTTTCCAGCCCATCAGCTTTTGCAGGGCAGGGCGCACGAAAGCGGCAAAGGTCACCATCACCGCCACCGGGTTACCCGGCAGACCGAACAGCAGGGCAGAGTGTCCGCCTTCGGTCAGGCGGCCCACGGCCATGGGGCGACCGGGGCGCATGGCGATGCGCCAGAAGGCGACATCGCCCAGTTTCTTCATCATGGCCTTGGTGTAATCGGCCTCGCCCACGCTCACACCACCGCTGGTGATGACCGCATCGGCCTGCGCAGCGGCCTGCCGGAAGGCGGCTTCCAGCAAATCCGGCTGGTCCTTGACCACGCCCAGGTCGATCACTTCACACCCCAGCCGGGTGAGCAGGCCGAAGACGGTGTAGCGGTTGCTGTCGTACACCGCGCCTTCGCGCGGTGGCTCGCCCAGGCTCAGGATTTCGTCGCCGGTGGAGAAATAGGCCACGCGCGGACGGCGCCAAACCTGCACCTGAGGCAGGCCCAGACTGGCAATCAGACCGCAGGCGGCGGGCGTCAGCCGTGTGCCTGCAGTCAGGGCCGACCGACCGGCCATCAGGTCTTCGCCCAGCAGGCGGCGGTTGTCACCCGGTTGCAGCAGGCCAGAGGGAATGAGGACCTGCTCGCCCTCGATCTGCACCAGCTCCTGCGGCGCCACCGTGTCGAGCCCGGCGGGCATGATGGCGCCGGTCATGATGCGCACGCATTCCCCTGTGCCGCATGCGCCTGTCCAGGCCTTGCCCGCCAGTGCCGTGCCCACCACCCGCAGGCTTGTGGGCTGGCCAGCTTGCATGTCGCTGCCTCGGAAGGCAAAGCCGTCCATGGCAGAGTTGTCGTGTGGCGGTACGCTGATCGGCGAAATCACGTCTTCGGCCAGGATGCGGTCGAGTGCCTGCATGGGCGAGACCGTTTCGGTCTCGCGCACCGGCTGCACGAGTTCGGCCAGGAAGGCGTTGACATGGCTGGCCGACAGGGCCTGCGGGTCGTAGCCCTGAAGACGGTCGGCGATGGCTTGCAGGCTGACGGAGGGGCTCATCTCGGGGCGCTCACAGGTTTTCGAGCTTTTGCAACTCTTCGTGGGTGTTAGCGTTGTAGAAGGCTTCGGGCGCGTCCTGCGGCCGGTCAAACGGCACGATGGCGCAGCGGTGCTGGCCTGTCCAGGCGTCAATCTTGCGACCGCCCTGGTGGGTGAAGGCCACCAGGCTGTCGAGCAGTTCCACCTTGAGCAGGCAAAACACCGGCTGGGGCCTGACCTGACCGTCTTCCTCGCGGGCGGCCGCCATGGCCAGATCGGCCTCTTCTTCGACCAACGCGGCATGCAGGCGTTCGATCAGGTCCAGGGGGAACAGCGGTGTGTCGCAGGGCACCGTCAGCAGCAGGGGCGTTTCGCAACGCTCCAGCCCGGTCAGGAAGCCGGCCAGCGGGCCGGCAAAACCGTCGAGCGTGTCGGGCCACACAGCCGCGCCCAGCGACTCGTAGGCAGCCAGGTTGCGGTTGGCGTTGATCAGGATGTCCTGCGGCGGCAGACTTTGCAGCTGCAGGCGCATCAGGGTCTGCAAGGCCATTGGCAGGCCACGGAAATTCTGCAGGCCCTTGTCAATGCCGCCCATGCGCGAGCCGCGGCCTCCGGCCAGGATCAAGGCGGTGATGCTTTGTGCTGTGGTCATCTCATCCACCGATGTAACTCATTTCAACGCGGCGCACCGGCGCGCTGCCGGTGTCGGGCGGCATCTGGCTGCGCAGCTGCGAGTAGCGGTCCCCGCGGCCTTGCCAGATGGCGTCGATCACGCCGGCGATCTCGGCGTCTGACGCCGACTTCTCGCGCAGCAGCTGGCGCAGGTCGTAACCCTGGCTGGCAAACAGGCACAGGTACAGGCGTCCCTCGGTGGACAGGCGTGCGCGGTTGCAGTCGCCGCAAAACGCCTGGGTCACGCTGCTGATGACGCCGACTTCACCCAGGGATGGGTCGTACTGCCCCTGCGCATTGGCGTAGCCCCAGCGCTCGGCGGTTTCACCAGTAGCCGTGTGCTGCAGCGCCACCAGCGGCCATTCGGCCTGCAGGCGCTCGATGACCTGGGCACTGGGCAGCACCTCGTCCATGCGCCAGCCGTTGGTGGCGCCCACGTCCATGTATTCGATGAAACGCAGCACCACGCCCGTGCCGCGAAAGTGCCGCGCCATCGGGATGATTTCATGCTCGTTGGTGCCGCGCTTGACCACCATGTTGACCTTGACCGGGCCCAGTCCCACGGCACGCGCCGCCTCGATGCCTTCGAGGACTTCGGCCACCGGAAAGTCCACATCGTTCATCTGCCTGAAGACGGTGTCGTCGAGCCCGTCCAGGCTCACCGTCACGCGCTGCAGGCCGGCGTCCTTGAGGCTCTGGGCCTTGCGTGCCAGCAGCGAGCCGTTGGTGGTCAGCGTCAGGTCCAGCGGCTGGCCGTCGGGCGTGCGCAGGCCTGCCAGCTGTTCGATCAGGATTTCGATGTTCTTGCGCAGCAGCGGCTCGCCCCCGGTCAGCCGGATCTTGCGCACGCCGCGCTGCACAAACACGTTCGCCAGCCGGGTGATTTCCTCGAAGGAGAGCAGGGCGCTGTGCGGCAGGTAGGCGTAGTCCTTGTCAAAGACCTCCTTGGGCATGCAATAGCTGCAGCGGAAATTGCAGCGGTCGGTGACGCTGATGCGCAGGTCGTGCAGGGGGCGCTGCAGCCGGTCCAGCGGGTGTTCGCCCGTGGTGACCACGGCAGCAGGCAGCGGCAGGCTGGGGTGGCGCTGGTCGACCAGCGGGATGACTCTTTCGGACATGCCGGGATTGTGCCCCAGCCCGAGGACCGAGATGGCAGAGGGGTTGAGAGGGGCTGGCCTGGCGGCGGGTTCCTCAGAAGCCGCTTCGCGTCACACATCGTCACCCGCCGCCAGGCCAGCCCCTCTCAAGGTTGGGCGCAATCCGGTTTCCCGGACTGCGTCAGGACCATTTACCCCCCGTGGAACTTCACCACCAGCGGCACGATCAGCAGCGCCACGATGTTGATGATCTTGATCAGCGGGTTGATGGCAGGGCCTGCAGTGTCCTTGTAGGGGTCACCCACGGTATCGCCCGTGACGGCCGCCTTGTGGGCTTCGGAGCCCTTGCCGCCGTGGTGGCCGTCTTCGATGTACTTCTTGGCGTTGTCCCAGGCGCCGCCGCCCGTACACATCGAAATCGCCACAAACAAGCCGGTCACGATGGTGCCCATCAGCAAACCGCCCAAGGCTTTGGGGCCGAGGACCAAGCCCACCAGCACCGGCACGATCACGGGCAGCAGGCTGGGGATCACCATCTCCTTGATGGCGGCGGTGGTCAGCATGTCGACAGCCTTGCCGTATTCGGGCTTGGCCGTGCCTTCCATGATGCCTGCGATTTCCTTGAACTGGCGACGCACCTCGACCACCACGCTGCCTGCGGCGCGGCCCACAGCTTCCATGGCCATGGCGCCGAACAGGTAGGGGATCAGGCCGCCAATGAAGAGGCCAATGATCACCAGCGGATCGGACAAGTCAAAGCTGATCGCTTTGCCGTAGGACTCCAGCTTGTGGGTGTAGTCTGCAAACAGCACCAGCGAGGCCAAGCCAGCCGAGCCGATCGCGTAGCCCTTGGTCACCGCCTTGGTGGTGTTGCCCACGGCGTCCAGCGGGTCGGTGATGTCGCGCACGCTGCTGGGCAGCTCGGACATTTCGGCAATGCCGCCCGCGTTGTCGGTGATGGGGCCATAAGCGTCTAGCGCCACCACGATGCCCGCCATGGACAGCATGGACATGGCCGCCACGGCGATGCCGTAGAGGCCGCCCAGTGCGAACGCAGTCCAGATGGCCAGGCAGACGAACATCACTGGCCAGGCGGTCGAGCGCATGGACACGCCCAGACCGGCAATGATGTTGGTGCCGTGGCCGGTGGTGGACGCCTGGGCAATGTGGCGCACCGGGCTGTACTGCGTGCCGGTGTAGAACTCGGTGATCCAGACCAGGGCGGCCGTGAGGGCCAGACCGACCACGCAAGCGCCAAACAGCTTCATCTGGCTGCCTGCTGCGCCCAGGGCGTTGTCAGGCATCAGCGAAGTGG